>Ga0209167_10001785_pt1 | contig 12231 bp, 8 predicted proteins | sample Coa_R1_9_FD_187154 | JGI IMG/M metagenome (GOLD analysis project Ga0209167, IMG submission 187154) | Surface soil microbial communities from Centralia Pennsylvania, which are recovering from an underground coalmine fire - Coalmine... | ecosystem: Environmental > Terrestrial > Soil > Unclassified... | reverse complement strand
ATGGGCCAGGCAGAACAAGCCCAGCGCCGAGTTCCCGCGCGGCTCGACCACCTGGCACTGGTACGCGCGCGCGCCCATCGCCAGCTACCTGGTCGAGAACAGCATCGGCAACTACAACCTGACCGAACGCACGGCCGACAACGGCATCCGGTACTACGAGGCGCAGGACACCTCGATCCCCGCGGCGCAGCGGCAGAAGAACCTGGCCATCATGAAGCAGCAGGAGGACATCACCGCCTTCGAGAGCCAGTTCAGCGGCACGTTCCCGTTCACCTCCGATGGCGTGCTCGTCGGTACCCCGCCGGCCAGCTTCGAGGAGGAGATGGAGACGATGATCACCTTCGCCGGCGGCACCGTCGGGCTGAGCGTCCTCTATCACGAGAACTTCCACCAGTGGTGGGGCGACAACGTCACCGAGAGCGGCTACAACATGACCTTCTTCAAGGAAGGCATGGCCACGCTCGCGCAGTACCTGCTGACCGCCCGCCGGGCCGAGAACGCGGCCGGCGGCCCCACCTCCCGCAAGGGCCAGGCCGCGTTCCAGGCCAGCCTGGTCAAGGACTTCAACGAGACCTACGCCGCGCCGGGCGGCTTCTGGGCCACCGCGCCGTCCAACCCGACTCCCTACGAGCTGTTCTCCAACAGCAACACCTATAACCGCCCGGCCGCCGCCTACATCGCACTGCGCCAGATCCTGGGCAGCACCAACTTCACCCAGGCCATGCTGCAGATCCAGCGCGGCTACGGCGGCAGCCACATCACCGAGCCCGAGCTCGAGGCCGCGTTCCACCAGTGGATGCCCAACACGACCCGGGCCTGCCAGGCCAAGCTCACCACGTTCTTCACCGAGTGGTTCGACACCGCCTACCCCTCCGGCGGCCGGACCCACCCGAACATCACCGGCCCCGGCCTGGCCGGCCCAGGCTTCTACAACAAGACCGGCGGCTGCACCACGTCCTGACCCGAGTCAGGAGGACCGCCGGCGCTCGCCCGGTGCGGCCGGCCGCTCCAGATGGAAGACGACGTGCGGGCGGATGGGGTGGCCGGGTTCCACCCTCGGGTGGTCGAAGTGGGCGTACAGGGTCATGCCCAGGCGGCGCATGACCGCCTGGGATGGCTCGTTGAGCACGGCGGTCATCGACCAGAGCTCGGCCAGGCCCAGGCCGTTGAAGGCCACGTCAACGGCGGCGGTGGCGGCCTCGGTCGCGTAGCCCTTGTGCCAGGCTCGCTCCATCAGCCGCCAGCCCACCTCCATGCCGCCGGAGCCCGGCACGCCATCGGGCATCGGGTTCAGGCCGGTGAACCCGATGAAGTCGCCGGTCTCGGCGAGCTCCAGTGCCCACAGGCCGAAACCCTGCCGGTCGAACAGCGCCTCCATCCGGTCGATGCTGCTGTCGCTGGCCGCCCGTTCCTGGATGGCGGGGAAGTAGCGCATCACCACCGGGTCGGCGTTCATGGCCGCATACGGCTCCCGGTCCGAATCCCGCCACCGGCGCATCAGCAGCCGATCGGTCTGTATCGTGTCGAAACGTCCCCGCACACTGGCAAGCCTAGCCAGCAGGCGTGCCCGGTTGATCCGGGTCCGCGGGCGGCCAGGGAAATTTAAGCTGCATCCCCGGGAGCGTGCGCACACCATGGTGGTGTCGTGCGTTACGACTCGACACCGGCGAGGAGACCGCTGACCGGATGGCTGCCCAGTGACTGACACCCGGGCCCGGATCGGGCGGTTCATGCCCGGTGGGTCATCCGGCCGGCTGCGCGGGCCGTTTCATGGCCTGCCGCGAGAGGTGACGGTTCTCACCGCGGTCTCGTTCACCGTCGCGCTCGGCTACGGCATTGCCGCCCCGGCCATTCCCGCGTTCGCCCGGCAGTTCGGCGTGAGCACGGCCGCGGCCGCGAGTGTGATCAGCGCGTTCGCGCTGATGCGGGTGGCCGGGGCACTGCCCGCCGGGCGGCTGGTCGACCGGTTCGGCGAGCACGTGGTGATGGCGGCCGGCATCGCGGTGGTCGCGGTCAGCAGCCTGCTGGCCGGGTTCTCCCAGTCCTACGTCCAGTTGCTGGTGCTGCGCGGGGCCGGCGGGGTCGGGTCGGCGATGTTCAGCGTCAGCGCGCAGACCCTGCTGCTGGTCAGCGTGCCAGCGCAGCAGCGGGGCCGGGCCAGCGGGCTGTTCAGCGGCGGGTTCCTGGTGGGCGGGATCAGCGGGCCGGCGCTCGGCGGGCTGGTCGCGGCCTGGTCGCTGCGTGCCCCGTTCCTCATCTACGGCGGCCTGCTGGCCGTCCCCGCGCTCATCGCCGCGGTCGGCCTGCGGGACGCGCCGGGCCGGCGAGCCGCGGGCCAGCGGCCGGCCCGGCTGCTGGCCGCGCTGGGCTACGCGCTGCGCAACAGCGCCTACCGGGCCGCCGCCCTGGCCAACCTGGCCGACGGGTTCTCCGCCATGGGGGTGCGCAGCGCGATCGTGCCGCTGTTCGTCCGGGACGTCCTGCACCGGTCGGCGGTCTGGACCGGCATCGGGTTCCTGGTCTTCGCCGCGACGAACGCGGCGATGCTGTGGCCCGGCGGCTGGGCGGCCGATACGCTCGGCCGCCGCCCGGTCATCATCGCCGGCTGCGTGGGCTCGGCGGCCGGCCTGGTCATGCTCGCGTTCCTGCCCGGCCTGTGGGGATACCTGGCCGCGCTCGCCGTGGCCGGGCTCGGCTCGGGCCTGCTCGACGTGGCCCCCTCGGCCATGATCGGCGACATCCTGCCACCGGGCGGCGGAAGCCTGGTCGCGTCCTACCAGATGGCGGGCGATACCGGCTCGGTCACCGGCCCGGTGGCGGCCGGTTTCCTCGTCGACACGGCCTCCTACACCGCGGCCTTCGGGCTCGCCGCCGGCATGCTCGGCCTGGCCGCTGTGCTCGGCCTGTTCGCCCCGGAGACCCGCTCGCGCACCCCCGGCGCGTTACCGGACAGCCAGGCTTCCGCCCCTTCGTAAAATTTGACGAAGAAAAGAAATGCCGTGACTTCCACCACCTCCGTCCAAACCTGCCCTCGGCGAAGTGCCGCAAATAATGGGCCGGCGCCGGTGGATGCCACCAGGGGCGTCCGGGATTACGCCGACGACCTGGACCGGGTGCTCTCGTGCCTGCTCCCTGACCGCCCGGTTCGCCGCGCTCGCTGGTCCGCACGCTCTACGTGCGGCCACCGCTGCGGTTCCCGGCCGACGTCGAGGACCTGCTGGTAGACGAAATCCTGGCCACCGCGATGGGTGAGGGCAACTACCCCGGTGACTCTCGGCGGCTGAACGGTCTGCGTTGCCGGCGGGTCACCGGGCACCGTCAGAGAGCTCACAGGTTTCCGGACCCCAGCTGGAGAGGCGCTCCACCAGGGCAGCCGCACCTGGGCGTGGCTGTCTCCTCTCCGTGATTTGTCGGCATCAAGTGAATTTTGTCGCGGCATGGCGGTCATAGCGAAGCGGCCGGGGCGGGTTTCGCCTAATCTGCTGTGGTGGCAAGCCCACTCGCTGAGATCCTGGCCCGCGCCGCGGCGGGCAGCCCGCCGGACCCGGACGGCGGGCTGACCGTGCTTGCCCAGCCGTCCGAGCGCGACGCCGGTGTGATCTCGTTCACCGCGCACAGCGTGGTGTTCGCCGATGTGGCCGCGGGCTGGGTGCGGGCGCGTCTGCCGGAGGGGGACGGGCTGGCCGCGCCGCTCAGCCCGAAGTTCCTGATGGCCCTGGCCGACCGGCTCGGCCGCCAGGCCGGCAGCCTCGACCTGCTCACGGTCGCGGCCGGGCTGTCCGGGCCGCCGCCGATGGAATTGACCGAGATCGCGGGCACCGGTCATCCGCGGGTGCGGCGGGCTCGCCGGTTCCGCGACGAACTCAGTGTGTGGACCGGCGACGGGGTCATCGTCATCATCGGCCGCGGCGTGGCCGGGCGGCGTGAGGTCTCGGTCGAAGTCGAACCCGGCCGGCGGGGGAGCGGCATCGGCCGCCAGGCCGTGCTGTCCGCCCGGCATCTGGTGCCTCAGGACGAGCCGCTGTGGGCGCAGATAGCGCCGGGCAACGCGGCCAGCGTCCGGGCCTTCCTGGCCGCCGGTTTCGTCCCGGTCGGCGCCGAGGTCCTGCTCATCAGGCAATGAATCCTGCCTGGTCAGCGACGCCTGTCAGCGGAAACCCGGTCACCGGTGCCTGGACGGCCACGTTGATACAGGACGAGCACAAATGTGCTCGGATGCCAGTGAGATATGGCTTTCCATGCTGTTCCCAAAGCCGGATCCGGCCGGAAGGTAAGAAACTCTACGAGCCACACTCGCTGGTACGCCAGCAACCGCTTGCGGATCTGGCCGGCTGGCAGCTGGATTCCGGTGAAATCCCCGGCTTGCCCGGGGGTCCGGTACAGTGCGACGTCATTCAGCCGGGCAAAGCCATAGGAATACGCCGCGGATATCTGCCGCCACCATGGTGGCTGGTAGAGAACCGCGTCTCCCACATGTTCATGGCTGGCAACGATCTGTGCGGCAAGGCGGATATTGTCGCCATGGCCATCTGGCCCGCGATAGGAAAGCTGGGCGGGGATGCCGAGCGCGGCCAGCAACACCATGCCAGCCACGATTGCGCGCACCGGGCTTTTGCTGGCCAGAGTGTCCAGCCCGGCACCGGCCAGGAGTGCCAGAGCCGGGACACAGAAGAGAACGTACCGAAGGTCGTAAACAGGGAATACCGCGCCGGCCGCCAGCAACACGGCCGGCGGAACGATCAGCCAGGGAAGGCACAGCCGGCCGAGGTCAGGGTAGGCAAGCTTCGGCCAGAACACCATCACCGCCAGCAACACCACCAACGGGAGTATGTTCCAGGATCCGGCCAGGTGCCCCGGGGCGCCGGCTATCGCGCGGATAGACGTGATAGCCAGGAAACGTTCTGTACCGTGCCGCTGTGGCCAGGCGAGAACGACGAGAGGGCTTACCAGGACGATAGCGGCCACTGCCGAGGTGAGCCAGGAAACAGCCACCCGTTTCGGGCGGGCCGCCGTGCGGATGGCCCAGCACACGGTAATGCCATGCGCCGGAATAATCAGCATTCCCATCAGGTTCATCCACCCGAGCCCGGCCAGGGCCATCGAATAGGCTATCCACAGCCCCTTCCCGGCGCTGGCCGAAGTGAGAGCCCGGCACAGCAGATAACTCGCGAGCACGGCCAGCGCCAGGACAATAGAATACGACCGCGCCTCCTGCCCGTATCTGCTGGCAACAGGGAAAACCACGAACATCAGCCCCGCCACGATTCCGGCCCGCTCGGAAACCAGCCGGGCCGCTATCGCCGAGATCCCGGCGGTGGCCGCCGCGACGGCCAGCGCAGAGGGCAACCGCACGGCCAGTTCACTGGTGCCCAGTATCCGCGTGACCGGGAGCATGAGCAGGTAGTACGCCCCGTGCACCACGTCGGTCCTGGCCAGGAAGTGCCATAGTTGCGGAAGCGGGCGGCGCACCGCCGACAACGTCGCAGCCTCATCGCGCCAGAACGATGGCCCGTTGATCTTCCACAACGCCGTCAGGAACATGACCAGCGGTGGCACGGTCAACCGGGCGAAGTGCATGGACGCCTGACGCGCGCTCTCGCCGGCGCTGGCTTGTGACACTTCGCCGGTCGCTACCGTCCCGGAACCGCTCACGAGCCAACCTTTGGTGCATGGACTCAACCCCATGCTCGCACCCAGGGCGGGCGTGCACCACGATCATCGAGCAGATCTTCCCCGGAGCAGGAATCCCTGACCGCGTGGTTGAGGCAGACCTCCACCCCGCCGAAGACCGTTCATTCCTCCCGTGGCAGAGCGGCCCCACGACGAACACTACCTGCCTAACCTCCCTGGTACCGGGTAGCGGCTAGCATCGGTAAGCAATGAGCGACCCACGATGGCGTGATTCCGACCCGCGCCCGATGTATCGCGGCGAGCAGCGGCCAGCCGCCCGGCGGCAGCCCCTGCCGCGCGAGCGTGACCAGCGCGGCCACGGTCCACGCGACCGTGATCCGGGTGGCCGTGATTCACGCGGCCTTGACGCGCGCCGCCCGCGTGGCCGCGACCGGCGCACGCCCGACTGGCAGGAGCCCGGTCCGTGGGACGCCGGTCCCGGCGAGGGGGACGGCAGGCCGCTGGCACGAGACGGCCGGCGGCCAGCACAAGGGGACGGGCGGCTGCACTGGGGCGCGCTGCCCGGCGTGCTCGGCGTCTGCATCGTGGTCGGTGGCGCCGCGCTCGGCGCCCTGGTCAGCGCGGTGACCAGCAGCCAGCCCGGCTTGATGCTCAGCGCCTTCGTGGTGGTCAGCACCGTCTGCGCGGTCCTGGCCGTCCGGCCGGCCTCGGTCTACCGGATCATTCCGGTTCCGGCGCTCGCCTACCTGGTCGCCTCGGTGATGACCGGCCTGGCCGTCAACCAGAACGGCACGACGCTGACGGCGCTGGCCGTCGGCGCGGCGCAGTGGATCGCCAGCGGCTTCGTGGCGATGCTCATTGCGACCGTGATCGCGATCGTGGCGACCATCGTCCGCCGGCCCCGCGCCAAGGGCGGCCCCCGTCGCTCCCCGAACCCGGGCCCGGGCCGCGGGCCGGGCGGCAGTTCCCGCTCCCCGCGTGCCGCGTCCGGCCGTCCCGGCCGGCCTCAGGATGACCGTCCGCGCTGGCCCCAGGAGCCCCGGATCCGCCGCACCCAGGATCGCGACGCCGACTCGCTGAGCACCGCGGCTTTCCCAGACTGGCACCGCGAAGCACGAAATGGCTGAGGCCGTCCCGGCGGGAGGCTGACGGCGTGCCGGTCCTGACATCCTCGCTGGACACCTCGGCGGAGTCCTACCAAGCCAACCGCGCCGCCCAGCTCGCGCTGCTCGGCCAGCTCGGCGAGCAGCTCGGCCTGGCGATCGCCGGTGGCGGCCCGCGCTACCAGCAACGCCACGCCGAGCGCGGCAAGCTGCTCGCCCGGGAGCGGATCGAGCTTCTGCTCGACCCGGACAGCCCGTTCCTCGAGCTGTCCACCCTGGCCGCCTACGGCACCCAGTTCACCGTGGGCGCCAGCCTGGTCACCGGGATCGGCGTGGTCAGCGACGTCGAGTGTGTGATCATCGCGAACGACCCGACCGTGCGCGGCGGGTCGGTCAACCCCTACTCGCTGCGCAAGTCCCTGCGCGCCTCCGAGATCGCCCGGACCAGCCGGCTGCCGCTGATCAACCTGGTGGAGTCCGGCGGGGCCGACCTGCCAACCCAGGCGGACATCTTCGTGCCGGGCGGGCGGAGTTTCCACGATCTCACCGAGCTGTCCGCGATGGGCATCCCGACGGTCGCGCTGGTGTTCGGCAACTCGACGGCCGGCGGGGCGTACGTGCCCGGCATGAGCGACTACTCGGTCCTGGTGGACCGGCGGGCCAAGGTGTTCCTCGGCGGCCCGCCGCTGGTCAAGATGGCCACCGGCGAGGAATCGGACGACGAGACCCTGGGCGGCGCCGAGATGCACTCCCGGGTGTCCGGGCTGTCCGACTACTTCGCCGTCGACGAGCACGACGCGATCAGGATCGGCCGGGACATCATCGCCCGGATCAACTGGCGCAAGCTGGGCCCGCCACCGCGGCCAAGCCCGCCGGAGCCCCGGTACGACCCGGACGAGATCCTCGGCATCGTCTCGGCGGACGTGAAGGTCCCGTTCGACCCGCGCGAGGTACTCGCCCGCACCGTGGACGGGTCGGAGTTCGACGAGTACAAGCCGCTGTACGGCACCTCGCTGGTGACCGGCTGGGCACGGGTGCACGGCTACCCGGTCGGCATCCTGGCCAACCACCGGGGCGTGCTGTTCAGCGAGGAATCGAAGAAGGCGGCCGAGTTCATCCTGCTGGCCAACCAGTCCGACACCCCGCTGATCTTCCTGCAGAACACCACCGGTTACATGGTGGGGGCAAGCTACGAGCGGGGCGGCATCATCAAGGACGGGGCGAAGATGATCAACGCGGTGACCAACAGCACGGTGCCGCACCTGACCATCAACATGGCCTCGTCGTTCGGGGCGGGCAACTACGGCATGTCCGGCCGCGGCTATGACCCGCGTTTCCTGTTCGCCTGGCCCGGCGCCAAGCTCGCCGTCATGGGCGGCGCGCAACTGGCCGGCGTGCTGTCGATCGTCGACCGGGCGAGCGCCAAGGCCAAGGGCCGGGAGTTCGACGAGGAGGCGGACCGGGCGCGCACGGCCATGATCGAGGCCGGCATCGAGGCCGAGTCGCACGCGTTCGCGGTCAGCGGGCGGGTGTATGACGACGGCGTCATCGACCCACGCGACACCCGCGCGGTGCTCGGGATCGCGCTGTCCGCCGTGCATTCCAACACGGTGGCCGGCCGCCGCGGCTTCGGCGTCTTCCGGATGTGACGCCGGTGCCGATCCGCAAGCTCCTTATCGCCAACCGGGGCGAGATCGCCGCGCGGGTGACGCGCACCGCGCACCGGCTCGGCATCGGAGTGGTCGCGGTCTTCTCCGACCCGGACGCAGGCCTGCCCTACGTGCGCGAGGCCGACGAGGCGGTCCGGCTGCCCGGCGCATCACCGGCCCAGACCTACCTGCGTGGCGACGCGATCCTCGCGGCGGCCGCCGCCACCGGCGCCGACGCCATCCACCCCGGCTACGGCTTCCTGTCGGAGAACGCCGGGTTCGCCCGGGACTGCGCGGCGGCCGGGGTCGTCTTCGCCGGGCCCACCCCGGAGGCCATTGCCGCCATGGGCTCCAAGCCGGCGGCGAAGGCGCTGATGGAGGAGGCCGGTGTGCCGGTGCTGCCGGGTGCCACCGTGACACACGAAACCGATCTGGCCGAGGTGGGCGCCCGCATCGGTTTCCCGTTGCTGGTCAAGGCGGCCTACGGCGGCGGCGGCCGGGGGATGCGGCTGGTCCGCGACCCGGCCGGGCTGGCCGGCGGCGTCGCCGCCGCCAGCCGGGAGGCGGCCTCGGCGTTCGGCGACGGCACGGTGTTCCTGGAACGGTTCGTCACCGCCCCCCGGCACGTCGAGGTGCAGATCCTCGGCGACCACCACGGCACCGTGCTGCACCTGTTCGAGCGGGACTGCTCGGTCCAGCGGCGCTATCAGAAGATCGTCGAGGAATCCCCGTCGCCGGCCGTCGGCGAGGCGCTGCGGGCGGCGCTGGGCGAGGCTGCGGTCGCCGCGGGCAAGGTGATCGGCTACACCGGCGCCGGCACGGTGGAGTTCGTGCTCGACGGCTCGGGCAGCTTCTACTTCCTTGAGGTCAACACCAGGCTGCAGGTCGAGCACCCGGTCACCGAGCTGGTCACCGGCCTCGACCTGGTCGAGCTGCAGCTGCGGATCGCCGCGGGCGAGGCGCTGCCGCCCGAGGTCAGCGCCGCCAGGATCACCGGCCACGCGATCGAGGCGCGGCTGTACGCCGAGGACGTGCCCGCCGGGTTCCTGCCCACCACCGGGACCCTGCACCGGTTCGCCATCCCGGAAGGCCAGGGCGTCCGGGTGGACGCCGGCTACACCGACGGCTCCGTGCTCGGCCCGCACTACGACGCGATGCTGGCCAAGGTCATCGCGCACGGCCGGACCAGGGACGAGGCGGCCCGCCGGCTGGCCCGCGCGCTGAGCCAGGCAAAACTGCACGGCGTGATGACCAACCGGGACCTGCTGCTCGGCATCCTGCGTGAGCCGGAGTTTCTGGCCGGGCGCACCGACACCGGCTACCTGACCAGGCACGACCCGGCCCACCTGTGCCGCCCGGCCGGCCCGGACGCCACCCCCAGGCACGCCGCGGCGGCGGCCCTGGCCGGGCAGGCCGCCCACCGGGCCGCCGCCAAGGTGCTCCGCTCCCTGCCGTCCGGCTGGCGCAACGTCCCCTCCAGGCCCCAGCAGGTCAGCTACGAAACCGGCGGCGAGCAGTACACGGTCGCCTACCGGCTCAGCAAGACCGGGGCCGGCGTCACGGTCAACGGCGGCCCGCTCGGCGAACAGGTCATCATTTACGCCGTCACGCCGGACGAAGCCGACATCGAAGTCGACGGCATCCGCCGCCGCTACGAGGTGTCCCGGGTGGCCGGCAATGTCTACGTGGACGGCCCGGACGGGTCGGCCTCGTTCACCGAGCTGCCGCGGTTCACCGACCCCGCGGCGGTGGCCCGGGGCGGTTCGCTGCTCGCACCCATGCCCGGCGTGGTGCTCCGCGTGCTCGCCGAGCCGGGCGCGGCGGTCACGGCCGGCCAGCCGCTGGTGGTCCTTGAGGCCATGAAGATGGAGCACGAGGTGACCGCGCCGTCCGACGGCATCCTGGCCGAGCTGCGCGCCCGCCCGGGCGAGCAGGTCGACGCCGGCCAGATACTGGCCGTGGTCGACGGGTCCAATTTAGTACCAATTGAGTAAGTGAACTCCTTGACATGGTCAAGCCCTGGGTAGATATTCAGGAAAGGGCCCGGCTCGCCAGGAGCGCCTGAGATCAGCCGGGCATTTCGAGGGGGGTCTTTGATGGAGAGTGCGGAGCACGCATGGCTCGGTGACCAGATCACCTTAATTTTCCAATCGGGAGGGGAGCGAGTACCGGCCAAGGAGCATCCGTTAAACATCGGGCCCGGATACCTGACTTACGGGCAATGTATCGCCCTGGGAGGGGATTTCTACGGCGTGGTGGGGGCTCCCATCAGCACATCCCGCGATCCGAAAGCTGCCTTCCTGGCCGCCTTCAACTCCTTGAGCACCGCATGGGATCAGGTCGCCCCGATTCTGGAGATCCTGGCTGAAGAGATCGCGGCGGTGGAGCGGGCCCTGAAGGATGGCAAGGAACCTTCGCTGGTCTATGCCGCGCTCGGTGATTCTCTGTCTTACCGGTGGAACGTGGCGACCGGGGGCGGCTCCAACATCTCGAAAGCGTGGCCCATGGGCCGCTACCTGTCGCTGGCCGCGGAGAACTGGGATCATTTCACGTATTACGCGGTGACGGCTTACCGGGCCGGGCACGCGGTTGCGATGCGCGAAGCCGCCGCCGCGGCGGCAATGAATGGAAGCCCCGAGGATAAGGCAGTACGGCTCTCGCACGCCTACGCCCTGAATGCGTTCGCCGATCACTTCCTGACCGACCTGTTCTCAGCGGGCCACATGCGGGCCCCACGCAGGGAATTGTACAACCAGGTAACGACTCCGGTCCCGGGCTACAGTGGGAGCTTGGGCAGCCTTCTCACCCGCTGCATGCACGACGAGGACTGCCACCACGGCCTGAACGTGTCCAACAAGGCCGGCAATTCCTGGGTGGCCTACGGCGACAAACGGCTACTCGACTCGGTGAGCGCGGACAACCGGGCGATGGCCGTGGAAGCCGTCCAGGCGTCCGCCACCGACGTTTGGAAGGCATATACCGGCGCCCCACCGGAAGTCCTCAACAGCGCCCTGAACTACATCCCGGACCTCGAAAAAGTGGGGGACGTGACGACCAGGAAGAACTTCTCGCCACTGTTCAGGCTGCAGGGCAGTGTCGCCGCCCGGCGCAACGACGTGACCAACCGGCAGGATTACACTTGGACGGATGACTGGTGGGGCTGGTCTACCTACGCCCTGCTTCTCGGTACCCACGCGTACGAGAGTGTGAAGTGCTACGACGCCGCAACCAGGGAATTCCGTGGGTGGCTGGGAAAGACAGGCAACAATTATGTTTCCGTCGAAAAGGACGAAAAGAACGCCCACGGCTGTTATTGGGCCTTCGACGGCGACAAACTGTATCTGACGAAGCAAACATCCGGGTCGGCCGACCGGGCCCTCGGGGAGGGATTGGGCGGTTGTGCCGACTGGGGGCTCGGCGGCGGCTACTATGCACCCGTTCTGTACAACGAGGATCTGACGATCTCGTTGAAGGACGAGCCGACGCGTAAGCTCTTCCTTGACGAGGATCTGTCCCAGGTTAAATGGTCGGACAAGGGCAATCCCAATCCCCCGCGCCTCCTTCGCGTCGAGCTCCCGCTTCGCGCTCCCACCATGTCCTGCTGACGCTCGTAGCCGCTGACCCGGCGTCCGCGCTCGCTAGGCTGCTGTCCTTAAGACGGAGGACGTCTACCACAGGAGCGCGGATGCCGGCCGACATGAACGAACTCGCCGACGACCTGGCGGCGGAGACCGTCAGCCTGCGCGAACTGGTGGCCGGCCTGGACGAGGCAGGCTGGCGCCGGGCCACCCCGGCCCCGGGCTGGAGCATCGCCGACCAGATCAGCCACCTGGCGCACTTCGACGAGG
>Ga0209167_10001781_pt1 | contig 12249 bp, 11 predicted proteins | sample Coa_R1_9_FD_187154 | JGI IMG/M metagenome (GOLD analysis project Ga0209167, IMG submission 187154) | Surface soil microbial communities from Centralia Pennsylvania, which are recovering from an underground coalmine fire - Coalmine... | ecosystem: Environmental > Terrestrial > Soil >... | reverse complement strand
GCGAAGGCCAAGCCTGGTATTAAACCGGCCAGGAGGATCATGCAGGCCCGGGAACAAGCGCCGGAATGCGCGCCGGCGCGGCCCACAAGAGTGCGCGCGCCACGCGGTTCAGTTGGCATCGGGTTTCTCCACGTGGTCGATCACGAGGATCTCGGTCCTTTCTCTCCGCGCCTCCAATCTTAGCCCGAGTTGCTCTTGAATGGCGGTGAAAAGCGACGGGGCCGAGGCGAGGTCCGGCGTCCATTCGTTCTCGGCAGAGAACCGCCCACCCGGCAGGCTTCGGAAATATGTTCCGAAGTCAAACCCCCTGCGCGCTGCCGGCGTTGGTTTCACGGAGGCGACTTCGAAGGCCGGCCGGGGTTGCTGTTGTGCGAAAGCGATCCATCGCGGTGCGAGCGAACCAGTGAAAATGAGGGCGCTCCGGACAATCGTAATCGCGGCGACGCTGTTGACCGATGCGCGGGGCGAAAAAGCCCGACCGCTCCGCAACAGCACTTCAATTCGATCGCCGAGGCGCAATTTGCTGCCGAAGATTCCAACCGCGAGCAGTTCCCGCGATTCAGTTGGCAACGGGTTTCTCCACGTGGTCGATCACCAGCACTTCAACCGGTCCCTTCGTCGATTCCAGCTTCAGTCCGAGTTGCTCACGAAGAGCCGTAAAAATCGACGGTCTGTTATCGAGATTACCGCCGTCCACGATCTCGGCTCCTGGCGCACTGAAATCGAGGCGGAAACTAAATGTTCCGGTGAATCCGGTTCTGTCGATTACCGGACGGTCCAGGATATTGCCAAGGGTTTCGACAAATTCCGCGATGGATATTTTCTCGCCGGCGAGAACGTTGGGGCCGCGGAGCAATCCGCCGCACGGAGTTCGTGGAGTTTGACCCGGCGCTGGGAGCGACGGTGGCGAATTGGAACTGAAGGTAACACAATTTGCGTCCCCCGACCCCAGCCGTTTCAGGCTCCCTACCGGGGACACCAGCCCGTAAACGGGCATCTCTCTTACCTCGCGGCGAGCAATCAATTTGAACCGGTCTTCCAGCAGCGTCTGCAGCATCAGCCGGGACTGATCGAGTCCGGCGTTGCCTTCCACCGGCGTCGCGGCGATGTCGTACCTGGCGGAATCGATCCATCCCGGTCCGTCCAGGAGGCGGGAATCGTTCACTTTGTAAGCGAGCTGGATAAGCGTTTTCAGGCTCGAGTTGGTTGCTGTAAATCCGCGGCTGTGCGGAGGAAACGAATGCGCGTCCCCCTCAACTCCGCTGGTATTGAGTTTCACGGAGGCGACTTCGAAGGACGGCCGGGGTTGCTGTTGTGCGAAAGCGATCCATCGCGGGGCGAGCGAGCCGGCAAGCATGAGGGCGGCTAAGACAATCGCACTCGCGGCTACGCCGGCAGCTGACGTGCGCGGCGAAAACGTGCGGCCGCGGCGCAGCAGGATTTCGATACGGTCTCCCAAACGGGACTTGCCGCCGAAGATTCCGACGGCGAGAAGTTCCCGCGATTCAGTTCGCATCGGGTTTCTCCGCGTGGTCGATCACGAGGATCTCGACCGGGCCTTTGGTGGACTCGAGGCTGAGCCCGAGTTGCTCCTGGAGCGCGGTAAAGATCGCTGGCCCGTCGGGATCGGCGGGAGGGAGGGAATCCGCCGGCAAAGGGCGGAACGCCGCGCCCTCGCCCGGGTCGGGCGTGTAAGCGAGCGCAAAGTCGTACTTGCCGGGAAGGCCGGTTTTGTCGATCACCGAACGGGCCAGCCCCTGGGACAGAATCTTCGCCAGCATAGCTATGGGCGCGTCAGTGGCTTTCAGGTCTCCTCTTCCGCGGGAAAAAATGCCCGTCGTGCCCTCCGAGTCCGGGCCGGAGCTTTCCTTCAGCTTGTGACCTCCTTTCGCCACCGCCAGCTCGTACACCTGCTCGGTCCTCGTTTCGCGATGCAGCGCAAGCTTGAAACGCTCCTCCAGCAGCGACTGGAGCATCGGCCTCAAGTCCATGCCCGCCGCACCCCCCGGAATCGGAGTCGCGTCCTTCGGCTTGGCCTCGATGGTGAACCGCTCCGAGTCGAGCCACTTCGGTCCTCCGGAAATCTGATGGTTACGGACATCGTAAGCCTCTCCAATCATCATTTTCATCGTGGCGTTCGTAATGATGTATCGGCCAGGCTGTACGTTGAACCCAAATTGATGAGAGTCAGGATTGCCTGGTTTGACGGATGCAACCTCGAAGGACGGGCGAGGCTGCGCTTGTGCGAAAGCGATCCAGCGCGGGGCGAGCGAACCGGCGAGCATGAGGATGCTCAGGACAATCGCGCTCGCGGCCATGCTGTTGGCGGATGCGCGCGGCGAGAATGTGCGGCCGCGGCGCAGCAATACTTCGATGCGATCGCCTATACGCGATTTATTGCCGAAGATTCCAACCGCGAGGAGTTCCCGGGAGTCAGTTCGCATCGGGCTTCTCCACGTGATCGATTACGAGAAATTCAACAGGGCCTTTGGTCGATTCCAGTTTCAAGCCGAGCTGCTCCTGCATGGAAATAAAAATGTCCGGGGCGAGATCAGCCGCTGGGGCGCCATCGGAAGGAACATTCGGCCTGTCCGGGGTGTAGGTGAGCTGGAGATCAAACTCGCCAGTGATTCCGGTCTTATCAACAACCGTGCGGCTGAGCCGACTGGCAAGAATATGGGACAGAAAAGCCATGCTTACGCCTGACCCCTGAATGCGGCCCCCGCCATTCGCAGGCGATCGGCAGTAGTCCGACCCTGTCTTGCCGGGCGCAATAGCCGTATCGCCAGTTACACGCTGAATGCAGTTCGAAGGATGCACCTTCAGGCCACCTTTCGCCACGGTCAGCTCATAGATCGGAAGCTGTTTCGTCTCACGGTGTATCGTCAGGTGGAACCGGTCGCGGAGCAGTGTCCGCAGGCCCCGGCGTTCCAGAGCCACGTACTGCTGGCTGGGGACAGGAGGGGCCTCGGTCTTCGCATCGATGTTATACCGCTCGGAACGGATCCAACCCGGGCCTCCAGTGACCTCAAAATCCTGGACCTGGTACGCCAGGATGACGAGATTTTTCAGCGTCATTCTCTCGATGTGCAGGCTGGGAAACCAGCGGGCATACGTAACGGGATCACCGCTGACATCGCGCTTGATCGACGCTACCTCGAACCTGAGCTCGGACGTTTGTTGCGCAAAGGCGATCCATCGCGGTGCGAGCGAACCGGCCAAGGTCATGGCGCTCAGGGCGATGGTGCTCGCGGCGACACCGAGGGCCGATGCTCGCGGCGAGAACGTGCGGCCGCGGCAGAGCAGAATTTCGATTCGTTCGGCAGTCCGCGATCTATTGCCGAAGATTCCCACGGCGAGCAGTTCCCGCGATTCAGTTCGCATCGGGCTTCTCCACGTGGTCGATCACAAGGATCTCGACTGGGCCTTTTTGCGACTCAAGTTTCAAACCCAGTTGCTGCTGGACGGCTGTGAAGACAGAGGGCCTGAAGGAATCAGCGCCGCCTGCATCCACCGCCGGGCCGCCGGGCGCGCCAAATCCGCCTCCGCCGAGTGGCGCGATCCCTTCCGGCTTGAACTCCAGATGAACATCGAACGTTCCGTTGTATCCGGTCTTGTCGATTACGGAGCGGCCCAGCATATTGGAAAGGGCGCCGTTAAGTTGCGCCATGGAAATCCTTCGGCCCTCCAGCCGGCTCCCGTCCATCAGAAAGCCGCCGCACAGAACAGGCGGGGGCTGAGCTGGCGCCAGGGGCGGAGGCGGTGGCGGGTTGGGCAGAGCGACGACGCAGCTCCCGGCAGCTTCGGGGAGCTTTGATCCGTTCCTGACGGACACCAGGGCGTAAATCGGCATCTCTTTCGACTCGCGGTGAGCAGCAAATTTGAAACGGTCTCGTATCAACGCCTGCAGCATCGCCTTGAACTGTTCCTCGGCGATGTTGTTCTCGGGCGCGGAGGCGGCAACGTCGTACCGGTCGGAATCGATCCATCGCGGACCCCCGGAAATTTCAAAGTTCTTCACCTTCCAGGCGCGCATCACAAGCATTTTGAGACTTACATTCGTCGCCGTGAACCTACCGCCGACAGGGGGACCCAGTTTGACTATCTCGCTCACGATGGTGTTGGGCTTAATCGATGTCACTTCGAACGCGAGGGGTTGCTGCGCAAACGCTATCCAGCGCGGCGCGAGCGAACCGGCCAGTTGGAGGGTGGCTAAGACAATAGCACTCGCGGCGACTCTATTGGCTGAAACTCGTGGTGAGGAGACTCGGCCGCGGCGCAGCAGGATTTCGATTCGATCGCCTATGCGCGATTTGTTGCCGAAGATTCCCACTGCGAGCAGTTCGCGGGATTCAGTTCGCATCGGGCTTCTCCGCGTGATCGATGACAAGGGTCTCGACAGGCCCTCTGATCGGCTCCAGCTTGAGGCCGAGTTGCTCCTGCAGGGCTTCGAATACCGATGGCACGTCGGAATCGCCTGGGGCCGAAGTCGAAGCAACCGTCGCTGGTTCCGGCGTGAAGGTTAGGGTGAAATCGTAGACGCCCTTCAGTTCTGTCCGATCCACGACCATGCGCCCAAGCTGGTTCGAGAGGAATGGAGCCAAGGCCCCTATGGGCACCTGCCGGGCAGTGAATTCGCCCCTTCCATTGCCCCCGGCGGAAGATCCGGGACCTACCCCCAGTGGGTTCTCCTTGAGTTTGGCCCCATTCTTCGCCAAGACCAGCGCGTACATCGGCATTTCTTTCGTGTCGCTATGAACGCTCAGCTTGAATCGGTCAGCCAGCAGGGACTGGAGCATATGTCTGACCTCGGCGGCTCCACTGCTGTTAGGGCCATCGACGCTGATTGGGCGCCCTGGCTCCGCCTCGAGGCTGTAGCGGTCCAAGTCCCTCCAGCTCGGCCCACCCGAGACCTGAAAATCCCGCAGATTCCAGGCGACCATGACCAGCATCTTCAGTGTGGCATTGGATGCTTTGACCCTTCCGCCCGGCAGAAACGCTACCCCTCGGTTCGCTCCGGAGGGGTCGCCGGGCCTCACCGAGGCAGCCTCGAATGCCGGCCGGGCCGCCTGTTGTGCGAAGGCGATCCAGCGCGGCGCGAGCGAACCGGCGAGCATTAGACCCGCCAGTACAACGGCGCTTGCGGCGATGCCGGTAACCGATGCGCGCGGTGAAAACGTGCGGCCGCGGCGGAGGAGAATTTCGATGCGGCCGCCGATACGCGAACCGCTGCCGAAGATTCCCGACGCGAGTATCTGGCCGCGCCGAGCCTGACGCAATTCGACCAACCGCGCCAGACTCGCCGCGTACGGGCGGGCTGAGCCGATTCGCGCTACAACCCAGTCGTCACAGGCCATTTCCCGTTCGCGCTCGATCCGCCAAAGAATCCATATCGCCACCGGGTGCAGCGCGAGGACGCCGCCCAGGATGCGCATCGCGAGGTTGGCCCAATCGTCATTGCGCGCTAAATGGGCGGATTCGTGCAGCAGAACGTGATTTCGTTCCGGTTCCGATAATTCGCCGAGCAGCGACTCGGGGAGGACGACGGCGGGGCGGAGGAATCCGACAGCCATTGGAGAAACGATGTCGGGCGAAATGAGGAGGGTCGCACGTCTCGGAATAGCCGGCAGGGGCACCGGTGAAACGGATGATCGTCGCTTGATGCCGCGCAGATAGAAGTAGCTTCGCACGATTTGAAACGTGCGCCAGAGGAAGATGGCCGCCCATATGGCAAGAACCGCCAGCGGCCATTTTGCGGTTCGGCCCGGCGCAATCGGTACGATCAGGGGCTCAACCGTAACCTGAGGCGCGGCTGGTTTGGGGGTCGCGGCCGACTTCGCCTCGATGGATTGCCGCTGCGGTCGAAGCACGGTGGTCAAGCGTGGAACGACCGGCAATACCAGAACCACCGTAAGCGTGGCCCACCAGATCGCGTGCCGCGTCGCCGCGTTCATCCGCGGCGTGACTCTGAGCGCGAGCCAGACAAGAAGGGTTACGGCAACGGCCTGCCAGAGTGTATTTATCAGGGCGTCAAGAATTGCGAGGATGGTGTTCATTGAAGATCCTCTTCGAGGAGGCTGCGGATGCGCTTGCGTTCGGCCTCGCTCAGTTTTTCGTCTTCCAGTAAATTCAGCACCAGCGCTTCGGCGGAGTTCCCGAAGAATCGGCTGAGCAGATGGCGCAGGGCGCTGTGGCTGGCCTCATCACGGCTGACGATGGGCGTGTAAAGGAACGCACGGCCGTCCTTCGGCTTGCTGTGCCGCAGATAACCTTTGGCCTCGAGAATACGCAGGGTCGTCAATACTGTGTTGTAAGCGAGACCGGCTTTCCTGGGGAGCGCGTCCGCGACTTCGGCTACGGTGGCGGAGCCTCTTTCCCAGAGCACCTCCATCAGGCGCTGTTCGGCTTCGGTCAGGTTGAGCGATTTCTTTCGCGCCAAGCTCCGTCTCCTGTAACTAAGGAATTAAGACTTGGCTCGATTATAAACACACCGCATACCGGCGTCAACTATAAAATTAAGAGATGTGACACGAACCGCCCACCTTGTAAACTGTAGGACGCTGGAATGGAAGGCGGGCAATCGGGTGACGATACGGAATTCATTGGTGGTGTTGACGTTCGGAGCGCTGCCGACGTTTGTCTTTGCGCAGGCGGCAACGGCGCAGGACGCGAAGACTGTTATTGACGGCGCGTCGAAGGCGATGGGGGTGTCGGGTCTGGGGTCCGTGCGGTACTCCGGGAGCGGTTTGAATTTTGCTTTGGGGCAAGCGGTGAATCCGAGTTCCGCGTGGCCGAAGTTCAATGTGAAGACCTATGAGCGGGTGATCGATTTCGACGCCGGGGCCGCCAGCCAGACGATGGTTCGCACGCAGGGCGAGAATCCTCCGCGCGGCGGCGGGCTGCAGCCGATCGTGGGCGAACAGACACAGTCGGTCGTGAACGGTTTCACCCAACCCTGGGCATCGAAGTTTGAAGTCTGGGTGACACCAGTCGGTTTCCTCAAGGGCGCCCTGGCGAGCAATAACGCCACCGTGCAGGCGAAAACGGTAGGTGCGAAGAAATACAACGTCGTTTCGTACATGGTGGAAAGCAAGTACAAGATCAACGGGTATATCGACGATCAGAATATGGTGGAAAAAGTCGAGACCTGGGTCGACAATCCCGTGCTGGGGGATATGCCGGTCGAAGCGAATTACTCCGATTACAAGGAATTTCACGGGATGAAGTTCCCGACGAAGATTGTCGAGACGCAGGGCGGGTATCCGGTAATGGAACTGACGATCACGGATGCGAACCGCAACGTGGTGGCCGGAGTGCAGCCGCCGGGTAAGGATGCCGCGCCGCAGAACCCTATATTCGGGGTCGACGAACAGCTGGTCGCCGAAGACGTTTATTATTTCACCGGGGGCACGCACCACAGCGTCATCGTCAACTTCAACGACTATGTGGTGGTGATCGAAGGGCCGCTCGATGAAGCGCGATCAAGCGCCGTGATCAGCGAGGTGAAGAAGCTGTATTTCAACAAGCCGATCCGGTACCTGGTCAACACGCATGCGCATTTCGATCATGCCGGCGGAATCCGCACCTATGCGGCTGAAGGGGCGACGATCCTCACCTATCAGATGAACAAGGCGTATTACGAGAAGACATTCGCGATGCCTCGCACTCTCGCGCCGGACAAGCTTTTGCAGTCGAAAAAAAAGGCGGTCATCGAATCGGTGGGCGAGAAACGTGTGCTGACGGATGGCACCCACACGATCGAGCTTTATCACGTTCCCAATGAGCACAATGAGGGGATGTTGATTGCTTACCTGCCTAAAGAGAAGATCGTGGTGGAAGCGGATCTGTATACGCCGGGAGCGCCGAATGCGCCTACGCCGAATCCGGTGAGCCCTTACACGTTGAGCCTGGTCGAGAACCTGGATCGGCTGAAGCTGGATTACAACAAGATTCTCGGACTGCACGGGCGTCTGGCGACCAAAGACGAATTGATGAAGGCCGTGGGGAAGTCGGGCAAGTAAATAAGGCAGGCCACGGAAGACGATGGCCTGCCCCACCTCTTATGACATTGAATTACAGGGCCGATCATGTCGGCAGCTTGCTGCGTCCACAGGAAATTCTCGACGCGCGCAAAAATCCCGAAACTACCTCGGAGCAATTGAGCGCTTTGGAGGATCAGCATATCCTGCGCGTGCTGGCGCGCCAGAATGAAGTTGGCCTGCGCATCTTCACGGACGGCGAATTCCGGCGGGGCGGATTCATGAGCGGATTCTACGATTCGGTGGAGGGTCTGGACAACGCGGCCGATATCGCGCGGGCATGGAAACCAGCGAATGCAACTGCGCGGGCCGTGTCCGGCGTCGGTTCTCTGCACGGTGTCGTTGTCGAGAAGATTCGAAGGACAAAACGGCTTACAAAGCACGAGGCCGATTTCCTGAAGCAGCACAGCCCCGGCGACATCAAGACGACTCTGCCGACGGCCAACCAGTTTCCGGCGATCGTTTACAAGAAAGGGATGAGCGAGAAGGCATACGCCACGCGATCGGATCTTCTTTGGGATATCGTGCCGATTATCAAGGCGGAGATCGAGGCACTGGTGAACGAAGGAGTGAAGTACATCCAGATTGATGCCCCGCGCTACAGCTATTACATCGATCCGAAGTGGCGGAACTACGTCAAAGAAGAGATGGGGATGGATCCGGAACAGGCGCTCGACGAGGCGATCCGCGCCGATAACGCGTGTCTGGAAGGAGTCCGGCGCGAGGGCGTTACGCTGGCTATTCACTTGTGCCGCGGCAACCACCGGAGCCACTGGTATGCCGAGGGCGGTTACGACCCCATCGCGGAGAAGCTTTTTAACAGGCTCAATGTGGACGTGTTTCTGCTGGAGTATGAGTCCGAGCGGGCCGGCACATTCGAGCCACTTCGTTTTGTACCCAAAGACAAGGGCGTGGTGCTGGGTCTGGTAAGCAGCAAGGTTCCGGACCTCGAGTCGCAGGACGTTCTCGTCCGGCGGATCGAGGAAGCGAGCCGGTATGTGCCGCTGGAGAATCTCGCCCTGAGCCCGCAGTGCGGGTTTGCCTCATCGATGGAGGGCAACTTACTTACGGAAGAGGAACAGTGGAGGAAGTTGCGGCTGGTGGTGGAGACGGCACGCGCGGTGTGGCAGGAGGCGTGAAGGCTTTCAGCGCCGCGAGCTGAGCGTCGATTCCATGCGGATCGGGAGTTTTCATGGCGGCGTAAAAGGCGAGGATGTTTTCGCGCAGTTCCGGCGTTACGCCTTCAAATTGCTTTGAGGCGAGTTTCACGAGCAGTTTGTCGTAGGTTCTGTCGGTCAACTCATACTCGCCCGGGCTTGCCAATTTTCCCGTATCCAGGTCGCGATTCGAAATCTTGAGATCTCCCCCGGCGATACCGGCGAACGCCTTGCGATCCCGAATGACGGCCGCATCGAAGCTGTCCTCGAACATTTTCTCGGTTTGCGGCGTTGGCAGCTTATAACCCAGCCCGCGTAGCGGACCGACCTTCGGAAGCACGCGGATGAAGAAGGCGAAAATGCGCGCGAAGAAGCCGGGCGCCTTATACATCGGGCCCCATTCCTTAGTGAAGCTGGTGCGTTTAATGTTATACAGAAACTGTTTTCGGTCAATGGTGGGCTGGTCCTTCGCGATCTCCGCCTTCTTGAGTTCCCAAGCCGCTTTGGTCATGTCCGGAATCATGGTGCTGACGGAGAACCGGTATGTTCCCAACGCGAGATCGAGGGTGCCGAACATATCCTTGAGTTTCAGGCCGTATGTGTCCTGAAACGCGCGATCGAGCAGCTCTTTCGAAACCGAGAAGCCGATAAAGTCGTGGTAGGCCTTCGGGGCATAATGCCCGCGCGCGACCTGGAGCACGTCAAAACCGAACTCGGTTTTCAGATGGGCAGGTGGATTATCCGCGTAGGTCACCACGTTGCCGAACTTCATTTGCAGCTTGGGATAGAGCAGAGGGACCGCGATGTTGACGGCTATCGCATGGCCATCCACATCCGCGCCGTAATGGGACAGGGCGCCGAGCGCGAAGGCGTATTCGTCCAGATTTTGCGAATTGTCTATAAGCGACTGAATCAGATCGGCGCTGCGCACGTAGTGCGCGAGATCACTGAAGAAATGACTGCCGAAGGGGTAGTAACCAAGGTCCTGAATGATGCACCCGCCGTACGCGTAGGCGTGGGCTTCGTTGAGCTGGTCTTCGGTGGCGTCCGGAAAGCGTTTCATCAGGATGGGCTGTATGGCGTCCACCCAGAGCGTATCGACAATCGCTTCATGGGTCAGTACGGAATACCCGCTCATGTGCGGGGGGCAAATTACGAGGGCCAGAACAGCAATTCCGGAAGCGAGAGAAATCGAGCGTGACATGGGGTTCCCGAACCTGTTGCATGCGGACTTCCAACTGCTGGCTACCGCCTCCGCAATATGATAGCTTCAACACTTATGAACTACCGCAGCATGATTCGTTTCGCCATTTTGTTTTCCGGCGCGTTGTCCGTCGGTTTCGGGCAGACGCCTTGCGAGAACCTCAAATCGCTCTCACTTCCCAATGTCACGTTCACCACGGTTGAATCGGTCGCGGCGGGCCCATTTCGCCCTCCGACTGGCCCGGGTGCCGCTCAGGCCGCAGCTGCCGGGGCCCCGGTCGGACGTGGGGGCGCGCCGGGCGGACGTGGCGGCGCGCCCGCGCTGATGCTGCCCGCCTATTGCCGCCTTGCGATGGTGTTGACGCCTTCCGCGGATTCGCACATTGAAATGGAATTGTGGCTTCCGGCGGCGGATTGGAACGGCAGGTTTCAGGCTGTCGGCAATGGTGGATGGGCCGGCTCGATCACGTTTCCGGCCATGGCGCAGGCACTCAGGGAGGGCTACGCCACCGCTTCCAACGACACCGGCCACACGGGCCAGGACCCGGCGTTCGGCCTCGGACACCAGGAGAAGCTGGTCGACTTCGCTTATCGGGCGAATCACGAGATGACGGTCGAGTCCAAGGCCATCATCAATGCGTTTTATGGGAAGGCCTCAAAACTCAATTACTGGAATGGATGCTCGACCGGCGGACGGCAGGGCCTGATGGAAGCGCAGAAGTTTCCCGCCGATTTCGACGCGGTGATCGCCGGCGCGCCCGCCAACTGGCAAACCCATCTGCATGCGTGGGATATGAATGTCGCCACCACGGCCATCAGGAACCCGGGAATGTTCATGACACGGGGCAAGCTGGAGACGTTGAATAAAGCGGTGCTCGCCCAATGCGACATGCTCGACGGCGTAAAGGACGGTTTGCTGAACGATCCGCGAAAATGCAAATTCGACCCGGCCGTTCTGCTCTGCAAGGGCGCCGATTCGGACTCCTGCCTGACCACGGATCAAGTGGAGGGCGCGAAGCTTGTCTACGCCGCCGCGAAGAAGAAGGATGGCACATTCATTTTCCCTGGTAAGGAACCGGGCAGCGAACTGGTGTGGACGCAGCTGAACCCGGTGAAGGCGCCGATATCCCTGATCCTCGGAACATTCCAGGTGGCCACGTATCAGGACGCCAACTGGGATTGGCACAACTACGATCTGGATCGCGACGTCACGGCGGCCGACGAGAAGTTCGGCTACGTGAACGCGCCTTACGACCTTTCGGCTTTCAAAGCGCGCGGGGGCAAACTGCTGCTTTATCACGGCTGGAACGACACCGCCATATCGCCCGAAAACACGATCAATTACTACCAGAACGTCCTGCAGAAAATGGGTCCGAAGCAGGATAGCTGGATGCGGCTTTACATGGTGCCGGGCATGAACCACTGCCAGGGTGGGGTTGGCACCGATCAGTTCAATAAGATGGCGGTGGTCGAGCGCTGGCGTGAAGCGGGAACGGCTCCGGAGCAGATCGTGGCCGAGCACGTTACCGGTAATAACGTGGATATGACTCGTCCGCTGTGTCCTTATCCGCAGGTGGCGACTTATAAGGGCGTCGGCAGCACCAACGACGCCGCTAGTTTTACCTGTAAGGTTCCGTAGGAATCAGGGTGGGCCGATTGACAATCCAATGCCACTCGTTTTTCGCACTCGTGGGGCGGACCCCCCGGTCCGCGGTCGACGCCTTCGTCGACCAGTACGCGGCGGGGACCAGCCCATTTCAGCGGATGGGGCGGGTCCGGGGGACCCGCGCGGACCGTGGGGTCCGCCCCACGACTAATGTAAATTCACCCGGCCTCCGAAAAAAGAGTGG
>Ga0209167_10001780_pt1 | contig 12250 bp, 10 predicted proteins | sample Coa_R1_9_FD_187154 | JGI IMG/M metagenome (GOLD analysis project Ga0209167, IMG submission 187154) | Surface soil microbial communities from Centralia Pennsylvania, which are recovering from an underground coalmine fire - Coalmine... | ecosystem: Environmental > Terrestrial > Soil >... | reverse complement strand
GAGCGCGTTTCTATTATATCGCTCTTATCGGAACGGCATAACGAAACACCGATGGTGAACAAAACTCCTGGTTCTTTGAATAAAACAATATATTATGCAGCCGCCATCGCTGCTTATACCATCTGGGGATTTTTTAGCCTCGTTCTGAGGCCACTGGATGCATATACGTCCGCAGATATTTTATTCTACCGGGTTTTCAGTTGTGCGGTAATGATGCTGTTGATCGTCTTTCTATTCAGAAGAAAGAAATGGATAGAAACGGTTCAATTATTTAAAAGTCTGCCACCTGACAAAAAACGATTAACGTTACTGCTGAATATCGGCGGAAGTATTTTCTTAACGGGGAACTGGTTCTCATTTATTTATGTTATGAACCATATCAGTATTAAAGCCACATCACTGGCCTATATGGTCTGCCCGATCCTTACAACACTGCTCGCGTTTTTAATCCTGCATGAGAAACTGAATAAATTGCAATGGCTGGCAGTTATACTAAGCGTTACCGGTTGCCTTTTACTTTCCTATGCGGATCTGCGGGACATGTATTTCAGTCTGATCATCGGATTCAGTTATGCATGTTACCTCGTCAGCCAGCGCAGAAATGCGGGCTTTGATACATTTATCGTACTTACATTTCACATCGTTTTATCATCGCTGATCCTGCTGCCCTTCTTCTTAACATACAGCGGGAAACTGCCATCGGCATTTTCATTTTATGCAATGATCGGTATCATTGCCGTATTCTTTACTATTATACCGCTGTTTCTGAATTTATTTGCGCTCAGGGGTATTAATTCATCGGTAGTGGGGATGCTGCTGAATATAAATCCGATCATCGCTTTTACACTGGCCACCTGGGTTTTTCATGAGCAAATAAACCTCGTCCAGATTGTCTCTTACAGTGTTATCCTGATCGCGGTGATCGTTTTTAACGGGAAGGAAATCTTCAGCCTGAGAAAGGAAATTTCTAATTAATTGTATTTCAACGACAAATCACAGTTCCGGCATCGGCCGGACCATTACATTAAAAAAGTATTTTTTGGGATTTGTATAATTAAAAAATGACCTTTGTACCGGCGTAAATACATAAAATAAATTTTTATGAATCTACCCGGTAAAATATCCTCATGGGATGATAAATATCCTTTTTTGTTTGTCATTCTCAGAGTAACTCTTGGCCTGATACTCGCCATCCGGGGACTTTATTTTCTGACTTCTATTCAGCCACTATACTATTTAATTGAAGGCAGCAGACTGAGCAAACTTAATATGAACATGCCCTTGGCACTGTTTGTTTGCTGGGTGCATATATTGGGGGGAACATTTATCATATTGGGCTTGCTGACAAGAATATCTGTTTGGGCGCAAATTCCCATCATACTGGGAGCCATTTTTTTTATTAATCTGAATAATGGCATGCCACACAGTTTTCCGGAATTATTATTATCTGTTTTTGTTTTAATATTATTAATATTATTTGCAATGGCGGGCGGCGGAAAAATTTCGATGGATCAATACGCGAAAAAGCATTTACTGTAGCTGCTGCCGCATGATGTGGAATTTCTTTCCCACCTGTAAAATTGGGCCATTCACTATTAGAACATTTATATAGAGGCTCAATTAATGCATATGAATCTGAAATGTTTCCTCATACGTTTCCTTTTTCTCAATGGATTTCAATGGAAGATCTAACCGGGAACTTCGATATTTTATTGGATAAAGCACAGAGGTTATTTGAGTTCAGTGAAGTTAAGTTCAGGCAGGACAGGAACATATCAAAATGGGGTCTGTCTCTTTGTGCCACTCCGGTGAACCCCGGGAAAGTTGTTATTCTGGGAATCAGTTGGGGAGGAGCAGAGTTCGCCGGAATAACGAAATATTCCATTCAACGCAGGTTTCCAACTAAAGAAGAATTTCTGAACGATTACAAAGTTGGAAGGTATCCGTTTATTCAAAAGTCAAAAGATCTGATATCTGAATTTTTGCAGATACAAATAAATGATGTTGAATTTAACTACACAAATGTTTGTTTGTTTCGAAGTCCGAATGTATCTGATTTGAGTATTAAGGAAGTGCGTTGGTGCATGCCCATACTTAAAGAATTTATTGAATTAATCAACCCACCCTGTATTTTGTCGTTGGGCAATACGAATATCGTTTATCTCGAACCTGATTTAAGAGAACTCAAAAAACTTACGGAGACGGGAACACCCCATGTCGGCTATTCCGGGAAGTTATGGGGCCGTCCATTCTATTCTGTTCCGCATCCGAATGCTAGAAAGTTGCCTGATGAAGTAAGACATAAAATATGGAGTGACGTTTTTCAAAGTCAATCCATGGAACGGAAGGAAATCTCCTGAAATAAATATTATATTCATTCATTGTAGCATCATTCCCGGCCGTCCTCCATTAATTTTGTTTTTCTTTTTACAGCAATGGTCATAAAGCCCAAAAAAATTATTGTCCGCTCACTCGTAATCCTGCTGATTGCTGCGATCGGAGTACTCATCTATTATTGCTGGATTTCTTTTCCCCTGATGGCCGGTTATGGAGCCAAGGTCATGTGCTCGGCAGTTTTTGATTGCGGTAGAAATGAACAGCAGGTGAGAGATCAGGATCTGAGTTCCTATATGATGAGAATGGCTGATTTTCATGTTAATTATATTGACTCTTCCGTCACCGGATCCATTTTCGGATTCGGTAAAAGGAAAGCGATTTACCGCGATGGCCTGGGCGCCACATTGATCAGCGAGCTCAGCGAAAAAAATATCCGTTCGCAACAATGTAAGCTTCCGGCAAAACCGGTTGTCAATGCCGACACAATACGATGGCCGATGGGAGACAGGCTCTGCGATACATTTCCGGCGGCCATTGACAGTTTAAAGTTGCAGTCCGCTATGAAAAAAGTCTTCGTTGAAGAAGATACCATTTTGCCAATACGTACACGGGCTGTTATAGTAGTGTACGACGGCCAGGTGATTGCGGAACATTATGCCGATGGTTTCAGTGCCAAAACCAAACTGGCAGGCTGGTCCATGACCAAATCTGTAACCGGTGCACTCATTGGAATTCTTGTAAAACAGGGAAAACTCTCGGTCGGGGCTCCCGCTCCGGTGCCGGAGTGGCGGGCTCCCGGAGATCCCCGTCATGCTATCAGCACAGAGAATTTATTGCAGCAACGAAGCGGATTGGATTTTGAAGAGATATATTACCGGGCAAGTGATGCGACCAGAATGCTATTTGAAAAATCAGATATGGCTGCGTTCACCGCTTCACATCCTTTGAAATTCCGGCCTGGTTCAGTTTTTTATTATTCGAGTGGTAACAGCAATATTTTGTCGCGCATCATCCGGCAAAATCTCGGCGACTCCTTATATATTGGTTTTCCATATAGAGAATTGTTTTATAAGCTCGGCATGTACAGTACTGTTCTGGAACCCGATCCTTCGGGAACTTTTGTCGGATCATCATATATGTATGCCACTGCCCGTGATTGGGCCAGACTTGGACTTCTATTTTTAGATGACGGTGTATTTAATAATCAAAGAATATTGCCTCAGGGATGGGTCGCAAAAAGTACTAAGCCTGTATCGCCTGATAAACGGGGTTATGGTTACCAGATCTGGCTCAACACAGGCAGCGATACATCGGTTAAACATTACCCGTCCGCACCGGCAGATATGTTCTATGCTGACGGATTTGAAAGTCAGTTTATTTTTGTTATTCCATCAAAAAAGCTGGTGATTGTGCGGCTGGGATTAACGCAACACAATAATTTCAATGCAGATCTATTCTTACATGATATACTGGCATGCATAAAATAAATGTTTAAATAGTATGAAGCAACATCATTTACATCTCGGCAGAACACAGTTTGGTGATGTGGCCAATGCAGGAAAACTCATGAGTATGGAAGAGGCTCATCAGCTGCTTCAGGAATGGGTACCCAATGAAAAACTGAAACTGCATATGAAACAGGTGGCTGCATTGATGAAAGCATGGGCCATCGAAAGAGAAGCCGCAGACGCAGAAACAGCCCAGGCCTGGGAACTGGCTGGTCTGCTTCATGATGCGGACTGGGAAAAGTATCCTGAAACCCATTGCAAAAAAATCATCGAAGAATTAGAACATCGCAATATTGATCCGTCAGTTATACATTGCATTGCATCGCATGGACCGAAATACTTTGGCGTGGAGCCCGAAACTAAAATGGATCTGATGATTTATGTATTTGATGAACTGTCGGGATTTATACATGCCGCGTCGCTGATCAGGCCCACGGGATACGAAGGCATGGATACAAAATCTGTCTTGAAAAAACTGAAGACTCTCTCTTTCGCCGCCCAGGTAAACCGGGAAGATATAACAGACGCGATCAGCCGTGTGGATCAGACGCTGGAAGAAATGATCCAATTCATACTGGAACACCAGAAAGATGTGCGTTAGGAAAATATTGGATGTTGTTCAGACTCTTACTGTTTCTTGGTAATAACCCTGTTGGATGGATAATAAACCGGATAAGTCCCCCTTTCTACTCCGATGCTCCCCGATATGGAAAATGTTCTGGCATCATTGATATACATCAGGCCGATATCCACTCTTGAGTTGAATCCGAAGCCGTAAGGGTTTGCCATGTAACTTCCCGGATACGATTTGTTGAATACGGGATCAGTGTATAGGCTGTTGTAGTTAAAAAATGCGGGCGCCGTTGATATGCCTGCGAAGGCGATGAGGTTATTATTTAATGGATGATTCAGTTGCAGTCCGAAAGGTGCTGACAAAAATGTTCCGCCACCTCCGTTGTAAAAAAATGCACCGGTTGAAATGGCGGCATATTTACTGAAATACCATTTCTGATTTAACTGATTACTGTCACCGATTATTTGATAACCCGGGAAAAAAAGTGATTGCGAAAAATTTACACTACTGACGGGCAAATGAGATTGGGCCCTTGGAGAAAGAAAAGAAGATAAGGCAAGTATCATCAATAATATACGCATCACACAATTTCTATTCAAATTTACAGATTCTCTCCCGATATATAACCGGATCTGCTTAAATTAACAACAGTAAAACGCAATCATGAAAAAATACATCCTGCCTGTTCTCCTCATTCAATTTTGTACTGCACTCGCTCAGGATTCCGTATCCACTGCACAAATTGAAACTGCAGAAAAATTAGCCGCCCTGCATTTTACCCAGGTCAAGAGGGATTCGATGGCCAGCGTTTTGACTGACAGGATCAAGACGTATAATTATCTCCATGCGCAGAATTTCTCCAATGATATGCCGCTGCCGCTTTGGTTTGATCCTGTTTTACCTGGCATGGCGGTTCCTCATAAACAACTGCAGGTTCAATTCAATATCCCCATTCAGGTGCAGCTGCCTGCCGACAGGAACCAGCTGGCTTTTTATAGTATCCCACAACTGGCTTCCCTTATTAAACACAAGAAAATCAGTTCCGAGAATCTGACGCGGTTTTACATTGAAAGATTAAAAAAATATGGCCCCGGTTTGCACTGTGTAATTGAACTGTCAGAAAACCTGGCTATCAGTCAGGCGAAAAAAGCGGACGCCGAAATCGCTGCGGGTAAATACCGTGGTCCGCTTCATGGCATACCGTATGGTATCAAAGATCTTTTTGCCGTGGAGGATACACATACCACCTGGGGCACACCACCATATAAAAACCAGGTGATCCATCAAACCGCTTTTGTAGCTAAACAACTTCAGGATGCAGGTGCTATTCTGGTAGCCAAATTATCACTCGGCGAATTAGCGGAAGACGATGTCTGGTTCGGAGGACTTACCCGGAATCCCTGGGATTCAACAAAAGGATCCGGTGGTTCATCTGCCGGCTCATCTTCAGCCACAGCAGCCGGACTTGTTCCATTTGCCATTGGAACGGAAACCTATGGTTCCATCGTGGATCCGGCCATGCGATGTGGTGTAACGGGTCTCAGGCCAACTTACGGTAGTGTCGCCAGAACCGGCGGCATGACACTGGCCTGGAGTTCCGACAAAATAGGTCCCATTTGCAGGTCAGCTGAAGATGCGGCCATCGTATTTTATTTTATTCACGGAGCCGATCAGGAAGATGCTTCTTCTATTGCGCGCGCATTCAATTACAGCGGTTCGGTAGATATAAAAAAATTGAAAGTCGCCTACATCCGCAATTATATCGACACGCTGCCGGAAAATAGTCCGGAGAAACAAACACTCGCCGTGCTTAAACAAATGGGTGTTCAGCCGGCACCTTTATTTTTTCCGGATAGTCTGCATGGAGACGAAATATTATCCCTGATCATTTGTGCAGAATCTGCCGCTGCATTCGACCTGCTTACCCGTTCTTCAGCAGATGATGAAATGGTGCAACAGAATAAAGACCGTTGGCCCAACACGTTCCGTGCTGCGCGTTTTGTACCCGCTGTCGAATACATCAATGCCTGCAGGCTCCGTTATCAGATCATGAAAAAAATGGATCCGCTGCTAGACAGTTATGACGTAATCATAACGCCTCCGGAAACCGGCGATCAATTGGCCATTACTAATCTGACGGGTAATCCTTCAGTTACCCTGCCCAATGGTTTTTTACCAAATGGTATGCCCTCGGGTATCAGCTTCATCGGAAAACATTTTGATGAAGCAGTCTTACTCGCTTTTGCAAAAGCTTACCAGGAGCATACCGGATTTCATTTAAAACATCCACCCGGTTATACGAAATGAACATGTTTCCATTGTCCTTAAAGTGATAATTCGCCAACATACAGGGAATTCATTTCGCCGGTTAATATTCTGGATTAAATTTGATCAATCAATACCGGGACTATGAAAAAGCATTTGGCAGTTTTTATATTAAACATCACTTTTTTTATATTTTATTCCATGGCTGCATTGGCCCAGTCAAAACTGGACAGTCTCCTGCCGGTACGCGGTTTTTGTATTGACGCACCCAGGCCTTCGGGATTAGATACCTTTGTCCGTTTTATTGATCAGGAACTGGCGCCACGTAAAGTGAATACCCTGATTGTGCAGATCGAATATCGTTATCAGTTCAAATCACATCCGGAATTAACAGACAGTTTTGCATTATCAAAATCGGACATTAAAAAAATTGTATCTGTCTGTAAAAGAAATAATATCCGGCTCATTCCGGAGGTCGATCTGCTTGGCCATCAATCCTGGGCGAATCATACCGGAAAGTTATTACGCGTTTATCCGCAGTTCAATGAAACACCTGATATCAAAATGCCGGAGAAATATGTGTGGCCGAATCCGGATAATCTTTACTGCCTGAGTTATTGTCCTCTGCATCCGGATTTGCATCCGGTATTGTTTGAAGTGATTGATGAACTCTGTGATGTATTTGAGAGTAACGCTTTTCATGCCGGCATGGATGAAGTGTTTTTTATTGGCGATGACAAATGTCCGCGTTGCGGTGGCAGGGACAAGGCAGAATTATTTGCCGGAGAAGTGCGGACGATTCACGATCATCTTCTTCAGAAGGGAAGGGAGATGTGGATCTGGGGTGATCGACTGCTGGATGGTAAGACGACCGGATTGGGGGAATGGGAGGCGAGTTTTAATAATACATACCATGCCATCGACCTGATTCCGAAAGACGTGCTGATATGCGACTGGCACTATGAACGGGCAGACAAAACCGCGGTATATTTTTCCATGAAGGGATTCAGGGTCCTGACCTGTCCATGGAGACAACCATCAACGGCCATTTTACAGATCAATGATATGCTGACTTTCAGACGCGAATCAACAACCGAAATGAATGCCCGTTTTCTTGGTGTCATGGAAACCACCTGGATACGCAACAGTATATTTATGAATGGTTATTATACGAGTCAGTCAGTAACTGATCCAAATGAAAGCACACCATGGAATTGTTTCAGGCAGATGTATGATGCAGTTGACAAACTTCAATAATTTATGTGTTATTTTGGATTCAGAGATTGAACAGATCTTTTATTATGTATGTCTTTCCGGAAGAAACGTCAACGACCGGCTTATTTTTTATCAGGGGCAGGCGTTGATCATGCGATAAAAAGCTGAGATTGCCTTTTTGGTCCCTGGAGTCCCTGTTAGCAGATGGACGAAATCCATCTTCCGCAGTATATTTTTTGAAAGGGCCAGAAAGATCCCTGCGTACAAAAAAGGCATTCACACCCGGTTCGGCTGCCCCAATGAAATCATATCCCTTTGCTTCAGCGAGGTGACAAAAGGCGGCCAGCGAAGCACCAAAATACAGGTTTGAATAATGGGCATTCGTTCTCCGAAAACTGTCTGAATACGGGATGGATATTTTTTGTGATGGTCCGAATGCTGAATTGTATTCGCAGACTACTATCCTGGGCTTTATTTTATCTATTGCTTCCCATATCCAATAATCATTTCCGTCAATATCCACACTCAGTAATCCAATGTCTTCTACATTCGTATATTGGCTGATCAGTTTATTGATATTGTCTCTGGTAATAAAACTATGATACGCGGTGATGTCGTATTTCCAGTAAATAAAATCTTTTTTTATGAAGTTGATATTATTTTTGTCGCCATCGATAACGAGCCCCGACCAGTTGTTGTTAACCAGAAGAAATCGTGTATTGGCTTCTGTATAATTTTCTACCCCGAATTCTATAAAGATCTTATTGGGTATTTCTATTTTACTGATGATGTATTGCAGAATACCGTCTTCTCCTCTTTGGGAAAATACCTGGAACTCCACTTCGCCGAGTGAAGAAATATTGTTTTTTAAAGCATTATTCGCTGCCTGTATTTTACCCAGGCTGATTAACGTTTTAAAAGTATCGTAATGAAATCTGTTATAAAATTTATGATAGATATGTTTCAGGGTCGTTCTAAACATGATTTTGCTTTATTTTTATAAAATGATCCGGCAAGATTACGCAAAATAAAGCGAATGATTCGTCAGAATTGAAGCAAGATACTGACTGGATAAAGCGCGTGAATTGTTCTGACAAAAGAAAGGATTTATGGATGAATATCCAGTTCAAATGCCTGATCTACCCTTGCGTTTATTTCCCTGGGTTTCATTTCTTTAAATCCGTACCGTTTATAGAGGAATATGGCAGTTGTTAATACTGAAATAGTTTCCAAAACTATTTTCTTATAGTGCTTCTCCCGGGCCTGTTGAACGGCAATATCCAAAATATATTTTCCTAAACCCTTCCCTCTTTGTTCTTTTAGCAGGTACATTTTCCTCAGTTCGCAAATATGTTCGTTCACGGGAAACAAGCCGAAGCAACCCACGACGAGGTTTGTTTCCGAATGTACGACAACCGCAAAAAAACCATTGTTCAACAAATAGCTGCATTCAATATCATTCAGATCGCTGTCCTTACCATTTAAATCCGGATTTAAACCGAATTCTTTCAGGCATAAAAATACCACGTTTTTTATGGAAGGGATATCGCGGTTCGTCGCTACTCTTATGTTGAATTGCCTAAATATCATATAAGTTAATTAATGGCAAAAATACTCAGTTATCTTTGTCATACAGTTGAACCGACTGTTGTATTCCCAATTGTGACCTGAGAGGAACAAGATACCAGCGCGATGAAATGGGCATTAAAACGATTTGAAATGAAACTGTCTTTGCTCCTTTCGCTGGTGTTATTTGCTTCATTCCCCTTCACGTCTGATGCGCAACCATATTTTGAGGGACTCCAGAATAAATTGAAGGAAGCGGGGGATGATACGTCCAGGATTTTGGCAATGGCGAAATTAGCGGAATACTATGGATTTATCCGGACAGACAGCACGATGTATTATGCCAGTCAGGCCCTGGATCTCGCAGAGAAGAGGCATTATTTGTATGGCATATGCGTTGTACAAAGAAGTATATTCTGGGCCTTCAATAGCCAGGGTAATTATCCAAAAGCGCTGGAATTGGCATTCAGCAATCTGAAAGTCGCTGAACAGTTGAAATATCATAAGCTCTCATGTATGGCATTAGCGCATCAGGAGATCGGATTGGTGCACAGGGAAATGGAGGACTATATAAATGCCATGATACATCTGCGTGAGAGTATCCGTCTGCAGAAAGAATCGGGAGAGATGTTAGAAGACTACTTTAGTACATATACATCGTTGGCTGCAATCAATCTGAAGTTCAATCATCTGGATTCGGCATTGTGGTATGCGGGGATGGGTCATATAATTTCACCGGGATCCGGTCTTACTTCGGCGCTTGTAGGAAATGTATATGAAGCCATTGGCAAAAAAGATTCGGCCAGGGAATATTACAACAAGGGTATACTGGCCACCCAATTACGCAATAATATTTATTTACAGGCCAGATTATATAATAACCTGGCCAATTTTTTTTATAAGTCGGGGAACCTGGATTCGTCCATTTATTTTGCAGGTGTCTCTCTTCAAATATGTCTGCGATATAATTTTGGTGAATTTACCCTGGATGCAAGTAAGATTCTTATGAAGTCGTTTGAAGCGCGGGATCAGCCGGACAGTGCGCTGAAGTATGTAAAATTGATGCTGAATGCTAAAGACAGTATTTTCAGCCAGGCAAGAACGCAGCAGGCATTACTTCTTGATTTTGATGAAAAACAGCGGCGACAAGAGATAGAATCGGCTAAAGAAAAATTCCAAACGCAATTAAGACTCTATGGCCTGATTGGAGTTATCGGGATATTCATCATCATCGCGGCCGCACTCTACAGAAATAATATTCAACGTAAAAGAACAAACTCAGAACTTTCCAGGCAAAAGGAGGAATTGGAAAGTGCATTATCAGAACTCAGATCCACTCAGAAACAACTGATCCACTCGGAAAAGATGGCTTCACTCGGCGAGCTTACAGCGGGTATTGCACACGAAATACAGAATCCCCTGAATTTTGTCAATAATTTTTCGGAGTTAAATAAGGAACTCATTGATGAGGCTACACAGGCGAACGAATCCGGCCACGCAATGGAGGTAAGAGAATTATTGTTTACCATGCGCGCGAATGAAGAAAAGATACACCATCATGGCCAAAGGGCAGATTCTATTGTAAAAGGCATGCTGCAGCATTCGAGGGATAACAGAGGACAAATGGAACCAACCGATTTCAACGCCTTTGCCGATGAATTTTTGAGGCTGAGTTATCAGGGATATAGAGCAAAAGATAAAAATTTTAACGTAATTCTTAAGACAGATTTTGACAAGGGAGTCGATAGTATGAATATCGTCCGTCAGGATATTGCCAGGGTATTGCTGAACCTGTACAACAACGCTTTTTATGCTGTTGCAGAAAAGAAAAAAATGCAACCGGAAGGATATGAGCCGATGGTCACGGTCAGCACGAAGAAGTTAGCGGATAAAATTCAGATCGCCGTAAAAGATAATGGCAGTGGCATTCCTCAAAAAAATCTGGATAAGATATTCCAGCCTTTCTTCACTACCAAACCTCCCGGACAGGGAACAGGCCTGGGTTTATCTCTGAGTTATGACATCATTCAGGTGAATGGCGGCGAAATAAAAGTGCAAACAAAAGAAGGAATGGGTGCTGAATTTCAAGTACTGATTCCGTTCAAATGATGATATCATTCGTGTAACAGACGACTTATTTTCCCGGATACCAGTTTCTTAGTCTGACATCTATATTCTTATCACCTGCTTCCACCAGCTTTTTAAATTCCTTCACATCGCTCAAACCATCCTTACCCCGGTAATGATAAGGATAAACAATTCTGGGTTTAAATGCCAGTACGGCATCTGCCGCTTCTTTCACGTCCATTGTATAAGGCAGGTTCATACATATGAAAGCAACGTCAATATTTTGTAGTGACCGCATTTCGGGAATTCCCTGCGTATCACCGGAGATATAAATCAATTTTCCCCCGATTCCCAGAACATAACCATTACCCCTCCCTTTCGTATGCATGGCTGTGGGACTTTCCGGAAGATTATACATCGGGATTGCCCGGATCAAAATAAAAGACTGTGTTGTCGCATCCCCGTTTTTCATCACGATCATGCGAACCTTATCGGCAGCGGGTAATTTATCAGCCACCACCTGCGGAACGATCAGCTGCGTGCCTGTTTTTTGAACCGCTTCAATCGTTTTGACATCAAAGTGGTCGCCATGTATATCTGTAATTAATATGATGTCCGGCGGTTTCTGGCCCTTATAATTGTCCGCACCGGAAGGATCCACGTAAATTGTCAATCCGTGCACCGTGAGAATCAGGCTGGCGTGCTGAACAGGTTGAAT
>Ga0209167_10001779_pt1 | contig 12251 bp, 7 predicted proteins | sample Coa_R1_9_FD_187154 | JGI IMG/M metagenome (GOLD analysis project Ga0209167, IMG submission 187154) | Surface soil microbial communities from Centralia Pennsylvania, which are recovering from an underground coalmine fire - Coalmine... | ecosystem: Environmental > Terrestrial > Soil > Unclassified... | reverse complement strand
CGACGTCATCGTGTCGGACATGCGCATGCCCGGCATGGATGGCGCCGCCCTGCTGAAGGCCGTTCGCGAAAAATATCCCAGCGTTTTGCGCATCATTCTTTCCGGCTACACCGAACTGGAGGCGGCTCTCAACGCCGTGCCCGTCGCGCACCAGTTTCTCGTCAAACCCTGCGATCAGGACACCCTGCAATCCGCCATCGAGCGCGCCACTAGCCTCAACAGCATCCTTAACAACAAGCGACTGCAGAGCATCGTCGGCTCCATGCAACAATTGCCCTCGTTGCCAAAGTCCTGCCTGGAAATGCGCGAGGCCCTTGCGGACCCCACCAGCGATTCCCATCGTATCGCGCGCCTTGTCGAACGCGATCCCGCCATGTCCGCCAAGGTTCTGCAGCTGGTGAACTCCGCCTTCTTCGGTGTCGCGCGCAACGTCAGCGACATCAATACCGCCATCACTTATTTGGGCAAGAGCATTCTGGAAAACCTGGTGCTCTCCGTCGAAATCTTTCGTGTCTTCCGTCCCGCAAAAGCCATACCGGATTTTTCTCTCGAGGAACTCCACATCCACGCGCAGTTGACCGCCAAGCTGGCCGGCCACGTAGCTGGCGACAATTCCATTCGCGGGCTGGCAATGGTCGCCGGCCTGCTGCACGACATTGGCAAGCTGGTTTTGGCGGAGGCCACTCCGGAACATTTCGCGCGCGCCGTCGCCGGCGCAAAACTAGAAAATCGTCCGCTATTTGAAATCGAAGAGGAATTGACCGGTGTCTCTCATGCCGAGGTGGGAGCCTATCTTCTCAGCATGTGGGGAATTCCGTATTTGATTGTCGAGGCCGTCGCTCATCACCATCATCCGGAGCGCCTGGCCTGCGAAAAAGTCGATTTACCCGCCAGCGTGTATTTCGCAAATTGGCTTGCTCACGATCATCAGGCAACGCGTCTCGGCGTCGCCTGTCTTTCGAACGCGCCCCTCAATCAGGAAATTGTTGCCAAACTCGGGGTGCAGAATCTGCTGCCGGAATGGCGCGCCGCGGCCGAATCTGCCGCGCTGGAACTATCGGGGGCATCCCATGGCAAATAGTGAGCGCCCTAGAATCTTGTGCGTGGACGACGAACCGAATGTCCTCGAGGGCCTCGCGCGCACCTTGCGCAGTCACTTCGTTGTCGAAACTACTACGGAGGGAAAAATCGCCCTCGATTTATTCAGGACCGCTGGACCCTTCGCCGTCGTGGTGTCCGATCAGCGCATGCCTCAAATGACCGGCGTCCAACTCCTCGCTCACGCCCGCACCGTAGCGCCGTCTACCGTGCGTGTCTTGCTCACCGGTCAGGCGGACTTGGAATCGGCGATCGCCGCCGTCAATGATGGCAATATTTTTCGCTTCCTTACCAAACCTTGCTCCACGGACATTTTGCTGAAAGCTCTTGAAGCCTGCTATGAACAACACCGTCTCATTACTTCGGAAAAGGTTCTGCTCGAACAGACCCTGCAAGGCAGCATCAAGGCCCTCGTGGAGATTCTCTCCCTGGCGAATCCCATGGCTTTCGGCCGCGCCACCCGTGTCCGCCAGAGCGTCGAACAGCTGATGACCCACTTCGAAATCCGTGAACGCTGGCCCGTGGAGATTGCCGCTATGCTTTCCCAGATCGGCTGCGTCACCCTTCCTGCCGCCACGCTCGACAAGCTGTACAAAGGCGAAACCCTCGAAGATCCCGAACAGGACATGGTCGATCGTATGCCCGCCGTCGTGGAGCAGTGTCTCTCTAATATTCCGCGCATTGATTCTGTGCGGGACATCCTGCGGCATTCGGGTTCCCATTTCGCGCCAGCCAAGCAGCGCTCGGACGCCGCGATCGAAGCAATGCTTCCTTGGGGCGCTCGCGCGCTGAAAGTGGCTCTCGATTTTGATCTCCTCGAAGGCGGCAATACCCAACTGGGTCATCCGATGGCCATCATGCGCGGCCGCAAGGGATGGTACGACCCGGAGATCTTGCAAGTCTTTGCTGCCATGCGTGGAAATCCCGACGACAAAAGCCAGATGCTGGAACTCACGATTCGGGAAGTCAGGGTGGGCATGATCTTCGGCGAGGATCTCAAATCGTCCAAGGGCCTGCTCCTGATTGCCCGCGGCCAGGAAGTCACTCCCGCGTTGCTCGAACGCATGCGCAATTTTTCCGGCGACCTTGCGATTCGCGAACCTCTGCGCATGCTGCTTCACAAATCTGCGGCGCCATCCGTGGAGCAAGTCCCGGTAGTTTCACACGCTTAACCGCCTGCCGAAAAATGCACGCGCGCGAAGCCTGTCACCTTGTAGCGGCGCACTTCAGCGCGCGATCGGTGATGCGGCAAGCACGGATGGCGGTCTGAAGACCGCGGCCAGAATAACTGTTTACTATGGAAGGAACTGGAGTCTGCAGGAAAACTCAGAATCTTCGGAGGCGTTTCTGGTCACAAACCACCAATCACTAATCACTAATCACGAATCACTAGCCAACAGCCACCAGCCACTAATCACCAATCACCAATCACTGCCTTCATCACTCCGCGTCCTGCGTCACGATGTGCACATCCACCGCGGGCGCATCATTCAAGAATCGATTAATCGAGTTCATGTACAGAATCTTCCGCCATCCCTCCGTCGCCGACCTGCCAAAAATCACATGCGTGATATGTTTTTCCCGTACAAATTGCGCCATCGCATCCGCCACTCGATGCCCCTTCAACCGCACCGGCTTCGCTCCCAAATTCTCCGCAAACTGCAAATTAGCCGCCAGCGACTTCGACTCCTCCTGCTCGCTCTCGCTATCCAAATCCACGTGCACCGCGTAAAGCTCCGCATCCATCCGCCGCGCCATGCGCGCCGCACGCGCCACTAGGTATTGCGCCTTCGGATTCTCGCTGATGCACACCGCCAGCCGTTCTCGCACCGCCCACGCTTCCTGTATATCCTTCTCCACCATGTACGATTCCAGGCTGCGGTCCACCTGTTCCGCCACTTGCCGCAGCGCCAGTTCCCGCAACGCGATCAAATTGCCGCGCCGGAAAAAATTCTTCAGCGCCTGCTCCACTTTCTCCTTCCCATACACGTCGCCGCGCCGCATCCGGTTCTGCAACGCTTCCGGCGTCAAGTCCACCATCACCGTTTCATCGGACACTTGCAGCACCCAGTCCGGCACCGTCTCGCGCACCGCCACTCCGGTTATCGCGCGTACCGTTGGCGCGATGCTCTCGATGTGCTGGATGTTTACCGTCGAGATCACGTCTATATTCGCATCCAATAATTCCAGCACGTCCTCGTAGCGCTTGCGATGTCTGGACCCCGGAATGTTGGTGTGCGCCAGTTCGTCCACCAGCACCACTTTCGGTTTCCGCTCCAGGATCGCGTCCAGATCCAATTCCGCGAACAACGTGCCTTTGTAGTCGATCATGCGGCGAGGAATGGTCTCGAGCTGTGCGGAAAGTTCCGCGATGCCTTTTCTCCCGTGTGTTTCCACCACTCCGATCACCACGTCTTCGCCGCGGCTGTGCCTCCGGATGGCCTCGCTCAACATGCTGAACGTCTTGCCCACGCCCGGCGCATATCCCAGGAAAAGCTTCAGCGCGCCTTTTGTTTTTTCGGCGGGCTTCGCCGCGGCTAGCCACTGCTCGGGAGTCTTTGGCATGGGTGTATTCTCTTCTACGAACGCTGTGAAAGCTACGCTAGAATGGCAACGTGCGCTTGCACTGGTTCACTCGATTCCTGCGATTTCTGGCTGCTTTTGTACTGGTGCTGGGTATCGCCCTCGTCTACCGCCACATTCTGCTGGTCAACCCCACCACCGTCGCGCTCACTTTTCTGCTCGCCATTCTAGCCGTTTCCACCGTGTGGGGCATCGCCGTTTCCGTCTTCATGTCCGTCGTGGCAATGCTAGCCTTCAACTATTATTTCCTGCCGCCCGTCGGCAGGTTCACCGTCGCCGATCCCCAGAACTGGGTTGCGCTTTTCGCCTTTCTGGTTGTCTCGGTGCTGGCCAGCCACCTTTCCACCCGCGCCCGCCAGAAAGCCGAAGACGCTTCTGCGCGTCGCCGCGAAATCGAAAAACTCTACGCCTTCAGCCAGGGCCTTCTCGAATCCGGCAACGTGATTCAACTGCTCAACCGCATTCCCTCGCAGATCGTGGACATTTTCGAAGTCGGCGCCGCCGCCCTGCTTCTCGCCGAAAAACAAAAAATCTACCGCTCCGGCCCAGTTGTCGCCAAACTCGATCTCGAAAGCCTGAATACGGTTGTTCTTCGTGAAGAGCCGGTCATGGATATTCCCAACAGCCTCTGCTTTGTTCCGGTGCGCCTCGGCGGCCGTTCCATCGGCAGCCTGGGCATTTCCGGCTCGATGCTTTCGCGCCAGACTCTGGAAGCCATCGGCACCCTCGTCGCCGTCGCCATCGAACGCGCCCGCGCCATCGAGCAACTTGGCTTGACCGAGGCCGCCCGCGAAGGCGAGCGCCTCCGCACCGCGCTGCTCGATTCCGTCACGCACGCCCTGCGCACGCCGCTCACTTCCATCAAAGCGTCCGTGACGAACCTGCTCTCCAACTCCAGCGTCACCGATCGCCAGCGCCAGGAACTCCTCACCATCATCAACGAAGAAACCGATCGCTTGAATCGCCTCGTCGGCGAAGCCGGTGAAATGGCGCGCCTTGATGCCGGCGAAGTCGAGCTCGAACTCGAACCGCGCCCCATCGAAGACGTGATTGCCGCCGCCATGAGCAAATGTCAATTCGCGCTAGGCGATCGCGTCGTGAATGTGAACGTGCAACCTGGCCTGCCGCGCGTCCGTGTAGATATTTCGCGCGCCCGCGAGGCCCTCGTCCATCTCATCGAAAACGCCAATCAATATTCGCCCGCCGCACAACCCATCACCATCACCGCGGAAGCGCAAGGTGATTTCGTGGTCACCAGCGTCGCCGATCGCGGTGCCGGCATTGACGACCTCGAGCAAAGCCTCATCTTCGAAAAATTCTATCGCGGCAAGGATCAGCGCTACCTGGTGCAAGGCACCGGCATGGGCCTGCCCATCGCCAAAGCCATCATCGAAGCCCACGGCGGCACCATGAGCCTGACAAGCCAACGCGGTCAAGGCTCTGTTTTTTCATTCACCCTGCCCACGGAACGCGGCCGGACCAGAGACTGATGAACGCCGCCACCATTCTAGTTGTTGATGACGAACCGCAGATCCGCCGCGTCATGCTCACTACTCTCGCGTCGCAGGGCTACTCGGTCGTAGAGGTGCGCAGCGGCGAAGAAGCGCTCGAAAAAATCCGTGGCCCGCGGCCCGATCTAATTCTTCTCGACGTGAACTTGCCCGGAATTTCCGGCCTCGAAACCTGCCGCGAAATTCGCGCCACCTGCGATGCGCCCATCATCATGCTCACCGTGCGCAATACCGAACGCGACAAAGTCCAGGCTCTCGACGCCGGCGCCGACGATTACGTCGTCAAACCCTTCGGCGTCGAAGAACTGATGGCGCGCATTCGTGCCGCGCTCCGTCGCGCCGCGCCGGGAGACGCCACTCCGCCCTTCATCTCCGACGATCTGAATATTGATTTCGAAAAGCGCACCGTAATGGTCCAGGAAAAGCCGGTCCGCCTGACGCCCAAGGAATTTGAACTGCTGCGCCAGCTCGTTTCGAACACCGGCAAAGCGCAGGCGCACCGCCGCCTCCTGCAAGCGGTCTGGGGACCCGACTACGGAGAGGAAACCGAATACCTGCGCGTCTTCATCAATCAATTGCGGCGGAAAATCGAGCCCGACCCCCGCCATCCGCGCTACATCCACACCGAACCCTGGATCGGCTACCGCTTCGACCCACCCAAACCCAAATCCCGTACCCACCACCGCCCCGAAAAATAAAAAATAATCCGCCTTTCAGCACCCGCCTCAACGCGAACAAGCCCTCGTAGCGCCGGCGTCCCGCCGGCTCCCAGTGTTTTTGCCGGTGCTGATCCCTGTCGCGGCTCACAAATCGTGCTACAAGCCCAAAGGCCGCCTAGCCCCATCTTGGAGTGCGGGAGCTTGCTCCCGCCTTTTCAAGGGGAGGCTTGCCTCCCCGCCCTCAGCAATAACGCGACTCACCCCACCCGCTCGCCCGAAGTTACTCGGTAGCGGCGCTGCTTGTGAATTGCGCCGCAGCGCAATTCATCCTGAGACCCCGCAGTGCCGAATCGAAGGGCTGCGCCTCAGCTCGCCAAGCTGTCAGTCCGTAGATGGTGTTGCAGGTGCAGCATGCGAACCACCACGCCACTAAATCGCCCAACCCCTAATGCAACGGATGCACCGCATCCAACTCCAAATTCAATTCCAAAACATTCACCCGCGGCTCTCCCAGTAGTCCCCACTGCCGCCCTTCCGTATGCTCAGCCACCAAAGCCCGCAGATCCCCCTCACCAATCTTCCGCTCCCGCGCCACCCGCGGAATCTGAAATTCCGCAGCCGCCGGCGAAATATGCGGATCAAGCCCCGACCCCGAACTAGTAACCAAATCCACAGGAATCCGCGCCCCCGGATTTTCCGCCTGCAACTTCTGCACATCGCCATTCACCCGCGTAATCAAAGCCGAATTCGTCGGCCCCAAATTGGAAGCTCCGCCACTAGACGCGTCCGGATCGTACCCAGCCGCCCCCGCAGCGGAAGGCCGCGAATGAAAATATCCCGCCGAAGTAAACGGCTGCCCAATCAAACTCGATCCCACCATTTTCCCGCCCAAGTGAATAATGTCCCCATTCGCCTGCCGCGGAAAAGCCCACTGCGCCAGCAAAGTCACCGCCAGCGGATACAAAATCCCCAGCAGCACGGTAGTCGCCAGCGTCATCCAAATCGAAATCAGCAAATTCTTTTTCATCATTTAAGCGCCCCTAGGCCATTCCCATGTGCGTGATAATCACATCAATTATCTTGATCCCGATGAACGGCGCGATAATTCCGCCCAGCCCGTACACCAGCAAATTCCGCCGCAGCAAAGCCTCCGCGCCCAGCGGCCGGTATTTCACGCCGCGCAAAGCGAGCGGCACCAACGCGATAATAATCAGCGCGTTGAAAATCACCGCCGAAAGTATCGCCGAATGCGGATTCTTCAGCCCCATAACGTTCAAAACTTCCAATTCCGGAAACGCCGCCGCAAACATCGCCGGAATAATCGCGAAATACTTCGCCACGTCGTTCGCCACCGAAAAAGTCGTCAACGCCCCCCGCGTAATCAGCAATTGCTTCCCGATCTCTACCACCTCAATCAATTTCGTCGGATTCGAATCCAGATCCACCATGTTCCCGGCCTCTTTCGCCGCCTGTGTTCCCGCATTCATCGCCAATCCGACGTCCGCCTGCGCCAAAGCCGGCGCGTCATTCGTTCCGTCGCCAGTCATCGCCACCAGTTTGCCCTTGGCCTGCTCGCGCCGAATCAACGCGAGCTTGTCCTCCGGCCGCGCCTCCGCCAGAAAATCATCCACGCCGGCCTCGCGCGCAATCGCCGCCGCGGTCAATGGGTTGTCGCCCGTAATCATCACCGTGCGAATTCCCATCACGCGCAAATGTTCAAACCTCTCGCGCATGCCGCCCTTCACGATATCCTTCAAATGGATCACGCCCAGCGCCCGCGCATCCTCCGCTACCAGCAGCGGCGTCCCCCCGGAATTCGAAATGCGGTCCACCGCCTCCATCGTCTCGTGCGGCACCGTCCCGCCCGCCTCCTTGATATATTTCACGATCGCATCCCGCGCGCCCTTGCGAATCTTCCGCCCATCCATATCCACGCCAGACATTCGCGTCACCGCCGAAAACGGAATGAACGTAGCCGCCACCGATCCCAGCTCCCTCCCGCGCAATCCGTGCTTATCCTTCGCCAGCACCACGATCGACCGCCCCTCCGGCGTCTCATCCGCCAACGACGCCAGCTGCGCCGCATCAGCCAATTCGCCCTCGTTCACGCCCGGCGCCGGAATAAATTCCGTCGCAAACCGGTTCCCCAAAGTAATCGTCCCGGTCTTGTCCAGCAGCAAAGTATCCACGTCCCCCGCCGCTTCTACCGCGCGTCCCGACATCGCCAGCACATTCTTCTGCAGCACGCGATCCATCCCGGCAATCCCAATCGCCGAAAGCAATCCGCCGATCGTCGTCGGAATCAAGCACACCAGCAAAGCCACCAGCACAAACACCGACTGCGGCGCCCCCGAATAAATCGCCATCGGCTGCAAGGAAACCACGGCCAGCAGAAAAATAATCGTCAATCCCGCCAGCAGAATGTTTAAAGCGATCTCGTTCGGCGTCTTCTGCCGCGAAGCCCCCTCCACCAACTTGATCATCCGGTCCAAGAATGTTTCGCCCGGATTCGAAGTGATCCGCACCTTGACCTCATCGGACAGCACGCGCGTCCCGCCGGTAACCGCCGACCGGTCGCCCCCCGATTCCCGAATCACCGGTGCCGATTCCCCAGTAATCGCCGATTCATCCACCGAAGCGACGCCCTCAATCACTTCGCCGTCCCCTGGCACGAATTCGCCCGCGGTAACCATCACCAAATCGCCAGCCCGCAATTGCGATCCCGGCACCGACTCAATGCTCCCATCCTGCTTCAGCCGACGCGCCACAGTCTCCGCCCGCGATTTGCGCAAGGCCTCGGCCTGCGCCTTCCCGCGCCCCTCCGCCATCGCCTCCGCAAAATTCGCGAACAGCACCGTGAACCACAACCACAAAGTGATCTGCAGCGAAAATCCAAATCCGTGCGAGCGCTGTACCAACCCGCGCACCAGGTCAATGGACGTGAGCAGAGCGCCCACCTCCACCACGAACATCACCGGATTCTTCGCCAGCGTCCGTGGGTTCAGCTTCACAAACGATTCCCACACCGCCTGCACTACAATTTCCTGTCCCCAGCGCGATTTTTCCTTACCAGTCGTTTTAGTGGCCATGGGTCCTCAAAACACCTTTCCCGCATGCACCATCAAATGTTCCAGAATCGGTCCCAGGCTCAACGCCGGGAAAAATGTCAACGCGCTCACGATCAGCACCACCGAAACCAGCAGCACCGTAAACAGCGGCGTAGTCACCGGAAACGTTCCGGCCGATTCCGGCACATATTTCTTCTTCGCCAGACTTCCCGCAATCGCCAGAATCGGAATCACCGCGAAAAATCTCCCGAACAAAGTGGCGAATCCGATCGTCGTGTTGTACCAAAGCGTGTTCCCATTGAATCCGCCGAATGCCGAACCGTTATTCCCGGTAGCCGAGGTGTACGCATACAAAATCTGCGAAAGTCCGTGCGGCCCCGGATTTGAAATCGAAGGCGTTCCAAACGATTTCGCGACCACGGAGATCGCCGTAAACGTCAAAATCACCAGCGGAAAAATCAGCACCGAAAGCATCGCCATCTTCACGTCGTAAGCTTCGATCTTTTTCCCCAGATATTCCGGCGTTCTTCCCACCATCAACCCGGCGATAAAAACGGAAAGAATCACGAACACAATCATCCCGTAAAGCCCTGAGCCCACGCCGCCGAAAACCACTTCACCTAACATAATGTTGATCAGCGGAATCATTCCGCCCAGCGGTGTGAACGAATCGTGCATCCCGTTCACCGCGCCGCAACTCGCATCAGTTGTCACCGTCGCATACAGCGCCGTATTCGCGATACCGAACCGCACTTCTTTCCCCTCCATGTTGCCGCCAGACTGCGCGCCGCTCGCCCGCTGGTCCACGCCATGCAACAACGGATTTCCCCGCGCCTCCGCGCTATAAACAGAAACCACCGCCGCCAAAAACAGCACCGCCATCGCGCCCCACACCGCCCATCCATGCCGTTGTGATCCCGTCATCCGCCCCAGGGTGTAAGTCAGTCCCGAAGGAATCGCGAAAATCAGCACCAGCTGCAGAAAATTCGTCAGCGGTGTCGGATTCTCAAACGGATGCGCGCTATTCGCGTAAAAGAACCCGCCGCCGTTGGTGCCAAAAATCTTGATCGCCTCCTGCGACGCCACCGGGCCCTGCGGAATCAATTGCTCGCTCACCACCTGCGTGGAAGTCTTGCCGTCGGCGCCCGTAGTCGTCACCGTTTGCGCGTCCACCATCTGCGTAGTCGTGTACGGCCGCAAATTCTGAATCACGCCTTGCGATACAAAAATCATTGCCACCACCAAACACACCGGCAGCAGCACCCAGAAAATCGTCCGCGTCAGATCCACCCAGAAATTCCCAATCGTCTCCTGCTCCCGCCGCGCCACTCCGCGAATCACCGCAATCGCCAGCGCAATCCCCACCGCCGCGGACAGGAAATTGTGATAAGCCAGCCCCGCCATCTGCGTGAAATACGTCATCGTCACTTCCGGGGTATACGCCTGCCAATTCGTATTGGTCGTAAACGAAGCCGCCGTGTTGAACGCCAGATCCGTCGGCACCGCCGCAAGCTTCTGCGGATTCCATGGCAGCCATTGCTGCACGCGCTCGATCACATACAGCAGCGTCATCGAAACGCCGCTGAACAGCAGCATGGCGATCGTGTATTCCGTCCAGCGCATCTCTCGCTTTTCGTCCACGCCAGTCAGCTTGTAAAGCACCCGTTCGCACGGCCGCAGCAGCGGGTCCAGCCACGTCTTCTCACGCGCGAACACTCGCGTCATGAAAAGCCCCGCCGGCTTCGCCACCGCGAACGTCACCAGCAAGAACAAAAATATTTGCAGCCAGCCATTGGCCGTCATCGTTAGAACCTCTCCGGCCACAACAAGGCCGCAAACAAGTAACCAAGAATCAAAACGCAAATCACCAGCAGAAAAATGTTGCCCACCATATTCGCACTCCCCTTACTTCAGCCGGTCGCACCCGCGCACGTAAGCGAGCGCCACCGCGAAAAAACAAATTGTCAACACCACGAACACAATGTCCTGCATGAGCTAAACCTCCGCAACAGCGCTTCCGCAGATTTCCATCGCGCTTAGAACTTCACCAGAATGGACATATCAATAAACGATTCATCTCTCCGCAAATCCGGGAACCACACGCTGGAATTCTGCGGCGCGCTCGTGCAAAAAGTTGTCGCAGGTCCCAACGACTCCTGCCCGGAAGAAACCCCGTTGTTGCAAATGTAATCCGTCGGAGTTCCGGTATTGCCGCCCGGTGGCGTGATGCCGCCGCGCCCCGTCCAGTACGGCACGTTCGCGTGCCGGTAGTCATACTCCCAGCGGAAAGTGATGTATTGCTTCGGCATGTAGTCAAACGTGATGGAAGAATCCCACGCCTTGAATGGATCTCCCGGATTCTCTGTGAAGTAAGGAGAATTCGTGGAAGCGGTGATCGCGCTTTCTCCGTTGATCGGCGGCAGCAGCACCAGGTAACGCCCCGGGTTGTTGATTTTTCCGCCGCCCAGCGTCACGCCGAACAAATCGCGATGGAACCAGAAGCGGTTGTAGAACATGTATCCTAGGAAACTCTGTTTCGGTCCGCCCGCTTTATCGCCATAACAGCTCACGCCACCGCCGTACTCGCATCCTGCGTCGGCGGTCAATGAAAATGCCATCTTGTCGAGCGTTTGTAGTGGCCTGTCGAAATACTTTACCTCCACGCTGTTGTCGGTATGGATGCGCTTGCGGTCGGGAACGAACAGGTCATCGCGGCCCAACCCGTAGTTGTTTGAAATAACGTTGATCCACGGCTTCGGCGTCCATTTGATCTGCCCGCCCAGCCCCGGCCGATGATTCGCCGATGCGTACGATTGCCATCCATTAATAAACCACGGTTCGATCTTCAAATGCGCCGTCGGGAAAATCTGCACGCGCACGCCCTCGAAAAACCACGGCGTGTTCGACGAAACGTACGACGGCTGATACGCCCAATTGTCGAATTGGTAGTAACTGAATAATCCGATGTACGACAAAAAGATTCCGGCATCCACGTTGACGCCGTGCAGCTTGTCGAAGTGATAGCCGCCATACGCTTCCGACAAGTAGCGGTACGCCGAAACCAGATCCCACTGCCCGTGGCCGGGGCTCGGATCGTTGCGCGGCGTGGTCGCCGAATACATCCCGAACTGCGTCATCAATCGCGCGCGCACATTGTCATAGTGAAAATCGCCGCCCACGCCCAGCTGCGTCAGTTGCACCTCTTGCGTCCGGAAAAGCTCGCTGGAGCCGCCCATGGAATGGTCCGTCGGATGGTTGAAGTCGTAGACGTAAACGGCATCGGACCGAATTTCCGGCGTGAAGAATTTCGTGTCCCAGAAAATTTCTTTCGT
>Ga0209167_10001777_pt1 | contig 12264 bp, 14 predicted proteins | sample Coa_R1_9_FD_187154 | JGI IMG/M metagenome (GOLD analysis project Ga0209167, IMG submission 187154) | Surface soil microbial communities from Centralia Pennsylvania, which are recovering from an underground coalmine fire - Coalmine... | ecosystem: Environmental > Terrestrial > Soil >... | reverse complement strand
TGCCGTCGCTGCCGATGCGGACTCCCTTGACCCCGGCGTTGCCGAAGGCGATGTGATTCTTCGGAGTGACGTCCGCAGTCTGCGGCAGTTCAACCAGCACACGGGCCGGAGATTCGAGCTTGCTGACTTTCGGCGTCACCGATTGGCTGGCGGTGATTTCGATCTTGACCGTGTCGTTGTCCTGTACCACATTCACGCGCTGGAGTTGAATCGACGCGGAAGACGAGGATACAGGCGCCGCCGGTTTGGCAGGCGCGGGCTTGGCAGCCACCGGTTTCGGCGTTACCGAAGGAGCGGTTTGCGCTCCGGGAATGACCGCCGGCTTGATGGCCGGAGCGGGCGCCGCGGGCGTCGGCTTCGTGGGCGCCGGGAGTGCGGGCGTGCCGGCCGCGTCCAGAGCCTGATTGGTATCAATCTGCTGCTTCTGCTGTAGCGACTTCGCGACACTGCGCGCGTCGTCAATATCGCCCGCGTTCTGGGCGTAGGCCACGCTCGCGGTCATTGCCACTGCCACTGCCAGAATCCCTGTCGTGAGCTTCATAGCCATCCTTACTTGCCCGCCGGAGTGCCCGGTTTCGCGGCGGTGGTCGCCGCGGGCGCGTCGTGACTGAAATACGTGGTTGCGGTGAAACTCGCCACCACACTTTCATTGGGGGCGTAGATGTACTGGTGCTTGGCCTTGGCCAGCTGCGGATTTCGCGTGGTCGCGACCAGCAGGTTGCTGATGTTGACGATGCGCTCCAGCTTGCTGATCCGGTCGTAGAAGTTCAGCATCGAGTAGTACGGACCATCGAGTTCCATGTCGAAGGGAACCTCGGTGTAGTACTGCTGCGGCTTGTTGTCCTCAGCCTTGTAGCGGCGGATCTCGACGCCGGCCTTCTGGGCTTCGGCGCTCATCATGGTCATGAACGAGTCCACCTGCTTGTCGTCAGGAACGATGCGCTGCTCGATCTCCAGCTGCTGCTTCAACTCGGCCAGTTGCTGCTCCATCTGCTTCAGCCGCGGCCGGTAGGATTCGAGTTCGTTGTTTTCCCGGACTTTGTCTTCCAGGGCGTGCTGCGCCGTCGTGTTTTTCTGCGACTGGCTGCGGTACAGCATGAAGTAGAGCGCAGCCGTCACGATCAGACCGCCGGCGAGCACGGCCGCCCACTGCTTGATGCCCGACAATTCGCTGAAATTCGTTGCCATAGGTCGCCTCTACGACTTTCCCTTCTCGCAATTCAGGATGAACTGGAACGCCTGCATGTCGCGGATCTGCTCGTCCTGCCAGGTCTCGTCAATCTCAACCTTGTCGAAGAAGCCAGTCTTCTGCAGGTTTGCGATCAGATTGGCCACGGCATCGGTGGAAAGGGCCGTGCCCTCGAGCTTCACGGTCGAGCCGGTGTCGTCCATTTTGCTCAACCACACGGCTTCGGTGTTGTTCACCGTCTGCCCCATCATGGCCAGCAGGGTGACCGGACCGGCCTGGTTTTTGCGCAGGCCGTCAATGACATCCACGCGCCGCTTGTAGTTGTCAGCCTGCTTCTGGCGCTCCAGAAAATGCGCCTTCACGTCGGCCAGCTGACGGTTGTATTCCTCGGCGGCCTGCATCTGCTTGGCGATTGCCTTGCCCTGGCGGTCGAGGTGATACCAGACGCCCAGGTTGACCAGTCCAGCCACAACCAGCACAACCAGGACCTTCAGTTTGGGCGACCCCATATCGCCCAGTTCCATGGAGGGCATTGACGGCCCGCCGCCCGCGCCCCGCTTGTTCTTGCCCTTGGATGTTTCGAGCAGGTTGATTTTGATCATAGGGATTCAAAGCTCCTCAGGGCCAGGCCCACCGCCACCGCCATCTGGCCAGCGTTCTGCTCCACCAGTTCCGCTCCCGGTCCGTCGACCGGAGGCGTAACCCGCTGAAACGGATTCAGCAGTTCCACCGGCATTGAGAATTCCTGCCGCAGCGCTTCGACCAAGCCGGGCACTTTCGACGATCCGCCCGCCAGGTAGATCTTCTCGATATGCTCTCCCGCCGCTGAAGCGCGGAAGAAGTCAAACGTCTTCTGGATCTCGAGCACGATAATTTCGGTTACCTGCTGCAGAATCGGCTGCTTGGCATCCTCGCTGACCGTGCCAACCTTCCGGCCCAGCTTGAGCGACTCGGCGTCGTCGAAGCTGAGATCGAGTTCCTTCTGCAGAGAATCGGTGTACTGGTGTCCGCCCACGCTGACGTCGCGCGGAAACAGAGGGGTCGTGCCTTTGACAATGTTGATGTTCATTACGCTGGCGCCCAGGTTGAGCAGCGCGACCACTTGCCCCGGCGAAGGCTGATAGTTGTATTCGTAGCAGTTCTGCAGGGCCAGAGCGTCAATGTCCACGATAGCGGGGGTGCGTCCGGCCATCGAGAGTACGTTGGTGTAGTTCAGAATCTTGTCCTTCTTCACTGCCACCAGCAGCACGTCCATCTGTGATCCGCCGACTTCGTCGGACAGAATCTGATAATCCAGGCTCACGTCGGCCAGATCGAACGGGATGTGCTGCGCGGCTTCCTTCTCGATGGTTTCAGCCAGTTCCTGGTCACTCATCGAGGGCAGCGAGATTTTCTTCACGATCACCGAGTGGCCGCTGACTGCCGTGGCCACGGCCTTGGTCTTGATCTGGTTGTCGAGGAACAGCTTCGAAATCGCGCTCGAGACCGTGCCCGAGTCCACGATCATGGAATCAACAACGATGTCGGAGGCCAGCGGTTCCAGGCCCAGGTGCGTGACTTCAATCTGGCCGCCCTTCTTTTTCAGCTCCACCGCCTTGATGCTCGAAGAGCCTACGTCCAGGCCAACAATCGATTTCGATCCCATTCCAAACATGTGTCCCACCTCGATGAGACGCTCTGGCTTGCGCCCGCGTCGTTTTGTACGGCCCTACTGCGCGCCTGCGGCCTTCGATGCCGCCTTCGCTCTCCGTCTGGACTGCGGTTCCGTCTGGCTCGACTTCTCTTCCATCCACTGGTCAAGCCGCGATTTCTTGAAGCGCCAGCGGTTGCCCAGTTTGAATGCGGGAATCTTCTGCTCGCCTACGTACTTGTATAAAGTGTCCGGGCTCACGCCCAGATACTGCGACGCCTGGCGAATATTCATCACTTCCCGCGCGTCGACCATGTTTAACTCGCCTTCTCCGCTGATCCGGCTTGCCGCTCCCGGCGAACGGACGCACGGGCACAAACCGGACGGCCGAAAATGCTCACCACTCCTGAATCCGAGCTTTCGGTGTCCTGAGCATATATCAGCCCTGAAAAACCCCGGCTCGAAGCGAATTTCGGGTTTTTTGGGGGTTTTTGCCAGTTTCTCTGGAAGGCCTGAAAAGGCGATAGAGGCGATTTGTCTATATGTTGTGGTTGTATCTATAGAGACATCTATTAGTTGTAGAACATGCAGGTCAAGCCGCCAGTCACACGGAGAACGGTAACTGAAGTACTAGAGACGGTACGGAGGTACTACGCCACTGGGCCAAACCACTGCGGAGAAAGGCGCTTAGGATCGCGTTCTCGCCGAAAGCCAGCCGAGCCCAGCGCTTCCGGCGCTCGTTTACTTCGGCTAATCTGGATCGCAACGTCTGCATCAATTCACGTCTGCCACGCGACCGTTGATGAACGTCACTTTCATGTCCTTGTAGATGCAGAGCTGTTTCGGCCCAAGGTTGACAATCTTTTCGGGCTGGCCGAAGGCGGCCTGCACCTGATCCATCGTCATACCCATCGGAATGCTCTGAGGCTGTTGCGGTGCTCTCCGCCCGAGACGCAACTTTTTTCACAGCCCAGGGTTCCCAGCGAGGAGTCAGAAGTGCGCCCGGTGACGACTCGGGAGGGGACCAAGGTTTTCAGTTCCCGCAGGCCACCAATTTGAACCGGTCCCCATCTGAAGCTTATGATTAGGAGTCACGCAGACACTTGCATCCAAACGAGTTGGCGGGTCGGTTTGACGCCAAGGAAAGAAGATTGACAGGAGGTTTCTCGTGAGAAAGTTGGCTATTTTCGCAATCGTCTCCTCGATGTTTCTATTGGTCAGTATGGCCTCGGCACAGCAGGGCGATGTAGCCCTGGGCTTCGGAGCACTGCTTTCGCCCGGCGCGGCCGCATGTAACGCGGGCTCGGGCTGCCCGGAAAAAGGCGGCATTTATCCCGCCATCAACGCTGACGTCATCTTTCACCAGAGGCTCGGGTTCGCTTACGAAGTGACTTGGCGCGGCGGACAAGGAGCTTATGGCGGCCCCAACGGACAGCCCTATCGCCCGATCATCAATGACTTCAACGTCATCTTCCAACCTCATCTCACCAAGAAAATCGGCGTTGATTTGCTGGGCGGCGTAGGCTGGCAGGATACGCGCCTGTACAGCGGCAACTACACCTGTACCTTCGGAGGTTGCACCAACTACACAACGTCGAACCACTTTCTCGTGGATGTCGGCGGCGGCGTGCGCTACTACGTCTGGAATCACTTGTTCGTGCGTCCCGAAGCTCGGTACTACAACGTCCTGAACAACACGCAGAATATATCGTTCGGCAATTTCGGCTTCTCTTCCAGCAGCCTGCTGCGGGTCGGGGCGTCGATCGGATACACCATCGGCGGCCCGGAGTAAAGCGCGGCCGGTGGCTGAAGTTCCGCTAATTAGACTAAGATGAAGTCGCGGGCGACCAATCCACTGGTCGCCTGTTTATGTCAGCGTGGTCCCAGTTTCGCGAAAACCGATCAGGCTCTGAGGGGGTGTGTTGAGAAAGCTCGTAAGGTTGGCGTGCGCGTGCACGATCCTATTATCGGCGGGATTGGTCACCGCCCAGGAAATTGACGTTGCCATCGGCGGAGGCACCCTTTTGTCTCCGGTCACCGCGAGTTCGTCCGCAGCCTTTGTGCCTCCGGTCGCGCGTGGCGGCATATACCCCAGCGTCAGCGCCGAGGTCATTCTGGAGAACCACTTCGGCTTCAGCGCCGAGACTTCCTTTCGCTACAACCAGGGGCTTTATGACGGCTATCAGCGCTTCCGGCCGGTTTACTATGACGTCAACGGCGTCTACCTACGGGACTTCGATCATCGGATGGTCGGCGACTTCATGGCCGGGATCGGCGGACAAACACTACTCTTCTACAATCAGTTCGGCACCTGCACCAGCGGCGCCTGCCCGACGTCCATCACGGGATCCAACTTTCTGCTGCATGCTTCCGGCGGGTTGAGGTACTACTTTTTCCGCAAGGTGTTCGTGCGCCCCGAGGTTCACTACTACCGGATCATTGACAACACGCAGTTCAAATCCGGAAACATTCTGCGAGTCGGCGCCTCGATTGGAATCACTTTCAAGTAACGCGAAGGCCGGCGTCCGGTCTAAACAAAAAAGGCAGCGTCTCTCGGAGCACGCTGCCTTTTAAATTTGGGGTTCGAGTGTGTCCTGGCGCTCTACGGCTCCGAGGCGCAGATCTCGGCTTCGTGGATGGCCTGATCCAGGTGCTCGATGGCCTTCACACGGTGGCCGTGGAAATCATGCTCGGCGGTTTCCAGATGATGCTTGGCATTGTGCATGGCTTCGAGCGCCTCATCAATGTGCGGATGCGGCGGCATCGGGGCAGCAGCGGCAGCAGCCGGAGCAGCGGCCGCCGGGACGGGCGCGGCCGGGGCTGCCGGCGCGACTATCGCGGCGGAAAGCACCAGCGTCAAGATCACGGTGCCCGCGATCAGCGAAAAGAAGCCCAGAAATCCGATCTTCATGCGATCCTCCTAGTCAAGTTCCGGTTCCGATGGAACCGGGATTGGTGCGACGGCCACGGAATTTCCCACAGCGAAACCCCTCCGCGACTCGGGCCCAGTATAGCCGCGAGCGCAAACCCTCACCCTGTGCAAAAGTTAACTCCCGAGGTGCTCCCTCACTCCCCTAAGCGCTCGCGACGGCGACGCCACCATAGGAAGGCGACCGCGATGAGGGCAAGAATGACGACGCCGATATCGAACCGCCGGATTTCGCGGGCCAGCCGTCCCCAATGCCGCCCGAAGAGATATCCGGCAGTCGAAATGGCGGAGACCCAGGCGCACGCTCCCAGAAAATTGAATATGGCAAACCGGCGCCAGGACATGCGCAGCACTCCCGCCAGCGGCCCTGCAATCACGCGCAAGCCGAAGATGAAGCGGGCAAAGAACACGGTGACCGGTCCGTAGCGGGCAAACAGGTCTTCACCGTGCGCCACGGTTTTGCTCTGAATCCGAAAGAAGAGTTGATAGCGCTCCAAGAGCGGCCGACCACCGAAGTGGCCCAGCGCGAAGCCAAAGTTGTCGCCAATGGTGGCCGCGATCGTCCCCACCACGATGATCCAGGGCAAACGCAGCTCGTGTTGCGAGTAAGCGAGAAAGCTGGCCAACAGCAGGATCGTCTCCCCGGGCACGGGGATGCCTGCATTCTCGACCAGCAGCGCCCCGGCCACGGCCCAGTAGCCGTAGTGCACGACGGCATCTCGAAGCATCTCGCGAATGGAATGGTTCATGAAGTCGAAGCCCGAGAGTAGCTAGGGTATGCCACTCAAGTCTCTAATCAGAGTGTCCCACGTCAATGGGGGCCGGTCAGGCAGTCGAGCAGGCATCTATTGAATTCGCCCGCACATTCTTCATACGGGAGATGTCCCACGCCTGGAAACACGACCTTCTTGACGGTTTGGAAATGCCGCCCCAGCAGATCCATGGACGAATAATAAACTGCCGGGTCCTTCGTGCCCCACATGAGGATGGTCGGAATGGATGACAAGGTTGGCAATAGCGATTCGAGCGCACGCAGATCAGCGGTCCACGTGCGAACAATGCTCAGTCCGTGGTCGAACAACCCGGGAGTCGCCAGCGGGGCCTTATAGCCAGCGAGACTGTCGGCAGGAATCTTGTGGGGATCGCCGAACATGCGGCTGTGCCAGTAGGGATAAAGAAACGGCATGGTCTCGACCACGACGCGCACCAGAGCCGAGCCGAACCTGGTTCCCGCGAATGCGGCGAGCCGCTTGCCGTGAGCCGAATACGGATTGACGGGGCAAACCAGAATGAGCCGCCGCACCCGTGGAGGCCCGCCCGCCTTGAGAGTCTCGGCGGCTACCGACATGGCGACTGCTCCACCGCGAGAAGTTCCCAGCAGATCGAATGATGCAAGCCCAAGCCGGCGTGCGAACTCGAGAACACGCAGCGCGGTTCCCCGCATGGAGTGATCAATGTCACGCGGCCGATCCGAGAATCCGGCGCCCAGCATGTCGGGCGCGTAAACGGTGAAATGCGGCGCCAGCACCGGCATGGCGTAGCGCCAGGAAAAGGAATAGCCCAGCAATCCGTGGAGCAGGATAATCGCCGGGCCGGAACCGGCGCGCAGGTAGCGCATGCGCGCACCGGAAAAATCTATCCAGCATTCTTCCGCGCCCGGAACCACGCCGATGGCGTCGCGGGACACTGGCGCCGCGTCCGTCGCTTCTCGTAGAGAAAGAGAAGTCTCCGGCGCCTCGTTCTTGACATCAGCGCTCATGACAAGGGTACGGTCCGGTTCAAGCTGCTTTGGCCGGTTTCTTCCCGAGCAGCTTCTTGAGAACGCGGATGCCCTTGTCCACATGCTTTTCTTCCAGCAGGAAGGGCGGCAGGAAACGCACAACCGTATCCTGCGTGGCATTGAACAGCACGCCTTCGGCGAGGCCTGCATCCACGATGGGACGCGCCGGAATTTCGAGCTGAATGCCCTGAATAAATCCGCGGCCACGGACGCTGATGGCTGCGGCGCGCTTTGCCACGAGACCTTCGAGCTCTTGCCGCAAATAAGCACCGACCCGGTTGACGTTCTCGAGCAGCTTTTCTTCTTCCACGATAGCCAGGAACTCAAGCGCGACGCGGCAGGCCAGCGGGCCCCCGCCGAAGGTGGTGCCATGCTGACCGGGAGAGATCGCGTTGGCAAATTCTTCCTTCGCGATGAAGGCCCCGAGCGGCAGGCCGGCCGCAATCGGCTTGGCGATGGCGACGATGTCGGGAGTCACGCCAAACGTCTGGAACGCGAAAAGGGTGCCGGTGCGGCCGAGGCCGCACTGGATCTCATCGAAGATGAGTGCGGCGCGATGCCGGTCGGCCAGGGCGCGGCACTCCTCGAGGAACTCTTTTGAGCATTCGTAAATTCCGCCTTCGCCGAAAATCGGCTCGAGCACGATGGCGCAGGTATTTTCGTTGACCGCCAGGCGCAGACTTTCGAGATCATTCTGCTTCACAAAAGTCACGTCTTCGAGCAACGGCTCGAAGCCTTTGCGGTGCTTGTCCTGCCCGGTGAGCGAGAGCGCCCCGAAAGTGCGGCCATGATAGGAGCCTTCGAGCGCGACCAGCCGGCTCTTGGCCTCGCCGCCGGCACGATGTCCGGCCAGGCGCGCCAGTTTAATCGAGCCTTCAATGGCCTCGGTGCCGCTGTTTGAGAAGAAAGCGCGGTTCAGACCCGAGAGCGAGCAGAGCTTTTCGGCGAGCGGACCCTGATATTCGTGATAGTAGAGATTGGAAACGTGCAGGAGGCGCGCCGCCTGCTCGCGGATCGTCTTCACGATGCGCGGATGCGCATGGCCAAGCGCGTTGACCCCCAGTCCGGAAACGAAGTCGAGATAGCGTTTACCTTCGATGTCGTAGAGAAACACGCCTTTGCCGCGGCTGAATACGACCGGATAGCGGCTGTAGGTATTCAGCAGATATTTGCGTTCGAGCTCAGCGATGTGATCGAAGCTAGACGAGGTCGCGGGAGCGGAAGAAACGGCGGCAGTATTCATGAGAGCCTCCAAGGGAACCTTAATTTTACCGGAAGCAGCGGAGGCTTGGGCGCGATGAGCGCAATCTGGCAAGCGGTTCGGGAGACAAGCAATGCGCAGGGTGAGTCGTGCTGCGAACGCAATTTGCTGCAAGAGGCTGTCAGTCGCCCTCGCGTTCCACGGATTGCGACGGGAGACGCTCGCCCAGGTTCTTGGACGCGGCGTTCAGGCTGTCCGCCAGTTTGCGGCGCCAGCGTTCTACCGAGCGCTCGGCCTGATCTTCCGTCGAACGGCGGAAAGTCAGCAGATTTTCCTCCGCATGTGCCTTCAATGCATCGGAAGCCGAGGCCACGATTCCAGTCTGCACGGAACGCATGGTCTGGCTGGCCTGCTCGAGTTGATCGCCCACGGACTTTCCTGCCCGGGCCATCAATTCGTCGTGAATTTCCCCGGCGGCGGCTTCGAGTTGCGCCCGAGCGTCCTTCACGGTGTTGCTGGCCATCTGGCTGAGGCGCTTATCCAAACCCGATTCGAGTTCGCGCGCCGACTGATCCAGCTTGGCGATACGCCCCTCGATGTACTCGATCTGCTCGATCAGCCGCGAGGATTCGGCTCCGATGGCAGTGCGCAGCTTCTCGAGATCTTCGCGCCGGGCGTTGTGCTCGTCGTTCAGATTCTGCTGCAGATACTCGAAGAGTTCGTTGCTCAGGCGTTTGAGCGCGTTACCGCCATCGAGAACGTGCTGGCGGACGTCTTCGATGCCGCGCTGCAGCGTCAGGTGCGCATTCTCGGAAATCTGGCCGGCAACGGCTTCCGCGCGGCTCTCCACCGTACCCAGTTCCTGCGACACGCGGCGCACGAATTCGTCGTAACCTTCATTGGTGCGCTGATCAATGGTCGTCTTCGCGGCCGCCAGCAGATTTGCATACTGTTCGCGCGCTTCTTGGAGAACCTGAGGACCGAGATCGTCGCGCAGACGCAGTTTGACGCGCTGCTCCAGTTCGGGGGGAATGCTGTTCAATGACAGCTCAAACCGGCCCGGATTGGCTTCGCGGTGCGCCAGACGCTCCTTGAGTTCAGCGATCTCGGTCTGGAGCGGCAGAACCGTCTCCGAGATGAGGCGCTTGACCGGCCCTTCCAGACGCCGCGCCAGCGTATCCATCATCGCTTCTGGGGAGGGCTGAGGCGGAAGCTGCATCTTGTAAGGGGCCAGAGTCGTGGTCGGCGGAAACACGTGCGAAAGTCTGGTGGGCGTGACCGGCAGCGCCCAGTCTTCCGGACAATCGCTCAAACCCCAGAAGTTGTCCGGCTGGTCGAGACGAGCGCCCAAGCGCCAGCGGCGATGGTCGGGGCCGACCGGCTGGCAGGAAACCACGCGGGCGGTGGTCTCGCGGCCATCCTTGCTGTGGAAACGCAGCGCTACCCCGGTGTCCAGCTTGGCAGGCGAAAGCATGGCGCAGCCGTGCGCATTGACCACCAACGTCTCGCAGACTTCGGAGAAGTGAGTCCCCTCGAGACTGGTGACGAGGATTGGCAGGGCGGTCGGCACTCGGGAACTCCGCCGTAATCCTGCGGAACTGGAGCCATCCTGCATGACACTGGGCCTCGCTACGGAGATGACGCAAGTTCTATCGAGCTGAAGCGACGCCATCTGTAAATACGATATCTTCAGTCGGGCGCGTTGCCGAGCATCGGAGGTGTGCTGCGACAGGCTGTCCGGGCGGACGATGCGGAGATCGGCATTAGTCGGGGGAGCAGACGCGAGGATTTCAGCGCGAGCAGGAAATGGTTCACTCCGATGAGCGGGAGTTTGATGGCAGATCATTCTTTGGGAACGGGATCCTGCGGGCCGCGCGGCTTGCGTCCCCGAGCGAACAGCGGAGCGCCCCACGCGCCCGCGGCCAGCAAGGCTCCAAAAAGAATGACGGCATCGAAGCTGCTGCGGCCTTCGCGCGACCAGTAAACGTCGCGCAGGTTCAGCCAGAGCGCGAACTCGTCGAGAGTCAACGCCGCGCCGACGCCGTAAAGAATGGCCATCAGCCGGCTGGCAAAGATCGAGGAACTGCTCGAGCCGTTGCCGATCTCGCACAGCCAGCCATACCCGACCACGAGCAGAATGATGATTCCGAAAACCAGGTGATGAACGTGCCGGCCTCCCATCTCGACGAAGTGAAAGGGTGGAATATTGTGCAGAACGCCGTAAACCACGGCGCGAACCCCGGCAAAAGTCAGGAAGAAACTGACCGACGCGACGAACAGACGACGGCGGGGACGATCGGGAATGCGGTCATGCAGCGCTTTGCCGAGAGAAGTTCCGTGCAGAATCAGCAGGCCGATTACCGTGCCCGAAACCGCCAGCAACAGAATGAACCAGGTGTAAGCCATGCCGCATTAAACCGCAGGATCGGATACGCGCGCCAGTCACCGCTCAGTACAGGGATTTTCCGCCCTCGGGCCGGGTCTTCCAGCGGCGATGCACCCACAACCACTGCTCCGGATACTGCCGCACATAGTTCTCGATCACCGAGGTGAACTTCTGGGTGTTGGCCACGATATCGGCCTCGATATCGCCGGTACGAATCAGCTCGACCGCGGGATCGAAACGCAGACGGTATTTGCCGAGCCTGGCGTCCCAGATGGTGAATCCCGGAACCACAGCGGCGTCGGTCCTGAGAGCAATGCGCGCCAGGCCGGACGCAGTGCAGGCCGGGATGCCAAAGAAATTTACGAACACGCCCTGGGGCGGGGTCATGTTGGTGTCCATGAGGATGCCGACGGTTTCCCCGGCTTTCATGGCAGCCAGCAGTCCGCGCACGAAATCGTCTTTGGCCACGGTTTTGTTGCCATGCATGGTGCGGTACCCCTGGATCAGTCGGTCAAGATATTCATTGTCCATGGGCCGCATAACGACGTGGAGCGGGTGGCCGTGCAGGGAATGCGCGAAGGCAGAGATTTCCCAGCCGCCAAAGTGCGCCGTAAGAAAGAGCACGCCTTTGCCGCGCGCGAAGGCGGCTTCAAAGTTCTCGAGACCATCGTAGACCACGACCTCTTCGACGTTTTCCGGAGTGTAGCGGGGAAACTGGCAGACTTCGGCAAGCTGGCGCCCAAGCGAAACAAATTCTCCGCGCAGGATGCCTGCGCGCTCGCTCGCAGATTTTTCCGGAAAGGCCAGTGCCAGATTGCGCATGCCCACCCGGCGCAGGCGCACGTGCAGGAGATAAATCGCCAGCGCCAGCGCGATCGCAAACGCCCGGGACAGGCGGCGAGGCAAAGCACCGAGAATCTTGATAAACGGCCAGGCGGCCGCGTATTCGAGTTTTCGCCGCATCAAGGTGAGTCATCAGTGGCCAGCAAGGCATCTCCTCGACTCAATACTGATCACTGACTGCTGGCCACTCTTCACATGGCTGTCTATTTGGCCGCTTCCTGCGCCCATTTGGCCAGCGTGGCGAGGAAAGCGTGCGCGGCGGCTGGAGGTTCAATTTCGCCGGTCAGGGCGGCCTTGGTCGTGACC
>Ga0209167_10001775_pt1 | contig 12272 bp, 14 predicted proteins | sample Coa_R1_9_FD_187154 | JGI IMG/M metagenome (GOLD analysis project Ga0209167, IMG submission 187154) | Surface soil microbial communities from Centralia Pennsylvania, which are recovering from an underground coalmine fire - Coalmine... | ecosystem: Environmental > Terrestrial > Soil >... | reverse complement strand
CGCTCCGTGCTGGTCACCGCGCTCAACCTGGACCTGGGCCGCTGGGTCTGGTGGCCAAGCAGGCTCTTCCGCCAATCCATCCCAGAGCCTGAGACGGCCAGCACGGCTGAGCAGGCTGTCATCGCCGGATGAGTGTGTCATCACCAGATGACGGATCGTGGCACTCGTCGCAGCGCTCGCGTGTTTCCGGCCGGCGCCGGACACGGGCAGTGGTCCGTGGTGGATCCGTGGTGGATCAGCGCTCGCCACGGATGGCCGGGCGGCGCCTTGGCGGCAGTTTGGTGGTGAGCACAGCTCATGACCAGCACATACCGAAAGAACCTGTGAAGGAGCCACCGATGAACATCTTCTCCCGCCGCGCCGCCCTCGTGACCACTGCGGTAGCCGGCGCCGGCCTGGCCGGCGCGCTGGCCATAGGCGGTGCCGCCAGCGCCAGCACCAGTCACGCCGACGGCTACGCCGTCTACACCTCGTGCACCGGAGTCTCCGGCAGCATCACCATCAGCCCGGGGCTCCACGCCCTCAAGGCCCGGACCGTGCAGGAGGTGCTGACCGGCACCACCAGCGGCTGCAGCAACATCTTCGACGGCCCGCTGAGCGGCACCGGCACGCTGACCGCCGTCATGTCCGGTTCGGCGACGTACAAGGCGCAGAACCTCAGCGGCACGTTCACCATCAACTGGCCGGCCAGCAGCGGGTACAACCCGTCCAACGGCACCCTCAGCACGGCCGAGTCCAACGGCATCGAGACCGTCACCGGGAGCGTCACCAGTGGGTTCGAGACCGGGGCCGAGTTCGCGCTGCAGTACGTGATCACGGGCCACACCGGCAAGCCCAGGTCCACCAAGGGTGTCACCGCTGAGACCTACACCAACACCCAGCCGCTGACCCTGTCGGTGAACGTCGGCTGAGGCTTTCCAGCCCGATGCAAAGCAGGCGCCAGCGATGGGATGCAGCTGCCGCGCCCGCCAGGCCACCGCCCGGCGGACGCGGCAGCGCTGCCTTGTGTCATGAACTGACCCGGCTTGCGTAGCTCCACTAAGTCAGGGGCTTATGGTTAGCAGGCGTTCGTTGGGGGAATCTGCCCGGCAATGTCGGTACTCGTGGGCACGTCCGGCTGGCAATACCGGGACTGGCGAGGGTTGCTGTACCCACCTGGTCTGGGCCAGGGCCACTGGCTGGAGCACTACACAAGCCACTATGTCACGGTCGAGAACAACAGCTCCTTCTACCGGCTGCCTGGCCAGGAGACATTCGCAGGCTGGCGGGTCCGCACGCCCGCCGGGTTCGTGATGGCGGTCAAGGCGAGCCGCTACCTGACCCACATCCGGCGGCTGCGCGATCCGGCTGAGCCGGTCGATCGGCTGATGCGCGCCGCCGGCGGCCTGGGGGAGCGGCTGGGCCCGGTGCTGCTGCAGCTTCCGCCGACGCTGGCCGCCGACCCCGGCGCGCTGGATGCCTGCCTGGCCGAGTTCGCCAGGTTCGGCGTGGCCGGCCGCCCGGCCCGGGTCGCGGTGGAGTTCCGCCACCCGTCATGGGACAGCGCCGGCGTCCAGGAGGTGCTGACCCGGCATGGCGCCGCCACCTGCTGGGCCGACCGGCTCGGCCGCCCGGTCACTCCGCTGTGGCGCACCGCGGACTGGGGATACCTGCGGTTCCATGAAGGCGCGGACGGTATGCGGTATGCCCGGCGCACCCTGCTGGACTGGGTGCGGCGCGTGGCGCGCACCTGGGCCGAGGATGCTGATGTCTTCGTCTATTTCAACAATGATCCTGGCGGTGCCGCGCTGTTTGACGCTGCCATCTTCGCCTCGCTGATCCGCCAGTCCGGGCGGCAGGCCAGCCACACCTGGGAACCCGGCCAGCCTGCTGAGCCGCCGGCCTGATGCCCGGCCGGGGAGGATGGTGATTCAGCTTACTGAGCCGCCGGCCTGATGCCCGGCCGGGGAGGATGGTGATTCAGCCTACTGAGCCGCCGGCCTGATGCCCGGCCGGGGAGGATGGTGATTTTGCTGTCGTCGGCCGGGTGGCCTGGCGTAGCGCGGTCAGCGTGCGTCACTCGATCCAGTAACGGCGCACGGGGCGCCCGTCCACAGCGCTGGCGGTCGTGGACTCCAGCTGCCCACCGCACGCCTCGATGATGTGGATCGAGCCGAGGTTGCCGTCGTCGCAGGTGACCAGGACCCGGCCGATCCCGGCGGCCCGGGCGACGATCAGGCTCTGCCGGAGGATCTCGGTCCCATAGCCGCGCCTGCGATGCCCGGGAAGGACGCCGTAGCCGATGTGGCCGCCCTCGCGGATGAGGAAGTCGTTGAGCCGGTGGCGGATCGAGGTGCGGCCCACGAGCTGCCCGCCCACGTCGGCAGCCAGGAAGGTCGCGGGCACATAGCCGGCTGGCAGGTTCACTCCGGCCCGGTGGTCTTCCAGCCGCTTGAGGTAGGCCGCCCAGGGCATGTCCGGGTCCAGGCCAAGTCCGAAGACGAACCCCTCCGCCGCCATCGCCGCGTGAGCGGCGCGGAACGCCGGCTCGTCCGTGGGCAGGAGCGGGCGCAGGCGCAGCGACGCAACCGGGGCCGCCGCCCGGGCCGCCGTCACGCCGCCGCTGCTCATCGAAGCACAGTAGCCGTGACGCCGCGGCAGGCGCGAGCCAGTTTCGGGCGCAGCCGGCCAGTAGAATTATTTAATGCCGGCGTTCAACAGCAATCTTCGTTCGCAGATTACCGGCCTCGAAACGGCACTTACCAAGAGCACGACGATCAGGGAGGTTCTCGCCCAGGTACCCGCACTCGGGCTGCCAGACTGGTATCTCGGCGCGGGAGCCGTGGCCCAGACCGTCTGGAACGAACTCCACGGGTTTCCCCTCGACACCGGCATCAAAGATCTCGATCTCGTCTACTTCGATCCGGACACCAGCTATGCGGCCGAGGATGCGTTTATCCAGCGTGGCAAGCACCTGCTCGGCTCGCTCGCGGTCGAGGTGGAAATCAGGAACGAAGCCCGGGTCCACCTCTGGTATGAGCAGAAATTTGGCAAACAGATCAAACCGTACGCGTCAACCGAGGATGCTATCAATACCTGGCCGACAACGGCCACCGCTATTGGCGTCCGGCGCGATCCGTCCGGCGAATTCATCGTCTATGCGCCATATGGGCTCAACGACCTGCTGGGAATGATCGTCCGCCCGAACAAGGGCCAGATCACCCGCGATATCTATGAACGAAAGGCCCGGCGCTGGCAGGCCACCTGGCCGAATCTGCGGATTGTGCCATGGGACCTGTGACCGGCCGGTCAGACCGGCCAGCGCTCCTTGCGGTAGCCCATGTCCCAGAACATCCACTCGTAGCGGCTCGATGTGCGGAAGTGCCGGTGCCCGCGGGCCCGCTCGCCTGCGGACAGGCCGCCGCCGAGTCCGTCGGTGACGGCGAGCACCTCCTGGACGACGCCGCCGAACTCTTCACCGCCATAGGTGTCGATCCAGCGCTGGTAGCGCGAATCCGGTGAGCCACGCCGCAGCAGTTCCTTCCCGGCCTCCCAGTAGATCCAGTAGCACGGCAGCACCGCGCAGACCCCGGCCGGGTATGAATCACCGCTCACGGTGGCGAGCAGATAGCTGGTGTAGGCGAGGGTTGTTGGAGCCGGTTCGGTCCCGGGCGCGGTGGCCGGGTCGATGCCGAGGTCGGCCAGCAGCGAACCGTGCAGCGACTGCTCGACGGCGATCGCGCCCTCCGCGTGCCGCGCGAACATGTCCCGCGCGGCCTCATCCGGCGCCCGGCGGGATATCGCTGCCAGCGCTTTGGCGTAGCTGTTCAGGTAGAGCGCGTCCTGCAGGACGTAGAACGCGAAGGCGTCGCGCGGCAGGCTGCCATCGGTCAGCCCGGTGAGAAACGGGTGAGCCAGGATGGCGTCGTAGATACCGGTGATGTCCTGCCATAGACGACTGGTGAAGCTGTCACTCATCCCGCCTCTCCCTGATGCAAGACGTGAACCGGGCCCTCTCCCGCGCCGAGCCCGGCCAGCCCGTGGGCCACCGCGTCGCTCGCCACGCTCGCGGCCTGCCGGGCCGCATCGGCCAGCGGCAGCCCGGTGGCCAGGCCAGCCGCCAGTGCCGCCGAGTGCGTGCAGCCGGCCCCGTGGGTGGCGGCGACCGGATGGCGGGGCACCGGGATGGGCACGTGCCGCGCGCCGTCGAAGAGGTGGTCCACCGCCTCGGCGCCGTGTCCGCCGGTGACCACGACGGCCGCGGCTCCCATGGCGGCGAGGCGCTCGGCGAGTTCGGCCCGGTCCTCGGTGGCGGCCCCGGTGAGGGCCTGCGCCTCCATGAGGTTGGGGGTGATCACGACGGCCAGCGGGAAGAGCCGTTTGACCAGCGTGTCCACCGCGTCATCGCGCAGCAGGCGGCTCCCGGAGCTGGCTACCATGACCGGATCGACCACCAGCGGCAGCCGCCGCGGTTCCAGCGCCTGGGCGACCACCTCGATCAGCTCCGCCGAGAAGAGCATCCCGGTCTTCACCGCGTCAGCCCCGATGTCATCGAGCACCGCGTCGATCTGAGCCCGTACGAACGGCGGCGGCAGTTCCTGGATGGCCGTGACGCCCATCGTGTTCTGCGCGGTCAGCGCCACGATCGCCGACATGCCATGGGCGCCGCACCGGGCGAACGCCTTCAGGTCGGCCTGGATACCGGCGCCGCCACCGGAATCGGAAGACGCGACGGTCAGCACCCGGGCCACGCTCACACCGGCACCTCCGGCATCCCTTCCAGGGGGCTGGACGCCTGCGCGTGCCACCGCCGGGGGATACGCCCGGCCGAAGCGGCCGCATGCCCGGCGGCCACGGCCAGCCGCATGGCGTGTGCCATCCGCTCCGGATCGGCGGCCCGGGTGATGGCCGAGGCCACCAGCACGGCGTCGCAGCCCAGCTCCATGGCGAACGCGGCATCGCTGGCCGTGCCGATGCCGGCGTCGAGAATGACCGGCACGCTCGCCTCCGCGACGATCATGGCGATGTTGTGCGGGTTCCGCACACCGAGGCCGGAACCTATGGGAGAGCCGAGCGGCATCACCGCGGCGCAGCCCACCCGCTCGAGCTGCCGGGCCAGGACCGGGTCGTCATTGGTGTAAGGCAGGACGGTGAACCCGTCGGCCACCAGCAGCCGGGCCGCCTCGAGCAGCTCCACCGGGTCGGGCAGCAGGGTGTGGTCGTCGGCCACCACCTCCAGCTTCACCCAGTCGGTGCCGAGCGCCTCGCGCCCGAGCCTGGCAACCAGCAGCGCCTCGCGCGCGGTGTGGCAGCCCGCCGTGTTGGGCAGGATCCGCACCCCCGACCCGGTGAGCATCCCGAGCAGCGAGCCCGCCTCGGCCGGCCCGGCCCGCCGCATCGCGACCGTGGTCAGCGCGGTGCCCGAGGCGCCGAGCACACGGCGGAGCACGTCCAGGCTCGGCGCCCCTCCGGTCCCGACGATGAGCCGGGAACCCAGGGTCTGGCCGGCCAGCACCCAGGTGTCCCCGGGAGAGCTTCCGTTGTGGGTCATCTCACCCTCCCTGCACAGCCGTGACCACTTCGACGCGGTCACCCTCGGCGAGCAGCGTGCCGTCCCAGGAAGCCCGCGGGACCACCTCGCCGTTCACGGCGGTGGCCAGGCCGGTGGACTGGCCGGTCACCATCGCGATCAGGCCCGCCACGGACGTGCCCGGCGGGACCTGGCGCGGCTCCCCGTTCACGGCCACTTCGATCGTCACGGCGTCACCGCCGCCGTGAACCGCTGCGGGCAGAACGGTTCCCACTCGGCCGCGGGGGGCTGCCCGGTGAGGTGGGCGAGGATGGCGTCGGCGGTCGCGGCGGACAGCAGGATTCCGTTGCGGTAGTGCCCGGTGGCCATGAGAACCCCGTCCAGGCCGGTGCTCCCCACGATCGGCCCGTTGTCGGCGGTCCCCGGCCGCAGGCCGGCGCAGGCCTCGGCCAGGACCAGCTCGCTGGTGACCGGGAGCACGGTCATCGCGTCGCGCAGCAGGCCGTGAACGGCGCCCGCGGTCACCGTCCGGTCCGGGCCGCGTTCCTCCGAGGTGGCGCCCACGACCACCTCCCCGTCGGCCCGCGGCACCAGATAGACATCCATTCCGCGTGCCGTCGCGCGCACCGTGCGGGACAGCACCGGCGGCATCCCGGCAGGATGCCGCAGCCGCAGCAACTGCCCCTTGACCGGCCGGACCGCGGCGCGCAGCGCGCCGGGCACACCCTCGATCCCGCCGCAGGCGTGCCCGGCGGCGACCACGGCGACATCACAGCCGAGCACCCTCCCGTCGTCCAGCCGCACTGCACGGATCTGGCCGCCGCCGAGCAGCTCCGCCACCCTGGCCCGCACCATCCGCACCCCGGCGTCCCGCATCGCCTGGGCCAGCGCGGCCACATACCGGCGGTTGTCCACCGACCAGTCGCCAGCGAACAGGAACCCGCCGCGCACATCCGGCGCCAGGAACGGCTCAAGCCCCCGGCAGGCGCGGCCGTCAAGTTCCTCCGCGGCCAGCCCGAGCGACCGGCGGAATTCGGTCAGCCGGACCAGAGCGGTGTAGTCACTCGCGTCATACGCCACGGCCAGCGTGCCGTCGCGGCGCAGCCCGGCATCGTGACCCGTCGCCGCTTCGAGTTCGGCCGTGAACGTGCCGAACCGCTCGGCGGCCATCAGGTTGAGCCGGAGCAGCGCGTCCTCTCCGAACAGGCTCTCCGAGACCGGCGCCAGCATCCCGGCCGCGACCAGCGACGCGGCATCGCCGCAGGCCGGGTCCACGACTGCCACGTCCAGCCCGGCCGCAGCCGCTCGCCAGGCGATGGCCATCCCGATGACGCCGCCGCCCGCCACGACGACGCCGGTGCTTGTGACCGTCATGAGGCTGCTCCCTTCGCCGGCATGACCCGGATCAGGTTCGACGGTCGGAGGCTGCCCGCCTCCCTCTCAGCCCCGGCAGGGGCTCCCGTGGCCGGCTTATGCCGGCTCACCCATCATATGCCCACCCTGGTTGGATGGCAGAGTGACCCAGCAGAGCGCGGATCGCCGGGCGCGGCTCGCCGGCGCACGGCTCTACCTGTGCACGGACGGCCGGCGGTCCAGGGGAGACCTGGCCGGGTTCCTCGACGCGGTGCTGGCCGCCGGGGTCGACATCGTGCAACTGCGGGAGAAGGGCCTGGAAGCGCGGGACGAGCTGGGGCTGCTCGAGGTGTTCGCCGGCGCGTGCCGCCGGCACGGCCGCCTGCTGGCCGTCAACGACCGGGCGGACATCGCCCTCGCGGCCGGCGCCGACGTCCTCCACCTGGGCCAGGACGATCTGCCCGTGCCGGTCGCGCGGCGCATTCTCGGGCCCGATCCGCTGATCGGCCGAAGCACCCACGACCCGGCCCAGGCCGGCGCCGCCGCCAGCGAGCCAGGCGTGGACTACTTCTGCGCCGGCCCGCTCTGGACGACACCCACCAAGCCGGGCCGTCCCGCGGCCCCCCGGGACCTGCTGCCCCGGCTGGCGCACCGGCAGCCGGCCAGACCCTGGTTCGCCATCGGCGGCATCAGCCTCGGCCGGCTCGACGAGGTGCTCGCCGCCGGCGCCACCCGGGTCGTGGTGGTCCGTGCCATCACCGAAGCCGATGATCCTGCCGCCGCGGCCCGCGCCTTCGCCCAGCGGCTACGGGCCGCCGGCTGACCTGTCAGTGGATGTTGCTTGCCAGTTCCAGCAGGGAATGCAGGTCCCGCGCGGCTTCCAGGGCGGATGCTCCGGCGAGGGTGAGCAGCACGGCCGAGGCGGCGAGCAGCGGCCTGCGCGGCCTCGGCGGCGGTCCGAGCAGGGCGGCGACACGGCGCGGGACCGGCCCGGCCCAGGCGACCGAGATCCGGCGGGCGGTTGGGCGGACGATGCCCAGGGTGGCGGTGACGGCCTGCCGCCGCGGGGGAGTGGCCAGCAGGGCGACCTGCGCGATGGTGGTGGCGACCAGCCGGCGGTCGCCGGTGGCGCTGGCCGCGCGCTCGTCGGCCCAGCGTTCCACGGTGTAGTCCACGGCGTGGGCGAGCGGGAGCAACAGCGGGTTGGCCGCGGCGGCCAGGTGGGCGATGGTGGCGAACAGGTGGTGCCTGCAGGCCAGGTGGGCCTCTTCGTGGGCGAGCAGGGCCGCCCGGCCGCCGTCGTCGAGTTCGGAGAGCAGACGCCCCGAGACAACGATCCGCCCTGGCCAGCCCGGCAGTGCGTAGGCTTCGATGGCCGGTCCCGGCACCACGACGATCGCGCCGTCGTCCTCCATCCGGGCGGCCCGCCGGTACGACTCGGCCAGGGCGCGGGCCCGCCGCCGAACGGTGATCGTCACGGCCAGCCCGGCCGCGGTCAGCAGGATCGCGGCGGCCGCGCCGGCCACCACGGGCGTGGGGTCGGAGCGCCGCACCACCGGCTGTGAGTAGTGCCCGATCGTGGCGAGCAGCGGGATACGGGCCGCGGCGGAGGCGGCGATCAGTGCCAGCGCCACCATGCTGCACCCGGCCAGCACCACCGTGGCGGCGGTCAGCAGCCAGGTAGCCTGGCGCGGCTCCATCCTCGCCGCCAGCGGCCGGGCGGTGACCGCGGCCAGCGCCGACAGCAGCAGCGGCAGGTAGACCAGCAGCCGCACGCTACCTCCCCCCACCGTCCTGGTTGCGCTCCGCGCCGCTCCTTCCCGCATCGTACGGGAGTATTTTGAACGGTGCAGTGCGAACCCACGGCACATCCGGCCCTGGCCGCGCCGCGGCCGGGGCCAACCGGGACAGGCGCACGCTACCTCGCGGCCGGGGGCGTATCGTCGTCCAGGAGCTGGCGCAGCAGCCGGGCGTCGCGGCCGGACAGAGTGGAAGCGAATCTGGTCAGCACGGCGCGGTGGTCGGCGCCCGCGTCCAGGGCCCGGCTCATCTGCCCGGCCGCCAGGCTGGCCGGGTCCAGCGCGGTGTAGACGAACGCGCGCCCGGCCCGTTCGCGGGCCAGCAGGCCCTTGGCGTGCAGCCGGGACATGATCGTGACCACGGTACTGTAGGACAGCTCCGACTGCCGGCTGGCGAGGCATTCGCGGACCTGGCCGGGGTTGAGCGCCGTCCCTGCGTCCTGCAGCACAGCCAGTACCTCGGCTTCCAGCGCGCCGGCCGCTCGCCGTTGGGCGCCGTCCGGGTCCCCGTGCATGGGCCGACGGCGGTGATCGCTCACGCCGGGGTACCTCCTGGTTCGTTTTGCATCTACACGTCCTGTAAATGTTCTACAGTGCCTGTAGAACATCGCCGAGTCCGAGTATGCCACCCCCGATGCCCGCCCAGGGGTTTGTTGCCCAGCACCACACCCGAAGGATCGCACCGTGTCGCACATGACCTACCTGGAAGCTGCTGTCGTCGGACTGTTTCAGGGCGTGTCCGAGCTGTTCCCCGTCTCCAGCCTTGGCCATAACGTGCTGATCCCCGCCCTGGTCGGTGGGCAGTGGGCCAAGGATCTGAACGTGGCCACGCCCGAGTCGCCCTATCTGGCGTTCATCGTCGGGCTGCACGTCGCCACCGCGGTCGCGCTGATCATCTACTTCTGGAAGGACTGGGTCCGGATCATCGGCGGGCTGATCAGCTCGATCCGCAACCGCGAGATCTACACCGTCGACCAGAAGCTCGCCTGGATGCTCGTCCTGGGGACCATTCCGGTAGGCCTGGCCGGGCTGCTGTTCGAGCACGCATTCCGGACCATCTTCGGCCAGGCCAAGTACGCCGCGGCGTTCCTCATCGTCAACGGTGTGATCCTGGTCGGCACCGAACGGTACCGGCGGCGCTCGTCGCTGGCCGCCGACGCCGCCAGCGAGCGGGAGCGGGAGCACGCCGAGCTGGTCGCGGTCGGCGGCCGGCGTTCTGCCTCGTCCGCCCGGGCTGAGCGGCTGCGGGAAGAGGCGGCGGTGCAGGTGTCTGACCGGCGGCTGGCCACACTGCCGTTCAAGCCGGCCATCCTCATCGGCTCCGCCCAGATCCTCGCCCTGCTCGCCGGGATCAGCCGGGACGGCGTGGCCATGTGTGCGGGCATGTGGCGCGGTCTGTCCAGGGAGGATGCGGCGCGGTTCGCCTTCCTGCTGGCCACCCCGGTCATCCTGGCCGCGGGGGTGCTGAAGATCCCAGATCTGTACGGCCCGCTCGGCGCGGGTATCCACGGTCAGATTTACCTGGCCAGCGTGCTGTCCGGGGTCGGCGCCTACCTGTCAGTGCGGTTCCTGGTCAAGTACCTGCGCACCCGCACGCTCACCCCGTTCGGCATCTACTGCCTGGTCCTTGGCATCGGCAGCCTGGCCTACCTGACCCTGGTCAAGTAGCGGCCGGTCAGCTCGCGGCCGACAGGCGCAGGGCTCGGTAGAGCAGCTTGGCGTCGCCGAGGCGCCGCCGCAGTTCCCGTTCCAGGCCCGAGATCGGGTACAGGTTCTGCGGGGCGCGGCCGTCCTTGTACTGGGTGGACGCGAACCGGCCCAGGCATACCTGACTGAGCCCGGCCAGCTCGATCACCTGGGGAACCGGCAGGCCGGCCGAGCACTCCACCCGGACGATGCCGGCCCAGGGCGCGCCGGCGGCGCCGGGCAGCCGCAGGTACCAGGTATGCCGGTCCCAGTTGGTCCCCACCAGGAAAACAGGGGTCCGCTCACCCGGTCTGAGCGTGCCCACCAGCGCGTTCTGCTCCGGGGGCAGGTAGACGCTGCGGTGGGACTTGATATACCCAAGGGTGCGGGGCAGGTGCTGGCACCCGCGCAGCGGCCCGTCGATGACCAGGAGGTCGGCATCCGGCGGCACGCCGTGCTCGCCCCCCGCCTCCCGGGCCTCGGCCGCCGCGGCCGCCTCCACCTCGGCCAGCCGCCCCTGCAGGGCCTGGGACAGCGTCACCGACAGCGGCCTGCCGGGGGCCGGGGCGGCTACATGGCAGGCCGTGTACGGCCCGGCCCAGGTCACGATGTCGGCGGCATGCGGGGCGACAGTGAACAGGCCGCGCCGGGTCTCGGCCCGGACGAGATGCGCCTGGCCGCCGCAGCAGCACACCACCCCGGCGGCATAGGAGGCGCACAGGGCCGCGCTCGCCTCCCGCGCGGCGCTGGCCGCGTCGTTCTCGATCCAGATCCGGGCTTCGATGCGGCGCACTCCGTCGACGAAGAGCAGCGCCGGGGGCCGGGGGAGGGCCGGGTCGGGGCCGATAGCCCGCCATTGCCCGGCGGGCAGCTCCACGTTCACCTCGACCCGGGCCGATGACTCCCCGAGGTCGTCTTCCTCCACCTCCAGGCTGGAGCCGTAGGCCGGGTCCCAGCCGTCGACGCTGAACCGCATCACATCAGCCCCTCGCGGACCACGGTGGAGGTGCGGGTATCCCTGGACACCCGGAACCGCACCGGTACCCGGTCGGCCAGCTCGGCCACGTGCGTGATCACGCCGACCATCCGCTCTCCCTGGGCCAAGGTCTCCAGCGTGCCGGCGACCACGTCCAGGCTGTCCGGATCCAGCGTGCCGAACCCTTCGTCAAGGAAGATCGAGTCCAGCCGGGTGGCGCCGGAGGCGGCGAGCGCCGACATCTGGCTGGACAGCGCCAGCGCCAGCGCGAGCGACGCCTGGAACGTCTCGCCGCCGGACAGCGTGCGCACCGAACGCCGCGAGTCTGCGTCCGCATGGTCGATAACGTAGAACTCCCCGTCCTCATGGGTCAGGTCGTACTGCCCGCCGGACAGTTCGGCCAGGTTCTTCGACGCATACTCCACCAGCGTGTCCACCGCGGCGGTCACCAGCCACCCGGGGAACCTGTTGGTTCGCAGCAAGTCACCGAGCAGCCTGGCCACCTGCTGTTCCTCTCGCGCCGCATCCCGCCTGGCCGCCAGCTGGGCGGCCTGGGCGCGCCGTTCCACCAGGCGTGCGGTGGTGGCCCTGGCCCGTTCGGCCGCGGCGGCCACGGCCGGCGCGGCACCGGGCAGCACCGACGCCGCGGCCAGCTCCACCCCGCCGGCGGCCAGTTCGGCCCCCAGCTCGGCCGTCAGCCGCTCCGCCCGTGCCCTGGCCGCCGCCACACGGTCCCGCGCGGCCGGGATGTGCCCGTCCCTGGCGATCGCCCCGGCGCGGGCCCAGTCCGCCAGCGCCGTCCACGCGCCCAGCAGGCTGTCCCCTTCCAGAGCTGGCGCACCCAGCGCGACCAGCGGATCCCGGGCGGCGGACAGCTTCGTGCGCGCGGCCGCCTCGGCTCGCTGCAGTCCGGCCAGCGCCTGCTCGGCCCGGGCACGACCGGACCGCG
>Ga0209167_10001773_pt1 | contig 12278 bp, 14 predicted proteins | sample Coa_R1_9_FD_187154 | JGI IMG/M metagenome (GOLD analysis project Ga0209167, IMG submission 187154) | Surface soil microbial communities from Centralia Pennsylvania, which are recovering from an underground coalmine fire - Coalmine... | ecosystem: Environmental > Terrestrial > Soil >... | reverse complement strand
CTCCTACACGAGCGAGCTCGGCCCCTCCCGGCGTAAGCGAATTCCCGATCCGGTGACGATCGGCGATCGTCGGTTGCAGGAAGGCATGACGACGGTGACTTCCGGTTCAGGACCCTTCGTCGATAGCCGTATCGAACTAGGGAATGCGTCCGGCTTCGCTGGGCGAACGTCGTGGCTTCAAGAGAGGAAACAGAATGATGCGCACGCGTATGCTCCTCGGCGCGCTGGGAACCGGTTTCGCGATCGTGGTGTTAACCGGATGCCAAGCGGTCTCGCAGTCTCCCGGAGCTGGGGCCTTGCCCCCGAGCGACGCGCGCCCGGCCAAGAACCGCGACTTGCTCTACGTCTCCTCGCTCACGGGCGCCGTATCGTTCTATTCGTACCCGCAAGGAAAGCTCGCCGGAACGTTGACCGCTCCCGACGGCGAGGGCGGCCTGTGTTCCGACCGGCAGGGCAACGTCTACGTTCCTAGCCCCGAGTACGCCCGCGTCACCATTTACGCGCACGGCGCCACGACGCCGAGCGCTACGCTCACAGATGATTCAGGGCCGCTTGAATGCGCCGTCGATCCCAAGACCGGTGATCTGGCCACAACGAGTGAGGCGGGAATCCTCGACGTGTACCCCAGAGGCAGCGGCACGCCGGTGAGCTATTCCATCGTCGGGGTTGCCACGCTCTTCTTCTGCACGTACGACGACAAGGGCGATGTTTTCGCCGACGGCGAGAACGACGCCGGTTACTTCGAACTCGTTGAACTCGATCACGGAAGTCCCACGCTCAAGATCATTTCGGTCGATGCGACCGTCGCCGACGAAACCGGAATTCAGTGGAACGGAAAAGAGCTGGTGCTGCAAACCGCTCAAGTCGACGGGACCGCAACGTTTGCGTTCGTTAAAGTCTCGGGATCGACCGGAAAAGTAGTCGGCACCACGGGCCTTACGGCTCCGCCGAACTCCTATGGGCCGACGCAGTTCTGGCTGCAGGGCCCGACCCTCGTCCAGCCGGACGGCGGCAATGCCGACATTGGATTTTGGAACTACCGCGCCGGAGGCTCGCCCACGAAAACGCTGCAGAGCCTCGGCTCCGAGCAGATCGGCGTAACCGTCAGCCGCTAGACGCCAACCGCCGTGCTGCGCGCCGACACTGCCGAACGCTATCACGACGCCGCTATTTGGTGACTAACTCGGTCGTTTGGCTGACGCTCTTTCTGCTTGGCTGTTACCACGGTCTGAACCCCGGCATGGGTTGGCTTTTCGCCGTCGCGCTCGGCTATCAGGACCGCAGTACGCTCGCAGTCCTGCGCGCGATCGTGCCGCTCACGTTGGGACACGTCATCTCGGTCGCCATCGTCGTGCTCGTCGCAACCTTCGCGGCTGTTCAACTCCCGCACAAGGCGGTGCACGTCACTGCTGCGGCGATCCTGATCGGGTTCGGCGTCTACCGGCTCGTTCGCGCGCGGCACATCCGTTGGGTGGGGATGCGCGTCGGCTTCTGGGGCCTCGCGCTCTGGGGCTTTCTCATGTCGAGCGCGCACGGGGCTGGGCTGATGTTGCTGCCGTTCGTTACCGCCGCGCGGCCGAGCGACGCGTCAGCAATGGCGATGCCGATGCCCGGAGCCTTCACTACCGGCTGGCTGATGGTCGGCGTGCACACGCTGGGCTACGTGTTCACCGTAGCGGCGGTCGCGCTGCTCGTCTATTCGAAGGTGGGAGTGCGTTTTCTGCGGACGGCCTGGCTGAACGTCGACGCCGTGTGGGCCGGCGCCTTAATCCTTACCGGCCTCATTGCTTTCTTGACCTAAAAGCCTAGAATGAAGTTCCAGCCTTAACAAGAGGGAGCACCGCCGCCATGCTGCTGAAACCCGATCCGACCTTTTACGCCTCTCCCAGGGACGCCATCAACGCTCCGCCTGAAACGCTCGCCTACGTCGCGCTTTTGAGCGCGAGCGGCAACGGCGTGCCCGACCGCATTGGGGTGATCGATACCGATGCCGCGTCGCCGCGCTACGCAAGCGAGGTCGGGGGTGTCACGCTGTCGAGCACCGGCGACGAACTGCATCACTTCGGCTGGAATGCGTGCAGCGCCGCGCTGTGTCCGTTCGCGCCGCACCCGCACGTCGAGCGGCGTTACCTCGTCGTGCCGGGTCTGCGCTCCTCGCGCATCCACATCATCGATACGAAACCCGATCCGTCGCAGCCGCGCATCGTGCGCGTGATCGAACCCGAAGAGATCGTCAAGCGCACCGGCTACACCCGTCCGCACACCGTGCATTGCGGTCCCGACGCGATCTATATCAGCGCCCTGGGCAACGCCGACGGCGACGGGCCGGGCGGCATCTTCATGATGGATTGTGACACGTTCGACATCATCGGCCCGTGGGAGAAGGATCGCGGCCCGCAATACTTCGCGTACGATTTTTGGTGGCACCTCACGCACGACGTGCTGATCAGCAGCGAATGGGGCACGCCGAAGATGATCGAGAGCGGCCTCAATCCGGAGTTGCTGCTCGCCGGCAAGTACGGCCATCACCTGCATTTTTGGGATCTCAAGAGCCGAAAGCACAAGCAGAGCATCGATCTCGGCGCCGAGCAGCAGATGGTGCTCGAGCTTCGCCCGTCGCACGACCCCGCCAACGAGTGGGGATTCGCCGGCGTCGTGGTCTCGCTCAAGGATCTGTCGAGCTCGATCTGGCTCTGGCATCGCCGCGGCGGCGAGTGGACGGCGGAGAAGGTCATCGAGATTCCGGCCGAGCCGGCCGATCCGTCGTTGCTGCCGGATTTGCTCAAAGGCTTTGCGGCGGTTCCGCCGCTGCTTTCGGACATCGATCTCTCGGTCGACGATCGCTATCTCTACGCGTCGTGTTGGGGAACCGGCGAGATGCGGCAGTACGACGTCAGCGATCCCTTCAATCCGAAGTTTGTCGGCTCGGTGCGCATCGGCGGCATCGCGAAGCGCACGCCGCATCCGGCCAATCCCGGCAAACCGCTGGCGGGCGGCCCGCAAATGGTCGAGATCAGCCGTGACGGGCGGCGCGTCTATTTCACCAACTCACTTTACCGCGCGTGGGACGATCAGTTCTATCCCGACGGCGTCGGCAGTTGGATGGTGAAGCTCGACGTTGCCGGCGACGGCAAGCTCGCGTTCGACGAGAAGTTCTTCGTGGAGTTCGATCCGTCACACCGCGTGCATCAGGTGCGCCTGCAAGGCGGCGATGCCTCGTCCGACTCCTACTGTTTCTCGTAGCCTCCGCTACGGCTTCGCATCTACCACGACCGTAGTTGGTTCCGTAAAGCCGGTGAGCGTTTTGCTTGACTGGCCGCCGGCGGGATACGGCCAGTACATGACATTGGGCGATTGGCCGATGTTCGGGCCGATGGCGCGCTTGCCATCGAGCGCGAAGCTAATCACGTCGGACGAACCGTTCAGCGGCGTCGTGCCGGTTTCGGTTGCGGTCGAGCCGCTGATCGAGAACTCATAGAGCGTCGAGCCTTTGTAACCGGCTCCCTGATCGTCGACGACGACGTTCTTTCCATCCCACAGCACACCGCCCCCGATTTCGATCTGCTGCGGCAGCGTAATGCGATGGTTCGACTTACTCCCCTTCGGCAGCTCGGCAAAGAAGAACATGCCACTCTCGCCGTTCCCGTCGAAGAAGAGGTTACTCTTGTTATCGTACGTGCAGAAGCTGGGGAAGTAGGTCAGCTGGCCGGTTATGTTGAGCGGCTTGCCCTTTGCGTGGCGGAAGACCGCGATGCCGCCAGGATTGCTGTTCGTCGGCTGGATCGCCACCGCGAGGTCGCCCGAGTGCGGATCGACCGCGCAACCCAGCGTAAAGAAGCCCGGATCGGTCAGCGTCCGCTTCACCTCCTCCGAGCCGTAGGCATACTCGTCGAGCTTGCCGTTGTGTCCGTCGGAGACCCAGACGTCGCCGCCGGCATCGGTGCAAAGGCCGTTGACCGTCCCGAATCCGGTTAGGGTGAAGTGTGATATCCCTTGCGGGTAGCTGAGCACGTCGACTTGCGACTTGCCGAGATCCCCGACATAGAGCAGCGAGGTTGTGCCCTTGTCGGGCCGTAGCGTTGACGACGCCGGCGTCCCGGCCGGCGGCACGTTGCCGCCGCACGCAGCGAGCACGGAAGCAGTAATGCAGACGATTGCAATGCGATAAATCATCCGGCAGCCATTCGCACGACTGCAGCCAGGTCATGCCAAGAGAAGCGGAGCGTTCCTTGCCCGCAAGCTAGCTCAGATCGTCGGCGCAAGCGGAAACGCTTAGCGCGGGCGGGGCGTGGGGAAGAACGGGCATGAGGCCGCTCGTCGTTCTGGCTGCCTTGCTCGCGGGGACGCTCGCCGCCGCGGTGCTGGGTGCGAACTACCATCTTGCGCAAACCTACGTGCTCGGCGGCAGCGGCGGTTGGGATTACCTCACCTACGACGCCGCTTCCAATAGGCTCTTCATTTCGCGTGGCACGCACGTGATGGTCGTCGATCCGCGCACGGGGAAGATCACCGGCGATATCCCCAATACGCCCGGCGTGCACGGTATCGCGCTCGCGCCGCAGCTCGGCAAAGGCTTTACCTCCAACGGCGCCGATGGAACGGTTACGGTCTTCGACCTCGCAACGCTCGCGACGACCGCGACCATTCAGACGGGCGCAAAGAACCCCGACGGAATCGCCTACGATCCCGCCAGCTCGCGCGTCTTAACCTTTAACGGCGGCAGCAACGATGCGACGGTCATCGATGCGCGCACGAACGCCGTCGTCGCAACGATCCCGCTCGGCGGCCGGCCGGAGTTTCCCGCGGTCGATGGACGCGGCATAGTTTACGACAACGTCGAGAGCACGAGCGAAATCGTCACCATCGACGCGCGAAGCGCCAGGCTGGTCGCGCGCTTCCCGCTCGGAAGCTGCCTCCATCCGTCGGGGCTCTCGATCGATGCCGAACACCGCCGGCTCTTCACGGCATGTACGGGTGAGATGGGCGTCGTCGATGCCGACAATGGAAAACTCGTCGCCACCGTTCCGACGGGCGCCGGGACCGACGCGACGCGATACGACGCTGCCTCCGGCTTGGCGTTTGCTTCCAACGGACGTGACGCCACGCTGACGGTCGTGCACGAGGAGGCCCCCGACCGCTTTATCCTGGTGCAGAATGCCAAGACGGTATTCGGTGCGCGGACGATGGAACTCGACCCGCAGACGGGCGATATCTTTCTCGTAACCGCCAAGCTGATCGAAAATCCGCACCCGACATCGTACCGCGATCGCTATACCGCGGTGCCCGGCTCGTTCGAACTCCTCGTCTGCTCGGCAAGGTGACCGCCGGGCCCTGATCGGCGTGAGCGTCAGCCGATAGCGGCCTAGGGCTCTTGCGGAAAAACCTTAACCGTTGAATTGTCGACGAGGTGCTTTTCGCCGCACTCGCGGCATCCGATGACGTTGTTCTCGAGCGTCGTGGAATCGAAGGCGGCCAAGGTACCGAAGACGATTCCGGTTGGAACCGCTCTGCCCGTCGTTGGGCACGTGATCATTGCTTGAACCATACTTATCTCCCCCCTAGTAGTTTACCGCAACCATGTCGCAGTTGAGAACAAATCCGCCGCGAGGATGCGCCACCTTGCCGGCGCTATTCTTTGATGCTTACCGCGGTGCCGTAGGTTACCTTGTCGGGTGCCTGAATGACGTAGCTCGGCTCTCCGCCGGCGGGATAGGCCCATATGTCGACGTTGGTCAGACACGAGTTGTTGCTGCCGGTTACGGCAAAGCCTTGCTCCCTGTTGTCGGGCGTATTCTTGTGCCCGACGATGAAGGGTACAAGCACGTCGCTATGGCCGCAAGGGTCCGGCAGCGGCGTTTTTCCCTCGACGACGAGGCTTCCGGACGAGTTCAACTTGGCTTGATAGAGGCCGGCTTGAAGCTCGGAATTTCCGAACGACTGATCGGCAAACGTCATGTATTTGCCGTCCCACATTGCGCCGGCGCCATAGCTGATCGTCTGATTGAACGGAATCTTCGTCAACGGCGGTCCAGTGTGAGGCAACCAGCAAACCCATATGGCGCTTGAAGAGCCTGCGGCTTCGGCAAAGAGGTTTCCCTTATCATCGTAGCCGGGTCCCCAAATACTCGGACACGCGCTCGACGTGTAAATCTTCGGCGTCCCGCGGGCCTTTTTCCAGACATAGATGTCTCCAGGCGAAAAAGTTCCTACGGCCAAGTTCCCCGTCGTCGGATCGATCGAGCAAGTCGTCTGAAGGGTACCCGCGTACAACGTCCTGCGGGCGGTGGATCCGCCGTGAGCGTACTCGGCTACCGTTCCTCCCATATAGTCTGTAATCCAAATATCGCCCTTGCCGTCGACACACTCACCGCTGGGCTGATCGAAACCCGTCAGTTCGCCGACGAGTTCGCGGGTTTTAAAGTTGTAAACATACACGGTATCCGTAGTGGCACCCGCGACGTACAGCAAGCTCTTGATATTCTTTGCGTCGGGAGACATCCAGGATATTCGCACTTGCGAGCGCGTCAGTGCCGTCATCGCGGCGGCGGGCTGCACCGCGCCGCTTCCACAGGCCGCGAGCGCGGCTGTAGCCACGAACGACACGGTTTTCATAGCCCCGCCAATCTTTGGCCGGTCGGGCTTTCGATCCTATACGATGGGGTACTTAAAACGGGAAGTCGCTTTGCCTCAACCCCACGTTTGTTTTTAGATCGTCGACCGATTCGTCGAGCACGATCTGCGTTCCCGAATACATAATCTGCCGGATCGGCCAGTGCGTCTGCTTCGAAAGATACAGCACTTGCTCGGTGACGTCGTGATTCGACGCCGGATCGGCAACCGTTAGTGCCAGGCGGTCGGTCTCTACGCCTCCGACCTTACCACCGTCGATCTGCGTGAGCTTTCCCGGGATGGTCCCGTAATCGTCGATGACGCGCGGCAGCAGAGCCTCGGGAATCGTGACGCCGCGCAGTGAGACGGCGCGCGGATCGTGCAAATCGATCTTCAGGTGAATGCCAGAAAGAATGCCCCCCAGATGGCCGCTCACCCAATTGCCGCCAACCCATACGCCGCCCGAACCTTTGCCGGCGCCGTCGAGGATCAGAGTCTTGACGTAATGATCCTTCATGAATGAATATTGATAGACGCGGTCCTGCGATTGCGTTCCGTTCGCTTCATGGACGTGCAGAATGCACGTGTAGTCATAAATGCCGGCAAAAGCCTGATCGAACGCCGTGATAGCGGGCGCCTCGGTGGCAGCGCTCGCGGCAACACAACTCGCGCACGCCAGCGCGACAAACAGCGACAACACACGGTTTCTCATCGGCGACCGTGCCGAGTCAGGGCTTCACAATAGTGTTCTTTTGCATCGTTACCGCTCCCACTCGTGCAAGCGCTCTGCCGACCATCACCGTACCGGTTGCCATACTTATCGATTGATGGGCGAGGAGGGTACCGTAGAAGGAACAGCCCGTTCCGAACGTTGCCGAACTGCCGGTCGCCCAAAACACGTTGCGCGCCCGCGCGCCGTTGGTCAAGATGACGCTGCGGCCCGTCGTCATCGAGAACTTGGACGCTACTTGGAAAATGAATACCGCGCGGGGGTGGCCACGAGCATCGAGCGTCAGATCTCCCGACGATATGGCGAGCGATGAAGTCGACTTGTAGAGGCCCGGGTAAAGCGTCTGGCCGCCGATATTGCCGGCCACCTTAATCGGGTTGAGCGTGCGCCCCATGGCGTCGTTATAGGCCGTCGTCAAATCCAGCTTGGCTTGCCGCGCGATGCTGTCGTCGAGGTACACGTGCCCGTGAATCACTCCGGGCGGAAAACCCGTCATTGCACTTCCAGGAGATATCCCTACATCACCCACGATCTTGGTGGCCCCGGTGTTCGTCACGGTAGAGCCCGCGAGAATGGCGAAGCGGGCCGCAGTCCGCAGATCGACCGATGCCGTTGCCGGCACGATCGTAGAGCCCGAACCGAGGCCGGGCGGCGATGGGGCCGAGTTCCCTGCACTGCAGGCGGCCACCAAGGCACTCAGGAGCGCCGCCAAAAGTGCCGGCGGCGATTTCTTGCCGAGCCTGCTCACTGTGGCACCACGACCTGCGCCGGCGATCGTATGGGAGCGGCGACAAATGCGATAGAGACGAATAGCATTCTTTCTTTGCCCACGCGCTAGGCTCGAACGGCTCGGCGCCGCTGGGCGACAACTGCGGCAGAGCAATTATAGCAGATTACCAAGGTGCCGCGCTATCGTGCATTTGAGGGATAAACCCGGCTTTCCACTATACCGCCTCCGTCTTGGTTCGTTGTAAGCTCAGGCGATGTCTAGGCCGCTTGATTATGAAGATCGCCATGACGACGCGTTGGAATCTGGTCGCCGCGAGACGCTGCTCAAGGCAGGAGCGCTGCAAGACGCCATTTTTAATAGCGCCTACTTCTCCAGCATCGCCACGGACGAAAGGTTACTCCGGCCGATATCCCGGATCCGCAAGGACGGGAGCCGCCTTCCGGCGATGGTGTCGGTCACGGCGCTGCGAGACGCTGCGGGCGCAATCATTGGCTATCTATTGATCGGCACCGACAATACCGTACGTCATCGTCGACAGCTTCGCCGCGGTGACGGTTCTGTTTGCAGATATAGTTGACTGCCGCGGGACTACCCGTCCCGGCGGACGATCACGCCATGCGTGCGGCGCACACGGCGTTGGACATGGTCGATGCACTGGATCGCTTCAATGAGGAGACCGGTCGCGAGCTGACGATGCGCGTCGGCATCGCCACGGGCGCAGTAGTGGCCGGCGTCATCGGCAAGCAGAAATTCCTCTACGATCTATGGGGAGATGTCGTGAACACCGCCAGTCGGATGGAATCTCACGGACTGGCCGGACGTATTCAGGTGGCGGATCCTACGGGGGAGCATCTGAGCAATCCGTTCGTGCTCGAAGAACGCGGCGTCATCGACGTCAAAGGCAACGGCGAGATGCGCACGTGGTTCCTGAATCGCGGGAAAGGCTAGACCCCTAGTATCTCGAGCCGACCCTAAAGTGGCCGGCGGCGCATATGTCGGAGATTGCCTGGCGGCTCAGGCGGAGAAAGGTCTTGGTACCGTACTCGAAATCCTCGCCGGCTTCAGCCGCATCGTAGCGGGCCTGCGCACCCACGTTGAGGGGTGGCCGTTCTTTCAAGATTTGGTTCTTGAAGTTGACGCCGTAGGCGAGGTCTTTGGCAAACAATACGATCTCACCGCGCGCGTTAGAATACCCTCCGAAGACCGGTTCGGAGTGCTCCGAGAGCCGCTGCCCCTTGACGGAGCCTTTAATAGCGAGAGTGGCAATCGGCAACATATCGATCATAACTCTCGTGAGACCGTCAAAGGGCAGCAAAGGTTGCGCAACGTGGGCGGCTTACGTTGACTGGAGCCGCTTTTGCATTGCCTTGCTCGGGATTCTGATTCGATCCGCCAGGCCCAGAAACTTGAGGAGACGCACGTGCCACCACGTCATATCGATCTCAAACCATCGCAACCCGTGGCGCGCCGAGAACGGAAAGGCGTGATGGTTGTTATGCCAGCCTTCTCCCCACGAGATGAGGGCCACCCACCAACAGTTGGTCGACCGATCGGTGGTCTCGTAGGTCCGATAGCCCATGGTATGCGACGCGCTGTTGACCAGCCACGTCGAATGATAGCTGAGCACGAGTCTGACGAAAATGCCCCAAACCACCCACGACCATCCGCCGAGCACAAAGAGCCCTATCCCTAGCCCGACCTGAAGCGGAATGTTGAAGTATTGCAGCGCGCGATAGAAGGGCTGGGCGTAGAGGTCGGGGGCAAAGTGCAGCATTTCTTCGTCCGAGGGCAGCGCGATGTTGTTCCGGTAGAGCCAGGCTACGTGAGCCCACTTGAAGCCATGATGAATGCTGTGGGGATCGCCTTCGTGGTCGGCGTGGGCGTGGTGCTTGCGGTGGACCGCTACCCAGCGGATCGGATCGCCCTGGAGCGCAAGCGTTCCGAAAATCGCCAGCAGGTATTCGAATGGTTTAAAGAGGCGTAGGCTGCGGTGCGTCAAGGTGCGATGGAAGCACAGCGAAATTCCTAAAGCCACAGTCGTATAAGATACGACGGCGGCGGCGGCCAGAGCCGGCCAGTTGAAGAGGGCCGGCCAGAGCGCTGCGAGGGCCGCAACGTGTATTCCCAGCAGTCCAAAGCCTTTAATGCGCCGGTAAAAGCGGTCCACATTGTCGTACCGTTCGGAAAAAACCATCGGAGCCACTAGTGTAGCGCGGGCTGCTGGGAAGCGGGGATAGTGAAAAGCCCGATTCTCAGGCGGCGGGGATCCCGGGCTGCAGCTAGGCCGGCCGCTCCTCCGACGTGTTCTCCCACCCCAACACCCGTGCGATCAGCTCGGTGCGGTTCCGGCTCGCGGTTTTATCGACCATGCTCTTGATGTGGTCCTGAATAGTCGAAGTGGTGATGTGCAGCTTTCGGCCAATCTCGTCAAGCTTCGCGCCGTCGAGCAACAGCGCCAGAACCTGCAGTTCGCGCGGCGAGATACGGAAACGGGCCGCAGGACCGGTCAGCGAGTGCGGCGGCTGAAAACGGTCGATGCGTACTCCGATAAAGAGCCCGGCCGGCCCCGACATGGGCCGCGTCCGCACTACTAAGAACGGAACCGGATGGGCGATGCCGGCCTCCTGCGTGTCGGCGTCGCTGCGCCAGCCCGCGACGAGGTCGCGAACGGTTTCTTCGAGTACGGCAGGCAAACGATCCGCTAACCGGGTGCGCAATCCGGTTAACGCAACGCGCCGTTGGTCCTCCGCCGACCATGCCAGCACGATTTGCAGATCCTTGTCCAGCACATAGAACGATTCTCCTGAGGCTTGCGAATCACCGATGCGCTCGTCAGCGGCGGAAGGAGCGAATCCGCCGGCCTCAGACGGGTTGAGGCGCAACGCGGAGAGCCGCTCGGACGTAGCATCGAGGGAGAGCGCTAAGACGCTGATTTCGCTCGAGGTAAACGGTCCTAACTCGCTCGTGCGAAGGAGCGTAAGAATCCCGAAGCTGGCGCGGGCATCGGCAAACAAAAGGGTGATGCCGCTTTCGAACTCGCCGAGCGGGCCGAGGGTGGCGGCGATCCGGGCGCCGCTTCTGGCCTTGCGGCGCTGGCGCTCGTACTCGTTCTTGAGCCGCGAGAGCTCGCCCCCGTTTCGATGCGATCCGACGAGAAGATCCCCCAGCTCCCCGTCGGCCCCCAGGCGCGCAAACGCCCAACGCGAAGCCGGCACGACGCGGAGGATCGCCGTAACGATCGGATACGCCGGATCCGACTCCGGCAGCAAATCGGCGATATCGCGCTTTTTCAGGATGGTTGCTTTCTGGTCGCCATGCTACGCTCGGAGGTGCTGCTTCTCCGATTCGACCGACTACTTCGGTTTCGATGAAAAGAATGCCGCCCTTCTTGCGGTTCGGTTCTAAGCCGGTCGCTCCGAAAGAGTAATATTATGGCCCTGCTCTGTTGTTTGGCCACCGTCGACCTGGAGGATAACCAGTTGCTTCGCCGCGCACTGAAAGGCGCCGGCGAGTCGCACTGTACGACCGTGGCCCGTCTCGACGTCGCCGCTTTAGGTAAGCTCGCTCCCGACGTTCTCGTCGCCGACGTCGACCGTTTGGAAGTCGATCCGCTCGAGGCGCTGCGCCAGCTTCGTTTCGTCCTGCCCGAGTGCGTCATCGTGGTCTACACGGCGGGCGTAGGATCGACTTGGGGTCGCGAATGTCACCTTGCCGGCGCCAGCTGCGTGCTCTCCAAGCAATCGAGCGAGCTACAGCTTACGGCTGGCTTGCGCCACGCGTTTCAGACCGGCTGCTTTACCGATCCGCGGTTCGCGGCCTAGCACTTCGCGATGAGAACGTCCCGCTCACCCGCATCCATCAAAAGCCACGAGGTCTTTACCGCCCCAAACTCTCCCGTGTGGAACGTAAGTCTGATGAACTCGCCGGCGGGCAGCGCGCGCTATGGCGGGGACTGGTGCGAGGCGCTCGCAGTCTCGGAAGACGCGATTGCGTTGACGATCGGCGACGTCTCGGGCCAGGGTGAGTCCGCTGCCGAAACGATGGAGATCATGCGCGCGGCCGTCCTCTCCGGTATCAAGGAAAACGCGCATCCGTCAAAAGTGCTGTCGGTTGCGAATACCGTGGCGTACTCACGGCGAGACGACCTCATCGTTACGGCCATCGTTGCCGTCTTGAACCGCCGGCGGCGCACGCTTACGTTCGCAAACG
>Ga0209167_10001771_pt1 | contig 12288 bp, 11 predicted proteins | sample Coa_R1_9_FD_187154 | JGI IMG/M metagenome (GOLD analysis project Ga0209167, IMG submission 187154) | Surface soil microbial communities from Centralia Pennsylvania, which are recovering from an underground coalmine fire - Coalmine... | ecosystem: Environmental > Terrestrial > Soil >... | reverse complement strand
CTTGACGGTATGTTCCGAGATCCCGAGATTGGATCCAATTTCTTTATTGCTCTCTCCCGTGGACAAATGTAATAGGATCTCCCGCTCCCGCTGGGTCAGGTTTCGGGCCGCGTCGGGTTTTTCTGTGCCCGCAACGGGTGAGCTAATTAAACGCGCCGCCATGGAGCGGGGAAGAATTACTTCACCCTGACTCACCAGACGGATGCATTTGTAGAGTTTTTCAGGCTCAATGCTGTGGTCGAGAAAACCATGGACTCCGCTTCGCATGGCCCCCACAAGGTGGGCTTCGTCTTCAGGGGAGGAGAGTAGGACCACTCGGGTCTGAGGAAGGGCCTCTTTGAGGAGCTGGGTCGCTTTCAATCCGTCACAAATCGGCATCTTTAGTTCCATGAGCACGATGCCGGGTTGGAGCGCCTTGGAGAGCTGAAGGACCTCTAACCCGTTTCGCGCCTCTGCAACCACCCGAATCCCTTTTTGTCCCTGAAACAGAGCGACCAGCCCCTTGCGAAGAAGGGTCTGATCTGCGGCAACGAGCAGAGCGATTTCCGGCGCCTCTTTCTCGGATTTTCTGATAACCTCTTCCTTCATATGTCTGTCCTATACATCCGAACGATTAAGGAGAAACGTCTCCTTTTAAATCTAGACAATTCGGCCAGCCCGTGTCAACAGATCTCTCCGCCCTATTCTCTGCTCCTGGCGGCCGCGAGAGTCGCCCCGATCGAAAAAGCGGCTTGGATTGCACCCCGAAGGGGGGCTTCTCAGTCTCCTGCCTCCTCGGTCCGGTCTCAATCCCACCGTTGACGTTCCGTTTGGACGCGTGTTATAACCAGAGTCGGGAAAACGGAGAAGGGTCAATGAATCGATCGGTAATCGATAGCGAACATCGGCGGGCGGGGGCACTCTTTGGCTTCATTGGCGATTGGGAGATGCCGCAGAGCTACGGAGCGATGGAAGAGGAGTATCGGGCACTGCGCTCCTCGGTCGGCCTGTGCGATTGCTCTCACTGGGGCAGAATTTTCATCTCGGGCCGGGACCGGGGGAAATTCCTCCACAACTTGACGACCAATGAGGTCTTATCGCTCAAGGAGGGTGAGGGAAGCTATAACGCGATTCTAAACCCCAAAGGGAGGATGCTCGCCAGTTTCTGGGTCCATGTCCTCAAGGATTCCCTCCTGCTGGAGATTGAGAACCAGTCGCCGGAGAAATTAATCGAGTTGTTTCTTAAATACAAATTTTTTTCCGACATCAGACTCGTCGATGCGACGAAGACTTGGGGCACCCTTTTCCTGGCCGGTCCCCATGCTCCCGCCGTAGCACGGGCCGCCCTGGGGATCGACTTTCCTGCGCTCGCTCCCGGAGGTTATTTCACCGGGGAACTTGAAGGGGAACCGATCTTCTTTGTGAATCGGCCGCTCACCGGCGAGCCGGAGTTTGCCATTCATACTCCGGCAAGGGAGCTCGGGGCCCTCTGGGCCAGGCTCATGCAATTAGGTGCTCCCTCGGTAATCCGGCCGGTGGGACAGGAGGCCCTGGAGGTCCTGCGAATCGAAGCGGGCATACCCCGTTTCGGTGTCGATATGGATGACTTTATTATACCGGTGGAGGCGGGTCTCGAGCAACGAGCCATCAGTTACACCAAAGGATGTTACGTTGGGCAGGAGGTGATCGCCCGGATTAAAACCTACGGCCATGTCAACAAACACCTGGTGGGTCTCAAGATCGAGGGAAACGGCATTCCGCCTCGGGAATCGAAGGTTTTTGACGGCGGGGGAAAAGAGGTGGGGTGGGTGACCAGCGCGGCCTATTCTCCCGGCCTGGGCCGGACCATTGCACTCGGCTATATACGCCCGCAGGTTTCCACGGGGGGGACGTTGCTCTCGATCCAAGCGGATGGAGAGCACTACAAGGCCGAGGTGAGCTCCCTCCCCTTTTCCCGTGGAAGTTCGCCGCGTACGCCGGCGGGAGTCTCATAGAGGGAGCCGCATTGGAGAGTTTCGTCATTATCGGCACCGATGGGGAGCGGGGGAGCGGCCCTGAGGAAGGTCCACCGTGGCGCACATTTGGACCGGCTCTCGCGCCTGCAGGATGAGGGGAGACTGATTTTGGCCGGACCCTTTTCAGACGGGAGCGGTAGCGTCATCGTAATGAAAGCCTCCTCGTTAGAGGATGCGCAGCGCTTTGCGAAGGAGGATCCCTATGTGAGCGGCGGGGTATTCATCAGGGTCGAGGTCAAGCCTTTCAAACAGGTGTTTCCGAAGGTGTTCCCTGAAGGACTGAAGGAGGGTAGCCCCTAGATGCAGAGCGATCAGGAGAAACGCGAAGAAGAGGTCATCCTGTTGGAGTTTTCAATGTCGCCCCTCACCCGGGGAGAAAGCGTCGGGGAGTATGTGGCGCGTTCCCTGGACATTATCGATCAGAGCGGCTTGGACTATCAGCTCAACCCGATGGGGACGGTGATCGAGGGTCCCTGGAGCCAGGTGTTAGGGGTCGTCCAGGCCTGCTGGGAGCGGATGCGTCAGGACTGCGATCGAATCTCTACCGTGATCAAGATCGATTACCGGAAAGGATCGTCGGGGAGAATTACCCGGAAGGTCGAGAGCGTTCAGAAGCGCTTGGGCAGAACCATGAAAACCTCGGGCCAGGCTTAGAAGCGAATCGAATTGGTTTCCGGGATCGCGTGGCCACGGACGGTAGCGCCCTTCCTGATTACGGGTCGGAGCAATCCCGTTTATATCCGCAGCGGGTGCAAATCAGCTTGCAATGCAGATCCAACATCGCGGCACCGCACAGGTCGCACTCCGGCCGCGGTTCTGAGGAGCCCAGAGACGACTCCGATTTGCGAGACTGATCGGTCTGCACCTTGATCCCTTTTTTAATTGACCGCTTCTTCAGGCCTGCGATGACCCACCTGAACCGGACACGTCATCGAGAGAGGGGAACCGGCTTCCCGGGCCTTTCGGGAGGCAGAGATACCGCGACTTAGGCCTCTCCCCCCGTTGCGGTGTGCAAGATCAGCCCTCCTACCCCAACCACCCACCCCTTCCGCGGCTCCGAGAAGAAGACATTCAGGAGGAAGTCGATGGTGTTGGTGGTCTGTTGTTTCCAATGTTCTCCTCCGTCCCCGGTACTGAGGACGGTTCCGTTGGCGCCGACGGCAAAACCGACCCGATCATTGACGAACTGGATATTGGCGAGAAAACTCTCGGTGCTACTGTCCTGGGTGCGCCAATGCTCTCCTCCGTCGTCCGTGGTCAGGATAAGCCCTTTGCCTCCCGCCGCCCAGCCTTTCCGGTTATTCAAAAAGAAGAGCTTCAAGATATCGGTCGAGGCGGCTCCGGTCTGAGCCGACCAAGTGACACCTCCGTTCTGGGTGTGCAGGATCATACCACCGTCCCCGGCGATCCATCCATCGTTGAGGCCGGAAAAAACGATGGTGTTGAGCGTGGGGAGGCCTAAACCGGGTCCTTCGCTCTTTGTTTTCAGAATCCATGTCTCACCACCATTATCCGTCTTGAGGATCACCCCGCGATCACCGACCACCCAGCCGTGGATTCGGTCTGAGAAGCTCAGGGCTGTGAAATTCAGGCGCCTCCGGCCGGTTCCGGGGAGATTGGTCGCCTGGGGCCTCCAGGTCTTGCCTCCATCGACCGTATGGATGATCGTCTCCTGCTCCCCAACGGCCCACCCAACGAGTGGGTCGGAAAATTGGAGGGCCACGAGGATCACGTTCGTCCCGCTCTCTTGCCGCACCCACGTCTCGCCCGCGTCGTCGGTTCGCAAAATGGACCCTCCCCGGCCGCAAACCCACCCGATTTTCGGGCTGACGAAGTACAGGCCGCCGAGGTTCTCCTTTGTGCCGCTCGGTTGCGGCTTCCAACCGGTGGGCGCGGCAGGCAGCTGCGAGGCGGGCGGAGAGGCAGTGGGGCAGCCCATGAGGCTAATAAGGAAGAAGCCAATAAAAAGGGGGGCGGCGAGACGGCGGATTCGGGAGAAAGACATGGGGAAGATCATATCATAGCCGCCTTTGTTTTTCCATGTCTCACCGGTCGCGTCTAAGGGAAACTGAAGGCGCTTTCTCCTGACAAAGGAAATAGCCCGCCGAGGTAGTGTAAAACATCCTCCCAATTGCTCGTGTCTCATAGGCTTTCGACGCGCCACCCGGGAGAACCGCTGAACCCTGTTAACCCTGTTATAGGAATCGCCGATCCTAGGCTTCAGTCCCGCTCGATGGTTCGAGCTCGGGGCCCGGGTAGACGAGGGCCTCTGCGCCCTCCTCTGAATCCGGGGCATCGTCGTATCGAACGGATTGTTTTCGTTAGTCGTGATGAGGTCTCAAAAGACGGCTTTCTTGACAAAGCACCTTGATCTGGTATCTTTTGGCAGTGCGTCGGGAAGGGGAGGAAGCTGATGAAGAAGGCAGGCCGGATTTCGAATATCCTTGTTGGGAGTATGCTGCTATTTGCCCTTCACCCGGTCACGCGCATCTCGGCGAATCCGCGGGAGCCGTTGACTTCTTCAGGTTGGGATGATTTCCTAAAGAGCGATGCCTCTTCCGGGCCTGATCTGGGGTCTGGTGAACCAGGGTTGGCAGGGATGGAGCCTTCGGGCGGATTCTTTCCCGAACGATGGGCTCGTCTAACTCTGCAATCGGTTGCGTTGGTCTCGATGCAGCAGGTGGCCAGCGCGCAAAACCCGGCTGAAAATGAAGATCGATCGGTTTCCGAGCCCCCGATGGGCGGACCTCCGGCTCCGTCTGTTTTATCCTCTCCAGATCCTCAGGCCTTCCGCGCTCTCGCCGCCGGTGCGATCTTGCGTGGGTTCCTCGATCGTGGCGTCGTGGTTGCTGGGGACGACGAACGGGAGATGCTGGGACCGGGAGATCGGATCTACCTTCGGCCTTCCCGCGTCCCTTTACAGCCGGGACAGGAATGGGCCCTGGTCCGAGCGGTCCGCAAGGTGAGCCACCCGGTGACTCATCAGGAGTTGGGTTTCCTCATCAAGGTGGTCGGGGAAATGAAGGTGATCCGTCTGGCAGACGGATTGGCGGAGGGGAGAATCATACAGGCATTTGACGAAGTGCAAGCGGGGGACGGTCTATTTCAGATTCCCACTCCCAATGAAGAAACCCGCTCCAAGAGACCTGAGGGATTGACCGGGGTGATCGTCGAGACCGCAGAGGATCGGGTCGGTTCAGGATTTTTAGACATCGTTTACCTGGATCGGGGAAAGAGAGATGGCGTGGCGCCCGGGGATCGATTCTCAATCCTGAGGAGCGGCCGAAACATGACCATTGTGGATGCCCCGTCCAAGGAAGACCATCTTCCCGACCGACGGATCGGCGAGCTGGAAATCGTCAGCAGTCAAGAAGAGACCTCGACGGCGAGGGTCACACAGAGCAACGAGCCGATTGAGCGAGGGGACCATCTGGCCTTGCTTCCCTCCAGACCCTGAGGGCGTCCGATCCCTCTTCCGGGGGGAACCCCAATCTTCTGGTTGACACCTACCTGAACTTGTGATATCAATACAGAATCCCGAATTCTATGAGGTTTTTATCTTATTGATTTTAATGGGATTTGACTCCCTGGGGTCGAGCGATGCTGGCCGATATCGGGATGGGGGGGTATTTTTCTTGAAGCGCGCTCGTCGCCAAAGGGGGCGGACGGAGAACTGAGCAACGAAGCTGTGGGGAAGGGTTGATGAAGATATCAGGGGCCCAGATTTTTATTGAGTCTTTACGGTGTGAAGGGGTGAACGTCCTCTTTGCCTATCCGGGCGGCGTTAATCTCCCGATTTTTGATGCGCTTTATGACGCGCATGACATTGAGACGCTTTTGGTCCGCCACGAGCAGGGGGGTACCCATATGGCCGAGGGCTATGCCCGGGCTACGGGAAAGGCGGGAGTGGTCTTGGTGACGTCGGGTCCCGGCGCGACGAACACCGTGACGGGAATTGTTGATGCCTTCATGGATTCCACCCCGATCGTGGTCTTTACCGGCCAGGTTCCGACCCATCTGATCGGAAACGATGCCTTTCAAGAGGCGGACGTGGTTGGAATCACCCGTCCCTGCACCAAGTACAACATGCTGGTCAAAGACGTCAACGATTTGGCCAAGGCCATCAAAGAAGCCTTCTACATCGCTACTTCGGGGCGACCCGGGCCCGTCTTGGTGGACCTCCCGAAGGATGTGGTGCTGGCCAAGGCGGATTTCCATTATCCGGACAAGGTCTATGTCCGGAGCTATTCACCGGTCATCCATGGAAATAAATGGCAGATTAAGCAGGCTGCTCAAGAGATCATCAAGGCAAAACGTCCCGTGATTTACGCGGGCGGAGGGGTCCTTTCCTCGGATGCCTGCCAGGAGTTAAAGAATCTGGCCGAACAGGCACAAATTCCGGTGACCTTGACCGTGATGGGTCTGGGAGCTTTTCCGGGAACGCACCCGCTGTTTCTCGGCATGCTGGGCATGCACGGCACCTATTGGGCGAACATGTCGATCCATAACGCCGATCTGGTGATCGCGATCGGCGCGAGATTCGATGACCGGGTGACCGGAAAGGTTTCCGAATTTACAAAGGCAAAGATCATCCATATTGATATCGATCCGACCTCGATCCATAAGAACATTACGGTCGATATTCCGATCGTCGGAGATGCCAAATCCGTGCTGCGGGAGCTCAACGGCCTTGTGCGGGCGATGGGCAACGGCAGCCTGGAGCAGAAGAAGCCTTGGTTCCGGCAGATCGAGGAGTGGAAAACGGCGCATCCCTTGGCCTATACGCAGAACGATCAAACCATTAAACCGCAATATGTGATCCAGAAGATCTATGAGGCGACCCGGGGCGATGCGATCATCAGTACGGATGTGGGTCAGCACCAGATGTGGTCCGCGCAATTTTTTAAGTTCGACCAGCCGCGCACGTTTCTCAATTCCGGGGGACTCGGGACCATGGGATACGGTCTGCCGGCGGCGATCGGGGCGCAAAAGGCCTTTCCGGAAAAGACCGTGGTTTGTATCACGGGAGATGGCAGCATTATCATGAACATCCAGGAATTGGCGACTGCCGTGATCTATAAGCTCCCGGTCAAAGTGGCGATCATCAACAACAAGTACCTGGGGATGGTCCGGCAGTGGCAGCAACTCTTTTATAATGGGCGTTATTCTTCTAGTCACATGGGGAATTGCCCGGATTTCGTCAAATTGGCTGAGGCCTTCGGGGCGGTGGGCTTCCGTGCCACGCAACCCCACGAGGTTGAACCGATCTTGAGGGAGGCCCTGGCGGTAGAGGGTCCCGTCGTGATGGATTTTCACGTCGATCCGGAGGAAAACTGTTACCCCATGATCCCTGCCGGGGCGGCGATTAACGAGATGATTTTTGAAGATCCTCCAGATATCCGTTCCAACAAGCGAGAGACGAAGCCCGATGGGGTCTTAACAGCCTAGTCCTGGAGCGGCATGCAGCATATCATCTCGGTCCTGGTGGAGAATAAGTTCGGGGTTCTCTCGCGGGTGGCCAGCCTTTTTTCGGGTCGCGGTTTCAATATCGAGAGCCTTTCCGTCGGGCCGACCCTCGATTCGACCGTCTCGCTGATCACCATCGTGACGGAGGGAGACGATCGGATCATTGAGCAGATTACCAAGCAGCTCAATAAATTGGTGGATGTAATCAAAGTGGTCGATTTGACCGAAAAAGACTACGTGGAACGGGAGACCGCTTTGATCAAGATCCATACTCAACCGGAAGACCGCGCGGAGGCCTTGCGGTTTGCGGAAATCTTCCGTGCTAAGGTGGTGGATTCGACATTTAACACCTATACGATCGAGATCACAGGAGACGCCGAAAAAATAGAGGCGATGATCAACCTTTTGCGGCCGCTTGGAATCAAGGAAATGGTCCGGACCGGCCGGATCGCGATTGCCCGGGAGGAGATCAAGGTCTCGAATTTCCGGGAAAAGGATGAAAAAATTCAGAAAGCTTAGCCGCAGCGATTCGGAGGGCGGGCGCTTCGGCCTGTGAGATGTCTTAAACGCGGGGGTTAGTGGATGAATATTTTTTACGATAAGGATGCGGACCCTTCCTATCTTGCTGGAAAGAAGGTTGCCATTGTTGGTTACGGCAGTCAGGGGCATGCCCATGCGCTGAACTTGATTGACAGCGGCGTTGAAGTGGTGGTGGGCCTTCGTGAGGGGCGCTCATGGGAAAAGGCCGTTCGGGCGGGTTTAAAGGTATTGCCGACCTCTGATGCCGCCAAGCAGGCCGATATCGTGATGATGCTTACGCCGGACGAGTCGGGAGGAGATCTCTATCAGCGCGAGATCGCCCCTTATCTGAGGGGCGGTAAATATTTGGCATTCGCACACGGGTTCAATATCCATTTCGGCCAAATCCAGCCTCGCCCCGATATCAGCGTATTCATGGTGGCGCCAAAGGGTCCGGGGCATCTGGTTCGCTCCGAATTTGCCAAGGGAAGCGGTGTCCCCATGCTCCTCGCGATCCACCAGGATCCTTCTGGCGAGGCGCGGCAGGTCGGCCTCGCCTATGCGCGAGCCATCGGCGGGGGGCGGGCCGGCATCATCGAAACGACCTTCCGGGAAGAGACCGAGACCGACCTGTTCGGCGAGCAGTCGGTGCTCTGCGGCGGTTTAACGGCATTGATCATGGCCGGGTACGAAACGTTGGTCGGCGCCGGGTACGCCCCGGAAATGGCCTATTTTGAGTGTCTGCACGAGGTCAAGCTGATCGTCGACCTCATTTATGAGGGGGGGATCTCCAATATGCGCTATTCGATCAGCAATACGGCGCGATATGGAGACCTGACGCGGGGGCCGCGCATCATTACGGATGAGACCCGCCACGAGATGAAGCGGATTCTCGGCGAGATTCAGAGCGGGCGTTTTGCCAAGGAGTGGATCCTTGAGAACCGCGCAAGCCGCCCCGTCTTCAATGCCCTCAATCGTGCCGGAGAAGAGCACCCGATCGAGAAAATTGGGACAAAGCTGAGGGAAATGATGCCTTGGTTGAAAAAGGACCGGCTGGTGGACCGTTCGAAAAATTAGCATCGATGATCAGGCGCCGTTGCATCAGGGTGCTGAGCCTGTTCTGTCACCCGGATTCTCGAGAGGCGATAATCGTCAGTGGGACATAACTTCCTCATTGCGAAAGAGGGCCTCCCCTTTGTCGCTGCTGGCGCGCTTGCCGCGGGGGTGTTCTTTTTCTTCGGCTGGGTCTCTTTGGGGATTGTCTTCCTGCTCCTGACTCTCTTCACGCTCTGGTTTTTCCGGAACCCGATCCGTCATGTTCCAAACGGGGACTCCTGGGTCATCTCCCCGGCCGACGGCCGTATCATTGAGATCGAGAAAACAGATGAACGTCGTATTCTGAAAGACCAAAGGATCAAGATCGGCATTTTCCTCAACATTTTTAATGTCCATATCAATCGATCTCCCTGTTCCGCCCGGGTGGTCGACCTTTTTTACAACAGCGGCAAGTTCTTCGCGGCGAACGCCCCCAAGGCCTCGCTCGAGAACGAGCAAAATGCGCTCTTACTCGAGAGGCCATCCGGCGAGCGAATTCTCTGTGTTCAGATCGCAGGGCTGATTGCCCGCAGGATCGTCTGTTGGGTCAAAAAGGGGGACTGTCTCCGTCCAGGAGAACGCTTCGGGCTGATACGGTTTGGATCGCGGGTCGAGCTCTTTCTCCCTGTCGAGACCCAACTTCGGATTAAGGTGGGGGACAAGGTGAAAGGGGGAGAGACCATTTTAGGGGTATTCAAATGACTCAAGGTCGTCCCAAGATTAAGGAATACCGCAAAAAGGGTGTCTATATCATTCCCAATCTCTTTACGAGCGGGAATCTCTTTTGCGGTGTCTTTGCGGTGATCTCCATTTTCAATGCCGAGTACGTTGTTGCCGCCGTGGCGATCCTTGTGGCGGCGATCTTCGATTCCCTCGATGGAAAGATGGCCCGCTTTACCAAGACCACCAGCCGTTTTGGGGTCGAATATGATTCCCTTGCGGATCTGGTATCGTTCGGTGTGGCACCCGGCCTTCTGGTCTATTCATGGGCTCTTTCAAGCTATGGACGGCTCGGCTGGGTTGCTGTATTTCTTTTCATCGCCTGCGGGGCGATGAGATTGGCCCGCTTCAACGTCCAGATCGGAACGGTCGACTCCTGTGATTTTGTCGGTCTTCCCATCCCCGCTGCGGCCAGTCTGATCTCTACCCTGGTGATGTTCGATAGCTATATTCTCCGTTTGGGAGGAGAGATTAAGCCGGTGCTCATTCTGTCCGTCACCTACGTCCTTGCGTTTCTGATGGTCAGCAATATCCGCTATCGCAGCTTCAAAGACTTCAACTTGCGGGACAGGAAGCCCTTCAGCGCCCTCATCGGCGTCCTTCTTTTTATTATCGTCCTGGCGGCCTATCCCGAGGTCACGCTTTTTTTCGTCTTCGGTGTCTATGCCCTTTCCGGGATGACCGAACGCCCTTTGCTGGCTCTCTTCAACCACCTGCGGCGGCCTGCGGTTTCGGGCGCTCTTCCCCTTGACGAGGTGGAGGATATTGAAGACAAGGAGATCATTCTTAAACACTGAGCCGCCCGAAAAAGCTGATGCGGCGGGGCCCTTGTCCGGCGGATGAGGGCTCTTTCATTTTGACGATCGGCCGAACGGGCTGGATGCCATGGAGCTGACGATGTCACGCAATATCCGAATTTTCGATACCACCCTCCGGGACGGGGAGCAGTGTCCGGGGGCCAGCATGAAACGCGATGAGAAGCTCGCTGTCGCCCGACAGTTGGCTCGATTGAAGGTCGATGTGATCGAGGCGGGATTCCCTTTCGCCTCGGAAGACGATTTTGAAGCGGTGAAGGCGGTTGCGAAGGAGGTACGCGGCCCCATCATTGCCGGCTTGGCGCGGGCAAGGTCGCTCGACATCGATCGGGCGTGGGAAGCGCTTCGACATGCCGAGCGGGCCCGAATTCATACGTTTCTGGCGACCTCGGAGATCCACATGCGCCACAAGCTGAGGATGCAGGCTGAGGACGTTCTTGCGGCGGCCGTCGCCGCCGTGAAGCACGCCCGGCGCTACACCGACGACGTAGAGTTTTCCCCTGAAGACGCCACCCGAAGCGACTACGATCTCCTGTGCCGCGTTGTGGAGGCGGTGATCGAGGCGGGGGCGACCACGGTGAACATCCCCGACACCGTTGGATATGCCATTCCGGCAGAGTTCGGCGATCTGATTCGACTCATTCGAAACCGCGTTCCCAACGTCGATCGCGCCGTGATTTCAGTCCATTGTCATAATGACCTCGGCCTCGCGGTGAGTAATTCGCTTGCGGCGATCACGGAAGGGGCGGGGCAGGTGGAGTGCACGATCAACGGTTTGGGAGAGCGCGCGGGAAATGCTTCTCTCGAAGAGATCGTCATGGCCTTGAGAGTGCGCCGGAACTACTTCGACGCTCAGACGCAGATCGTCGCCGAGGAGATTCATAAGGCGAGTCGCCTCGTCAGCGGGATTACCGGAATCGTCGTCCAACCGAACAAGGCCGTTGTGGGCGCCAATGCGTTCGCCCACGAATCGGGGATTCACCAGGACGGGCTTCTGAAGGACAAGAGAACCTATGAAATCATGACCCCTGAGTCGGTGGGGGCGGTCCAGCACAAGCTCATCTTGGGTAAACACTCTGGGCGACATGCTTTTCGCGCCCGCATGGAGGAGATGGGATATCAACTCTCCGAACAGGAGGTCAACGCCGCCTTCGATCGTTTCAAGAAGATTGCCGATCAGAAAAAAGAAGTCTTCGACGACGATCTGGAGGCCATTGTTCTGGAGGAGATCTATCGGATACCGGAGAGTTTTGTCCTCAAATATCTCCATATCGAGAGTGGGACGGAAACCTCGCCGACGGCCACTGTTGAGCTCCTCATTCATGGCCGGCGCGAGCGCAGCATGGGAAAGGGCGATGGACCGGTGGATGCGGTCTTTAAGACCATTGCGGCAATGACCCAGACCCAAAGCAGCCTCCTCGCCTTTGCCATCTCCGCGATCACCGGAGGGACCGATGCGTTGGGGGAAGTCACCGTCCGTCTCACGGAAGAGAGTCGGACCGCGGTCGGTTTAGGTGCGGATACCGACATTATCGTCGCCTCGGCGAAGGCCTATCTCAATGGACTTAATAAACTCGAGTATCGGAAGCGCAAGAAAATGAAGGACGTCAACTCTGAATCGGTTTAATCGATGAACTGTGAAAGGGGGGTGGATTTTTCCGATGCGCACCTACCAGATT
>Ga0209167_10001769_pt1 | contig 12290 bp, 9 predicted proteins | sample Coa_R1_9_FD_187154 | JGI IMG/M metagenome (GOLD analysis project Ga0209167, IMG submission 187154) | Surface soil microbial communities from Centralia Pennsylvania, which are recovering from an underground coalmine fire - Coalmine... | ecosystem: Environmental > Terrestrial > Soil > Unclassified... | reverse complement strand
AGTCCGCGGCGCTTCTGAAATCAGCGAACTCGCCGAAAATTTCAATAAGATGGCCGGCGACATCGAAGAGTACATCGAAAAACTCAAGGAAGCCGCCGAAGCCAATCGCGAACTCTTCCTGGGCTCTATCCGCATGCTCGCGGCCGCCATCGACGAAAAGGATCCGTACACCCGAGGCCATTCCGGTCGCGTCGCAAAGTACTCCACGCTCATCGGCCGTGAACTCGGCCTTTCCGATGTGGACCTCGACAAGCTGCGCATCGCCGCGCTCTTGCACGACGTCGGAAAAATCGGCGTCGACGATCGCGTTCTCAAAAAGCCCGGCGCTCTGACCCCGGAAGAGTTCGAACTGATGAAGCAGCACACCGTCAAAGGCGCCAACATCATGCGCCCCGTTTCCCAGTTGAAGGAAATGCTGCCGGGCATCGAGCTGCACCACGAACACATGGACGGCCGCGGCTATCCCTACGGCCTCACCGCGCCGCAAATTCCGATGATGGCCCGCATCATCGCCGTCGCCGACACTCTCGACGCCATGACCACCAATCGCCCGTATCAAACAGCGATGGAACTGGAATTCGCCCTGCAGCGCATCAAATCGCTGGCTGGCGCGAAATTCGACGCCGTCGTTGTCACCGCTCTCGACGCCTCGGTCACCAGCGGCAAACTCCGCATGTCCGCCGTCGAAGTCCAGGTCTGACCGCCGAACGCGCGCTCCGCGCATTCAGAATCCCGCCATTTCCGCCGCAAGATCGCTCCGCCTTGCCCATCTGTTACACTTTTAATTACGCATGATTTCACTCTTTGGCAAACCCGAAAAAGCGGAGAAGGCCGAGCTATCTCTGCTCGATCGCCTCAAAGCCTCTGTCACCAAGACCAAAGCCGCGCTCGCCGAAACTGTTGACAATATTTTCCTCGGCGAAAAACAAATCGATTCTGCGGCGCTCAAGCATCTTGAAACGGCTTTGCTCTCCGCTGATCTCGGCGTAAAAACCACTCGCGAAATTCTTGACTCGGTAAGGGAAAAACTCGATCGCAACGCGCTCTCCGATACCGCTCAGCTCAAGCGCGAGATCAAGTCGCACGTCATCCGCATCCTGCAATCTCCGATCGGCACTCAAAAAATCCTCGGCGCCGCCAACGCCAATGGTGATAACGAGCCGCGAGTCATTTTCATCGTAGGCGTCAACGGTGCTGGAAAAACCACCAGCATCGGCAAACTCGCTAATCGTTTGCGTCAGCAAAATCTCAATGTTGTTTTGTGCGCCGCGGATACTTTCCGCGCCGCAGCCATCGAACAACTCGAAATCTGGGCCCATCGCAACGGCATCGAAGTCATCAAGCAAAAATCCGGCTCCGATCCCGCCGCCGTTGTCTTTGACGCCATGGCCGCCGCGAAAGCTCGCAACGCCGACGTCGTCCTCGTCGACACCGCAGGCCGCCTGCACACCAAATCCAACTTGATGGCCGAACTCGAAAAAATGAAGCGTACCGCCGCCAAGGTAATTCCCGGCGCTCCCCACGATGTTCTCCTCGTGATGGACGCCACCACCGGGCAAAACGGCCTCTCGCAAGCCCGCGAATTCACCGGCGCGGTCGGCATCACCGGAATCATTCTCACTAAACTTGATGGCACCGCCAAAGGCGGCATCGTCGTTGCCATTTCTCGCGAACTCGGCCTGCCCATTCGCTTCGTCGGCACTGGCGAACAGATCAACGACATGGTTCCCTTCGACGCCGAAACCTACGCCAATTCCCTCTTCGATTAGTCATGAAACTCGTCTTATATGGAGTGCGGCAGCCCAGCTGCCGCTTTCTCGTACGCTCAGCTCGCCAAGATCTAAGCCTGCGGGAGCCCAGCTCCCGCAAACCCAATCTTCGCCCGGCTAAATTTGTTTTCTTCCTCCTCCTTCATTACGCTAGTCAAACTCGATGAACGAACACGACATCCGATTCATGCAACGCGCGCTCGAACTCGCGCGCAAAGGCATCGGCCTCGCCAGCCCCAATCCAACCGTCGGCTGCGTCATCGTTCACGACGGACAAATCGTCGGCGAAGGCTTCCATCAATACGACTGGCGCGATCACGCCGAAATCATCGCGCTGAAAACTGCCGGCGAAAAATCCCGCGGCGCCACCGCTTACGTCACGCTCGAACCTTGCAATTTCACCGGCCGCACTGGCCCGTGCACCCAAGCGCTGCTGAACGCTGGCATCGCCCGCGTCGTCGCCGCAACACAAGATCCCAATCCCAAAGTCGCTAGCCGCGGATTCGAAGCGCTGCGCACCGCAAGCATCACAGTCGACACTGGCGTCTGCGAATCCGAAGCGCGCCAACTCAACCACGGCTTTGCCTGCTGGATCCGCACTGGCCGCCCATTCGTCACGCTCAAGTCCGCGCTGACACTCGACGGCCAACTCGCGCTCACCAATCAACGCAAATCCAAACAACGCGAATGGATCACTTCCGAAGAATCCCGCGCCGAAGTCCACAAATTGCGCCACGCATCGGACGCACTGCTCACCGGCATCGGCACCATCCTCGCTGACGATCCGCTGCTCAGCGATCGCAGCGGCCTCCCGCGCCGTCGCCACCTTCTTCGCGTCATTCTCGATTCAAAGCTGCGCCTCTCGCCTAAAACCCGCGTCGTAAATTCCGCCGATGAAGACGTTCTCGTCTTCACCGCCGCTCCGTTGAAATCACCTAAAGTAAGGCGTTTGCAGAATTCCAACGTCGAAATAGTGCGAGTTCGATCTAAACGTGGCCACCTCGATCTCAATTCCGTCATACAAGAACTCGGCCAGCGTCAGATTCTGAATGTCCTGCTCGAGGCCGGTACCCACTTGAACGCCTCAGCTCTCGCCGCCAACCTCGTGGACCGCGTCTTTCTTTTTTATGCGCCCAAGCTCGCCGGCCACTCCAAAACCCCGTTCGCAACCGGCACAGTCCATCCACCGTTGCACTTCCGCGAAAAGCAATTTCACGAATTCGGCGCAGACTTCGCGGTTGATGCCCTGCTTCACAACCACTTCGACGTCTGATTTTACTCATGCTAGAAGCCTGTCTTGTCATTCCGAGCGGAGCGAGGAATCTGCTTTCTTCAACAATAGCCGAGGTCTCAGACCTCAGAACTGCTACTCGCTCTTTCAGCCGCGGCGGAACTGCGTTAAACTTTACTGGAAATAAGTAATCTCTTTTTTTCGCAACTCTTCACAATCGCCGAGGTACTTCACATGTGCGCCACAGCAATCTCTGACGTCCGCATCCCCCACTTCATCGCCGGTGAGTGGGTCAACTCCAAATCCACCGAATGGCAGGAGCTCATCAATCCCGCCACCCACGCCTCGCTCGGAAAAGTTCCTCTCGCTGACGTTGCCGAAGTAAACGCCGCGGTCGAAGCCGCGGCAGCCGCATTCCCCGCTTGGCGCCGCACTCCTCCGGAAGACCGTATCCAACCTCTTTTCAAATTGAAAATGCTGCTCGAAGAACACATCGACGAACTGAGCCGCCTGATCACCATCGAAAACGGAAAAACTTTCACCGAAGCCAAAGCCGAATTCCGCCGCGCCATTGAAAACGTCGAAGTTGCCTGCGGCATTCCGATGATGATGCAGGGCTACAATCTTGAAGACGTCGCGCGCGGCATCGACGAAATGATGATTCGCCAGCCCATGGGCGTCGTCGCCGCCATCACGCCATTCAATTTTCCCGGAATGATTCCCTTCTGGTTTCTCCCGTACGCCATCGCCACCGGCAACACCTTCGTACTAAAGCAGAGCGAACGCGTGCCGCTCACCATGCAGCGCGTATACGAATTGCTGCAAAAAACCGGCCTGCCCAAAGGCGTCGTCAACCTGATTCATGGCGGAAAAACTGCCGTCGACACGCTTCTCGATCATCCGAAAATTCGCGCGATCAGTTTCGTTGGCTCCACACCGGTCGCGAAATATATCTACGCGCGGGCTGCGGCCAGCGGCAAGCGCGCTCAATGCCAGGGCGGCGCAAAAAATCCTGTGATCGTACTCCCCGATGCCGACATGCCCATGGCCACGCAAATCATCAGTGACAGCGCGTTCGGTTGCGCCGGCCAGCGTTGCCTCGCGGTCAGCGTTGCAGTCGCCATCGGCGACGCGCAAAAAACTTTTCGCGATTCCATCGCCGACGCCGCCACCAAACTTCGCGTCGGCTTCGGTCTCGACGAAGGCGTGCAGATGGGCCCGGTCATCACGCCGCAAAGTAAAACTCGCATCGAATCACTGATTGGCGAAGGCGAAAAAGCTGGCGCAAAAATTCTCGTCGATGGCCGCAACGCCAAAGTCTCCAGCTACGAATCCGGCAACTTCGTCAAGCCCACGATTCTTGACGGCGTACCCGCCGACAGTGAACTCGCCCACACCGAAATTTTTGGCCCAGTGCTAAGTCTTGTTCATGCAAAAGATTTGGATGAAGCGATGAATTTTCTCGAGAAGAATCCCTTCGGCAATCAAGCCTCGCTCTTCACTTCCAGCGGTTCCGCCGCGCGCCGCTTCCGCTACGAAGCCCCCGCCGGAAACGTCGGCATCAACATCGGCGTCGCCGCGCCCATGGCCTATTTCCCGTTCAGTGGATGGAAAGACAGCTTCTTCGGAGACATGCACGGCCAGGGCCGCGACGCCATCGAGTTCTACACCGACAAAAAAGTGGTCGTCGAACGCTGGGCCAAAGACCACTCCCGCAAATTCTAAAGCCGCCTTCTTAGTGCCCGGTCTTCAAACCGGTGCTTTTGGAGTGCGGGAGCCCAGCTCCCGCTTTCTCGGCTTAATCCAGCCTCGGGCCGTCCCAGCGGCAGCCTCGCTGCCGCATGCAGAGCGTAATCGCAACCGCCTCTTTCTTTACTTCGTTACTTCCTAATTCATCTTTCTTCATCTTGGTTCTGCCGGCGCGCCCGTCATTCCGAGCGAAGCGAGGAATCTCTCTGGTCTCTGGTCTCTGGTCTCTGGTCAACTCACCCAATCCAAAAACTTGTACCAAGCCCCGGCCAACGGCAAAAACCACGGCTTCCCGTTGTACATCCCCAGCGGAGCGCCCGGAAACGGAATCCCCGCAAACGGATTCTCGTCCCGCCCGGTCAGAATCGCCTGCGCGATTTTCTGGCCGAGCAATGTCGCCATCGCAACTCCGTGCCCCGCATATCCCACCGAAAAGTACATTCCATCCATCTTTCCGGCGTGTGGCATGATGTCGAACGCAAAATCCAGCGTCCCGCCCCAGACATACTCAACCTTCATCTCGTGCAGTTGCGGATAAACATCAATCATTCCTTTGCGTAAAATCCGCGCGCTCTCCCGCACCGTGTTTTCGTTCTCCGGGAAAAATGCCGCGCGCCCGCCGAACAACATTCTGCGGTCCGGCGTTAGCCGGTAGTAATACAAAAAGTTTTTCGAGTCGTAGATCATCCGGTTGCGCGGACTGACTTCTCGCGCCACCGCCTCTGGCAGCACTTCGGTCACAATGATGAACGACCCAATCGGTATCAACTTTTTCTGTAGCGACCGCGTAATTCCGCTGGTGTAGCCGCTGGTTGCGATCAACACATCGCGCGCCTGCAGCGTCCCGCGCGAAGTCGTCACTTTCCATCCGGAACTCCCATTCTGTGCTCCGCGTTCCAACGCCACGACACGCGTCTTCTCGTGAATTTCCGCGCCCGCGCGCGCCGCAGCCCCGCCTAATCCAGCTACATATCGCGCCGGATTCAAACCCGCGCTTACTTCATCCACCATCCCGCCGTGATAAATCGGCGAGCCAATCTCGCTCGCCAACTCCGCTTTCTCCACAATCCGCAGCTTGTGCCCGAACTCCCGTTCAATCGTTTCCGCGCCGCGCCGGAAATCTTCAAAATGTTTGGCCTTGCAGGCAACTTCCAAATGCCCACTTCGCGAAAAATTGCATTCAATATTTTCTTCGCGCACCACCGCTTCCACGCAATCAATCGATTTCAGCGAAGCCGCATACATCCGTTTGGTCGCCTCGCGCCCGTACATCGCAACCAGCTTCGTCGTCCCCAGCTTCAGCCCGCTCAACACCATTCCGCCGTTGCGGCAACTCGCGCCCCAGCCAACATTTTCAGCTTCCAGCACCGCCACGCGCGCGCCGCCCTTGGCCAGCGTCCGCGCCGCTGAAAGCCCGGTAAATCCACCGCCAATCACCGCGACGTCCACGGACGCCGGCAAATCGCGCACTGGAATCTGCGGGGCCTTCACCGTCGTCAACCAGAAATTCTTCTCTGCGATCATCATCTCGTCTCCGCCTAGTATCCAACTTTTCTTCTCTGTGACCTCTGTGCACTCCGCGTTAAAAACTCTCTTTTTGGACTTGCACAATTTCTGAGTCTTGTGAAACCTCAGCTGTCGACTGTCAACTCTTCATCCCCGGCAGCTCCCCCACCGCCCGCCACGCTTCATCAATCGCCGCGTCGGTATAAGCGCGCGCCGCCGAGTCCGAATTCGCAATCGTGATGTTTCCAAACGGATTCCTCCCAATCACATTCGGCCGCGGCCCCGGCGGCAAATCGCGATCCGAATACCAATCGTATTCGTACGCGTAACCGTGCGCCCAGCGATTCACCGTAATCGCCTCAATATCTCGCGCCGCGTCAAACCCCGCATCGCCCAGCATCCGCTGCAGCTGCTCCCGAATATTTCGCTCAATCGTTTCGAACTTCGTGCTCAGGAGTTCATAGCGCCCCGCGCGATATTGATCCCGCCGCGGCGCTCCAGGGCTGCACGGCGTCCGCAGCATAAACAGCACCGCTGGCTCTTCCGGCTTGCTCGAAAATTTGTAATCGCCGATGCTCACCGGAAAATCCAGCGCGGTATACAAGTGATATGCGCCCGGCGCCATGATCTGGTGAATTCTCAATTTCTGAAAGGCCTCCCAGTTTCGAATCGCCACATGCGTATAAAGGAACGGCGCCTTCACGCAATAATGCAGCCCTTTTTTCTGCGCTTCCGGCAGCTCCGGCACCAAGTACGGCACCATCGCGTTGTAGCAAGCCAGCACGCAATGCTTCGCCGATACCCTTTTCAGCTTCCCTTCGCGCACGTACGCCACACTCACGCTGGGCACCGATCCTGCCGCATGGCGATGCCTCGCGTTAACCACGGTGCTGCCCAATCGAATGCGAACCGCATTACCGTCCGCATCCAGCATGCTGTAATCCGCTTTCGCGGTGACCACATCTTCCATCGAATCTCCCGGGACGCTTCCCGGAATCAATGCGCGCACCAGCAGCCGTGCCACCGTCGCATTCCCGTCCGGAAAATGAAAAATGTACGGCTCTTCCTTTTCCAGTGGATCCAATCCCAGTCCGTCAAATCCCGGATACGAAAACGAACCGTAGTCGTCAGAGTTCAGATGACATCCGAGCGCCGAGATCGCCTCCGTGCCAACCGCAAAAAGATCGTGCGACCACTTTTGAAAAAACGGCAGCGATTCCGGCAGCGCCCCGCAATGCTTGGCCAAATATTCCGAATAGCTGATCGTTTTCAGCAATGCGATTTTCTGCGCCTTGCTTTTTCCCGCGAGATAATCCCTTTTCTCGGTGTACAGCCGCGCGATGTCTTTCTGAACCGCGGGGGTCAGCGGAGTCTTCGCCAGAAATTCCGGCCACGGCGCCGTGCCCATTCCAGCCACCAACTTATCCGCACCAAAGGTCTCTTTGTCGAAAAAACAGCCGGTGCCGAGATTCGCGTAAAGCTTTTGATCGTAGTCTTTATAAAATTTCTGAACGTCAATTCCCAAATCCTTCAGCACGCCCTTGGCAACTTTACTGTATTCACTAGGACTCTCAATCGATTGCGTCCCGCCGTTGGACAGCAGGAGTCTGCCACTCACTTCAAATTCATCGCGCCGCGCATGCCCCCCAAAATCGTCGTGATTATCGAGAATCAGAATTCGGGCGCGGTCGCCTGCTTGCTTGCGGTAGAAATAAGCCGCCGCCAGACCGCTGATTCCCGCGCCCACCACGATCAGGTCATACGAATCGTGCTCTTCCTCTACTGCGCCAAATGATTCCCAAGACTTTCCGTCTCGCAACTTGTGGGCATACTCAAAAACCCTGTCCTGGTCCCCGCGCAACCCAGTTAGCGCCGGCGGGTAGCTCGGCAATCCCGAAGCTCCCTCGTGATGTGACCGCGGGTTTAGCCCGCCACTCGAAGCAGAAGTAGCCGCATCGTCCGCCAACCCGAGCGACCCCGTGACCGCAGCCCCGCCAATGGCCATCGCCGCACCGTCCAGAAAATCGCGGCGCGTAATCTTGCGATGCATTCCCAACTCCCGATCCCGTTCGTCGCTCATCCCCATCCACTCATTCTTTCTTTATGCACAACCTGTCGAGCCCAGCCGTCTCCGCGTCCTCTGTGGTGCAAACTCTGTGTTCTCTGTGTAACGCTTTTCCGGTTCCTATTCGGCCGTCGCGGCAATCTTACTAAATTCTAGTAAGGTTTGGCACGCACCGGAAACCGCAGTGACGATCCGACTATTCCCCGCTCACTGCTCACTACTCTCTATTCCCTTTTTCCGCAAATCCGCTATCTTTGAATGACCAACCATGTTTACCGGCATCATCGAACATCTCGGCACCATCTCCCGCCTCGAGGTAACTTCTGCCGGCGGCAAACTTACTGTGCACGCTCCAACGCTCGCGCCGCATCTGGCAATTTCCGCCAGCGTCGCGGTCAACGGTTGCTGCCTCACGGTGATTCATCGCGAAGGCAATCATTTCTTCGCTGATCTTTCCGTTGAAACCCTTGCGAAGACTTCGCTCGGCTCCTTGAAAACCGGCGCGCGCGTAAATCTCGAGCAGCCACTTACCGCTGGCAAGGAGTTTGGCGGGCATTTCGTTCTCGGCCACGTGGACGGCACCGGCCGCGTCGCGCATCTCAAACCCGAAGGCGACGGCTGGATCTACGGCGTGGAAGTGCCGGAAGATCTCGCGCGATATGTCGTTTCAAAAGGCTCAATCACCATCGACGGCATCAGCCTTACCATCGCGCGCTGGCACAATCGCATCGCTGAAATTGCGGTCATTCCTTACACCTACGAACACACCAACATCCGCGACCGCGCGGCCGGCGATTTAGTCAACCTCGAGGCGGACATTCTCGGTAAATACATCGAGCGCTACACAAATCAGCGCGCCGAACAGAAAACTTCATTTTCAATCACGGTCGACGAACTGGTGCGCCAGGGTTTCTAGGCGCTAGAAAATAATTATTCCTCCGATGTCTACCGTAAGACAATTCAATCTCCAGCTTGCCTGCGCTTTTCCGTGTGGCCGCGATAATACAAAACCAAGCCCACCGCCACCGCGGCAACAGTGGTGCCAACCACTTTGATCACGAACAGCAATCGATTCGACGAATCGCCGGGCGGAAACACCGAAACCACAATGGACAGCAGCGTCACCGCGGAGGCCAGCCCGGAAGCGATCCACACTCCGGCTTTGCCGCCCGGAACCAGCACTGCGTGCGGATTGGTGGCGCGGTCCGGGCGTGAAGAAAGTTTGATGGCCGCGGCAAACATGTACAAAAACGGAATGAAATACAAAATGATGGTGATATCAATCACCACCTGATATGCGCCGCGCGTGGTTTCGTTGATTTGGCTGAGCAGCAGCACCAGCGCTGAAAGCACCGCCTGGATCAAAATCGAAATGTACGGCGTGCGCCATTTCGGATGGATTTTTCCGAATGCTTTCGGAAGATAGCGGTCGATCCCGACGACAAACGGAACGCGCGCGATGCCGGCGACGGTGCTGCCAACTCCCCCGGCATTGCCGACAGTAACCAGCATCGCCGCCAGTATGCCGACAAAGCCGATCTTCAGAGCGTTTGATCCGAGAGCGATGGCGTGAAATACGCCGCTCTTCGGATCCACATCGTTGGCCGGCACAATCGCCAGCACCGAAAACGTTCCGATGATGTACATCAGCGCGATCAATGCTGCCGCGGCGATCAGCGCGCGCGGCAGCGTCTTGCGCGGCTCGCGGATTTCGCCGCTCATCGCGGAAACCAGTTCCAGCCCGGTAAACGCGAAAGCGATCTGCGACCAAAAATTGACGGTGTCCCAATTCCAGACGGGCATGATGTTGGACCAGGTATACGTGGTGACCGAACCGTGTTTCAGCCACATCACGCCGCCAACCACCACCAGAATCGACAGCGGCAAATAAGTCGCCACGCCGCCGGCGTTCTGCAGCCATTTGCCGATATTGAGTCCGATGATATTCAGCAGCACCGCCACTGCAAGCAGCAGCATTGAGCCGAGCAGCAGAAACGTGCGACTCTGCGCCAGTTCGGCGCCTTTGCCGCCCAGCACGTACGCGCTCATCGCCGCGCTGGCCAGCAGCAATCCGGGAAAATAAAAAATGGTGTAGATCCAGTAGGTCCACCCGGCAACGAAGCCGTGAAAATCACCAAATGCTTCCTTGGACCACACGTACAAGCCACCCTCTTCCGGAAAACGCGAAGACAATTCATTGATGATCATGGCCATGGGCACAAAGAAAAGCACCGCTGCCAGAACCCACAAGCTGATTGAGGAAGTGCCATTGTGCGCGGCTGCGGCAACCCACCGTGGGCCGAGGACGGTGGCGATATTGAAAAGCAGAACGTCCCAAAAACCCATTTCACGGCAAAGTTGACTGCGCGGATCCGCGGCGGCTGCGGGCTGGCTCAAAGGGTCACGTCCATGGCGGGAATGAGTTTGTCCTGCATGATGAAGTTGTGGAAGAAGCGGTCCGGCGAATGTTCAAACTCGTCCCACGAAGGAAACACGGTGGCCTGGCCGTCCTGCAAAAACACGAGAGTGTCAGCCAACCTTCGCGCGAGATGAGTATCGTGAGTGACGACGATGGAAGTTTTGTGGAATTTTTCTTTCAATCGCAAGATCAGGTCGCCCATGTGTCCAGCCATGATCGGGTCGACCATGGTGGTCGGTTCGTCGTAGAGAATGGCTTGCGGGTTCTGGGCCAGAGCTCGCGCGATGGCCACGGCTCGCTTGGTTCCAGTGGAAAGTTCACTGGGAATTTTGTCGAGTACGTCCTCGACTTCCAACTCTTTGGCCAGTTTGTCGGTGTAGGCGTCAACGTCGTCTGGCGTCACGCCGGGCAAGTCCGACAGCGGAAAAGCGATGTTTTCGCGAACCGACAACGAATCGAAAAGCGCTCCGGACTGAAAGACCATGGTGACCTTGCGGCGGACTTCGTAGAATTGCTGCTCGGTGTAATTGGTCACGTCAACGCCGTCGACGATGACCTGGCCGGAGTCCGCGCGCAGAAATCCCATGATGTGTTTCAAGGAAACTGATTTACCAACCCCGCTGCGGCCCATGATCACGCAAGTTTCTCCGCGCTTTACGGTAAAGCTGACTTTCTGCAGCACCGGGCGCTCGTCAAAAGCCTTGGAGACCTGGCGAAACTCGAAATAGTTGAGGGAAGATTTCCCGGTGTCGTCCTTTGCCGCCGGCGCGATCGATGTTCCAGATTTATCGACTTCGTTCACGTTCGCTCGTTTCCCACATCTGCAACGCGGCCTGGTAATCCTGCGGCGTATTCAGGTTCCAGAAAAGCCGCCCCGCGCTATCAAACCGTTTCCAGCGCGTCTCGTCAAGGATTTCCGTGCGGAGACGTTTCATGGCGTCGGTCACTTTGCGCACGCCTTCGTCGAAGGCGGCTTGCAGTTTGGTGACGGCGGAGGTTCGCCAGCACGCGCAGAGCGGCTCGAGTCCATACGTCGAACGTGGAACCACGACTTCGGCGCCGCTGGCCGCGGCGCTGGCGGCCAAATATTCGAGCCATTCGCGAGTGAGAAACGGCATGTCGCAGCTGACCATCAAATTCCATTCTTCGCCGCTACCAGACCCCTGCGTTGCGCGCAGCGCCGTGATGATTCCGCCTAGCGGGCCTTGGTCGGGCCAACGATCTTCTACTAACGAGAGCCCGTGGCTGCTATAGCGTCCTGCTGGAGCGACTACATGCGCCGAGCCGGTGGTGGCTGCAACCAGCTCGCACATGCGCGACAACAGCGTACGTCCGGCAAATTCCACTAGCGCCTTGTCCGCGCCAAACCTGCGGCTGGCACCGCCAGCGATGACGTAACCGCCCACGACCGCTCCGGTTTTTTCTTCAGCTCTCACCAGTCACCGATCACGAGTCACTCTCTTCGTCCTCCGCTTCCCTGCCGGGGCGGCGAATGCCGAGTTCACGCAATTTCTCTTGCAGACTTTGCCGGTGCAGGCCGATGGTCGCCGC
>Ga0209167_10001768_pt1 | contig 12295 bp, 9 predicted proteins | sample Coa_R1_9_FD_187154 | JGI IMG/M metagenome (GOLD analysis project Ga0209167, IMG submission 187154) | Surface soil microbial communities from Centralia Pennsylvania, which are recovering from an underground coalmine fire - Coalmine... | ecosystem: Environmental > Terrestrial > Soil > Unclassified... | reverse complement strand
CGGTATCTCGCCCGCGGAGCTCCGCGAGTGCGCGTCGACCACCTTCCTGCGCCAGGCGGCCACCGCCCGCTCGGTGCTCGGCGAGGATCCCGGCCTCTACCTGGACATCCAGCGCCTCAACCCGTATCGCTCCGAGATCTACCGCGCGGCCCGCGAGTCCCTGGCGAACCTCGAAGGCCTGGTCGAAGGCAACGACCGCAGCGGCTGGCACGACGCCATGGCCGCCGCCCGCCGCGCGCTGCTCGACGAACCCTGAAACCGGACCGAGGCGCGCCCATGGCGAGCGCCATGGAGCCGTGGACTCGCTTTTGCATTGCGGCCAACGCCGAGAAGAAGAGGGAGGGTGCCGGCCGATGCGGTCCAGCGCGGCGAGCAGCGGAGACGACCACGATGACGCCGGAGGGCCGGCACCGCTGCGCACCTGGCAGCGGGCTGCCGCCGTCGCCCTGCCGCTTGCCGCCGCCGCCGCCGCCCTGGCCGTCTCCTGGCAGCGCTGGATCGACCCCCTGGTGGATTCCGGCCGCGAGATGGACGTCCCATGGCGCCTGCTGCAGGGCGAGCGCCTCTATGCCGACGTCACCTATTACTACGGGCCGCTCGGGCCGTGGACGAACGCCCTGGCCTTACGGCTGCTCGGCAGCCGCTGGCTGACGCTCGAGCTGATGTGCGCGGCGCTGTCGGCGGCGATCTTCCTGTTGCTCTTCCGGCTCACCCGCCGTGCCGGCGGCAACCTCTCGGCGACGGTCGCGACCACCCTGGCCGCCGCGCTCTGCATGGCCGCGCCGCGGGGCGGAGCGTTCATCTTTCCCTACTCCAGCTCCGGCCTCTTCGCGCTCGCCGGCGGCCTCTTGGCGCTCGACGCCACGGCGGCGGTCGCTTCCGGGTCGCCGTGGCGCCGCCAGCTGCTGGGAGCGCTGGGCCTCGGCATCGCCCTGGCCTCGCGCTTCGAGATCGGGGCGGCCGCCGCCGTCACCCTGGTCCTCGCCGGGCTACGATCCCGTCGCCGCCAGGAGACGCGCGCCGATCTGGCGGTGGTGGCCGGCGGTGCGGTGCTCGCCTGCGGCGCCTATGCGGTCGCTTTCGCCGGCATCTCCTGGAGCAGGTTGCTCGCCGACGGACCGCTCAGCCCCTATCTGGGCATGCCCCCGGAGTGGCGGACCCTCTACCTCGAGATCTCCGGCCTCTCGCAACCGCTCACCGCCGCCGGCAGGTTGGGTGTTTCGCTGCTGCTCGACGGCCTGCTGCTCGCCGCCGCGGCCTGGCTGGCGCTGCCCGAGCCGGGCCGCCCGCGCCGCCGCTATCTGTTCGCCGCCGGCGGCCTGCTGCTGCTCGGCGCCTACCTGTGGAGCCCCTGGAACGTCTCGCTCAAGAACCTGCCGCCGCTGCTGTCGATCCTGCCGCCGGCGGCCCTGGCCGCGGCCCTGATCCTGCTGCGCCGGCCGCTCGCGGACCGCCAGCGGGCTCGCTTCCTGCTCTTCTTTTTCAGCGCGGCGGTCGCCGCCCGGGTCTTTTTCGGTCTCGTGGTGGGGCCACGGATGGGCCCCATCTCGGCTTTGCCGCTGCCCGGCCTGCTGGCGACGGGCGCCGTTCTGGCCTTCGACGTGATGGCGCCGCGTACGCCGGCGCCCGCCAGCTTCCGGCGGCGGCTGGCCGCCATCGGCGCCGTGGTGGGTGTCCTCTTCCTCTATCGACTGGCGCGCTTCGACGATCAGCCGCGGCGGGTCAGGCTCGCCACCGCCGCGGGCTGCCTGCGTCTGGCGGCGCCCGAGGCCCGGGCCATCGCCGAGACCCTGGATTACCTCGACCTGCGCGCCCGCGACGGCGACACGCTCACCGCCTTTCCCGAGAGCGGATTCTTCAACTTCGTCACCGGCCTGCGGAGCCCGCTGCGCCAGGACCTGATCGTCCCGGGCGTGCTGCGGGGGGCGCGCGAGGAGGACGCCGCGCGCCAGCTCGCCGACGCCGGGCCGCGGTTCGTCCTGCTCTGCAACCGGCCCACCAGGGAGTTCGGTCCCGAGGCGTTCGGCCGCGACTATGCGGTCCGGCTGTGGAGCGGCGTCGCCGCCCATTACCGCCTGGCCGCGGCCTTCGGCCCGGGCGGCGGCGCCTCGCCGGTGGGCGTCAAGGACTTCTTCGTCCGCCTGTACGAGCGCAGCCCGGCGGCGGGCGCGCCAGTGCGGCTGGCCGCGCTCGGCCGGCGGCCCCCGGCCGGGCCGGACGCCTCGCTTGCCGACTCGGATCGAGGCCCCGGCAGATGAGCCGTTGGCGAAAGACCGCGGCGGCCCGCCTTTCCCGCTGGGAGTGGGCGGCGGCGATCGCCCTGACCGCGGCGGCCGCGACCCTGGCGGTGGTGCGCATGCTGCACGCGGGCGCGCTGTGGCGGGACGAAGCCGGCGCGGCGCGGCTGGCGATGCTGCCGACCCTGCACGAGGTCGTCGCCATGTTCCCGCACGAGGCGTTTCCGCCGCTCTTCCCGCTCCTGGTCCGCACCTATTCGGAGCTGGTGGGCGGCGGCGATACGGCGCTCCGCGCCTTCGGCCTGGCGATCGGCCTGCTCATCTGCGGCGTCCTCTGGTTCAACGCCCGCACCACCGCGCGCACGGTGCCGCTGCTGTCGCTCGCGCTGCTGGGCCTCGACGTGCCCTTCGTGGTCCTCGGCGACTCGCTGCGCGGTTACGGCCTGGGCAGCGCGCTCATCCTGCTCACCTACGGCTTGCTGGCGGCAGGGATTCGCGGGCAACCGGGCCGCCCGGCGGCCAGCCGATGGCTGCTTGCCGGCGCGGCGGCCGGGGCGGCCATCGCCAGCGTGCAGGTGGTGCTGGGCAATGCGGCCCTGGTCTTCGCCGTGTGCGCCGCCGCCGCCGTGGTTGCCGCCGCGCGCCGCCGCTGGCTGGCGGCGGCCTGGGCCATGGGCTGCGGTGCGGCCGCTGCCCTGTCGCTGCTGCCCTACGCGCCTGAGCTTGCCGCCGCCCGGCGACAGTGGAGCCTGATCGTCGTGCAGCCGATCCCGGCGATGAAGCTCTGGCAGGTGTTTGCCGGGACCATCGGGCCGCGAACGGCGCTGGTCGCCTGGCTGCTGCTCGTCCTCGGCGGCCTTGCAGGCATCCTGCGCCTGCTGCTCGGCAACGGCGATGGCCGGCGGCCGGCGGTGCCGGCGGCGCCGGCGGCGAGCCAGGGCGCCGCCCTCGCCTCCGACGCGGGACCACCGTCAGCAGCGGCCATGGATCCGGAGCCGTGGCGCCGCGACGTCGCCGCCTTCGCCGGTTTGACGATCGTCGGCGCGCTGCTCGCCTGCGGGATCTTCCTCGAGACCCTCAGCTATACGCCGCGCCCGTGGTATTTCGTGCCGCTGATCGCCCTGGTCGCCAGCGCCCTCGACAGCGCCTTCGGCGTGCTGAGCCACGGCGGCGGCCGGCGTTTCGCCACCGCCCGGATGGCTGCCGTGGCGCTGCTGGCCGCGGCGGAGGTGCTGCCGCTGGCGCAGCACCTCAACACCCGGCAGACCAACGCCGACCTGGTGGCGCGGGCGGTGACCAGGGCGGCGGCGCCGGCGGACCTGGTGGTGGTGGTTCCCTGGTTCTTCGGCGTCAGCTTCAATCGCTACTACCGGGGGCCTGCCCCCTGGGTGACCCTGCCCGAGATCCCGGACCATCGCGTCCATCGCTACGATCTGCTCAAGGCCAGGCTTGCGGACCCGCACCCGCTCGACGATCTGCTGGACGCCGTGGCGGCGACCCTGCGCTCCGGCCACCGGGTCTGGCTGGTCGGGAGCCCCGCCTGGCCGCGGCCCGAGGAGGCGATCGCCATCCTTCCGCCGGCGCCCCTCTCGCCGGCCGGCTGGCGCGACTTCCCCTACGTCATCGATTGGGAACGCCAGCTCGGCCGCTTCCTGCAGCGCCGCGCCATCCTCGTCACCAAGGTGCCGGTGCCGGTGGACGAGCCGGTCGACCGCCTCGAGAACCTGAGCCTGACCGTCGTGCAGGGATGGAAGCCGCCGGCGGCGGCGGAGCAAGGGGGCGACGCTCCGGGAGCACCAGGCCTACCCGCCACCTACACCGGCAACTGAGCCCGGCCGCCGCTCACTCTGCGCGGTCCGTGGTCTTGACAGTCTCCGGACCTGGATGACAGATTTCTGTCATGCAGACGACCTTGAGGCTGGACGACGAGCTCTATCGGCAAGCCAAAGCACAGGCTGCGACCCTGGGGATCAGCGTCACCCGGTTTCTGGAGGACGCCATCCGGGAGCACCTGGAGACGTCTGCGCCGCGGCCGCGTGACCGCCGGCTCACCCTGCCGGTCTCGACGGCGGCAGGAGGTTTGGCACCGGGGTTCTCGACCCTCGACGAGGCGGTGGCCGCCGCGGACCTGGCCGCGGATCGACGCCAGACGCGCTGAGCCATGCATCTGCTCGACGCCAACATCTTGATCGGAGCGTTCCGCCCGGACGACCCGGAGCATCCGCAGCTGAAGCACTGGCTGGATCAGGCCCTGCGCCAAGGCCGTCTGGTGGCGTTCCCGGCCTTGGTGGAAGTGGCCTTCCTGCGCATCGTCACCCATCCCCGGATCTTCCGCTCTCCCTCCCCGCTGGCGGAGGCCGTCGGCTTTCTCGAGGCCATCCGGGCCAGCGGCCTGTTCCGGGAGCCACCATGGACCCGGCGGACGCGCGAGCGCTGGTGGAGCTGGTGCCGGGACCTCGACCTCCACGGCAACGACGTCAACGACGCGTACCTGGCAGCGGTCGCCACGGAAGCGCGGTGCCCGCTGGTGAGCCGGGACCTGGGCTTTGCTCGCTTCCACGGTCTCGACTGGCAAAATCCCGCCAGACCGTCCTGACCCTCGCTCGGCCTCCCGGCTCAGCGGACCGCGCCGCGGCGGAAGAGGTTCACGATCGCCAGCAGGATCACCGATCCGAGCAGGGAGACGAGCAGGCTGGCGGCGCTGAAGTTGCCCTGGTTGATGGTGCCGGCGCCGAACACCGGCGAGAGCAGGAAACCTGCCAGCACCGCACCGACGATGCCGACCACCACGTCCATCAGGACGCCTTCCGGATGACGCATGATGATGCTGGCGATCCAGCCGATCAAGCCGCCCACGATGAGCCAGATGATGAAGTTCATGGAGGTTCTCCTTTGTCGTCGTGAGGTGTCGGCAACCTTTTGCCTACACCCGCGGCACAGAGCAATGCTCGTGCCACGGCCGCCGCTGCCGGCCTTGCCGAGCACCGCGCGGTCAGGCGGGCGGGCTGCCGACTTCGCGGGGGCCGCGAAGCATGCTGCCGCTGGCGGAGAGGTGCGCCGTCAGGCTTGTAAGGCTTGCAACCAGCGCCGGTCAGCTGGTCTCGAGCACGATCTTGCCGAAGCCGCCGCCGTCGGCCAGCGCCGCGTAGGCCTGCGCCGCCTGCTCGAGCGGCAGCACCCGGTCGACCACGGGGCGCAGCCGCCCGGCCCGCAGCCGCGGCACCGCAAACGCGGCGAAGCCCGCGATCAGGCGGGCCTTCTCGTCGCGCGAGCGCGAGCGCAGGACGGAGCCGATGATGCGCAGGCGGCGGCGCAGCAGGTCTTCGAGATCCAGCTCGGCGGTGCGGCCGGCGAGCAGGCCCATCACCACCAGCCGGCCGCCCTTCTTCAGCGCCGCGAGGTGCGCCGGCAGGCGGCTGCCGCCCACCAGATCGAAGACCAGGTCGACACCGCGGCCGCCGGTCGCCCGGCGCACCCGCGCCGGCAGCTCGTCGTCGTCGGTCACCAACTCCTCGACGCCGAGCTCGCGCAAGCGTTCGAGGCGCCGGCCGTCGCGGGCCGCGGCGATCACCCGCGCCCCGAGCTCGCGCGCCAGCTGCGCCGCGAAGCTGCCGACGCCGCCGGAAGCGCCGGTGATCAGCACCACCTCGCCGGTCACCAGGCCGCCCTCCGCCACCAGATTGGTCCAGGCGGTGAGGCCCGCTTCGGGAAGCGCCGCACCCTCGACGAAGGAGAGGTTCTCGGGCAGCGGCAGCAGCTGGCCGGCGGGCACCGCCACCCGCGTCGCCTGGCCGCCGCCCGCCAGCAGCGCCATCACGCGCGCGCCCACCTTCCAGCGGTCCACGCCGTCGCCGACCGCGGCGATCAGGCCGGCGCATTCGAGCCCCGGCACGTCGCTCTCGCCGGCCGGCGGCGGGTAGTGCCCGGCAAGCTGCATGAGGTCGGCGCGGTTGAGCCCGGCGGCCGCCACCGCCACCAACACCTCGCCGGTGCGCGCCACGGGATCCGGCAGCTCGCCCACCCGCGGTACCGGCGGTGCGCCGGCCGCGGCGGCAGGGTCCACCGGGAGTACGGCTCTCATGCCCGCGCGGACAGGCTGAAGAGATGCATCGGGCATTGACCCTACCATGGGTCCGCAACGCCGGACGCATGCTGCCGCGACCTTCGCGTGACGGCTCGAGACCGGCCGCCGGTCTCGACCCGCGCCGCTTCGTGCGCGAAACTACCGGTCAGTTGTTACAGGTCGCTTCCGGGACGGTGATGCAGCCAAAGCAGAAGGAGATCGACGGGCATGGGCAACAACACCGCAAGCGGAATGCGGCGCGCGCACCGGACCGGCCGCCGGCGGCGAGGCCGGGGCCGATCGGCCGCTGCCCTGCTGCTCTGCGCGCTGCTCGGCGCCGCGCTCGGCACCGGTTTCTCGCTCGATCGCCCGCGGCACACCGACCTCGGCAGCCTGGGATGGAGCGCCGCCTTCTCGCGCCTCTGCGAGCTGCTGGCGCGGGAGTACCCGTTCTCCGCTTGGAAAGGGCTCGATTGGGCGGCGATCGAGCGCGAGATGGGGCCGCGGGTGGCGGCGGCCGAGGCGAGCCGCGACCGCCGCGCCTGGTACCGGACGCTACGGGAGCTGGTCTGGCGGTTGCGGGACGGCCACGCGCGGCTGCTGGGCGATGACGACGGCCTGGAGCGCGCGGCGATCGGCGGCAGCTTCGGGCTCGCGGCCATCGCCCTGGACGACGGGCGGTTGCTGGCCTGCCGGGTGGACGCCGGCGGTCCGGCGGCGCGCGCCGGCATGCGCTTCGGCGCCGAGCTGGTGCGCTGGAACGGCGCTCCGGCCGCCGCGGCGCTGGCAGCGGCGCCGGTGCTCTGGGACCAGCGGCCGCCGGCCACGCGCGAGGGCCTGCGGCTGGCTCAGGCCCGCATGCTGGGGCGGGCGCCGGTCGGAGCGCGGGCGACCGTCACCTTCCGCAACCGGGGCGAGGCGGAGCTCGCGAACCGCGAGCTGGTCGCCGCCGCCGCGCCACCCGCGGCGCCGCCCTGCCTGCGCGCCACCGACCTGCTCGCTGGCCGGACCGTCGAGGCGCGGGCGCTCGCCGCGGGTGCCGGCTACGTGCGCATCCGCTTCGAGCTGCCCACCCTGCGCACGCCGCTGCCGGGCCGCACGCTGCGCCGGGCGCTCGCCCGCTTTGCCGCCGCCGGCCTGCCGGGCGTGGTCGTCGACGTGCGCGGCAACTGCGGCGGCATGGACGCGATGGTGCCGCCGCTCGTCGCGCCGCTGCTGCAGGAGGCGGAGATCTACGAGGTGCCGGGGGTGTACCGGCAGCGCGGCCGCTTCGAGCCCGACCCGCGGCAGGCGATCACCGTGCTGCCCCGCCCTCCTCTCTACCGCGGCCGCATCGCCGTGCTCATCGACGGTGACACGGTGAGCGCCGGCGAAGCCATCCCGCTGCTGCTCAAGGGACTTCCCGGCGTGGCGGTGATCGGCTGGAACGCCAGCCAGGGATCGTTCGGCATCGGCCTCAAGTCGGTGCGCCTGCCCGGCGGCCTGGAGATGGTCTTTCCGCACGCCCAGTCGCTCGACGCCGACGGCAGGGTCGAGGTGGACGGCGACGCCGGCGGTCAGGGAGGCGTCGAGCCCGACCGGCGGCTGCCGCTCACCGAGGCGGCCGTCGACCGCTGGTACGGGCGGGGCGAGGACGTGGTGCTCGAAGCAGGCATCCACTTCGTGCGCGGCGAGGAGCCGGGCACCGCAGCGCCAACTGCCGTGGTTCCGCCGCGGCCGCGGCTGGTCGGCCGGGATCCGCGACGGCTCATGGCCGGGCCTTGAGCTGGTCGAGCAGCTGCCGCACCTGAGCGGCGATGGCGGCAGCGGGCGGCGCGACGGCAGCGCCGCCGCGAGCCGCGCCCGCGCGGCCCGTCAGTGGGCGGGGACCGGCCGCGGCCGGGACGGCGCCGCCGGGGCGGGCACCGGCAGCCCCGGAGGGGCCGCCGCCGGCGCCGGGACGGCCTTCGCCGCCGCCACCGCGGCTGCCGGCACCTCCTCCTCCTCATGGTCGCCGGCGCCGCCACCGACCGCCGGCGCCGGTCCGCGGCGCATCATGCCCTCGATGTCCGCTTCCATCCAGGCGTGGCGGCCTTCGAGGATGCGCAGCGCCACCCGGTACTTGCGCGCATCGTCATTGGCCCACAGGTCGCGCAGCAGGCGCATCACCTTGCGCCGGGCGCCGCGGCAGAACAGGTCGGCCAGCTCGATCGCCTCCGCGGCGTGCGGCGCGCCGGCGGCGGCCATGGCATGAGCGCGGGCCGCCGCCGCCGTCATCGCGAACATCTCGTTGGCGATGTCGACGATGCGGAACAGGAACGCCTGCTTGTTCTGCAGCGCGCCCTGGTAAACGATCATGCCGTGGAAGATCTGGCGCGACAGGCGCCGGGTGTTGCGCTCGACGAAGCGCAGATGGGTGGCCATCGGGCCGTACTCGGAGTAGCGCGGCCACTGCCCCCAGCCCAGCCAGCGCGACGGATACCAGGCGCCGTAGAAGGCGGCGATCTGCGGCAGCGCGGCGAGCTTGTCGGCCAGCGCCTTGTCCGGATCGATCAGGCTGCCGGCCACCTGCAGATGCTTGTCCACCGCCTCGCGCGCCATGAACAGGTGCATGATCTCGCTCGAGCCCTCGAAGATCTTGTTGATGCGGTAGTCGCGCATCAGGCGCTCGACGCCGATCGGCTTCTCGCCGCGCGCCGCCAGCGAGCGCTCGGTCTCGTAGCCGCGGCCGCCGCGGATCTGCATGGTGTCGTCGACGATCTCCCAGGTGCGGTCGGTGTTCCACTCCTTGCAGGCCGCCGCCTCGAGCCGGATGTCGTAGTTGCCGCTGTCGGCCATCACCGTGGCGAGGTGGGCGATCGACTCCATGGCGAAGCCGATCGCCGCCATGTCGGCGAGCTTGTGCGACACCGCCTCGTGCTTGCCGATCGGCCGGCCCCACTGCACCCGCTCGTTGGCCCACTTGCGACAGATCTCGAGACACACCTTGACCGTGCCCACCGAACCGTTGGGGATCGACAGGCGCCCGTCGTTGAGGGTGGTCAGGGCGATCTTCAGGCCTCGCCCCGCCTTGCCGATCAGGTTCTCCGCCGGCACCCGCACATTGGTGAAGCTGATCACCGCGTTGGCCAGCGCGTGCAGGCCCATGAAGTGGCAGCGGTGCTCGATCTTGACGCCGGGCCAGTCGGCCTCGACGACGAAGGCGCTGATCTGCTTGGTCTGGGGATCGCGCGCCATCACCACCAGCAGCTTGGCGATGGTGCCGTTGGTGCACCAGAGCTTGTGCCCGTTCAGGACGTAGGCGTCACCCGCGGGCGTCTTGACCGCCGAGGTCTCGAGTCGCGCCGGATCGGAGCCGACCTCCGGCTCGGTCAGCGCGAAGGCGGAGATCTCGCCGCGCGCGCAGCGCGGCAGGTATTTCTGCTTGAGCTCCTCGCTGCCGAACAGCTTGAGCGGCTGCGGCACGCCGATCGATTGGTGGGCGGAGAGCAGCGCGGAAAGGTTGCCGTCGAGGCTGCCGAACAGCTGCATCACCTGCTGGTACTCGACGTTGGTGAAGCCCAGGCCGCCGTACTGCTTGGGGATCTTCATGCCAAAGGCGCCGAGCTTGCGCAGGCCGTCGAGCACGCGCTCGGGGTACTCGCCGGTGGCGTCGATCTCGACCGAGTCCACCTCGTCGCGCACGAACCGCTTGAGCGCGTCGAAGAAGGCGGTGAACTCGGGCCGCTCGGGCTCCGGCAAGGGGTAAGGATCGACCAGGTCGAGCCGGAAGTTGCCCAGGAACATCTCGCGCATGAAGCTCGGCTGCTTCCACTCCGTCTCCCGGGACGCCTCGGCCACCTGCCGCGACTCCTGCTCGCTCACGTGCTCTTTGGCTGCCATCGTAGGATCTCCCTGGCGCGGCCCGGGGAGCCGCCGCTCGCCGGTTTATGCCGCAGTGCGACTTCGAGTCTAACACAACCGCTCCGGCGCGCAAGAGGCGCGACCGCCAGCCGGGGCCGTTGGCACGCCGCATTGCGGCACGAATGCCGCGAGTGGCCCAGCCCGCCGCTCGCACCCCACCCCGCCGAGTTTCAGGATCGGCGGCGGCTTGCCGCGCCTGCCGGCCTGCCGCCCCTCGCCCGCATCGCCACCGCGACGCCGCCCACCACCAGGGCGGAGCCGGCGAGGGTGCGGGCGGTGAACGACTCGCCGAGGGCGGTACCGCCGATGGTCAGGGCGACGATCGGGATGAGATAGTTGATCAGCGACAGGGAGGTCGCCGGCAGGCGGCCCAGCAGCCAGAAATAGAGGGTGAAGCTGAGCGCCGAGCCGCACAGCGCCAGATACAGCAGCGCCACCAGCGGCCAGCCGGCGAACCGCAGGGGCTGGCCGCGCTCGGCGAACCAGGCGACGCACCCCATGGCGGCGGCGGCAAGCGCCATCGGCACCGCGGCGACCGACAGCGGCGGCACGCCCGCTCCCCAGCGCTTGACGGCCACCACGCCGACGGCCGAGCAGAGCGGCGACAGCAGCAGCACGGCGGCGGCGCCCACCACCCGCGGGCCGCCCAGCGCCCGCAGGTCCTCCGAGAAGATCACCGCGACGCCGGCGAAGCCGACCAGGACGCCGGCGGCGGTGGCGGCGCGTAGCCGCTCCGCGGGCAGCGCCAGGTGCGCCGCCAGCGCCACCCAGAGCGGCGAAGTCGCAAACAGCACCGCCGCCAACCCGGAGGGCACCCACTGCTCCGCCCAGTAGAGGACCCCGTAGGGGATGAAGAACGTCATCAGGCCGTTGACCAGCCAGACCCGCCAGGGCGCCGCCGATCCCGCCGATCCCGCCGATCCCGCCGATCCTGGCGCGCCGCCCTGCACCGGCGGCATCGCGCCGGCCGCGGGCACCGCCGCGGCGCCGCGCAGCCGCACCCCCAGGGCGGGCGCCACCGCCAGCAGGGCCGCCGCCGCGATGGCGAAACGCAACGCCACGCCGGTGAACGGCGGGATGCCGCGCAGACCCACCCGGATGGCCGCCCAGGTGGTCCCCCAGATCAGGGTCAGCAGGCCGAGGGTGGCGTAATTGGCCAGCCGGCCGCGGCGGTCCGGCACCTCAGGGGTAGATCTTGTACAGCATGCGCGGGTACGGGATGGTCTCGCGCAGGTGGCTCAGGCCGCACATCCAGGCCACGAAGCGCTCGATTCCCATGCCGAAGCCGCTGTGCGGGAAAGCGCCGTAGCGGCGCACGTCGAGGTACCACTGGAAGGCGGCGACCGGCAGCCGATGCTGCTCGATGCGCGCCAGCAGCAGGTCGTGGTCGTGGATCCGCTGGCTGCCGCCGATGATCTCGCCGTAGCCTTCGGGCGCCAGCAGGTCGAGACCCAGCACCAGCCTCGGATCCTCCGGCGCCGGCTGCATGTAGAAGGCCTTGAACGAGGCCGGGAAGTGCGTGACCAGCAGCGGCCGGTCGTAGCGGCTGGCGAGCAGGGTCTCGTCCTCGCCGCCGAAGTCGTCGCCCCAGGCGGTGGCCGCCCCGGCCTGGCGCAGCAGCTCGATGGCCTCGGTGTAGGTGACGCGGGGGAACGGCCCGACCACCTGCTCGAGCCGGGTGGTGTCGCGCTCGAGCCCCTTGAGCTCCTCGCGGCAGCGGTCCAGCACGCGCGCGGTGAGGTAGCAGACGAACTCCTCGGCCAGCCGGCAGAGCCCGTCGAACTCGAGGAAGGCGACCTCGGGCTCGACCATCCAGAATTCCATCAAATGGCGCCGCGTCTTCGACTTCTCGGCGCGGAAGGTGGGGCCGAAGCAGTACACCTTGCCGAGCGCCGCCGCCGCCGGCTCGAGGTAGAGCTGACCGGATTGCGAGAGGTAGGCCTTGTCGCCGAAGTAATCGGTCTCGAACAGCGTCGAGGTGCCCTCGCATGCCGCCGGCGTCAGGATCGGCGAATCGATCAGGGTGAAGTCGCGCTCGTAGAAGAAGTCGCGGATCCCCTGCTCGACCTCGCTGCGCACCCGCAGCGCGCTCCGCTGGCGGGTGGACCGAAGC
>Ga0209167_10001764_pt1 | contig 12328 bp, 8 predicted proteins | sample Coa_R1_9_FD_187154 | JGI IMG/M metagenome (GOLD analysis project Ga0209167, IMG submission 187154) | Surface soil microbial communities from Centralia Pennsylvania, which are recovering from an underground coalmine fire - Coalmine... | ecosystem: Environmental > Terrestrial > Soil > Unclassified... | reverse complement strand
CGGGCAGCAGCTTTTCAAATGTTTTCTTGAGCAGTTCGTCTTGCGGTGCTTCAGGCTCCTCCTTATCAGGATTTCCGAAATCCGGGTCTTTCGCGACTTCAAGCAAAGTGGCAATCTGCCTCGCATTAAGATCGCCCCGCTGCGCGAAGATTGTTTGCAGGTTATCCTCTTGCTGTTCATTGTCGTCGGGTTTCGGCATCAGTGGAGTTGTTTCCGGCATAGCGATCTTGATTTGGTACTTGTTTGACGCTTCCGCAGCCAAGTTTTCCAAGTCTCTCCTAGATTCGATTAGCGACTGCGAACGTTTCATGGCTGCAGCAACTGCTTCAGGACGATGGTTCCATGCATCACTCAACACTTTGAGCCTAACTGAATGTTCAGTGTTCTTCGCGATGATTCGTTGTAGTTCGTTGTATTGCTCTTTATCGTCTCTAATTTGCGCACTAATCCTTGCGACCGGACCGTCGGCCTTGGTGCCAAGAAATGTAATCGACGCCGCGATCAGGAAGACAAGCGAGAATCGCTCAACCCATCGCATGCCGGCCAATACCCAACTCCAGGTTCTCTCAGATGTCGATGTAGAGCCTGCAAAATACCTCTCGCAAGTCCTTAGAATGAAAAAAGCCACGACCAAACCCAATAGCTGCAAGAACGAGAACTTCAGTACATCAAGAAAAACATGGACTTGTGTGACGCGAGTCTCCCAATCCATCAGCCTGGACACAGTCATGTCGTCTAGCGGTAGTGTTCGCATTCGAATAGAAAAAGGCGTGTACACGGCAAGTACGAAGCCCACAGTCAACGCGAACTCGCGGAGGTTGGTCAGTAAGATGTACGGAAGGCCCTTCTTAGATCTGTTTCTACTGTACTCAATCGCCCCGAGGTGTAAAACCACGATCCAGAGCACCATTGAAAAGAGGCAAGAAAATAGAAAGCTAGGGCTTCCGACGAGCGAGAAACAGACATAGGTCACAATCGCCGCGACCGCGATCACCAAGATAAGGCTTTTTTGTCGAATCGCCCCGAGGGTGGGAGAGTGATCTCCTTCCCGAAACAGTGAAACCACAGTCTTTCGTTTCTTCCATATAAGGAATGACACTAGCAAAACGGCTATGGTCAAGACAAAATACAAGGAATTAGGCAATGTGGCGAGAAATGCCCAACCCAAAAGAAGAACCCCAAGACATCCAAGCTGCCCTAGACAAGAAGCATTGGAACTCGAAGGATGTTTGGCCGTCATGTCATCTCCCGAGGCCCCAAAAACAGCCAAGCTGTCCAAATCGTGGGGAATGGAACTTCCGATCGTATGCTCTGGCAGTTACGATCGACGCCCGAAGGCCCGAGATCGCTTAGCCAATTATTTGAGAGATTATAGAGAGTGGAGGTGCTGAGTCAATAACGTTCGTGTTAAAGACGCTTATTGGTCCGGGGAGGAGCACTGTCATGCTCTTCCGCTACTTTAGACCGCCAGAATCTCGCTGGCGGACCTATCCGACGCGGGATATTTCCGATACCTAGGCTTGCTGAATTTCTTCACAGGATTTGCGGTCGCTTCGGCAGGAGTGAACGGTTGGCCCGTTTGGCAGAGATAATTGATGGTGGTTGGATATGTAGCCCGCAAACGGGATATGTCCCGTCGTTCGACTCATCAGAAGTTAACCTAAGGCCGTGATATAAGCTTTCGGTCGGGTGTAGTGGATCTACGATTTTGCAAACCAGCATGCCCCCAGTCATTCGAGTTGCGGCGTCAGCAAGGCGTTCTGCTACAAAAGTTCGAGTCGAAGATAATTCGGACGAACGGAAGTAGAGAACGGTTCGTCTCAAGATCAGGACAGACCGAGGCGCGATTGGCCCTTCCGGAAATTGCTAAAGCCTGAACCGATGTCCCTACGGCACGCTTGCGGAGACCGTGCTCGGCGAGAGTGGACACAAACTCAGACTTCCGTTTCCCCAAAGCGAATAGATTAGCGCTTTTGCGCCGTACGGCGAGGCTCCTGGAGCGCCAGGAGTGGATTGTGCCTTCCTCAACTCTTGCACGGCGTCGAAGTGCGCCTTGGAGATTGTGTAGCCCGGTTCGCCTTTATGATTTTTCAATTGCTCCGCTAGGAGGTTGAAATATTGACCAGCCATGATCGGTGTGATTGTCGTGGTGGTCGCAACGACCGCTTCAAATCCGGATTCATTCAGCCTCTTGACGAACGTATCTGCACCAGGTGCGGCAGCGGCACAGGCATCGACGACAGCAATCGATGGCGACTGGAATTGCCTGATGATCGCGCTCGGAGACACGAATTCCTTGTGGTCAAAGGTCAGGCTTTCATCTTCGTAGTGACTGAGGATCAGGAGCGCGGTGGACTTCTTGTCGATCGTCGGCTCGCCGATCCATGTTTCGAATTTGGAATGGAATCGATGCAGTCGGCGCCCCGGCACGCGTTAGCCCAATCTCCCAGCGCATCCCGCGCGTCTACCAACTCCTTCGGACTCTGGTCCTCATGTGGTGCCATTAACATTACCCAGCGCGAGACACATGCCTGAGCCGGTTGATAATTCTGAAAAGGGAGTGGCGAAGCCACGCGGAAATAGTCCCCCAAGAAATGCTTTTGATCTTCTATCGGGACGGCGATCATCCCAAGCGGAACGAAGAAGGCTTGGCTAGGATTAAAGGTCGCAATGCGAATCATGAACGGCGGGGCATCAGCCAGCGATCCGGACATTTTCATTCGTGCCGCGGTTAGCTCCTGAATTTCTTTACGGGCTTTGTCAGCGTCCGAATGTCCGGGGGGCAGCAGTAGGTTATACAGTTCATATCCGGTTTGTCGAATCGCGTCATCCGACACTTCCTTTTCGAAATTTTTCAGCAGCACTTTCTCAATGAATCCGCCCAGCGAATCGGTCAGGTTGGCAATAGACCACGTAAGGTAGTCGCCGTTCTTGGAGCGAAACACGCCAATGGCTCGGTTTGAATCGAAGTCAAAGAAGTGCAGTGCTGCCGCGGGCGTTTCCGTCTCAAGCGCAAGCGGCAGTGCGTTGAGGGGATCGCTGTGATACAAAGCGTTGCCACCAGCCGATTCGCAGGAATCGGCGTCGCCCGCGTCTGAAATGCATACGGGGACTAGGATTTCATCCAGGGGCTGGTCACTGGCCCAAAGCGAAAGGGCGATATAGGCGTTTCCGTCATGGTCTCCGGTATGGAACTCGAATTGGGCACTTCCAAATCGAAAATCCGACTGCGGCTGTTTCTGGAGGGCGAGAAAAGGGTCCTTAGGAATCTTATGCTTGCCGCCACTCAGATATTTTTTCAACTGACCCAGATTGATATCGAAATTCTGAGCAGGTTGCCCGCCGGATGAGAGTAACGCCGGGTCGGGAATCATCAGGATCTTGAGTCGGACCGAGTCATCCTTCTGTTGTTTCATCCATTCCAGAAGCCCGGATCCTGCAGGACGAGCCGCCACACTCTTATCCCTTGGTGCGTATGCAAACGCGGCCAAGTCCAGTACAAGCTGATAGTCACTCTTGGTGTGCACAGTCTTAAGGCGACGGAAGGATGGCGCTTTCCCGGGGTCCTCCACCCAGGCGTTCCATGTTGCCTCGAGGGCGGGGTTGCTTTCTACCGTCACTGGGGTACTGATTGCACCCAGTGGAAGAACCACATTCACTTCGCTCGACTGGCCTATGCCCGCCACTCCTTCGAGCTTCATTTGCCGAAAACCTTGTGATACCACGGACAGTTCATAAGGACCCGATGGGACGTCTCGGAAGACGAACTCGCCGGCTTGGTTGGTGCGCAACGTCTGCTTGACGTTCGTTTCTTTCATGGTGAGAGTCACTTCCGCATTTGCAATCACGGCCCCCGATGGGTCGCTCACCCTCCCACTGACGGAAGAGGAAAGTTGTGCAGTGCAGGAAGTGGTCGTGAACAAGAGAAGAGCCGTAATTCGTAAGAGTTTAGAAAACATCGCACGATCCTCCGAGTGACCACGATGCGTCCTTCTTCTTCCAAAATTGCAGTTTTGATTTCGGAGTGTTTTGGTACGGCGCAACCAGAATCACCGGGTAGCAGGGCGGCAGGTCTTCTGGCTCGAGAGTAAGGACGTGCTTGTCATCCAGATGATGGCTTTTCTGAATTACGCTCAGCTGGTCTGGAGTGACGGTGCGCTGCCAGGCGCCCGTGTTCACGACGAATGGATCCCAGGCGGAGCCGGCCAGCGGATGGAACCCACTATCGGACTTGTGGGTATGGCTGTAGACGAAGAGCTGGAACGGGCGCTCGATCCGATTCTCCTTGGACAGTCGGTCGTACGTTTCATCAAAGTGCTTTTGGAAGATTTTGCGGCGCGAACTGAGCAGAGGCTGGGTTATGGCGCCGAGCGTTGCCAGAGGACAGGCTTTAACGGTGGGCGTGCGATGCTGCTCAATGTCCGCATCAGAAAGAGCCTTTCGGAGATTGCAGATTTCGATGAGGTCATCGTCAGACAGGTCGCTTATGGACAGGCCGAATGTGCCATGAGCCATTTGATCCACTGCGGCGTCCCGGACGGCATCACCCTGTGGAACGGATTCTGCCAGGAAGTCGCTATCTCTTGCGCGGATCGCCGGCAGATCCCAATTGGGATGGTCTTCGCTTCCTCCGAGACTGGACCCCAGCTGGTCCCAGGAAATCTGGGTCAGATAAAACAAAACGAATCGCCCTGCATCGTAAGAGATGGCTCCTGATCCCTCGGCCTTAAGCCCGTACTTGACTCCGATGGACTCCTCCGAAATATTGTCGATGATGGGATACTTGTCTTCGAAGGAGTTGTAGAAGCGCTGCACAAACTGTTCGCCCCAGGAGCGCTGCAGGTACTTTTTGCCTTGATAGTCTAGGAACGGCTGAGGCCATCGGTCGAATTTGTTGACTTCGTTTCCGATCTGTTGCCCGTGCTCTGCGTAAATCAAACTGTCGGGCGAGAGCCAATAACCCTCGAAGGCCACTCTTACGCGGTCTGCTGGGGCGTTGATCGCTTTGAGCACTGCAGCTGCCACGCCGTCAAAGAGCAGCGCGGCATCGTGATTCCCAGGGACGATCACCACGCGGTTGTCACCGGACTTCGCGAACTTGCCGATGGCGTCGAGCTCGGGCTGATGGAATTGAATTACGCGCTGGAGCCGTTTCAGGGCGCCTTCTTGCGTGCAGCCGAGATTCTTGTTCGCGGCCACGGTACAGTCGATCGGATCCAAGGATTGCCACAATTCGAAGGTATCGCCATTGAGAATCAGGTCGGCCTTGCCTTGACCCATGCGGTTCATTTCGTCGAGGAACTCGGCGAACTCCGGCGCCCAGCGTGCGTCTTCGAAATTGTGCCAGTGGCCGTTCACCTTGCCGGGACCGAAATGGGTGTCGCTGATGAATATCCGAAGGCGGTCGCTTCCAGGCGGCGTGGCCGCGTGAAGGGGCGGCAACGCCAGCGCCGCCAACAGACAGCACAACAGGCGGGAACAAGAGGTCGTCATCTCAGTTCTCCCTTCTTCGCAGCTGTGCAGATTTGCAAATTCCCATTGCCCAGCAGCGCGTACGCTAAAACGGAGGGACCGTATGGCCCGCTGGTCTTCGAAGGTTCCTTAGCGGCAAGAGTCCGGAGCGTGTTGAACATCACCAGTTCCAAGGTCCTCGGGGCGGACGGCTGAGCGCTCAGAGTGTCGTCGAGCGTCGAGAGAAAATCTGCTCCGAGGACGGGGGATATTTCGGAGGATGTGGCAATCACGGCTGCGACGCCATGATGGTTCAACGCACGGACGATGTCAGTCGCGCCGATGTTTCCGGTTCCGCAGCCGCCAAGAATAGCAATCGATGGATTTGCGAACTGGCGGTGGAATCCTGTCGACATGATACTTTCGGATGAAAAGTAAAGCCGGTCGCGGTCGTGGTGGCTCAAGGTGGCCAGAACTATAGGCGGTGATGGCTGATCGGTATTCCGAGCCCAGTCGCGAAAGCGCGGAATATCATCGAAAATCATCCGCGTGTTTTGCCACTCAACGAGATGAGAGCCCACGCGGTTTCGAACATTCGACAGTTCCGAATCTTCGGGAGGTAAGAGCATTACCCAGTTCGAGATGCACGTCTGGGCCGGGCGATAGTCCTGGCTTTCCAGTGGAGTCTCGAGCAGGAACTGAAAGCCGAGAAATTCCGACGGTTGATCTCCGATCTGGACTGCCATCAATCCGATCGGCAGAATCGGCAGTGGATCATCGTCCTGCGGCAGCATTCTTACAAATAACGAGCCCGGAATACCGCCCCTCGCGGAGAATCGATACTCGGAGAAGAATTGCTGAAATTCCTTCCGGGCTGACTCTCCTTCCACGTCGTCCGGGAAGAGGCGGTCGAAAAGATCTCGCCCGCGCTCTGTCAGTTCCTCGCGTTTCTTGGCAATATTGAACGCTGGTATCAGCTTGTCCTTAAGCCACGCTCTCAGGGACTGGGCGTTATCCCGCAGTCGCCACGACACGAATCGGTCTTCGGCCCAGTCGTTGCGATGGAAGATTCCGATCACATTTCCCGAATTGAGTTCAAGAAAATGAAGCGCGCCATCGGGATAGGTGCTTCGATCCGTGGATCGTTGGTCAGAGAGGCGCAGCGAATCGAAGCCCCGCAAGGAAGTTTCAATCGGCGGTGGCATCCCCTGACATTCGTTTTCCGATCCGATGCAGATGGGAATCGCCATTTCGCCCACCGGACGAATACCATCCCAGATGGAGATTCCGATCGACGTTGGTCCGCGGAGCTTGCGAGTGTGCAATTCCAGAGTAGCCCGCGCAAACAGCCAGTCGAGCTTTGGCTGGCCCGCGTTGTTTTGCATGCTCTGAAAAGGATCGGCAGGTTGCGACAGAGACTGGGCAAATACCTTGCGGACCGCCGCCAAGTCCACAGGCATTTGCGTGACACCGTTGTCTTTGGGCGGATCGAAGTAGCGCGGGTCGGGCAGAAAGAGAATCTTGACCTTGGTTGTGTCACTCCTTGAACCCTGCAGCCACTGGCGTAGGGTGCGGACAAATTCGGGCCCAGCCTCCTTCGAGGTGGTGGCCGAATTCGTCGAGGAATAGTCAAATCCGGAAAGGTCCAGGAAAATCTTGCAGTCAGATTCGGTCTCAAATCGCCGAGTGGGCGAGTAGGGATCCGCCGTCGTGGAAGCCCAAGCATTCCAATAAATCGCCTGAATTTCGTCCGGGGGGTGTAGATAAGGGGAGGGCACGTTTGGCGCCCGGAGGTAATTTGCGACGAGGACTACCAGCAAGGGAACCGACGCGGCGGCCCCTACTGCCAGTACCTTGGTGCTCACGCGCAATTTAGGCCAGGAATGCTCTCCCGAAAACAAGGATCGTATTGTTGGCATCGATCAAAAACCTGGCATCTCTGTGATCAGAGATGTACCTTTTGATGAAGTATATGGGAAATAGTTCGGAGAGTTCAGTGTTTTCTGCCCGTGGCACGATTCTGCACAGAGCTTCGGATCGCAGCACGTCGCGAGCGAAGCTCTTCTGAGAGAGTCACGCAATGCCACAACTGAAATTCGTCAATAGAATTGATCAGAATCACAAGGAGAGCGTCGCTCAAGGATCCCATCGGTGCCCCAGTTCTTAAGCCTCCGGATCCCAAATGTATGGCGGTTCACGAGCGATCTCGAACGACTGCATTAAATCCTGAGCCACGCTCATTCTAATTCCTGCAAGTTTTTTAACTTGGCCACGGTTTCCGCAATCCGATTGATTGGATCTAATCGCTGCGCATAACCTCTGGCCCATTTTACGAGGTGCTGAATGTCGTGGCCTTGATCTTTCGAACATTCGTCGCTTTCACCTGCCTTTGACACTGCCATTGCAAAATCACGAATACGATTGCTCGTTTGCCACGCAGCAGCGGCTTCGGAAATGATTTTGGCCTTGCGGTCGAACTCGGAGTGGCGTCTTCGTTCCGCTGCCGCTCGTTTCTCCTTTTCCTCCCATTTGCGTCTCCACTGCAGACGTTCGTCGCGTTGCTTCTTGAGAGCCAGGGCCGCGAGGTGGAGACCCGCCACGAAGGCTCCGAGGCAGTTTTCCACACGCTGGCTCGAACCGTCCGACCATGATTGCCGGATCTTGCTGTCGTACGGGAGCTCGTTGATGGAGATTTTCAATTGTCCTGTTGGTTTGTAATCCCATTGTGGAGGATACACATAGAGGCCCTTTTTCTGCTTGGCTTCTTCCTCGGTGGTCAGCGAGTGTGGCACTCGTTGTGCGAACTCTGATATTGAAAATGTCATGGGTTCGTCGAGGACCGTGACAGAAAGATTCTCGGTGTCGACATTGGCCCAAGTAATCGCGATCTTCCGTTCATCTAGTGCACGGAAAAGCGCGTCGAGAATTCCCAACGATCTCGGAAGTGCAGGCTCAGAGACTCTAATGTGCGCCAGGGGCTTGCCCTCTTTCGGGAGCAGCAACCCCCTCTCATCTTTGGTAGGGTGTGCCAGCAGTTTCTTGGTCCTGAGAACCAACGGATGAGAAATCAAGCGGTCACTCTGAACCACGATCGCCGCTGGGACCAACATCGCTCGGACCTGCGGATCGAGATTTTGCGCGAGAGCATCGAGCGGTTTTTCGCGGACTATAATGTTGACGACATCGAGCCTCGTGTCTGTAAGATCCGGCAAGGGAATTGTCTCTGGGTCGTACCCTCTTTCGACACGGGCCCAATGGCCTACGGGCGGGCGAGGGATCTGGTGTTTCTCGCAAATTTTCGCCAGCCCAACATCGGAAAGCCCAAACTCCTTCGCAAGCGTCCGCATAGGCGTGCTCCAGACACGTCGGTACAATTCTGCACGCGTAACCGTTAGCGCTTTTTCAGAAAACATGACACCCTCCGAATTTCAGGAAATTCAAATCGTCACAATCAGACGACAAGTCTTAAGGCAAAGTCCAGGGAGCACTGGGCACTCGGCTCACAGCGAGGGGTGACGACGAGACCATAAAAACGCGTGATCAGTTCTCTGGGCCAGTGGCTAGAAGAGCTTCACGCAAACGACCTCGGCGGGGTCTTCCATCCTTCCGCGATACCATGGTTCAAATGCTCGAAGCTAACTCGAACGAGCTCGTCGCTACGAGCTTCTTGTCCAAAGTTGCGTGAAGGCTGCTTCGGAAGTGTGATCACCTAGAACTGTCTCAAAATAGCGGTTCACTCCACATGTGCCCAAGCTCGTCGTATCGATTGGCGTGGATTTCCTGCCGTGTCAGTGTCTTGATCATCGATTTCGTGGACAGCCCGGAATTGACGATGAAATTTATTCCCGGCGAACTGTCGCAGAGCATGTATCCAGTTAAGCATGGGCTTATTCTCTTGTTGTTTGGAATCATCCCAGACTGGAATTCGCGTTCCGCGCGATTTTCCGGCGGTTTTTCGCTTCGCACGGCGAGCGAGTAGATAAGGCTCAAGAGAGTGTGATAACGATTGAGAGTCGCAGGCTTTCTACCCTGTTCTGAGAGTTCAGCAAGCTTGCGCTCGATATCCTGCGGCGTAATCTGGTTCGCGCGGCGATCGCGGAACCAGCGCAGGACCGTTTGCATGGGGCATCGATCCTATGATGCAGCGCTGCAGAAATTCGGAAGAGTGCGGCTCTGCAACCCAGCTCGAACGCTTCAGGTCGCGGCTTCGCGTCCCAGGGAACGCCTCGGCCGAGTTGCTCCCAGATATCTGTGCTCACCTGTTAGCTGCGCGACAATTGGGCTTGAAATATTAGCCGCAATCACAAAACCTGTGAAGAAAATGAATTAGCAATCCTAATAAGATAATCTTATAGGATATGGCTACCGATGTCCTTGACCGGATAAGTACGGGCATGGTAGCGTTCGCGATCAGTTTCCAGGCCCATCCGAATAGGAAGTGGTTCGGCCCGAGCGATCTCTCCTCGCTAGATGAGTGAACAAAGTGAGCCTCCTATGAAAATTCGAATTGCGACATTGGCACTATTGGCGTTCCTGTTTCCCTCGCCGTTTTCCGGCACGTTGGGACAAGCCTCGACCGCGAGCAGTCCCTCGAAGTATGACTTCGGGACTCATGAGATCGGCACCACCAGTGCCCCTATAGCCGTTCCGGTGGCGAACCCCGGTGCAACGGCCGTGAAATTCAAGGTCCAGCTAGACGCTTCGGATTACGCGATCGAAAAAGATGAGTGCACGGATGACGTCGCGCCGAAGGCGACGTGTGTGGTCTATGTGACGTTCTCCCCGATGGCGGAAGGATCTCGCCCGGGACAACTGTCAATCACGTACCCATCCGGCACGGGTAGTGCGACTTCCTCTTTGGCGCCGATTTCCATCACCGGAATGGGAAAGCTCGCTGACTTGGGCATTTCTTCGACGCGCGTGTGCTTTCCGCCGCAGCAGACCGGGAAGGTGAGCGCCCCTCAGACGATCACGCTCAGGAATAACTCGACGAGCGATCTCGTGGTCAGCAGCGTGGTAGCAAGCGGTGACTTTTCGTTCGAGGGGTTTCGTGACACAAAGACCCTAAAACCTGGTGAGGTCCTAGTCCTCGTGGCGCGTTTCAAGCCGTCGCGGGAGGGCCGTGCAGCGGGCATGCTGACAATCTTTAGCAATGCCCCTGGCAGCCCACAGGACGTGTACTTGGTTGGGAGCACGGTAAATTCACTTAGCGACCTCTGCGCCGCTTCTCCGCGCAGGGAATTCTTGGTCGTTTTCATTCTTTGCCTGCTTTATTGGCTGGCTGTGGTCGCGGTGCGCTGGAACCGGATCGCTCGGCCAACCCGAGAATTGTTAAAGGCGGAACTCGATTCCGTCCAAGCCGAACTAGAAACTGTATCGAACGGAAAACAAGGAGACGATCAATTTAGGGCCACCAAAATCAAGGAGCTGCTTACGATCGCAAAGGGTCTGATTGATAACCCAACCGATCCCTGGGGGCGGCGAGCAGCGAATGTTCTGTTCTGGAGTCGCGGGCAGGAGATGACCGGCTGGGACTACGTTTACGAAGCTCAGATTCAGATGGTGGCTCTTCTGAGCCCCCAGACAGTTGTGGCCCGTCTGGAATCCAACGAACAGCAACTGCGACTCGCAAACGACGCTCCTTCGCTGGCCATGGCCAATGCGATTCACACGCAGTTGACGGCTGCCCCAGCGGACGTAGACCCGGACCGTCGCAAAGCCTTGCTGGCGGAGGCTCTCAATGCCAATTACGACCGCGAAGAAACGGATTTCTGTGTGCTGGTCAGTTGGCAGAACAAGGCATCGTGGCTTGTCGGGTGCGGCCTAGTTCTGATTCTGATCCTGACCGGGGCGATTCACCATCACTCGATCCTCTTCTTGGTGGGCGCCGCCGGCGGATTGATAAGCAGGTTAAGTCGCTCGCTCGATCGCAAAGACGTGCCAACAGACTATGGGGCGTCCTGGACGACGTTGTTTCTCAGCCCGGTCGCCGGGGCGTTGGGTGCTTGGGCAGGAATCCTGGTCTCCGGGCTGGCGGTCAATCTTAATGTCTTGGGCAGCGTTTTCAAAGTGGACTGGTCCGACGCTCCATGCCAACCGATCACCCTCGCAATCGCTCTATTATTCGGATTCTCGGAGCGTTTGCTGGACGGTGTGTTCGATAAATTGGTCGATAAGACCGGGGTGGCACAAACGACGTCGACCAATCCCCAGCCTCCGCAGAAGACGACGAGTAACCCGCCCGCAACGGCAGGACAGGCTTCGGATCAGGGAGCGGCCAAATAGGATTTGGGGTGCATGGAGCTGAACCTGAATTGTTTCGGCGGCGTCACTCCAGAAACGAAGATTCTAGACGTAAACGTGTCGGTGGCGGAGTCTGCGCAGGCGCTGTCCCTGGATTTAGACAACGTCGCGAGGCATCTTCATGCAGGTAATGGCAAGTCGCCCCTTCGACGTGTGCCCGCGAACTCAAGCGACGAGCGTCCAGATTGGGCGGGGTCTTTAGGCCGAGCTGAAACGTTGTGATTCAGGACAGGGTTGCAACCATGGATTCGTCTTCGGCAGCTTGCTAATACTTAATCAGAATTCCAGCCTGCACGGCGTTAATGCGCTTGTAAGTCGGCGGGGCAAATCCATCCTTGAACGCGACAGTGACGTTGAAATTGCCCTGTGGGTCGAGAGCGAAAGCACTCGAAAGGATGCTGATCCCTTTCCATCCCTGCACGGTATGCAAAAACAATGAGTTGGTTGGCGTTTGCACGATCGTATTTTCAGTAGTCGCCAGATAACGTCCTACGAACGATTCGTCAACACTAAATTTCCACAGTTGGACTAGAAGATGCACCTGTGGTACGAGCCTGAAGATGGGATATTGCGG
>Ga0209167_10001763_pt1 | contig 12329 bp, 13 predicted proteins | sample Coa_R1_9_FD_187154 | JGI IMG/M metagenome (GOLD analysis project Ga0209167, IMG submission 187154) | Surface soil microbial communities from Centralia Pennsylvania, which are recovering from an underground coalmine fire - Coalmine... | ecosystem: Environmental > Terrestrial > Soil >... | reverse complement strand
GCCCAGCCAGCCCCAGGTGAACGATCCGATGACGGTGCCGGTGATACCGGACAGCGGCAGCAGGGAGACGGGCAGCCCGGCGTGCGGGTGGGCGGCCGAGCTGAGGCCGTACTCCTTGGCCATGCCGGGCGCGACGAACGAGAGGTCAATCGGATGGATGGCGTCAATGACAATGGCCACCGCCAGCACGATCATGAGCTGGACCACCGTGGCGGTGACACGCGTCTCACCGGAGACGATCTTGCTCCCCTCCGCAGCCGCGGTCACCGGCCGCCGCCGGGGAATCAGGCCGATGATGCTGGCTGCGAGCCCGACCAGGATGAGCGCCATGCCGGCGTCCATGAGGACCATGCTGGCGCCCATGGAGCCCATCTTCGACACCTGGTAGTGCATACTTCGCGACGCGAGATACAGCGGGAAATGCAGCGCGGTGCCGATGGCAGCCAGCAGGCTGCCGATCCAGAACAGCGGAGCATTCCTGAATTGGCTGAGCGTCGGCCGTTCCTGGCCGGCGCCGAATTCATTGGATTGCATGGTAGCTGCTGCCTCCGTACCTGACTTTCACACCGCGCGGCGAGGAAGATCTGTTGTTGGCCGAGGGCCGCCATAATCGCCGTGGCGGCCCTCAGCACAATCTCGGAATGTGGTCGTTACGAGGTGACGCTGATCTCGCCGAGGATGAGGTCGCCGCCGAACATCGACCAGCCCTTGTGGAACTTCGACGGCGTGGCCAGCGGGTTGCCTGGCGTCTTCCAGAACGGGGTGGTGAAGCTCAGGAAGAACGAGTCACGCTGGCCGGTGCGGCTGCCGTCGGTGGCGTTCACCTGGAACGGAGCCGTGGCGTCCTCGATCGTGATGCCCGCCACCTTGGTGATCGAGCGGATCACGCCCTTCCCCAGAATGGTGCCGGCCGAGTGGTTGACGTCGTAGGTCGGCTGGCTGAGCGAGAACATGGACATGGCGAACGGGCCGGAGAAGCCTGGGCCGAGCAGGATGCCCAGGATGGGCTCGAGGAAGCCGGCCAGCACGGAAAGCTGGTTGAAGTCCATGCCCATCTGGCCGACCTGGCAGGTGGACAGTTCCCTGCTGATGGTCGCACAGGCGATCATCTGCACGCTGCCGACGCCGACATGCATGCCGGCCCCCGCGTCCTTCAGGGTCGGCACGTTCTTGCTGGTGATGTGGTGGCTGCCGTTCTTGGTTGCGCCGAGTGCCGGCACGCTCATCCCGCCGGCGGCCAATGCGGCAGCGGCGGCGCCGCCCACGGTCGCCGTGCGCACGAACGACCGCCGGTCGATACCGCTGGCTGACATGGATTCACCCTGGCCAGCCGGGAGATTTGACTGCTTACGTTCTTCCACGAGACCTCCCAGGTCTAAGGAAATCCGCCGGGCGGCTGGGCTCATTGGCCCGGTCGATGCCCTCCGGGTCTTCATGGAATAACTTAAAGTGGCTGCCGTTGTTACACCGTCAACGTGGCGTTATAATTGCGTTGGCGCGGCCCGAAACGCTTTTCTTTTCGGCAAAGGTCTATTCAGTGCTTCCCGGGGACCTGCGCGAACGACGATTCGTCAACGATGCGATAACAGTCGGTGGGGTATAGTCACAGCCGCGCTCCAGCCTCATCGTGACGTTACAAAGCGGGTGAAATCGTGCCTATCCCCACCGAACCCATCGGAAGCATCCCCCGGTCCCCGGAGCTGATGGCGGCCGGCCGCGCCCTGGCCGCCGGGCAGATGACGGCGGATGATTATGCCACGGTCGTCGATGCCGCCACCCGCGAGACCATCGAACGGCTCGAGGCGGCAGGCTCGCCGGTCGTCACCGATGGTGAGCAGCGTAAGCCGAGCTTCGCCACCTACCCGATCGCCGGCCTGGACAACCTCGCGCCGGACGGCCCGGTGATCCCGTTCGCCGACGGTCACACCCGCCAGCTCCCCAGACTGACCAGCGGCCCATTCCGCTATACGAACCACGCCGCCGAATACCTCGAGACGGCGCTGCGCTATGCCCATGTCCCGGTCAAGCAGCCGGTGATCGCCGCGTCCTGCCTGAGCCTGCTCTACCCGGCCGACGGCATCGACGGCTACCCACGCGAGGCGTTCCTCGCCGACCTGGTGCGCGAGGCGGTCGCCGACATCCGCGGCGCCCTGGACAAGGGCGCCGCCACCGTGCAGATCGACTTCACCGAGGGCAGGCTGGCCCTGAAACTGGATCCCAGCGGGGGGGTGCTGCAATCCTTCATCGACCTCAACAACCAGGTACTGGCCGCGTTCACACCCGATGAGCAGAAGCGGATCGGCGTGCACACCTGCCCTGGCGGGGACCAGGACTCCACCCATAGCGCCGACGTCGACTACGCGGGCCTGCTGCCAGCCCTGTTCAGCCTGACCGCAGGGAACTTCTACATACAGCTCGCCAGCGAGCCGGACCCGGACCGGGTGCTCGGCATCATCGCCGGCCACGCCAAGCCGGAGCAGCGGATCTTCGTTGGCGTGACCGACCCCATCGACCCCACGGTGGAGACCGCCGAGCAGGTCCGTGACCGGGTGCTGCGGGCCGCCCGTCATATTGACCCGTCCCGGCTGGGCAGCTGCGACGACTGTGGCTTCTCCCCGTTCGGTGACGACACCTCCACCTCTCGCGAGACCGCGTTCGCGAAGGTCCGCGCCCGGGTGGAAGGAACGGCGCTGGCCGCCCAGGCACTCGGCGTCTGACCCGGGTCGCCTGGCTGAAGGGAAGCCGGCCGTGAACGGTGCACTGTGGCTGGCCGCCGCGCTGGGTGGGCTGGCGGTGGCCGGGCTGGCGGTGGCCGGCCTGGCTGGCACGGCGCCCCGGCTCGGTGCCACCGTCGAGCTGCTGACCCTGGCCGTCATCGGGCTGGTGCCGCCGCTGCTGCTGGCTTGTGCCGCCGCCACGGTGGGTACCGCGGCCGGGACGCCGGGGCGCATGATCGGCGGGCTGTGCGTGCTCGCCGACGGCCCGCTCGGTCTCGCCCAGATGACGCTGTACGGGCTGGCACTGGTGGCGGTGGGCCGCACGAGCCTGGCCGCGAAGCGGGCGGTGGCCGCGGCGCACCGGGCCGAACTGCGTGGCCTGGCGCTGGCCGGTGCCACCCCCCGCCGGCTGGCCGACGGGCAGCTGGCATGGGTCGTCCCGTCCGGGCAGCTCGCCGCCTATTCGGGTGGACTGCGCCACCCACGGCCCGTGGTCACCACCGGGCTGCTCAGCCTGCTCGGCCCGGCCGAACAGGAGGCGGTGCTGCGGCATGAGAGTGCTCACATCCGGCTCGGTCACCCGCGGATCCTGTTGTTCGGCGCGGCCATCGCGGACAGCTACGGGTGGCTGCCCCCGGCCCGGTGGGCCTGGGCCGGGCTGCGGCGCGATCTGGAAGCCGCCGCTGACGACGAGGCCGTTTCGGCGGCCGGGCCTGGGCCGCTGCTCTGCGCGCTGGCCAAGGTCACCCTCGCCCAGGCGGTCGCGGTCCCGGGAGCCGCCGGGTTCGCCGACTCCGGTGATCTGCGCTACCGGATTCGCCGCCTGCGGGAACCTCATCCGCGCCGGGCCGGTGCCGCGCTCACCCTCGGCCTGGTCGGCGGCAGCCTGACCGCGGGCCTGGCCGTCGTCACCTGCCAGCTACTGAACGCCAGCGCGCCGTGGACGACCATGATTCCGGCGCTCGCCGGGTTCGGCTACCTGGGCTGGCGGCCGGCCTGGGCCAGCCGGACCCGCTCAGACACCAGGTTTCCCCGCCGGGGCCGGCGGGGTGTCTCCGCCGCCTGACCCCTCGTCGCCGGATTCCCTGAGGATCGCGGCCAGGTCGGCCAGCAGCTGCGGATCCTGGGTGCCGGAGACCAGGTGAGCCAGCACGGCGCGCCGGTCGCCCGCGCTGGCCAGCAGCCGTTCGATCGCCTTGGCGGTGAGCTGGTCGGGATCCCCGGCGGGCTGGTACGTGAATCGGCGGCCGTCGCCCGTCCGTTCCACCAGCCCCTTGCCGACCAGGCGGGTCAGCACGGTGACGACGGTGGTGTAGGAACGTCGCGGGCCCGGCAGCCTGTCCGCCAGCTCTCTGGCTCCAAGCGGTGCCCCCGCCGCCCAGAGGCGCTCCAGCAGCTCGGCTTCCAGGCTGCCGAGGCTGGTGCCCGCGATGTTCTGCCGCTTCATCACTCCTAGTCTGCCAGCCTCGTGGTGGCCGCAGGCCGCATCAGCGCAGAGTGGCGGCGTGGGCGAGCATCTGTGATGCGGTCTTGCCTGGAGCCGAGTTGACGTAGCGCACGTGCCCGGTGGAATCCACCAGGAAGTAGATGTCCATCTCGCCCTTGGGGTTGTAGGCGCGGGTAAGGGCTGCGGAGGCGGTGCCGAACACCCAGTTCGGGCTGTGCGTCCCCATTCCGGCATAGGTGTCGACGAACGACGTCATGGTCGGATTGGAGTGCCCCAGGTCGCCGTAGAGTTCCAGTTCGACCACCTTCACGTGCATCGTGGCCAGCTTGGCCGCCAGTTGGCTCTGCATGGCCCTGGTCCCCACCTGGCAGACCGCGCACCAGGTCGTGACCAGCCAGATCATGGCTGGCGCGCCACGCAGCGAGGAAAGGCTCTCCCGCTGTCCGGCCACGGTCGTGTAGGTGCCCGATGGGGCCATGCCGCCGGCCATCGGCGCCATGCCGCCGCCCTTCATCGATCCCATCGAGCTCATCGACCCGTTCATGGAGTCGCTCATCGACGACTTCGCGGCCGGGCTGCCACCCGAGCTCAGCGTGACCCCCAGGATCACCCCCACCACGACCACGGCGATCGCGCCCAGGCCGGTCCAGCGCCGTCGCGGTGCCTGCCACCAGCGGGATAGCAGGCCGGGCTTGGCTGCGGTGACCGGTCCGTTGCTGTCTGATTCGTTACTCACCAGGTGCCTCCTTGCAAGCGGTGCTCTTCGGTATCGGCGAATCACAAACCCCCGCCAGGCACTGGGCCCGGACCAGCTTGCGCAGCGACCAGGCCCCGCTCACGGCCATCAGCAGCAACGCCCCGGTCAGCAGCCAGTTCTGGTTGGAAGCGAAGAAGTAGGCGATGTTGCCGGTGGTGCTGAGCTGTGTGGCCACGGGCAGGCCGAGCAGCCCGACCACTGTCGGCACGACCGGGCTGCAGCACAGGAAGCTCGGCGCCAGGCTGATCACGGCGGCCAGGGCGCCGGCCAGCCCTCCCCGCCTCGGCCGGCCGGCGCGGTTCTTCGCGATCCGCCGCATCGCGTACACCTGCAGCGTGACTATCCAGGCCAGGCCCAGGGACAGGCCCACGGTGAAGGCGGCATAGCGCGGCCCGAAGTACTGCCAGTTGGCGAACGAGATCTGCAGCGTGAAGTCGAACGGCAGCAGCACCGAGTACGCGACCCCGGTGATCAGCGTGATGACGCCGAACAGCACCCGGCTCACCGGGTCGGCGGCGATCTGGCCGGTCACCGACAGCCATGTCCGCGCCGTGACGGGCTGACCGGCCAGCCCCCCCGGCTGGCCGGGCCCGCCGTGCGCGGTTACCCGCTGCGCAGCCATCGGTCCGGCGCGGTATGCAAAGTAACCACCTCGCACTGGGGGGACGCGCGAGCCCAAGTACTACTACAGCAAGTCCGAGCACTACTACATTTACGTAGATTACTCCTACGGTGGCGTCGAACATAGACCTTGCAACGAGATAAACCCGCCCACGGATCCCGCGGTAGGCAGGTGGCCCGGGTCAGCGCGTCAGCGGGCCGCGATCTCCGAGCGCCAGCTGTGCCTTGGCTGGTAACCGAGCATGCGGCGGGCCTTCCCGGAGCTCAGCATCGACTCGTGCGGCCCGGCCTCGTGGCGCAACGGCACGCCGGGGAAGAACTCGGCCATCAGCTCGGTGACCGGGCGGCTCATCACCGTGTCCGGGCTGGCGATGATGAAGGCCTCGGCCCCGGTGAACGGGGCCTCGAGCGCCTTGCGCACCGCCTGCGCCGCGTCCCTGGCGTCGATGTAGGACCACAGGTTCCACTTCCGCCGGGCCGGGTCGGCGTCGAACCCGGGGAACTCGGCGTATTCGCTGGTCAGCATCACGTTGGAGAACCGCAGGCTGGCGATCTTCATCTCCGGCTCCCAGCGGCAGAACTGCCGGGCCATCTCTTCGCCTACCGTCTTCGACAGCGCGTACGCCGACTCCGGCCGCGGTGGGTACTCCTCGTCCACCGGCGCGTACGGCGGCGGGATGTCGAACGGCAGGCCGAGCACCGTCTCGCTGGACGCCCACACGACGTTCCTGATGCCCCAGTGCCGGGCGCTGGCGAACACGTTGTAGGTGCTGACCGTGTTGTTGCGGAACAGTTCGGCACCGGGTACCCAGCCGGGCGCCGGGACCGCGGCCAGGTGGACGACCGCGTCGGCACCGTGGTGCCGGTCGTCGATCTGGTGCAGTGCCTCCATCGTCTGCCCCATGTCGGTCAGGTCCACCCGGGCGAACGGGCACGGGTCACCGGCGGCCCGGACCAGGTCCACGTTCGTGACCGAGTACCCATGTTCGAGCAGTTCCGCCAGGCAAGCCCGGCCCAGCTTGCCGCTGCCACCGGTCAGCACCACGTGCGTCATCCACGTCCTCCTTAGTCGGCTGCTCCAGCCATTTCACCGGATGCGTATCATCTGGCGCATACAGACCCTGGGTCCTGGTGAGGAGCTGGTCACCAATGGCGCTGCTGCGAAGCTATGTATGCGGGGACTGGTTCACCCCAGCCGGCCAGGGCCGGCCCATGCTGGACGCCGTCACCGGTGCGGAAGTCGCGTCGGTGTCCTCGGCCGGAGTGGACATGGCCGCCGCCCTGGCCTACGGCCGTTCCACCGGCGGCCCGGCGCTGCGGGAGCTGACCTTCCACCAGCGCGCCGGGCTGCTGAAGGCGCTCGGCTCGCGGCTCCGCGAGCACCGGGATGAGCTGTACGCGCTGTCCGCCAGGACCGGAGCCACCCTGGGCGACTCGAAGTTCGACGTGGACGGCGGGATCGGCGTACTGCTCGGCTACGCCAGCAAGGCGCGGCGCGAACTGCCCAACGACACCGTTTATATTGACGGGGCGGTCGAGCCGCTCGGCCGCGGCGGCCAGTTCGTGGGCCAGCACGTCATGACCTCGCTGCGCGGCGTGGCCGTCCAGATCAACGCGTTCAACTTCCCGGTCTGGGGACCGCTGGAGAAGCTCGCCCCGGCGTTCCTGGCCGGCCTGCCGAGCCTGATCAAGCCGGCCAGCCAGACGGCGTACCTGACCGCGCGGCTGGTCGAGCTGATGGTTTCCTCAGGCTTGCTTCCGGACGGTTCGGTGCAGCTCATCTGCGGCGGCGTGGGTGATCTGCTCGATCATCTGACCGAGCAGGATCTCGTCTCGTTCACCGGCTCGGCCGCGACCGCGCGGAAACTCCGGGCGCACCCGGTCATCACCGGCCGGTCGGTGCGCTTCAACGCCGAGGCCGACTCGCTGAACTGCTCCATCCTGGGCCCGGACGCGGCTCCCGGAACGGCCGAGTTCGATCTGTACGTGAAGCAGCTGGTGACCGAGATGACGGTCAAGGCCGGGCAGAAGTGCACGGCCATCCGGCGCGCGTTCGTGCCGTCCGCCATCGCCGGCGACGTCACCGAGGCGGTCAGCGAGCGGCTGGCCAAGGTGGTCGTCGGCAGCCCGGCCGCCGAGGGAGTGCGGATGGGGGCGCTGGCCAGCCTGGAGCAGCGCGAGGAAGTCCGGCGCAGGGTCAAGGGGCTGCTGGCCGCGGGCCGCTTGGTCTACGGCGACCCGGAGCACGTCGAGGTGGCCGGCGCGGACGCAGAGCGCGGTGCGTTCATCTCGCCGCTGCTGCTGCGCTGTGATGACCCCGGCCGGGCCGAGCCGCACGAGATCGAGGCGTTCGGCCCGGTGGCGACGATCATGGGCTACTCCGGCACCGGCGAGGTGGCTGGCCTGGCGGCGCGTGGGCTGGGCAGCCTGGTCGGCTCGGTGGTTACCGCGGACGCTGACTTCGCCCGCGACGTGGTGCTCGGCGTCGCCCCCTGGCATGGCCGCCTGCTGGTGCTCGACCACGACGATGCGGCCGAGTCCACCGGCCATGGCTCCCCGTTGCCGCCGCTGGTACATGGCGGTCCCGGCCGGGCCGGCGGCGGCGAGGAGATGGGTGGCATCCGCGGTGTGTTGCACTACATGCAGCGCACGGCGGTGCAGGGCAGCCCGCGGGTGCTGGCCGCGGTCACCGGGCGCTGGGTTCCAGGTGCGGCCAGGAACGCCGACGGCATGCACCCGTTCCGCAAGCCACTGGCCGACCTGCGGCCCGGGGACACCGTGACCGCCGGCCCGCGCCGGGTGACGCTGGCGGATATCGAGCACTTCGCGGAGTTCACCGGCGACACGTTCTATGCGCACATGGACGAGGGAGCGGCCAGGGCCAACCCGTTCTTCGACGGCCGGGTCGCGCATGGCTACCTGGTGCTGTCGTTCGCGGCCGGGCTGTTCGTCGACCCCGATCCAGGGCCGGTGCTGGCCAACTACGGCGTCGAGAACCTGCGCTTCCTCACGCCCGTCTACCCTGACGACGAACTGACCGTCACGCTGACCTGCAAGCAGATCATCCCGCGTGAGGACGCCGGGCACGGCGAGGTGCGCTGGGACACCGACGTGACGAACCAGAAGGGCGAGTCGGTGGCCAAGTACGACGTGCTCACCATGGTCGCCAAGCAGTGGCCACCGGCTGATCCGCAATAGCTGACCTGGGCCGCCGCAGGCCGGTGACGGCGACGATGGGACCAAAGTCCCACGTACTTGGGCCGGTCGGCCCTATGGTCCCGCCCGGCCGCCTGGTGTGCTTGTGCACGGCACGAGCACACACCAGAACTTGAGGGACCTTCCATGACCGTGCTTGACCTGGAACCGGTGTGTACACCGGTGGCGCCAGCCGTCGGGGGTTTTCTCTCACAATGGCCGTCCGAGGCCGAACCCGCCTGCGCCGCGGCGGGGCGGGTGTCCTCGGCTAGATCGAGTCGCTGCCGCTGGGCTGGGGCAGCCTGGTGACAGAGCGGGGCGCCAGGCTATCTCGCGCAGCGGCAGCGACTCTCCCCGGGCCGGGCAACTGACCACCGCATACACGAGGCCGCCACGAGGGTGTCACAGGGGCCATCCTCTGGCAGTCTTGGCCGCGGTCAGCCCGCCAGCAGCGCGGCGGCGTGGTCGGGAACGAAGGTCTGCGACTCCATCGGGGCCCGCACGTAACCCTGGGATTTCGGCCGGTGCGGCAACTCGAGCAGCCGGCGCTGCACGTCGTGATAGTCGATCGTGCTCAGCAGGTGGGCGATCATGTTGATCCGGGCCCGCCGCTTGTCGGCGCTGTCCACCACGTACCAGGGCGCCTCGGGGATATCGGTGTGCACGAACATCTCGTCCTTGGCCCTGGAGTAGTCCTCCCACCGGGTGATCGACTCCAGATCCATCGGGGACAGCTTCCAGCGCCGCATCGGGTCCTTGAGCCGGGCCTCGAAACGGCGCTCCTGTTCCTCGTCGCTCACCGAGAACCAGTACTTGCGCAGCACGATGCCTTCCTCTACCAGCAGCCGCTCGAAGATCGGGCACTGGTGCAGGAACCGGCTGTACTGCTCCTTCGTGCAAAAGCCCATCACGTGCTCGACCCCGGCGCGGTTGTACCAGCTCCGGTCGAACAGCACGATCTCGCCGGCCGCGGGCAGGTGCGCGATATAGCGCTGGAAGTACCACTGCGACTCTTCCCGCGCGGTCGGCGCGGGCAGGGCGGCGATCCGGGCCACCCTGGGGTTGAGGTACTCGGTGACCCGCTTGATCGTACTGCCCTTGCCGGCCGCGTCCCGGCCCTCGAAGACCACGACCAGGCGGACTCCCTCGGTCTTCACCCATTCCTGCAGCTTGACCAGCTCGGCCTGCAGCCGGAACAGCTCCTTCTCGTAGATCTGGCGGGGCAGCCGCGCCGGGGGAGCGCCCGTCTTGGCGTGCTTGTCCTGCTTGCCGCCCTTGCCGTTGTGCTGCGCCATCGTGCTCCCCTTCGGCTCGGCTACACCCTTGACCTACCCAGATCGCCGGGGATCACGGCGTGATGCTCAGGCCGGGGGACTTAGGTCGGTGAAGACGGGGACTTTGGTCCCATGTGGTCCGGCTGCGTATCCGGTTGACTACACACATGTTCATCGCCGGCGAAGCGCGCCTGGAGGTTGACTTCCCGATCGCCACTGCCAGGCTGGAGGACCTGGCCCGGGGCAGCTCGCTGGCGAGCGTGTCCGGGGCCGCCTACGGCGGTGTACCGGGAGTGTCCGGTCTGGTCTCGGTCTCTTTCCTGGATCTTGTGGTCCGTGAAGATTCGGTGGTCCTGGGGGTGCGGTGGAACGCGGCCGGTCCTGGCGGCGCGCTGTTCCCGGCCCTCGATGCCAACATCATCCTGACCGCGGACGGCGAGCGGGCGACCGTGCTGCGGCTGGAGGGCGCCTACCGGGCGTTCCCGGGCGAGCTGGATTCGGTGACCCCGGACCAGATGGCCACGGCGACGATCCGCAGTTTCGTCGCCGGCCTTGCCAGGGCCATTGCCTGCCCCGCGGGCACGGCCGGGGCAGGCCAGCCCGGCGACTGAGCCGGCCAGGGTTCAGCCGGCCAGGGTTCAGCCGGCCAGGGTTCAGCCGGCCAGGGTTCAGCCGGCCAGGGTTCAGCCGGCCAGCAGGACGCCGAGGAAGAGTGCCGCCAGCGCGCTGAGGCCGGTCAGGGCGCCGAAGACCGCTTGCCCGGCCGGACCGCGGGCCCGTATGTGCAGGGCCGCGGCCACGCCGGACACGGCCACGGCCACCAGCTTGACGATGAGCGTCGCCCGGTAGCTGGAGTCGTGGCTGATCTGCGGCGAGACAGCCGTGATGTTCCAGATCCCGGTGGCGATGAGCACGGCGAACGCGGTCCAGGCGACCTGGTTGAACCGCCGCGCAGCGGCTCGTGGCACCTCGGCGCCGAACCGGCGCAGCACCGGTACCAGAGCCGCCAGCGTCAACTGGCCGCCCACCCACACGGTCGCAGCCAGCACGTGCAGAAAGAGCCGGATGGTGTCCAGGCTGACCGGAAGCATCTGATCTACCGCAGGTACCCTTCGACCGCCTGCGCGGCCAGGTCCACGATCTCCTCCGGGCTGGCCTTGACGAGCGTCTCCACCCCGATGACGTGGCGCAGCATGGCGATGCCGATGAGCTGCCCGGCGACCAGCGAAGCCCGCAGGCGCGCGTCCGCATGGCCGGTGTGCCTTGCGATGACCGGCAGCAGTTCCGTGGTCAGGAACTCACGCAGCATGGCGGCGGCCTTGTCGCTGGAGACCGCCGAGCGGACCAGGGCGATGATGGCGTTGCGGCTCTGGTCGCTGTCGACGAGCTGCAGGTAGCTGCGGACGAGGGTGGCGGCGAACTCGTGGCCGGGCAGCGTCGCGAGGCCGGCCAGCAGCTCGGAAAGGCCCGCGGGCAGCCCGGTCGCGGCGGCGAACAGCCCTTCCTTGGTGCCGAAGTAGTGGATGAGCAGTGCGGGATCCACCCGGGCCCCGGTGGCGATGCTGCGCAGCGAGGTGGCGTCGTAGCCGCGGGTGGCGAACCGCTGGCGGGCCACGGTCAGGATGGCCTCGCGGGTGCCCGGAGCCCCGGGCCGCCGGCCGGTCCGTCCCGCCGGGCGGGTCTGGCTCACCCGGCGGCCGGTTCGGTTGCCGGGTTGGTCACGATGGCCACAAACGCCTCCTCGAGGTTCGCCGGTACGATCTCGATGGCCGCCGCGATGCCCGCGGCGGACAGCAGCGCGGCGGCGGCCGGTGCGGTCCCGCCTACGCGCAGCACCCGGCCGTGCAGCTGAACAGGGATGTTGCCCTCGTCGAGCAGGGTGAAGGCGCGGTTGTAATCGCCGCAGCGCACCTCGGCCACCGTGCGGCCGGCGATGATCTCCGCTGTGCTGCCCCTCGCCAGCCCGCAGGACGATCATCGTGGCGACCGTGCGCCGGTCCCGCCTGAGTTCCCGGAATTCCTTGACGATCATCGCCAGCATACGGAACCTCCTAAGTCAACAGTTATTGAACTCTACATTCATTGAAGTCGGCAAGCGTTGATTTAACGCGGGGAAATCCCAGGTCGTTTTGTAGGGTGAACGACGAAACGTCCGCTGGTGAACTCGCCGGGCGGCCGGCTCATGGGAGGGGCACGCCGATGAACGAGACGACGGGTGAGCGCCGCCCCATCGGGGTGTTCCTGCTCGATGACCACGAGATCGTCCGGCGCGGGGTCAGGGATCTGCTGGAGGCCGAGCCGGACATCAAGGTGGTGGG
>Ga0209167_10001762_pt1 | contig 12331 bp, 10 predicted proteins | sample Coa_R1_9_FD_187154 | JGI IMG/M metagenome (GOLD analysis project Ga0209167, IMG submission 187154) | Surface soil microbial communities from Centralia Pennsylvania, which are recovering from an underground coalmine fire - Coalmine... | ecosystem: Environmental > Terrestrial > Soil >... | reverse complement strand
GCGGACGTGAAGTTTCTTATCAGTTCACTGCGGCTTCGCTGGAGAATCCCCTGAGCATGCCGGCGCTCAGGCAATTCAAATGCCCGAACGGTCTGTGAGGCGCTTGTGCACGCCGGCCTCTATGGCAAGCTCCCCGCCAAACGCGATTTTGTCGCCGCCAATACGCCGCGCGCCTTTCTCGACCTGTGGGAGCCTTGGTTGCAGGGGAGCGTTGCGACCTCGCGCCAACTTCTCGGCGAAGCCTGGCGCGACGCCTATCTGAGCGCGCCGATCTGGCGCTTTTGGCTCGGCGCGAATTTTTGCGGCGAGGCCGTGCTCGGCGCCTTCATGCCCTCGATCGATGGGGTCGGCCGCTATTTCCCGCTGACGATATTTATTGGCGAGGGCGCGCTGCCTCCGCCGGAGCTTGAGCCTAACAAGGACTGGTTCGACGCGGTCGAGACAATCCTGCTCGACGCCTTGCATCCAGAGCGCGATTTCGAGAGCATCGCAGCGGCGGTCGCGGGCCTTCCGGCGCCGGCGCAATCGCCGGTCGAGGCGTCCATCGCCGGCATTACCCTCCTTTCGAAAGGTTCGATCCTGGTGCGCGATTTCGGCGACGAACTGCCGCTCGCCTTGCGCGCCGCGCGACGGTTCGGTCATCATCACACCTTCGCGGGGCAATCGTTCTGGTGGACGATCGGCGGCGAAGGCTTCCCGCCGACAGCCATCATCGAAAGCGGCCTGCCCGGGCCCGAACGTTTCGCCGAAATGCTGACCGGCTCGTTCGACCGGTCCATCGCCGTTCCGGCTTAGGGGCAGCGCCATGACCGGCACTCTGGTCTTCGACACCGCGAGCGCGAGCCACGTCGGCAAAGTGCGGACGGTGAACGAGGACGGCCTGCTGGCGCGCCCGGATCTCGGCCTCTGGGCGGTCGCTGACGGCATGGGCGGCCATGGCGCGGGAGATCTCGCGAGCAGCGCGGTGATCGCCGCGCTGGACACGATCAGAAGCGCGGACACCGCCGCCGAGTTGCTCGCGCAATTCGAGCATCGGGTGATACGCGCCAACGCCGAGGTGCGCGCCGTCGCCCGCTCGCGCGCCCTAGGTCTGATCGGAACGACGCTTGCCGCCTTGCTCATTCGCCCGCCGCACTATGCGTGCCTTTGGTGCGGCGACAGCCGGGCCTATCTCTGGCGCGACGGCGGCTTGGCGCAAATCTCGCACGATCATTCCGAGGTGCAGGATCTGATTGATCGCGGCATTCTCGACGCGGCGGAAGCCAAAACCTGGCCGCGGCGCAATGTCGTGACGCGGGCGATCGGCGTGGCGGTCGAGACGGAGCTCGAATTGGCGGAAGGCAGGGTTGCGGCCGGCGACCGCTTTCTCCTCTGCAGCGATGGGCTGACGAACCATGTCGATGACGCAGAGATCGCGACGGCGCTCAGCGGCGGAGGACCAAAGCAGGCGTGCGAGCAACTCGTCGAACTGACGTTGCAGCGCGGGGCCAGCGACAATGTTTCGTTGATCGTCATCGCCTGCGCTTTCGACCAGCAGACCGTTCGCCTCGACGGCGCATGGCGCGCGGAGGCCGCTGCGGCTGCGCCTCGCGCGGCTGAGATAGAGTAGCAATAAGGCGAGCTAAAACGCTCCCACGGCCGCCGGCGGGCCGGCGATAATGGCTTCCTGACGCTCGGGGTTTGGCTATGATGCCGACATCGGTCCAACGAGGCCATTCGGCTGTCGTCGGGCCGCGACAGACGGAGCCAAGCGCCGCCCATGGTCGACACTCTCGAGGAATCGGATGCGCTGCCCGCGATTTCGCCCGAGGCGCCCTGCGGCCCGGACCTCGATTTTGAGGGCGATCCCGAATTCCTGAATTATTTGGCGGCGACCGAAGGGCAGCTTCCCGCCTCCTATTTCGATTTCGACGTCAAGGCCGTCGATTTCACCGCCGCCGAAGCAACCGGCGTCCAGTTGCTCGCCCGCACGCATGACGTTCGGCTTCTGGTCTTGCTGGCTAAGCTCGCCATCCTCCGGCGTGACATTAAGGGCTTCGCCAGGTGGGTTAGCGCGATCGCACAATTGCTAACCCGTCAATGGGACGAAGTTCATCCGCGCGGCGAGAATGGCGACTTCACGGCTCGCATGGCTCAGCTTGCGACGCTCAACGATTCTCCGGTCGTCCTTCTGCCGCTGCAATACGCGCCGCTGGCCGAAACGCAGCGCGAGGGCGTGTTGACGTTCCGCGCCCGGCTTGTCGCGAGCGGCGACGCCAATGCGCGCGAAGGCGAGCGGATGCCGGAGGCGGGGGCCATCGAGCGGATTTTGGCCAATTCGGATCTTCCCAACCTCAGCGCGACGCTTAGGGCGCTGCAGACCATCAAGTCGGCGATCGAAGAGATCAAAGCGACGACCCTGGAAAAAGCCGGCGTTCAGCAAACGGTGCCGTTCGACGGGCTGACGTCGCTCATCGAGCGCATGACGACGTTCATCCAAACGGCGGTCGCCGCGCGCGATCCCAGCGTCGCGCCGCCGAAGGCGCCGACGGAGACAGCGTCGGAGGAAGCGGGGGAGCCGGCGGCTGTGTCGAGCTTCGGCTCGCTGGCCGAGGCCGACGCCGCTCTCGCCGCGGCCTTCGCTTATTTCGCCAAGAACGAACCTTCGAGCGCCGCGGTCTTGCTGATTGGCCAGGCGCGTCAATTGCTCGGCAAGAATATCTATGAGGTGATGCAAATCATCGCGCCTGATTACGCCGCTCAGGCGAGAATTTTCGTCGGTTCAGAGCCCGCTTTCACCGTCAGGGTCAGCTCCATCGCGCCGGCTCAGGAGGGCGAGCGCGAACAGGCGGCCGGCGAACCGGCCGCATCCCGCGGCGCGGCGCTTTCGCTCGTCGATTCCGCCGCAGCCTATCTTCGCAAGGCCGAGCCTTCCAACCCCGCTCCGCTCCTCTTGGATCGCGCGAAGTCCCTCGCGTCGCGTGATTTCTTCGGGCTGTTGAAGGAGCTCCTGTCCGAGGACACGCTGACTGAAATGCGGCGGAATCGGTAGCGGGGCGCGCTATTTGCCTGGATCGTTGAGGAAGACCGTCCACTCCGGCGAGCTCAATGTGTCGATCTCCTCAAAATTGACGGCTTCCAGGCCGCGGCGCCAGCAGTCGGTTATGCCGTAGATCTTGAACTTGCGGCGATTGACGCACATTGAGACCGTGCCGACGAGGACGTCGGCCGCGTCGATGTCGGTGGCGTAAAGATAGACGTATCGTCCGGTAAGCGGCCCGCGGATCGGCGTCGCGCACGAGTTGGGGGTGACCGACCACCAGCCTTCGGTCGCAAATTCCTGGCCGGCGCCGTAGCCGACGGAGATGTTGAGCAGGTACTTGGTCCTGTTGCAGACGCGGAAGTCAGCCAAGGCCGTCGAGGCTGCGCCACAGGCGAGAAGAGCCGCAAAGAGCGCCAGCGTGCTTTTCCCGCGCCTCACAAGACCGACCCCTAAGCCTCCATTTCGCTCACGCCCAGGCGACCGTACGCCGTCTCACTGCACGTCGTAGGCGAAGGAGCCGTCCTTCACAGCGACTGCGGCCGTGGCGATTTCCTGACGCGCCAAAGAACGTTTGAGAATCTCTCGCGACAGCGCCGGCAAGATCGTGTTGGTGATGATGTTGTCGATCACGCGGCCGCCGGAATCCGGGTCGTTGCAGAGCGAGACGATGTGGTCGACCACCGGCTGATCATAGGTGAATTTCGCGCCGTGGTTTTCCTCGACGCGCTTGCCGATGCGGCCAAGCTGAAGACGCACAATCCCGCCCAACATTTCGGGCGACAACGGAAAATACGGGATCGTGACGATGCGGCCGAGGAGGGCGGGCGGGAACACGTTGAGCAACGCCGGCCGAAGCTCGACGGCGAGTTTCTCGGGATCGTCGGCGAGCGGGCCCCTCGCGGCATCCATGATCATATCGGTGCCGACATTCGAAGTAAGAATGATCAATGTGTTCTTGAAGTCGATGCGCCGTCCCGTGCCGTCCTCCATTACGCCCTTGTCAAAGACCTGAAAGAAAATCTCATGCACGTCGGGATGGGCTTTCTCGACCTCATCGAGAAGGATGACGCTATAGGGACGGCGCCGCACCGCTTCGGTCAGCCTGCCGCCTTCGCCGTAGCCGACATAGCCGGGCGGCGCGCCTTTTAGCGTCGAGACCGTATGGGCTTCCTGGAATTCCGACATGTTGATGGTGATCATGTTCTGCTCGCCGCCGTAGAGGGTCTCAGCGAGAGCGAGCGCCGTCTCCGTCTTGCCGACGCCCGACGGGCCGCACAGCATGAAGACGCCGATCGGCTTGTTCGGATTATCGAGCTTGGCGCGGTTGGTCTCGATGCGCTTGGCGATCATCGTAAGGCCATGCGATTGGCCGACGACCCGCCGATTGAGAATGTCGGCGAGATTGAGCACGGTTTGAACCTCGTCGGCGACCATGCGGCCAACCGGAATGCCGGTCCAATCCGACACTACGGACGCGACCGCCTGTTCGTCGACATGGGGATAGATCATCCGCCGCTCGGGATTGATCGCTTCGAGCGTATCGATCTTTTCGCGCAAAGAGGTCCGCGTGGTCTCGATCTCAGCCGAGCTTTCCGCCTCGGGCTTTTCGACCTCTTTCTTGTCGTCGCCGGTCGCGCCGTCCTTCTTTTCTCCGTCTTTGTCCCCAGAGAGCTTGGCCCGGAGCGCATGGATTTCCTCGACCAGTTTGCGCTCGCTCGCCCATTCCTCTTCAAGCCTAGCGAGCCCTTCGCCCTGGCTCGTCAATGAAGCCTCGATCTCGGCGATGCGCTCTTCATCCGCGGCGCCGAGATCGCGCTCGCGCAACAGCGCCTCCTTTTCCTGCTGCAACGACGCGATGCCCACTTGCGCGTCTTCGATCGCCGCCGGTTTGGCGGATTGGCTGATCGCGACCCGCGCGCACGCGGTGTCGAGCAGGCTTACCGCTTTATCCGGGAGCTGGCGCGCGGGAATGTAGCGGTGCGAGAATTGCACCGCGCTGACGATCGCCGCGTCCGAAACGCGCACCTTGTGATGCTTCTCCATCGGCCCGACCAAGCCGCGGAGCATGATCGCGGCGCGGGCGACGTCCGGTTCGCCGATCTGGATCGGTTGGAACCGGCGTGTCAGCGCCGGATCCTTTTCGAAATACTGGCGATATTCGGCCCAGGTGGTGGCCGCGATGGTGCGCAGCGTCCCGCGCGCCAGCGCCGGCTTCAAGAGATTCGCTGCGTCGCCGGTCCCTTGCTGGCCGCCTGCGCCGATCAGCGTATGGGCCTCGTCGATGAACAAGATGATCGGCGTCGGCGAAGACTGCACCTCGTCGATCACGGACCGCAGGCGCTGCTCGAATTCGCCCTTCATCGAAGCGCCGGCCTGCAACAGGCCGACATCCAAGACGCAGAGCTTGACGCCGCGTAACGGCGGCGGCACGTCGCCCGAGGCGATGCGCTGGGCGAAGCCTTCGACCACTGCGGTCTTGCCGACGCCGGCCTCGCCGGTCAGGATCGGATTATTCTGCCGCCGCCGCATCAAAACGTCGACGATCTGCCGGATTTCCTCGTCGCGGCCGAGGATCGGGTCCATCTTTCCGAATTTCGCCTTGGCGGTCAGGTCTTCGCTGAACCGGTCGAGAGCCGTGGTGCCTTTTGCGCCAGGCGCGGCGGTCGTCCCTTCGGCGCCGGCGGCGGCGAGACCGGAGCCATCCATCGGGCGAAGATTGCCTTCCTCAGATTCGGCCCACATCGAGCGATGGCCGGCGGCGACTTCGTCGACGTTGATCTTCGAGAATTCCTGCGACAGGGCGACCAGCGCGCGGCGCAGTTCCAGCGACTTCAGCATGGCGACGAGAAGATGGCCGGTACGGATCTGCGTTTCGCCGAAGAGCAGCGTCGCATAGTGCCAGCCGCGGTCCAGCGCGTCGGCAATTTGATTGGAGATGCCCGGCATCTCCGTTTCGTTCTTCCTGAAACCGTTGACGACCGTTCCGGTGTCGCGGAGCAGCTTGGCGCGGTCGAGGCCGAAATGATCCGCCGTCAGGGCGAGGTCAGTCCGGTCTTTCTGCAACAGATGCAGCATCCAGTGGCCGAGCTCGATGTTCCGGTTGCCGGCGCTCTTGGCGTGCCGAAGGGCTTGAATGAAGGCTTCGTAGCCGACCCGGTTGAGCTTGCCGGTGACCTGCTCGACGCTAATGTCTGCGCCCATTGCCCTCTCCCCCCGACTTCGCGCGTTCGTGGGTCAGGCGGCTGACCACGTGGAAACGCGCGTCCGTGCGGATTGCCTGATCCGTTCGCGACCAATTCGGCGCCATCCAGCTTGTCCAGCCGAGTGTGGCGCCTTGTCCAAGGCGCACCGGCGTCGTCTCGCCGGCTGGAATGGCGAGCTCCATGTCCCAGTCAAACTCGTCGCCGAGGTGCAGGAAGACGGCGTCAGCGACCTGCCGCGAAAGCTCGGCGCCGGGAAGGAAGCGCAAATACTGCGCAAAGTTCTTAACAAAGATGCGAATGCGAAACTTCTCCGACACGCTGAAGACCATCGAACCGACGATGCAGTCGCGGCCGATCGCGCTCCGAGCTGCGCCCAACATGGAGCGCTCGCCTTTTTCCATGGCGAGCCAGGCTCCGACGAATTCGTCAATTTCAACCTTGACTCCGAACATTCCGGCGATCATGCGCCGCAAGCGCGCGCCGCTCTTCGCCTTGGGCGCGATGAGCCCGGAAAATTCCATTTTGGCGAAATCGGGAAGGGAGTCGACTCCGCGATAGGGCGGCGTGCCAACCCCGATCATCGATCCGATATAGGCGATGAAACGATCGGCGGCCGGGCGATCGTGCTGCGCGATCGGCCGCGGATCCGCCCAGGCGCGAAAGAATAGCGCCAGGAAACGGCGTTGGAAAATATCGGCGAAACGCGGAAAGGCGTCGTCGCGCTCGAGTAGCCAGTGGTAGGTCTCCTCCGTCGTCGTCAGTGGCAAGGCGCCCTGCGGGCCGAACATGCCGAGGAAACGCGCAACGAGCCGCATCCGACCGCTCGGCTCCCGCTCGGCGCCCTCCAGCGTCGAAGCCGGGAACTCCATGTATGGATTTTGGGTGATCGCGACATATTCGTCGGCAAGCGTTCGCGCATCGCCGATGCGGGGCCTGCCGGGATTATCGCGCTCAAAGCGGCGCAGAGCGTCGAGCAGATCAAAGCGCCAAGGCTCGGAGAGGAGTTCGCTTTCCCACGTCACAGTTCGCTCCGCGCGCCAATCCGCGGCGGCCATCGCATGATCTCGCCGCGTTCGGTGGTGCGAACAACGGTCTGCGTGAAATGATTGACGCTGACATATTCGCGGAAGAAGCGGTCAAGCACCGCGCCCATCAGAAACACGCCCGACCCTTCATAAGCCTTGTCCTCGATAAGCACGGTGATTTCCGTGCCGCGGGCGGCGGCGACGCCGTTCGGTCTCTGCAGGCGGCGGACGACCGGACGAGCGTCGACGCTGCGGATGCCGCGGATCTTGCGCTCGGTCGCGCTGTCGGACATGTCCGCGAACAAGGCGAGCATCTCCTTCAAGGACTTCGCGCTCTCGCCGCCGGCCCGCTGCACCAGCCCGAGATGATTGAGGCTCAGCATGTTGATCACGCGCCAGGCGATATCGCCGGTCGAAGCCTCCTCGGTGCGGCCCGCCATCGTCGTCAGGATCGGCTCCAGAGGCCGCGTCGGTCCGGCGATGCAGCGCACGTCAAGAGCCGTGTCGTCGAGGAAACGGAAATCGGCGCCGCCTTCGCCGACGGGCAGATGCTCCGTCAAGTGCCGGTTCGTGCAGAGCGCCTGCGCGCTGATTTCGGCGACTTGATCGACTTCCGCGGTCTCGGCCCGCTGGCCGAGCGAAAGAAAGGTTTCCGTGCCGGTATAGTCCGAGCTATGGCCGTATTTGCGCTCCTGCGCGGAGCGCCGTCGCGGAAGCCGGCGCACGGTGTAGTAGAGGCCGGTCTCGCTGCGGCCCGCGGCGGCGGTATAGAGCGACTCGACCGCGACCTTCTGCGGGCGGCCCGGCATGTGGGCGAACACGTTCAGGACGCGATTGACTTCGAAGTCGAGCATTCTGCCGCGGTCGGGCAGGAGGTGATATTCGTGCTGATTGGCCTTGACGGCGATACGGTCCAGCGTCTTTTCGAAAAGATTGACCGCCGGCGCGGCGTAAAGCGCGAAGAACTCCTTGCGCACCGCGGCGGCGAGCCGACCGTTTGAATCGTCGAAAGCAAAAATGATGTCGATGGTCTTCGCCGGAAGCCTTGGCGCAATCGCGTCGAGGCCGCGGAGCTCGAGGCCGAGAAAGCGCCGCGGGAACGTGAAATATTCGCGCAAATAGTCGAAACCGACGAACACGCGGTTGTCGTTGTAGATGAGCGCTTCGTCCTCTTCGAAACCGATTTGGCGAAGCATGGCGTCGCCGCCAGGGCGCACGACCGGATCGCCGAACGAGTCCAAGTGACGGAAGAAGACCCCGCGGCAGTGGGCGAACATTTGCTCGTAGAGCAGGACGGCGTCTGACTCGTGCCCGAGAAAGTGCATGAAGAGGTTTTTGATCCGGCAGGCGGAAAATCGCAGCTCCGGCCGCGTATGCGCCGCTTCGTCAGGCGGCTCCTCTTCCAGGCGCGGAACGGAGCGGACGCGAAGTTGGAGGCGCAAGCCGGCGGCGCATTCGGGGCCGACCGGAACGCCCATGGCCTGCAGCGCGCCCGGCCCGACGAAATATTCGGCGGCGGCGATTTCGAACGGCCAAAGGTGGATCGGCGCCGCCAACCGAAATCGACAGGCGATATTGCGTTCAAGCTCGCGGTAAGCCGCGTCGAGATAGGCGCCGCGCGGGATTATCCGTCCATCGCGAAGGGCGGGGTCGCCGAATTGCGGTTGAATCTGCGCCAAGATGGCCGAAGGCGTCGGCGCCAGATAGTGAGGCGCGAGCTGATCCAAAAGGTTCGTGGTGAATTCCGAGAATTCGTGCTTCAGCTTGAGTTGGACGCGGGCGGCGAGGAAGGCCGAACCTTCGAGCAGTCCATTGATCATCGGATCGATGCGTTCGCCGACGAGTCCTCCTAAGCGCTCGGCGACGCCCGGATATTCGGCCGCGAATTCTGCGGCCTGCTCGCGCAGCAACGAGAGTTCCCGATTATAGAAGTCCAGGAATTCCCGATTCATTTTTAGGACCTACGCGCGATCGATCTTGATCTTGCCAGAATCAAGCTCGATCTCGGCGACAAACTCCACCGGCACGTTGACGGGCCGCGCCAACAAGTCCGCCTTGACGAGAAAGCGAAGCTTCAATTCGTCTTCGCGCGCCGCCATGTCGCGCTTCGCGCGGATTGAGTTGCGCTCCAGACGCGGCTCGAAATCCGCCAACGCGACCTCGATCTCGTGGGAGAGCTCGCCGAGGCCGTTTTCATCGAGCGTCCGCCAGCTCAAATCCGGGAAGCCGTAGTTCAGAATAGAGCCGCGCACGGCGCTGGCCGCCGACAGGTCAAGAGCCGCCGCGAGATTGGTCGTGTTGAATAGGTTCACAAGATCGATCATGACCTCGCGCCGCAATCCCGATTCGGAAATGGGAGCGCGCGTCGTCACGCGCCTAGCGGCGATCACCCGCTCTCCGGCTTCATCGCGCAGGTCAAGTCGGGCCTTCGCGTCCCTTTTTTCATGCGCGGCGCGAAAAGCATACATCAGCGGCGGGGCTAAACGGTCGCTCTTGGCGGAAACCATCAGCGCTGCCCCGCGGCAATGCACAAAGAAGCAAGGTCGGCGTCAGTTCCTGCCGCCGACCTTTCTGACCGCATCGATCAGGACGCTTTGCTTTGCGCCGTCGACCAACCCTTCTTGATGGATGCGCCAAGGTTGCCCTTGTCGTCCTGGGTCTTGTACTCGAACTCGATCTTGTCGTAGTTCAGCGAGAAGTTCTCCGAAGGCATCCCGCCGCCGTCATGGCCGGAGATCGAGTAGGAAGACACCAGACACGGCGTCAGCGTGATCGTGAAATAGTCCTTCGGATCGCCGCCGGCCTTGCGGACGAAGATCGTCGCCTTGTCGATGTGCTTGCCGACCGCGACGCCGTTGAACAGGTTGGGCGACGACTTGTCGATCGTCTTGGTGAAGTGAAGGTCCTGCATGCTCACTTTGCCGGTGCCGCCGCCTGTCGCCGAGGAAAACGATCCGTTGTTGGTGGCGCCCCACGAGAAAGAAGAAATCTCGATATGGTCTTTCTTCTTGTCGTCCTGCGACTCGCCGTCGATTCCTTCGAGCTTGAGAAACATATCAGCTCTTGCCATAGCCCATCCTCCTGAAAACAAGGGTCAATGACGGGTCGGCGCCGTTTTGGCGCCGCTCTTGAACCCGCGCAGGCCCAATCGCCCGCTGCTTCCTAATTACGGTCCGCTTTTTCGCCCCTTTCGGCCGCCGCTGCGGCCGAAGATACTTATTTCTACGCGGCCTGCGCCCCCGGCAGGCGTGAGACGAGGCTCATGCCGATGTCCATGCCTTCGAGCTGGAAGTGCGGCCGAAGATAGAAATTGGCCTTGTAGTACCCAGGATTCTCCTCGTCGGCGATGACGCTCACCTTCGCCGCAGCGAGCGGCAGGCGGGCCTTCGTCTCTTCGCTGGAATTCTTCGGATCGCCGTCGACGTACAGGGTGATCCATTCCTGCAGCCAGCGTTCCAATTGATCTTTCTCTTTCGTGGAGCCGATCTTGTCGCGCACCATGCATTTCAGGTAGTGCGCGAAACGCGACACCGCAAACATGTACGGAATGCGGGACGACAGGTTGTCGGCGGCCGTGGCTTCGGTGGTGAAGAATTTCTTCGGCCGATAAAGCGATTGGGCGCCGATGAAGGCCGCCTTATCGGTGTTCTTGCGATGGACGATCGAAATCAGGCCGGATTTCGAAAGCTCGCCTTCGCGGCGATCGGTGATGGCGATCTCGGTCGGACACTTCAAATCGACGCCGCCGTCGTCCGTCGGGAAAGTATGGGTCGGTAGATTGATCACCTCGCCGCCCGATTCCACGCCGCGAATACGAACCGTCCAGCCGTACTCCTTGAAGGCGCGGTTGACGTTGGCGGCCATCGCGTAGGCGGCGTTCATCCATCCGTATTTTTCGCCCTTGTGGCCGTCGGTGTCCTCCTCGAAGGCGAATTCCTCGACCGGCTCGGATTTCGCCCCATAGGGCAGCCGGGCGAGCACGCGCGGCATGCAGAGAGCCATATAGCGGCTGTCCACGGCGTCGCGCAGGCTCTTCCATGCCGCGTATTCCGGCGTATCGAAGACTTTCGAGAGATCGCGCGGGTTGCCGAGCTCCGTCCAGGAGTCCATGCCCAAGAGGTTCGGATCGGCGCCCGAGATGAACGGCGCGTGGGCGGAAGCGGCGATCTTGGAGAGATCGCGCAAGAGCTGAACGTCGACCGGCATGTGGCTGAACTGATAGTCGGCGACGAGACAGCCGTAGGGTTCGCCGCCCAATTGGCCGAACTCCTGCTCATAGACTTTCTTGAACAGCGGGCTCTGGTCCCATCGCGCGCCGGGAAACAACTTCAAGTTGCGATAGAGCTCGTTCTTGCCAACGTTCATGACCCTGATCTTCAGGGTCGCGTCGGTTTCGGAATTGAAGACGAGATAGTGAAGGCCGCGCCAGGCGCTTTCCAATTGCTGGAATTCCGGCGCATGGATGATCTCGTTCATCTGCGCCGAAAGTTTCGCGTCGAGCTGAGCGATCATTGCCTCGATCGTGTCGATCACGTCGCCCTTGACGACGGTGGTGTCGGCGAGCGCCTGGGTGACCAGGGTCTGAACCGCGTTCTCGACTTCGGTGGCGGCCCGTTCGCTCCGCGGCTTGAAGTTCTGCTTCAAAAGCGCCGTGAAATCGTCCGCCTCGACAACGGTCGTCGCGCCCGCCGGAGCGGACGTCTTTTGTTCCTGCTGCGTCGCCATAGCCTCTTGTCCCCTACTCCGCGGAATCTTCGGCCGCAGGCTTCGCGGCCATCTTCTCCTTGAGCGTCGCCATCAATTGCGGGTCCGCCAGGAGCTTCTTCAAAGTATCTTCGGCCGCCACCTTGCCGTCCATGTAGCGCAGCAGGTTGGCGAGTTGTTCGCGCGCCTGCAGCAGCTTGGAGGTCGCCGGGATCTGGCGCGCAATCGCCGCCGGCGAAAAATCCTCCATCTTCTGGAATTTGAGCTTGACCGAAAGCTTGTCGCCGGATTGCTCGCCGAGCTTGTTGGCGACCTTCATCGACAGGCCGGGCTCGATCGCCGTCATGCGCTTGTCGAAATTGTCCATGTCGACGTCG
>Ga0209167_10001761_pt1 | contig 12334 bp, 9 predicted proteins | sample Coa_R1_9_FD_187154 | JGI IMG/M metagenome (GOLD analysis project Ga0209167, IMG submission 187154) | Surface soil microbial communities from Centralia Pennsylvania, which are recovering from an underground coalmine fire - Coalmine... | ecosystem: Environmental > Terrestrial > Soil > Unclassified... | reverse complement strand
TATCTTTTGCTGGAGGAGATCGTCTCGATCGTGCGCGAAGCGGCAGGACAGGACCATCACTTTCGTTTCGTGCAGTTGCCGTTCAATCTGGCCATGCCCGAGGCGCTTACGCGTCCCAATCAAATCGTGAACGGAAAGACCATGGCGATGGTGCAGGCCGCTCGCGCCTTGGGAATTACGCTGATTTCAAGCGCCGCGTTGCTGCAGGGCCAATTGACGAAGAATCTCCCCCCTTACGTTGGCGAAGCCCTGGGTTTGCGAAGCAACGCCGCCCTGGCGCTGCAGTTCGCCCGCTCCGCTCCTGGGATCGCCACAGCGCTGGCCGGGATGAGCCATGCGGAGCACGTCAACGCCAACCTCGCGCTCGTTGGCATCGAACCCGCGCACCGCGACCAGTTCCTGAAACTCTTTGGCCCGCACCGCTGATACGCTGGACCAGAACCGCAATCCTGGTCGCGTCAGGAATCCGCTGAACCTAGCCACGAGGTGATCGCCGCAGCGACCTGGTCGAGTTTGCCCGCGAAGAAATGCTCGGCGCCCTCCACGATGACCAGTTGCTTCGGCTCAGACATCTCCGCGAAGAGCGCCTCCACATTTGCCCGCGAGCCGAACTGATCGTTCGCACCCTGCAGGATCAGCTTCGGTTTCGCGCACGCGCGCAGATAGGTCAAATCGGAATTGTCGACGGGAATCCCCAAGCCGATCAGCTTCGTCACGCGAGGATCCTCGCAGCCGACGCGCAATCCAACCCACGCTCCAAAACTGAATCCCGCGAGCAGGATTGGTTGTGCCGGAAACTGCTCCGAAAGGTAGTTGAGCGCGGCGCGGACGTCGTCCTGTTCGCCACGCCCTCCGTCGTGCCCGCCCTCGCTCAGGCCCGCGCCCCGGAAATTGAATCGCAGAACAGGCAGGCCGCTGCGGTGCAGCGCCTTGGCGGCCTGGTAGACCACTTTGTTGTGCATCGTTCCGCCGAAGAGTGGGTGGGGATGGCAAACGACCGCCACGAGCGGCGGATCGGCCTTCTCGGCCGTCCACAGCATGGCTTCGAGCTGGCCGGCAGGACCGCGAATGAAGAATGTGCGATGGAAGACGTCAGCCATGAAGCGAGAGGCTCAGTTTACGGGAAGGCGGGGCAGGAGCAAAGCGGCGGAATTGCGGGAGAAACGCAAGCGCCTGCGGGGAAAACAGCTCACGGTTTTTCGTGTCCCGTCCAGCGCACAGCGACGCGGGTAAGAAGCGCGCCCCCGGGGCGTTCGCCGCCCGGATGCATGCCTGCCGCGGGCGCGCTCTCGAGCATCTCGATGCGCGTCACACGCCCCGGAATTTCACCCTGCTCGTCCCATCCGCCCCACGGAATTTTCGCCAGAACATCCTCGCCGGGCTCATAGACGTGGGCAGTCTCGAATCGCACTCCGGACCGCGAAAGATCCTGCGTCATGGATTCCTCCGGCCAGGGCGTGCCCACCGGTCGCACGAAGATCGGCAGAGCGAAGCGAAGGCGCGGCTCCTCGCGGTGCTCAACGGCGGAGTCTTGCGCCGCCTGCCACGCACCGAACTCGAGCTTCAGGGCCACGCGAAAACTCCCTCCCAAATCCCGCTCGACCCGCACCACTCTCGCGGGGATCTCCGGCTGCACGGCGGCTTGCGCGTCGTAGGGAAACGCAGCCCAGACTCGCGTAGCGACTTCGCAGGGCTCCGCGCGCCGCACCAGCAAGCCCTCCCGCGCGGAATCGATCGTGTGCGTGGTTTCCAAACGCATGCCCAGCGGCCCGTACCAACGGAGCCGCACGGGAAGATTCAGGAGAGCGCGCGGATGTTTGCGCGAGTCGAGCGAAGTCGCCCTCAGCATGGTTTGGAGTCCTCGGAACGATCCTACTGGGAGCCGGGATTCGCGTCAAAGGTTGAATTCGAGACGTTTCGCATCGACCTTGTGCCCGCGCCACTCTGGACGGAAATCCGTTGCGCTCCGCTAAATCCAATGATAGTTTTGACTTACGATCAGATCACGGAGGCGCAAATGGAAAACGGTGTGGAGCGCCGCGCCGCACGGCGTTTTTCGATGATGCTTCCCCTGAAGGTCCGCTACTCCAGCAACAACAACGGTGTGTCTGAGAAGGAAGGTGAGACTCGCGACGTCAGTTTCCGCGGGCTTTATTTCCTGATCGAAGCCGCACTCGACGCCGGCAGTTCCATCGAGTTCGTGCTCACCCTTCCGCACCAGATCACGCTGGCTGGCGACGTTCGCATCCGGTGCTATGCACGCGTGCTCCGCGTCGACCCGCTGGAATCACGTCGTGGCGTGGCCGCGCGCATCGAACGCTACGAATTCCTCCCTGCCTCAAACTGAAGCCCCGGCCCATATTGGCCGCGGAATGGCGCCGGCCGGCGCCAGAATTTTCTTCTCTTGTTCCGGCGGCTCAAGCAGAATTCTGGTTCGGGGAAATTTCGCATGGCGCGCCAAACACTGCTCATCGACGCCGACGACACGCTCTGGGAAAACAATATTTTCTTCGAGAAGACGATCGAGCACTTCATCTCGCAGCTCGAGCACCTCGGCTACACCTTCGAGTACGTCCGGCACATCCTGAACGAAACGGAACGCCGCAACATCCGCCAGCATGGCTATGGCGTCAGAAGCTTTCGCCGCTCCCTTGAAGAAACGTATATGAAGCTGGCCGGAAACTCCGCCCGGCGCGAAATCATACAGGAAATCGAACGCATCACGCACGAACTGGAACACACGCCGCCGCACATCATCGACGGCGTTCCCGAAACGCTCGCCTATCTTTCCAAGCATCACCGGCTGATCCTGCTGACCAAGGGCGAGCAGGCGGAGCAGGCCGCGAAAGTCGAGCGCTCCGGACTCCTCTCCTATTTCGACGCCGTCGAGATCGTTATTGAAAAGCAGGCCTCGACGTACGAGCGCATGGTGGAGCAATTCAAGATCGTGAAATCGAACGGCTGGATGGTGGGAAACAGCCCGCGCAGCGATATCAACCCTGCGCTGCAGTCGGGCCTGAATGCCGTCTTCATTCCGCATTCAGCCACCTGGGAACTGGAGAAGACCGAGATCGAGGCCGGGAACGCAAAGCTGGTGATCCTCGCCGGTTTTCGCCAGTTGCGCGCGCATTTTTAGCGCCTCACGCCGGCGGGCGCCCGGCCGCATGTTTCTCGAAGAGCTTTGATTGAACGAGGAGGAATCACTCACGTGTCCCCCGACTATCGCCGCGAATTCGCTGACTTCGAAGGCGTCGCATATCTGAATGTCGCGAACCAGGGCCCGCTTCCGCTCGTCTCCGCGCGCGCAGCCCAGGCTGCGATCGAGATGAAAAAGCTGCCCTACAGGATCGCCGACAATCTCTATTTCGATCTTCCCGATCGCATTCGGAAGAATCTTGCGCACTTGGTTGGCGCGAACGCGGAGGAGATCGCCATCACTTCGGGCGCGAGCGCCGGACTCTCAATCGTCGCGGCGGGGATTGAATGGCAGGCGGGAGACGAAGTCCTGGTCGGGCGCGGTGAGTTTCCGGCTCACTTCGCCACGTGGCTTCCGTATCAGAAGGCCGGAAAGCTGAGCGTCCGTGTGGTTTCGCCGCGCGGTCGCTTTATTACGTCCGAAGATTACGCCGAGCAGATCGGGCCCAAAACGCGCCTCGTTTCGGCCAGTCTCGTTCGCTACGACGAGGGCTCCATGCTGGACGCTGCGCGCGTGGCGAAGGCGTGTCACGCCGCGGACGCTATGTTCATCCTTGACGCATCGCAATGCGCGGGCGCCATCCCACTTTCCGTCCGCGCTCTCGGTGCGGATTTCGTCACATCGAGCGGGTACAAATGGCTGCTCGGACCTTATGGCACGGGCTTTTTCTGGGCATCGCCCGAATGGATGAACCGCTTTCCTTGTGGTCCTCTGTACTGGCAGGCCCTCGAGGGCGCACGAAATTTCCACTTCCTGCCTCTCGAGGATTTGCGCGCGGCGCCGGGAGCTCGCCGCTGGGATTCCGCCGAGACGGGGAATTTCATCAATTTGGCCGCGTGGGACACTTCGCTCGACTTGCTGGTCAAGATCGGCACGGACGCAATCAGCAAGCACAATGAGTCGCTTGTGTGCCAACTGATCGACCGCCTTCCGCGCGATCATTTCGTTCTCGCCTCGCCGGCCGAACGCGAGCGCCGCGGCCCCTACGTGTGCGTGTCGGCTCGCAATCCCGAGCACAATCGCGAGATGTGCGAGAAGCTGCGCGAGGCGCAAGTCATCGTCAGCCTGCGTGAGAAGGCCCTGCGCATCTCGCCATATCTCTACAACACGCCCGAGGAAATCGACCGCCTCGTCAAGCTGCTGTCCGTCGGGTGATCACCGTGGCGCGGTCGTCTCGCGCGCGTCTTCTGATCCGATCGACCGGGCGTTTTTCTCCTCGCGCCTTGCGCCTTGCGTGACGTCCAGTCCACGGGAGACCGCTACTGCTCCGGCAATTTGTATTGGAATGGGATGTGCACGACGGCCTCAACGTCCACCGGCTTGCCGTCGCGCGTTGCCGGACGGAACTTCCATTGCGCCAGCGCTTCAACGGCATTGCGATCGAGTTGTGGATCGAGATGTCGCACCACCTGAATACTGTCCACCGAGCCGTTCGCGCGAATGATCGCGTAGAGCACAACTTCACCTTCGATATTCTGCCGGATGGCCTCGGTCGGATATTTCGGATCGACTTTGCGGATAGGCACCGGGCCGTAAAGCACTCCCCTGGGCTTGTTGAACGGTGACGCTGTCTCGTCGAGCTGCGCGAAGTTCAGAATCCAGCTTCCCGAGATGCTCGTGACATTCGGCAGGTTGATATCCAACGTATGCACTTCTTTGCCGGAAAACAGCGCTTCGGGCGGCGCGTTCGGACTGAGACCGGCGACATCTGCCGGGCCTTTTCTCGGGTTCACGCCTCCAGCAGGGTCCGGCAGAGAATTCTTCGGGGTCAGGATCAGTCTTGCCGGCGGGTGATTCGCCGCGATTCCGCCGCCGGACGCCACCGCCCGGCCCTTCCCTCCGCTGACGCTCACGGCCGCCGGCAAAGATCCGTTCCCGGCAGTTCCTCCCCCTGAAGCGCCGGTTCCCGCACCTCTCCCGCCGACGTTTGGGGTGCCCGCTCGCTTGCCGGCTGGCGAAATCGCGACGCGCGCGGCCAGATTTCCCCGGGGCACGGCCACAACGGGTGCCGGAGGCGCCGGCGAAGCGGACAGCGCAATCACATTTCGCAAACTGGCATCGCCATTCGCGGCGTTCACTTCCGGCGCGGCTGCGCCGTCTGTTCGCTCGCGCCGAAACCGCGCCGTGGGCGCCGACATCGGCGCCACGGGCATTTGCGGGGCTGGATTCACCACCGCGCTCGATGCGACATTCAACGGCCCCAGATTCTTCTCCGTATTTGCAACGTCGGGCGCGACGGCGTTGTCCATCCTGCGCTGGCGCATCTTTGGCGCCGCGGCGCTGGGCGCAAGCTGCAACTGGAGCTGCGGCGCGGGCGTGTTCGCCGCCCATTGCACGACGTTGGGCAATTGCGGCTCGACCTTCGGCGGAGTCATCGGCGCGTCGGGCTCGATCAACGTTTGCCGCGGATGCGTGATGCGCACCGGAATCGAAAGAATGGTCTGCCGCGGGTGGAATGCGTCCGCCCCGTCCGGCGCGGGCGGCTGTTCTTCCGCAACCTTCGGCAGGCTCGGCTTGCGCGGTTCCGGCTTCGCGGCCGGCACGTCAGGCGTTTGCAGATGGATCGGAGGCAAATCCTGGGGTGTGGTCCAGCTCACCTCGATCTGAACCGGCGCGAGACTGTGGGCGGTGGCCGGAAGAAATCCCCAAATGGGTAGCACAAGCAACATGACCACAGCAACGTGCCACAGCAAAGAAGCCACAAACGCCGAAGCAGAATTCTGGCCGCCGATCCAGTGAACGCGCAGATCGGAATCCTCCGGCAACTCTTCGTCCTTCGGCGCACGCTGCCCGGAAAAGAAATCGCCTACGCTCGAACGGAACTCCCGCCACGGCGATTGCCAATCGATGCCCAGATCGAGTCTCGGCAGCCGCCCGAGCGGCGAAAACTCGACGAGTGAATCGTCTTGAGACCCCGTCGTGGGATCCACTGCCGCGTTCTCTTCCTGAACGCGGCTGCTAAGATCCGTCGCAGCCGCATTCTCCGGCGCGATTCCCAGACTCAGCGGCTCGCGTTTGCGCTTTGCTCCGGTTTGCATGAGTATCCGTAATCTTCGACGAATGAGATGCGCACCTCAACCCCAAAGTTGGCGGGCGGCCAAATTCGGCAAAAGGCGAGGGCAAAGCGAATACGAAGTTGCGCATTTTTGTTGCGAGTAGAGACTTATATGGCCTTTGTTGTCAGAGGATTACGCGATTTTCTATTCGTAACGTGTTGCGAGTAGAAGTCATCTGTATGGGGTGCCTCTGGTTTGTGGCAGGGCGATCCAATTCGTTCCCCGGTTTGGCAACATCCTTCTGCTTGTAGACCAACGGCCCAGGAAAACCGTGAGGTCTTCCGCGCCAGCACCCAGACCCGCGTCCGCTCTCGCTAAATTCGTGAGCCAGGGTAGACCGCCCTTGCGACTGGACCGGCGCGATATTGGTTCCTTCCCCACCGCCATCGGCCTGGTAGAGGGTAGAGTGTAGGCCGACGTTCCATTTTTCAGACGGCCAGGATTATTCGTGCCCTAATGTGAATACCACCGTAATGGACGTGTCAACTTCTATCGGCCTGCCATAAAGCACAGTCGGGCGATAGCGCCATTGCCGAACCGTCTCAAAGCGGACTGCGCCAGCGTGGGGTCGCCACTTACGAGATGAAGGTCTTTGATGAATCCGTCTCGATCAACAATCGCGTGTAGCACCACTTTGCCCTGAATCCCTTCCTGCTTCGCCTTCTCCGGGTAGTAGGGAAAAGGGTGGCAAATGAGTTGCGCAGCCATCACGTTGCCGCCAACGCGAACCTGGTTTGGAAACTTCTCTAATTCTTCCAGAGTGGTCTGCGGGCCACCGCGCGTTTCTGGACTGAGGGTGTCCATCTTCACGTTTCCGATATAGCGGAAGGAGCCATCCGCGTATGCAAAGAAGGGGACGTCTGTGAGTGTTTTGTCGTGAACAAAACGGATCACATAGAGCCGTTCGTTAGTCTTTCGAGCAAGAAGGAGCGAATACTGCGGGGCTGTAGCTCGCGGATCGCAGGCATTCTTCAACTCGACTGCGACTGGTTTCGTGAGTCCGCTCCTTAGAAGGCCGGCAAAGGCGTTGGAGAGCATCGCGGGGACTTGGGGACGAATCTGCTCGTATTCACGGGAGAACGCCGCACCGACTTGGTCCCCGAACACGCGTGTGAACCAAGTACCAGGGTCCGGCAGTTCGAGGGATTGAAGATAGGGCTTCAGGCCTTCCGCATCACCCGTCTTCTCAAGGCCGAATATCTTCGAAATCATCGATTCGAGGCCATGCGGGGAGTCGTCGAAATGAGGAATAGTCGGAGCCGTGAGAACGGGCGCTCCTTGCAGAGGCTGGTGTATTGTTGATGTCGGTGGCGAAGCGGAACTGGACTGTTGCGCAGTGCCGACTGGCCCCGCCAAAAGCAAAATGAGAACCAGTAAGAGTAAGCGAATAAGTAGCCAAGCTTCCATTGAACGCGTGATTATATTCCCGGCGTGGAAGCGCCGGATAGTCTTAAATCCGGAATCGCTTAACCATGTAACACAGCGGGACTAAAGCGAAAGTGCCGACGATAACGGCGCAGGCTCAAAGCGACTCAGCAAGCAATCAAGCCGTGGCACAGGAGATAGGCACAGAACCGTGCAGGCGCGTATAAGGCGAACCGAGGTAGTTCATGCCGCCAGCGCCAGCCGGTAGAAGCTCAGCGCCGCGTCGCCTTGCTCGAGCAACCTGGAGAGTTCCAGACAATCGAATCGCTCGGGCAGCTCCGATTTGACGCTGTGCTCCACGATCACCATCCCCGATGGCGCGATCGCGTGAGACTCGTCCAGAAGCTCCAGCACGCGAAGAAGCTCCTCGGTCTCGTCGTATGGAGGGTCCAGAAAGATAAAGTCGGCAACGAGCTTCCGTTGCGCGATTTTGGCAAGGGCGCGAGCGGCGTCCGTCTCCATCACTTCCACGCCACTCTCAATTTTCAGTGATGCCAGGTTTTCGCGAATCAGTCGCGCGGTCGCCGGATGCGCTTCGACGAAGATCGCTTCTCGCGCGCCACGGCTGATGGCTTCGATCCCGATCGCACCCGTCCCGGCATACAGATCGACGAAGAGCGAATCCTCGATCGCCGGCCCCAGCACGTTGAACAACGTCTCGCGCAGCCGGTCGCTGGTCGGCCGCATTGCCAGCTTCCCCGGACTCTTCAGCCTGCGGCTCCGAAATTGCCCGCCAATCACACGCATCGCTTCGCGGTTCTCCGTTATCCCACCGACGCCAGCTGATATCGTCTCTGCCACGCCGGATTCATCGATTCCAGGTGCGCGGCCACTTCATTCGCCTGCGACGGCGTTTCGACCAGCTCAAAGGCCTCCCGCCGCGCGAACTCAAGAATCTCACGGTCTCTCAACGGCTGCGCAAAAGAAAACGCGGCATCGCCATGCTGCCTCGTTCCGAAGAATTCGCCGGGCCCGCGCAGCTTCAGGTCGTGCTCCGCAATCTCAAAGCCGTTCGACGTGGCCACCATCGTCTCGATTCGTTCTTTTGCGTCGCCCTTGATCGACTTTGGCGCCACGAGGATGCAGTACGACTTTTCCTTTCCGCGCCCGATTCGGCCGCGAAGCTGGTGGAGTTGCGCCAACCCGAAGCGGTCCGCGTGCTCGATCACCATCACTGTCGCGTTCGGAACGTCGACGCCGACTTCGACCACCGTCGTTGCAACCAGAATCTGGATCCGGCCGCCGCGAAACCGCTCCATCACCGCGTCCTTCTCTTCATTTTTCAGCCGCCCGTGCAGCAGCCCCATTCGGAGCTTCGGAAAAACGCTCTTGGCCAGCCGCTCATATTCGGCGGTTGCGGCCTTCAGCTCCTGCTTCGATTCCTCCACGACCGGATAAATGATGTACGCCTGCCTGCCGCGCGCGATTTCGCGCCGCAGGAATTCCCATACTCCCGCGAGCTGTTCCTCGACCGTCCAGCGCGTCTCGATGGGCGTGCGCCCCGGCGGCATCTCGTCGATCACCGAAAGATCCAGATCGCCGTACAGCGTCAGCGCCAGCGTTCGAGGAATCGGCGTTGCGGTCATGACCAGCACGTGCGGCGAAGCGCCCTTCTCGATCAGTCTTTTGCGCTGCAGCACGCCGAAACGGTGCTGCTCGTCGATAATCACGAGACCCAGCCGCCGGAACAGCACGGGATCCTCGATCAGGGCGTGCGTCCCCACGATGAATTGCGCCTCGCCGCTCTGCGCCCGCTCGATCACATCCTCCTTCTCCTTGCGCTTCCTCCCGCTGAGCACCAGCTCCACGTTGTATCCCGCAGAGCCGAAAATCCTCCGCGCTCCAAGATAATGCTGCGTCGCGAGAATCTCCGTCGGCGCCATCAGCGCCACCTGATAGCCGTTCTCCATTACGATCGCCGCCGCTTCGAGCGCCACGATCGTTTTGCCGCTCCCCACGTCGCCCTCGAGCAGGCGATGCATGGGCGCGGGCCGCTCGAGGTCGCCGGCAATGTCACCCAGCACGCGCTTCTGCGCGGGCGTCGGCTTGAACGGCAGGATGCGCTTCAAGGCATCGCGAATTCTGTCCTCTCTGACGCGCATGGGGATTCCCGGCTGTGCTTGCTCGTTCAGTCGCCGCAAGCCCATCGCGAGCTGGTAGTAGAAAAATTCTTCGAAGATCAGGCGCGTCTGTGCGGGACTCCGAAAACTGTTCAGCAGTTCCAGATCTTCGTTCTTCGAAGGAAAGTGCGCCTGAATCAGCGCTTCGCGTCGCGAAGGGAACCGGTACCGCTCCCGAATCTGGGGCGGCAGGGGGTCCGGCACATTCGTCTCGAAACTCAGCAGCACCTGATAGACGATTCGCCGCAGCATCCGCGAACTCAGGCCGCCAATCGTTTCGTAGATCGGGACGATCCGTCCCACTTCGGTCGAATCCGGCGGACGCCCATCTGCGCTTCCCACCAGCTCGAACTCCGGATTCACCATCTCCACCCGCGCCGGCCGGTATGGATCGATTTCTACCTTTCCGTGCACCACGGTCTTCTGGCCTTGCTTCAGCCGATCCTCGAGGTATCCGCCATGAAAAAATCTCAGGTGCAATGTGCCGGAGCCGTCTCGCACCGCACAATGAAAGATCGGCGCGCGCCCGCGTGCAAACCGCACCACGCTGCCTGCCTCGGCTACCTCCGCCATGATCGTGTACACTTGCCCGGGAATCGCCTCCGCTATGGGCGTGAAATGGATCCGATCCTCGTAGCGGAACGGGAAATACGTCAGCAAGTCGCCGACGGTCACGATTCCCTTCTCCGCAAGCGCAGCCGCTCTCTGCTGGCCCACGCCGCGCAGGTACTTCACCGGGTTGTTCATCGTAAATATCATCGGATCAACGCTTGGTCTGATGTTCAAGCGTCAGCCCACAAGGAGGTAACCCAAATCCAGGGGCGTGACCGTATTGAAAGTGACATATCCCGATGGTCATATCAACTCAGTGCCGCGCGATCGAAGCATTCACCGGCTCGCGGATCCGGCCGATCTTCATCGCTTTCACTCCGTCGATCGGTTTCTCTCAACCGCGCCAAGCCGCCTTTAACGCGCCGTTGACATCGCATTAACCGCGGTCTAGTCTCCTCACTTCAAACTCTGCCCGGAATTTGAGAACGGGCCCTGCGCGGCCTGGAGCGGTTGGAAATCCATCCAAAGGACGAGTCGCCCTCATGCGAAAACAAGTGTGCGTCATCGCGAGTCTTGTCTTCTTCTGTTTTCTCGGCGTCGTCATCTCCCTTGCGCACGCTCAGGTCAAAATCACGCATGCACCCGCTTCCGAGGGCCGGCCGATCACGCCAGCCGGTTCCCTGATTGGCGACGTGACCACCGGCAATCCCGCGATCGGCTCGCTTCCCGTCAAGTTCGTGCGCAGTCCCGATCATGCAGGCAAAGACGGCGGCGGGCGCTTCCTCGTCGCCGTGAATAGCGGCTACGGCATCGAGTTCGATTCCAGCACGTTTTCCGGCACCCAGTCGCTCACCGTGATCGACCTCAACGCGCAGCCCGCGCCCAAAGCGATTCAAAATGTCTACTTCCCTTCTCCGCAGAGCGCCAACGTCGGCGCCGTTTTTTCTCCCCAGCCCGAGCACGACGGCTCCTACCTCCTCTACGTTTCCGGCGGGTACGAAAATAAAATCTGGATTTTTCGGTTCAATCCCAAAGAGCGCGAGCCCATTTCCCCTCCGTCCCCCGGCCCAAACACGAAGGTAACCGCGCCGTTCATTTCCGTTGCCGGCCTGACGTTTCAAGCCGGTTCGCCGCGCTACAACCACGGCACCGAGCCTGTCTATCCGCAGGGCCTTGCCATCAGCCCCGACAGCGATACGCTCTTCGTCGCCAACGACCTTGGCGACAGCCTCGGAATCATCCGCAATTTGCGCGACGAACGCCGCCTGTCGCGCGTCGATTTGTCCGACGGGCAAGCCGGCCATTTCGTCTTTCCCTACGAAGTCGTCGCGTTCGCTCCGACCGGCGCACGCGAGGCGCAGAAAGCCTACATCTCCTGCTGGGCCACCGCGTCGGTCGCCGTCAAGGATCTGGAGCATGAAGACGCGCCCGTAAAATTCATCCACGTAGGGCCGCACCCCACCGAAATGATCTTCAACGCCGCGCTCACTCGTTTGTACGTTGTCGATTCCGACGGCGACCGTGTTTCCGTCATCGATACGGCAAGCGACACGGTCGTCGAGACGATCAGCGTCCGACTGGAAGAGAAAGCCCTGCCCGGCGGCTCTCCTGAAGCCCTGGCGCTGAGCGCCGACGGCCGCACGCTCTACGTTGCGAACGCCCACAGCAACGCCATCGCGGTTGTGGCGCTTTCCCCCGCCGCCATGGGCGCCAAAGCGGAAGCGCAAGAAAGTCACGAACGGGCAAACACCGATTCCGACGACGCCGCGCCTGCAGGTCGCAGCGCCGTTCGCGGATTCATTCCCACCGGCCAATATCCCTCGGCGATCGCTGTAGCCGATGGAAACCTCATCGTAGGAAACGGCAAGGGCACGGGCTTCGAAAGTTCGTCGATGATCGTAAGTACTTCGGGGCGCGCGCCCAACGGCCCCAGCAGCAGCTTCCCGGTCGGACGCGGCCACAAAGGCAAGGGCGGCGAATACGAC
>Ga0209167_10001758_pt1 | contig 12336 bp, 9 predicted proteins | sample Coa_R1_9_FD_187154 | JGI IMG/M metagenome (GOLD analysis project Ga0209167, IMG submission 187154) | Surface soil microbial communities from Centralia Pennsylvania, which are recovering from an underground coalmine fire - Coalmine... | ecosystem: Environmental > Terrestrial > Soil > Unclassified... | reverse complement strand
ATAAGTCAAACTGCCGCCGACATTAGCGCGGTGATCGATCGGGCGATTCAGCAAGTTCGCAGTATTTCTCACCTTCTGCACCCTCCGTTATTGGATGAAGTCGGCTTGCACTCGGCACTTCAATGGTACTTGGAGGGATTCACGAAGCGCAGCGGGATTCAAATCTCCCTCGGTGTGCAGCCCAGTGACTTTCCGCGGCTAGCGCCAGAAGCAGAGCGCGCCGTCTTCCGTATCATTCAGGAAGCCCTGACGAATGTTTTCCGGCATTCAGAGGCGCATACGGCGCGCGTAAATATCGCAAAGGAAGACCACCGGGTCACGGTGACGGTGAGTGATGACGGCAAGGGGATACCCGATCACATTGCACGCCTTCGGCCCGACAGCATTGGCATTGGGATCAGCAGTATGAAGCAGAGGGTCAAAGAACTTGGCGGCGAGCTGCGATTGCAAAATACTCGACCCGGAACCCTGGTCGGCGTCACAATTCCAATCGGGTCGGTGGCGATGGAATACCAACCGGTTCAGACTACGAATCGGTAGGACAAGAACCATTTCCCTGAAGAAAATGCGATTGTTGGGGCGGCCCCTTTGTAATCGGGATCCGAAACCCATTCTTACCGATGATTCGCTTCTCGTTCACCCTCTACTCGAGGGTCTTGGGGTTTATCAGACTGAGCAGAACCGTTCACTCGGATGCTTAGATCGGTTTCGAGGGAACGGGAGTTTGAGTGGTGTGCTGTCCTGGCCCGGTGTTCGCGGAAAGCCTCACGTGAGTCGAATATGGCCCCGCATTCCGCGCAGCGATAGGCTCCCATGGAAGTAGCATCGTTTATTGCAAGCTTCGTTGCGGACGACATGATTTCACCTCGCTCTGATGGCTTGGAGAAATTGCCACCTGGCAGGTTCGCGTAACTTGAGGCTCGGTTGACCTCGCTACAACCCACCGATGCGCGCCGTTGACAGTTCTCCCAGGCATATTTGTAAGATACTCTTTAGCGTTAGGAGGGCCATAAGGAAGTTGCCTTAGGTGTGTTGGGGAAAGACATTAGAGAGTTGTGGAGCGTTTCGCTTGCAGTGCATACGGAGTGGAACTGGAATTGGCTCCTCCTCGGTGTGAAGCGACGCTGAGTAGGCCCTTTCCCGACATGCCAGAATCCGAGTTGTTCCGCAACGGGCTGGTTGTCAGGGCTTCCGGGTAATCACTCGGAATACAAGGGCGTTCCGTGGATTCCTCCAGTTAAACCTGTATAGACCGCGCAGGATAGGGGTGCTCTACTCAACCTCGGACTGCTTATCCCCAGCCTCAGTGAAGCGCTCGATGTGGATAGTGTGATTCTCTAGATCTCAAGCTGGTAGTTAATCGGATTGCACCACCTACTAGTCCCACATTTAATCCACAGTTTGGAAAGCAAGGACATGATCAAGCCGGAAATGGCAGTGGCAGGGGTGGAGAATCGTTCGAGTGATTGGTCTTCGCGGAATGAGCGAACGGATGTGTCACTTTGGATGAGAAGTCCACGTTATTTCGATCAAAATTGGACTGCCCTTGGAGCTCGGATTCGCTGCGCGAAAGTGAGCCAGATGACGACCACTATGGCCTGGGGCCATTTAGGGCGTTGTGGCCGATCCCCACAGCCCGAGAATTCAAGTGGACTCAGCTTGGTAAACTTTCGAACAAGTTGTTCCCGTTAATTGAAAAGCGAGCCATGACCAAAACGATTCTGATTGTTGATGATCACGAGATCGTGCGCCAGGCAATTCGTACGATTCTTGCGAATGTGCGTCCAGAGTGGGTCATTTGTCGCGAATCGAAGAACGGCCATGAGGCAATCGAAGCCGCAAAGGAATTGAACCCCGATTTAGTAATCATGGACATCAGCATGCCCGTGATGAGTGGGCTTGAAGCCGCGCGGCGCATCACCAAGATGAAATTGGGCTGCCGAATCCTTATTTTCACGATACATGAATCGGCCGCACTTGTGCCTGAGGTTCGAACGGTTGGCGCCCATGGTCTTGTAGTGAAGTCACAGGCTGCCCGGGATTTGGTTCAGGCCCTGGATGCACTCTTGGCTGGAGGTACATTTTTTGACCCTACGACGCAATCAATATCGGCGGAAGATCCAATGCAGGACCAGACCTCATCCGTCGGTAGTATCTCCAGCCCAACTTGAATCTGATTCTTGTAGAAACGGGCAAATGCCGTTTTCGCTGAGGAATTCGACCCGCATCCTGCCTCCTTTTCTGACTACATGATCCAGGTGACTATGCACTTTGATTTGAAGACAGATTTGACTGCCGCATCAGTAGGCAGTCTTACATTCAAAATGCGGAGGGGCGGGGACCGGTACGCACGACCGGTCCCCACCCAGTGGTATGAGCAAGTGGGAAATCAGAAAATACGATTTGACTAATACTTGCCTAGGGAGGCTATCGGATCATGACAATCTGCTCCATCGGGTGATAACTGCATAAAGAACGGGATTTGCCTTTACGCAGTAAACGCTCGATGGGGGTCCGATCCGTGCTTGGTCTGGAATTGGATCAGGTGTGCTGTTACAAATGGTGGGGAGCTGAGGAATTGGCAATGTCCAGTGCGAGGGAGCTTTTCTTCATTTTAGCTGCATTATTGTTGGGAACTCCAAACATGACGAATTCGTCAGGAAGCACAAGTCCAGGTCATACTGAAGACGGCAAGGTGGATAGAGCCATCGCTTCCTCATCTATCGATAGGATTCGCTCGTACATTTCTTCTGGCTGGGACAATTTGACGAGATCCACGTCCGATTGTGCGAGCTATGAAGACACCAAGACGGCCGGCCCGAGAATCCTCTATCTGCCCACCGAAATCACTGAGCCGCCCTTCCTTAAGGGTTTGCAGGATCACTGCGGCGTCAGAGTGGAGCGCCTCCACAGAAGAATCCTGAACCCCGGGGAAGTTGATCTAAGGGAGATCCCAAACGAAGGCCTCCTCTATCTGCCAAACCCGTATGTTGTGCCGGGAGGAAAATTCAATGAGATGTATGGATGGGACAGCTATTTCATCATCCGTGGTTTGCTTCGCGAAAATCGCCGGACGCTTGCACGGGGGATGATTGAGAACTTCTTCTTCGAGATTGAACATTACGGCGGGGTCCTAAACGCCAACCGGACCTACTATCTGACTCGGTCTCAGCCTCCATTTCTAACTTCCATGATTCTGGCGCAGTATGACGCCGACCAAGCTCCCGGCCAGGGAGATCTGAAATGGATTGAGAAGGCCTATGGTTTCGCCTTGCGGGACTACGAGCAATGGAACAAGGAACCTCACTTAGCGGGGGACACCGGGCTTTCGCGTTACTTTGACCATGGCAGTGGTCCCGTTCCGGAAATAGAAGGCGATCCGGATGAATATTATCGCGGCGCCGCCCAGTTTTTCTTGGAACATGGCGGTGTAAGCGAATCGCATCTGCTCCGGATTGACGGGGGACAGTCTGCTAATCAGCCTTTCGAACCGAATTTCGAGTTTTTCGTCTGTGATTCGCAAGATACGAAGCCCAAAGACGCAAACTGCGCACCCGCAGATCGAGTCGCCTTGACCAATGAGTTTTATAAAGGGGACCGGAGCATGCGCGAATCCGGCTTCGATGTTTCTTTTCGTTTCGGAGCTTTCGGCGCTGAAACGCACTTTTTCGCACCAGTTTGCCTGAACAGCTTGCTCTATAAGACAGAAAAGGACCTCGAAAAGATGAGCATTCTTCTTGGGCGCAAAGAAGAGGCTCGACGATGGAATAGAAGGGCGGTCGAACGACGGAAAAGAATGGAGAAGTACTTTTGGGATGCGAAACGCGGTCTCTTTTTCGATTACAACTTTAAGTCCCACGAGCGATCCTCCTATGAATACGCAACCACCTTTTATCCCCTTTGGGTGGGTTTGGCGTCGAAGAATCAGGCTCGCGCAGTGGTTCAGAATCTTGCAATGTTTGAACAGCCCGGTGGCGTGGTAATGAGTCGGCACGAATCCGGCGCGCAGTGGGATTTCCCTTATGGCTGGGCGCCGGTCCAACTGCTTGCCGTCGAGGGCCTCCGCAATTATGGATTCAATTCTGAAGCCGACAAAATCGCTTTGAGCTTTCTAACAGTGGTGATGGAGAATTTCGATCGTGATCAAACTATCAAGGAAAAATATAATGTAGTCACAAGGTCATCGGAAACGAACATCAAAGCCGGATACTCACAAAACGTAATCGGCTTCGGATGGACAAACGCTGTTTTTTTAGAGTTGTCCTATGGATTGCCGTCGGAAAAGAGGGTTCTCCTCGATAGCAAGTAGAATTGGGGTCTCGCTCAATTTCCGGTATTGATGCTGTGGCCGAACTGCAATTTGTATCATGTTTCCTCATCGTCAGGATTAAGCCCAGTCCGAGATGCGCATCTGAGCTTTTCTTCGCTACAGCAACTTCCGCGCTCAAATACGGTTCCAATGGGATAGTGACCGGAATCGCTACCGTGGATGATGCTGGCGGGAGAGAGAGAATCAAGAGCTGGCGCTCTTAGATCTTGCGTGGCATGTGGTTTCTCTCTCTCTCGCCACTCTTGACACTGATATGTTCGCACTTGAAATGCAAAAACCTCACATTGGTAATGTCCAGAGCGAGTCTGAGGGTTTTCTCCGCCGCGCGGCCCCACTGAATCAGTTAAAACTTTGTGCAACACCAAAGCAACCTGATCAAATTGATGCTGAGGATTGTACTCAAAGTAGAAACTTGCCGTGCCGTCTCTTGCCGTGTGACTTGTCCGATGCTTTCTCAACAAGCTAAGTCGAGTTGCGTGTGCAAGACAGGGATAAATTGGCGGAGAAACAATGAAACTGAGTTTGCGGTTGATTCTGTCCCTCGTCGTAAGCATCAGCGCCGCGACGATTGTTGTGTCACGCTCGCTGGTGCGGACGGAAAAAGACCGCATCAGTTCGGATTTGATACACCGGGCAGAAACGCTCGCAGATAGTCTCCAGGAAGCAGTCGAACCGGTTCTCCAACATGCCTCGCATTCTCGTCTTCAGCAAATCGTTGACCGCTTCAGCAATCGCGAACACCTATTGGGGATTGCCATATATGGAAAAGAAAATAATCCGGTGGTCGTCAGCGGCAATCTACGCAACGACGGGAAAGTTCCCCCTGATTTGGTCCTGCAATGTGAAAATGAGGATCATGGCATCGGAAGTGTTACAAAATTGAAGGGGGTCGCGGCCTATCTATATTTAGTCCCACTACATAGTGGCCATTCAATTTCAGGTGTCTTGGCTACTTTTCATGATGCGAGCTATATCGAGTCCCAAACCTGGTTAATCTGGCGCAACGCATTGTGGCACGTAGTTGTGCAAGTCATTCTCGTCGTCCTGCTCACTTTGCTCATTATCCGTTGGACCATAGTCCAACCGACCAAGCAAATTTCAGTCTGGATGAGAAACCTGCGCGCGGGGCAGATCGGTCAGTTGCCGCACGAACCCACGGGAGAATTGCTGCAACCGCTTGCCGCGGAAGCCGTGTCGCTTGCCCAGAGTTTGGCGCAGGCGCGCGGTGCCGCCCAAGAAGAGGCTCGTTTGCGAGACGCCGCCGATTCGCTGTGGACGCCAAACCGTCTGCGCGCCGGGATCCGACGGCGGATTCAGAACAATCCATTGTTCGTCGTATCAAACCGAGAACCGTATCAGCACGTCCGCCGGGGCAAAGAGATTGAAGTTCAAGTTCCCGCCAGCGGATTAGTGACGGCCCTCGAGCCGATACTCTGCGCATGCAACGGCACTTGGATCGCGCATGGGTCGGCCAACGCGGACCGCGAAACGGTCGACTCACATGACCGACTGCCTGTCCCGCCGGAACACCCGCTTTATAAAATGCGCCGCGTTTGGCTTACCCCAGAGGAGGAAAAAGGCTATTACTACGGATTCGCCAACGAAGGCCTATGGCCGCTCTGCCACATAGCCCACACCAGGCCGCTCTTTCGTGCAAGCGATTGGGAACACTACCGTTCGGTCAACAAGAAATTTGCGCAGGCAGTGTTGCAAGAGATAGGCGATGCGGAGGAACCCTTTGTCCTGATACAGGATTATCACTTTGCCCTTTTGCCACAACTAATCAAGAATGCGTGTCCTGGCGCTCGAGTTGGAATCATCTGGCACGTTCCCTGGCCGAACCCGGAGGCCTTCGGGATATGTCCATGGCAAAAGGAATTGCTTGATGGATTGCTCGGCGCCGATCTAGTTAGCTTTCACATCCAAGCGCATTGCAACAATTTCCTGAATACAGTGGACAATGCGATCGAGTCTCGCATTGAATGGGACCAATTCGTCGTGAATCTTAACAACCACCTCACGGCAGTCCGCCCGCACCCAATTAGTGTTGCTTTTCCGGAATCATCAGGGGATTCAATAAATCTTTTCCCGCCAGCCCGGGACCGCCAGGACATCTTAATGGGGCTGGGCCCGGAAACGGTATTTCTAGGCGTCGGGGTGGACCGTCTTGATTACACCAAGGGCATTCTCGAACGCTTTCGGGGCATCGAGCGCTTCCTTGATCTATTTCCTCAATATTGCAAGCGGTTCACGTTTGTTCAACTGGGCGCACCAAGCCGAACAACGATCAAGCGGTATCAGGACTTCAATACTGAAGTCGAATTGGAGGCCCAGCGGGTCAATAATCGATTCCAAGGCAATGATTGGAAACCGATTGTGCTATTGAATCGGCACCACAGTCACAAGGAAATCGCGCCCTATTACAAGGTGGCGGATTTGTGCCTGGTCACTTCACTGCACGACGGCATGAACCTTGTGGCGAAGGAGTTTGTCGCCGAGCGCGACGACGAAGGCGGCGTTTTGATCCTGAGCCAATTTACTGGCGCATCGCTAGAATTGCGGGACGCTTTGTCTGTCAATCCTTACGACACGGAACAATTGGCGGAGGCGATCCGCCGCGCTTTGGAGATGCCTCCAGAAGAACAGCGGGCGCGGATGAGGCGCATGCGGCAAACAGTGAAAGAACACAATGTCTATCGCTGGGCCGCAGATCTGATCTCCGAACTGTCTGAAATCCGCTTGGATGTCGCTGAAATGGTGGAGACGCGGTAAACAATGGCCATCGCCCGTGCGAACGGACTGCACGGTGGAAGTAATGCTATCGTGCCCGAGTGCCTGGGGGATTAGGTCGAAGTCTTACCGGAGGTCGTGATGTTGCCCAACAACCAGATCGAGGTGGTCCCGGTGGTAAATGAATTCAGCGTGTTTCATGCGACCATCCGAGTATTTCAAAAGTTTGAGGAGGCAGTGATCGCTTAAGCTGTCCGTTTTTGTTACCGATGGTATTGGGTAAGTGATTTGAGGAAAATCCGCGTCCAGCATCAAAGGACACATCCTATGCCGACAGCATTGGATACGGCACAGGCCCGCACGATCTCTTCAGTTAGTTGAACCAGTAACGATGACCAATGGGATTCACTTAAAGAGGGCGGGGGTGTATAAGAAAGCATCTTTGAGTGGCCCAGATGTCGATTGCGTCCTGCAAATCCATCTTCATGAACAAGAAGTATTCACCGATTCGATCTCATCGATACTGGCTCCCCGATGCCGGTCGTTGAATACACTTCAAGGCTCTTTGGCGACCTGAAGCAGTTTGTCGCTCGCCTGCCCAAGCCTATAAACTTGATCCATCAGCCGTTTGTCGACTACTACTATACGGAGAATCGGTGGTGCAAATTGTTCCTTTATTATTCCGATTCCGGAGACATCCTAGGAACGCTTGGGCGCGAGTTGATGCGGTTTGAATACAAATCTCGCGAGATCATGATCCGATTTGGCACAAATTGGTACTCGCTTCAGCGCGGCGTGGGAACTGAGCTCGGCAAGTATTCGGTTGCCTCCGCCCCAGACAGCATCGGACTCATGTTTACTGGAAGCGATGACACACTTGCCATCCTCCACCATCGGGGCTGGACATTCATACTAGGGGTCCGGGGATATTGTTTGAATAATCCGTACCCTATTTATAGTGGAGATTCCTTTCTGCGGAAGTCAGCGAAATTATTTGTCCGGAAATTGAAGCGAAGAAACATTCCGAAATTTGCCTCGCGCATCCCCTCCGACATCGTTTCCGATCTAACTGTCCATGAAGAAAGTTCCTATTCTGAAGATCTGCTGCCATCCCGGTCTTCCTTTGCGTTTCGCTTTGCCCCACCAGTTGACTATTTGAAATGGCGGTATAATCTGTCGCTTTCGTTTGCGCGCTATCGTCTTTTTCGGGTGATGAAAAGCGGTGCGAGCGCCGGTTACGTGATCCTCAATGAGTCGCCCGAAGGTTTGACCGTGGCCCAAAGCGATGGAGAAGAGGCCACCACGCTGGCCTACGGAATTTTGCTCAGTATTCTGGAGATTGGGCGCACTGACCGCCACCCGCGAACCGTGTTCCTGGCGTCTTGTCACCGGGGAATGCAACAGGTGTTCGAGCAGTTCGGTTTCAGAATTCCGCGGAATGAGGGCGACATGCCATTTGCATTCCGCAATCTTCCACCCGATTTTTATGAGTCTCCAACCAATTCAGACTGGTTAATAAATTTTGATTGGGGAGACAATACTCTGCGGCTGCCTTTCCTTGATCAAGCTGCCCCGTGAACCTCCGCGGTGATTGCCTGATTGCCTTGTGGACTTCAAGCGGTATATATCGACAATCAATGGGACGTGGTCGCTCAGCTTTGCCCAGCGCGCATGGGCGCCGACCTCCACATTCTTCAAGTCCGCAGCCCAGCTGGCTGGGAAGAAAACATAGTCAATGTGATAGCCGCGATTTTTGCGGTGCCAGAAATAATATGTTGGGCGTGTCTCCTCACCTTGATTCTCGGAAAAGAAGAGATGGTAGGAGCTGACCAGGCGACGCTTCGTTAAGTGTTTTACGACCGAGGAATGGTTCCCGCGCGCCCGCTCAGCGTCCCAGAAACAATTGCTGTTGAAATCGCCGGCGATGATTACTTGATTGCGGCGGAACCATTGGGGATTCCTGACCAGGGCTTCGTAGACCTGGCCGATATAGCTTCGAGTAGCGCTGCCTTTGACCGGCATAGCCCAAACGGCAAGGAGGAGGACTCGATGTGGGCCGTCGGTTAACCAAACCGGGACGATCCATTTATTCTGCGGTTTTGCAACGCGTGCGATACGCAAGGGCTTGGCGACCAGAATCCCAAGACCCTTTCGGGGATTAGTCCCGACCCAGCGGCCATCGAAGCCGTCTTCCTTAACACAAAGGGATATGCACTTCCTGCCACATTCGGGAATTACGGCGATGTCTGGCGAAAGTTTGTAAAGATGCCCGCGCTTTCTCGAGAGAGCCATCTTGCAATTCCAAACGACGATTCTCATGGGGTTTCAAAAGGTCAAAATGGATCGGGACCTACCGTGCGATTCACGAATCACGGATGGTGCTTGGTCACGACGCGAGTTCAAAGATTCCGCGCGCCGCTTCAAATCTGGCACTCAATTTGGGCGCTGCTGCTGAGTCAACGGTAACGGCAACTCCGACCTGGTGAAACAGTTGACGTAACTCGGCTGGATTTGGGCTTCCAACCGAAAACGACGCGAGACTGCAGCCGCGCGGCGCGTCCACCGAGGGATGAGTTGTGCTCTTTCCCCACTCGATGAAGAAGGGCAGAGTCCCGCCGCGGTCGTCCTTGAGGCGCAGTGTTTTCCACTGCAGCAACTGCCCGTCCGGGCGCTTGCGCGAACCATCGAGAGGGCCGTCGAACGCAATGGCTGCCTTTCGCAGATTGGCGGCAACTCCCGCGATGTCGTGTGTATGGATGGCCCAGCCGATCAATCCCGGCGCGCGCAAATCCGCCAAGCCGGTGTGGAGAGCGTTGGGCGCCGAACTTTGCTGCGGATCCGGTGCAATAATTTCCAGATATCGTTCCGCGCCAAGGGAAATCAGGGCGTTGCGAGTGCCAGCGCCGGGATGTGAGCCGCCAACGATGGCGCGCACTCCAGATTTCTTCTCGATGAACGAGATTCCCTCGTCCAGATCTCTTACGCCGAGCAGGATGTGATCGAGCATCGAGGGAATTCCGTCGTCCGCCAAGATTTGATGCGGGATCGCTGCCAAGGTGGCCGCGAGGAGCAGAAAGTCTTTTCGAGAGAGTAGCGTGGGCATCGGGGCATTGTGGAGCAGGAGGGTGGAATCATCAAGGACGATTCATGTGGATCGAACGGGGAGACTTAATGATTTGGGCAATGCAAGAAACCTTTTCACCGCAGAGGCGCAGAGAACTCTGAGGTTGCACGTAGAAAGCTTGGAAGTGTTGCACGACCGTGCTCACTAGAATTCGTATTCTCGATCGGGAAAGAAGCCCAGGAGACTGATCTTCCCATCTTTGTCCAGTCCGTATGCTATGAGAAGGCTTTCGCCCTTCTTGCTGAAGCGGTATTGCGAGCGTAGCCGGCCATCCGGTAGCTCGTCGCGGCTCACAAGGACGGCCGAGTCGGGCGGAAGAACAGCGGCTAACCTGGACTGTATAGTCTTGCTGGACTCCGGAGTAATCCTGGCCGCCAGTTCCGGCGTCATTTGGCTTTTGACATCCTGCCCGGTCGCGAGTTGGCCGAGAAGTGTTTTCAATGAAGCCAACAATTCGGGTTGCTTATCTTCGATGGCGACAAGCTTGGCGGGCATGAGATCGGGGATGAGGAGGCCGGCAACCACACGTCCGATTTGTCCAGGGCGTGAGTTGGCAGAGCCGAGGTTTGTGAGGATAACGACGGTCAAGTTGTCGTCGGTGTAGCGCGAAATGTCGCAAGTGAAGCCCTGCCACGCGCCACCGTGCTGGATGACCTTGTGGCCTTTAATTTTGTTGATCTCCCAGCCGAACCCATAGTTGGAGGGATTGGGCTTCCCATCGTTCAGCGGGTACACCGTCCAAATGCGGTCGAGGCTGGACTGTGTGAGCAACCTGGTTCCATAGAGGGCTCCGTCCCACTTGGCAATGTCCAGCACATTGAAATAGAGAGCGCCATCGGCGGTGGAATTAAATGTTGGCGAAACCCATGACTGGTTTTTCAGTTCGTTGCGGACTATTTCGTAGCCGGAGGAGCGATTGGGAATGATGTCCGCGTCGCTGATGAGCCGGGTGGAGTTCATCCCCAGCGGTTTGAAGATACGGTCCTGCAGGAAATCGCCGTAAAACATTCCGGTGATTTTGTGGATGATTACTCCCAGAAGAACATAATTCGTGTTTCGGTAATTCCATTTTTCACCCACAAGGAATTCGATGGGCAGCGCCTCGATCTTGGTGACCAATTCGTCTTCGGTGAAATCCAGGCGGAGATAGAAAGGGCCCTTTGGCCCGGTGCGTTCGCCGCTCTCGTATTCGGCGAGGCCGGAAGTGTGCGAGAGAAGGTTTTTGATCCGGATGGGTTTCCAGGTATCGGGTGCGTCGGGAAAATATTTGGTGATGCTGTCGTCAAGGCTGAGTTTGCCTTCTTCCACCAGCATCATGATTGCGGCGGAAACATACTGTTTTCCTGTGGAGCCGGACTGAAAAATCGTTTCCGGCTTGACGGGCACGGACAATTCCACATTTGCCAATCCGTAGCCCTGGGCGAGCAAGATGCGGCCGCGATCGTAGATTCCCACAGCCAAGCCGGGGATGCGCTGGCGCTTCATTTCCGCGGTGACATAGTTGTCGATCGCTGCGGTTTGGCCCGGCGTGAGGACGCGGGCTGGGGGTGGAGAGGTCTGAGCGAGCAGCGAAGCGCAGGCGCAGGAAAACATCACAAGAAAACGTGAAGCGAATCGCAGCATGTTGGCTCTCCGGGGAACTGAATGGGATCAAAGCAGCGACATTATAGCCTTGGCGGGATGGGCATGCCGAAATGATTACAGCTGGAGGCCGAAGCGAGAACGGATTTCGCGGCGGCCATAACTTGTGATGCTTAGGGCTCTACTGTCGAGTTCCTGGACTACCCATTTCCGTTTAAGAGCGATTCGTAAGAGGGCAGCGCCCAGCGCGCCGCCGATGTGAGGTTGGCGCTCGCTCCAATCGAGGCAGGCGTAGGCGAAGCGGCGGCGGAGGTTGCGAGTCGCGGCTACATCGATGCCGAGAGACGCGAATGCGTTTGTTCCCGCGTGAGTCAAGTCGTACGTGTCATTGGCGCTGGTCAACGTCAGATAATGAGGAATTTGGTGAAATTCTCCGGTAGCCACCCAACTGGTCTGGCCGAAATCCTCGCCATAGGTCTCGATGCGAATTTCGCGATAGGCATCCGTGGCGGAATTTCCGTACGCGGTGTTGTAGAGATCGACGTTGCCGGGCAATGGACGCTCCCTTTGG
>Ga0209167_10001753_pt1 | contig 12345 bp, 11 predicted proteins | sample Coa_R1_9_FD_187154 | JGI IMG/M metagenome (GOLD analysis project Ga0209167, IMG submission 187154) | Surface soil microbial communities from Centralia Pennsylvania, which are recovering from an underground coalmine fire - Coalmine... | ecosystem: Environmental > Terrestrial > Soil >... | reverse complement strand
GCAGAGTAAATAGTCCTGTGTCAGCAACAGAAAAACCGGGCTGCCCCCGATCGGATTCACAATCGGGAAAAGCGCCGTAACGATGAGCAAAATGCTCTTGGCAGTTTCTAAAAACATGTTGGTCGCAGGAGTATACCCGAATCGGCGACGAGATTTCGTGAACTGGTCTTCTTATTCAGAACGCACCGGTCGCACGATTCTTGCCGTGGTAATTGTTTGGTCTGCGTGGCGCCGCGTTGCTTTGCGTGGCATCAATGGGCCTCGTGGACCGACCTCCAGTCCTGGCTTGCTGGCGCGACGCCTGTGGGATAAAGTCAGGCCCGACGCTGAGGACAATATGACCACCGGAACTAAACAAGGCGCCCGGCACCGAATTGCCGTTTCCGAAAGTGGAGAGCGGGTCAAGGTCTTGATTTCTCGCGTCAAAATCCAACGCAGAATTCGCGAATTGGCTCTGCAGATCCGCAAAGATTTTCCGGATGAGCCGCTTCTGCTTGTGGGTGTCTTGAAGGGGGCAGTGATGTTTCTCGCAGACCTCGCGCGGCAGATTCCCGGCGAAGTCACCTTCGATTTCATCGCCGTCTCCAGTTACGGAAAAGATTCCAAGTCCTCCGGACAGGTAAAGCTCAATAAAGACCTCGATTCCAGCATCGAAGGCAAGACCGTGATCGTGGTCGAAGATATTCTCGATACCGGCCTCACCCTTCGGTACTTACTCCAGATGTTTAGGCAAAGGAAGCCGAAAAACCTGCGTGTCGCTGTGCTGCTCGACAAGGTCGAGCGCCGCCTCACTGAAGTTCACGCCGATTATGTGGGTTTTCCCATTCCAAATGAATTCGTCGTCGGCTTTGGCCTTGACTACGCCGAACGCTACCGCAATCTCGCCGATGTCAAGATATTGTCGCTTCCCCCGGGAGCTCACTGAATACCGCGCACGGGGCCAAAAGTCTTTTCTCAGTCTGACTGTTATAATAAGAGTACGCATGAATCCAACCGAATCATCCGCATCAACTGCCACTCAGCTGAATGGAGAGCTGCCCGCCGAGATGCTGGCTACGCTCGCTGAAATTGCCAACGAAGTGAACGCTTCTTTGGACCTCGACGAAGTGCTGGCGCGCTCTGCTGCGCTCATCAAAAAGCACATCGATTACGAAATCTTTGGTGTCTTGTTTATTGACGAAGCTACGCGCACCCTGAAGCACCGCTTTGCCATTGGATATCCACGCGAACTCGCCGACAATCTTCGCATTCCGCTCGGGCAGGGAATTACTGGAACCGCCGCGGCCACCGGCCACTCCGTTCGGGTCAGCGACGTCACCAAAGATCCGCGTTATATCAACGCGATCGACAGCGTTCGCTCTGAACTTGCCGTCCCGCTGATGTTTCGCGGCAAGTGCATCGGCGTGCTGGATATCCAGAGCAATCATCTGGACTATTTCACCCGCGATCAGCAAAACATTCTTTCCATGCTGGGTAGTCGCTTGGCGGTGGCCATTGAAAATGCGCGTCTTTTTGAGCGCGTTCGCTCTCAGGCGGATACACTCTTGCTGCTCAACGAAGTCAGCCGCGAAATCAGTTCCATCCTTGACGTCGAAGAACTGTTGCGCCGCGCCGCTGAACTCGTCAAACGCGTGATCGACTACCAGATTCTCAGCATCCTGCTCTACGACGAGGATCAGAAAATTTTCCGCCATCGCCTCGATGTCAAACACGGCCAGCGGGTGCAGGGCAAGTTGCGCGTCGCCGCCAGCGAGGGAATCGTTGGCGCCGCTGCGACTCTGCGCGAACCGGTGCTTGCTCCGGACGTCACTGCCGATCCGCGCTACTTGATGGTCAACCCGGAAACGCGTTCTGAACTCGCCATACCGATGATTCACAAAGGCAAGATCATCGGTGTCCTCGACTTGGAAAGCGCCCAGCTCAACGCCTTCCATGAAGAGCATGTCCAGACTCTCTCCATTCTCGCCGCGAATCTCGCGGTTTCTCTGGAAAATGCTCGACTTTACGAACAAGTTGCCCGCGATGAAGCGCGGCTGGATCGCGATCTGCAAGCGGCAAAACGCATTCAAGGCGCGCTGCTTCGTCCCGTCCCGACTGAAGACTTCGGGCTTGACATGGCAGCTCGCTACCTTTCCGCCCGCGAAGTCTGCGGTGACTTGTATGAATTCCTGCGCTACGGCCCGCAGCAGATCGGCATCGCTCTTGCCGATGTCAGCGGCAAAGGCACCGCCGCGGCGCTCTATGGCGCCGTCGCCATCGGCATCATGCGCAGTCTCGCGCCGCAAAAGTTGCAGCCCGCGGAAATGCTTCGCCAGATGAATCAACTGGTCGGCGAACGCCGCATCGAGGGCCGTTTCATGACCGCGTGCTTTGCCACATGGCAAAAAGGCCGCCAAAAGTTTCGCGTGGCAAACGCCGGGCAATCACAACCGCTTCTCTACAAGGACGGCCGTTGTGGAAAAATCGAGTTGACCGGTTTTCCGCTGGGAATTTTTGAAGAGACCAACTACGACGAATGGAGCGTCACCCTCGATCCCGGCGACATCGTCATTTTTCACTCCGACGGCATCGCCGAAACCATGAACAGCGAAGGCCAGTTCTTCGGTACCGAGCGCCTGCGCAAGCTGGTCGAGACTCATCATGAACTTACCGCAACGGAAATGTCCGACCTGATCCTTCGCGAAGTCGACTGGTTCGCGCAAAGCGCCCCGCTCTCGGACGATCGCACGCTAGTGGTGATTAAAGTTCGATGAGCGCGCCACCGGCTTCGCCTGCAAAACCTCTGCGCTACGTGGACCCCGCGGAGTTTACGCCACGGTTTGACTGGCGCGCTGCGAAGCAACAGTCCGGCCGGCAAGTGTTCTGCGAGGATGTTTCGCTTGCCGAAATGGCCGCAAGGTTCGCCACTCCGGCGTATGTTTACAGCCGCGCCGCAATCGAATCGTCATTCCGCGATCTCGATCGCGGTCTCGGGTCGCTCCCGCACACCCTCTGTTTCGCGGTCAAGTCCAACGGAAATCTTTCCATCCTCAAACTTCTCGTGCAGCTCGGCAGCGGTTTCGATATCGTCTCTGGCGGCGAACTCGAACATCTTGGCCACCTCGGCGTTCCGGGCGACAAAATTGTTTTCTCCGGAGTGGGGAAGACTCGTGAAGAGATTCGCGAAGCTCTCCGCTACCATGCCCGCGGCAAATCGGGGCGCCGAGGGCTATTGCTCTTCAACATCGAATCCGAAGCCGAGCTCGATGTCTTACTCGACGAATCTTCCAAACAGATAAAGCGTGGCGGAACGCCGCCCAGCGTCTCCATCCGCGTCAATCCCGATGTTCAGGCCGGAGGACACCCGCACATTTCCACCGGATACCGCGATCATAAATTCGGACTTGATTGGAACGCTGCACGCGAACTCTATTCAAAACAGCGCAATTCGAAATGGATTCAGTGGCATGGCGTCAGCGCTCACATCGGCTCGCAAATCACCGCGCTGGAGCCCTTTCAGCAGGCGCTGGGTCGCCTGGCTGGTTTTGTCCGCGAACTTCGCGAACTCGGCATCGCCTTGAAATATCTCGATTTCGGCGGCGGGCTCGGCGTACGTTATACCGATCAAAACCCGCCGGCCAGGCTTGACTACGCACGCATGGTCGCAAGAATCGTGAAGCCTCTCGGCATACACCTGCTGCTCGAACCCGGCCGCACCATCATTGCTCCCGCGGGGATTTTGCTCACTCGCGTCTTATACACAAAGACCAATCGCAACAAGACCTTCGTGGTGGTCGACGCTGCGATGAACGATCTGCTTCGCCCTGCGCTGTACAGCGCGGTGCACCCGATCACCCGCGTTACTCGCGGCAAGAATGAAAAATTGGGCGGAGCCAGAGTAGATATTGTCGGCCCGGTCTGCGAAACAGGTGACTGCTTCCTCCGCAATTGGCCGTTAGGAACTGTCAATTCCGGCGACGTACTGGCCATCTGGACCGCTGGTGCTTACGGCATGTCGCTCGCTTCGAATTACAACGCACGCCGCCGTCCAGTGGAAATACTCGTCGAAGGCAAGCGCGCCCGCATCATCCGCCGCCGCGAAACATCTCGCGATCTTCTCCGAGGCGATGTCCTGGCCTAGTGGTACCGCCGTCCTCGCCTAACTTTGTCAGATTTGTAATATGACTTACCCTGGTTCCCAAGCAAGCACCGCGTTGCCATTTGTCAGGATCCAAATGCGCAACACGGTTGTCATTCTGAGGCGAACGCAGTTCGCCGAAGAATCTCCATTGCAGATCTCGCTCCGCACAAAGTACGCGGCGCACAACTGTTCTTACGCCTCGCCCCACTTCAACTTACTCCGCAAAATCTCGTAATACGATTTGCGATGCGGCTGAATCAGCTTGAGCCGTTCTTCGGCTCGCGCAATCATCACTCGATCCTCAGACTCCATCAGCAATCCTTTTTGCCCGTCCAGCGTTAGGTATACCGATTCCGCCGCTCCACGCATCCGCATCTCCACATTGCGTGAGTCGGGGACGACCAGTGGCCTGTCGGTCAAGGTATGCGGGCAAATCGGAGTCAGAATCATCGACTCCACCGCCGGATGAACGATCGGACCTCCAGCGGACAACGAATACGCTGTTGATCCTGTCGGAGTGGCCACAATCAATCCGTCCGCCCGATATCGGCACACAAAGTCGCCATCAATGTAAAGTTCCAGCTCGATCATCCGCGCCAGCGCGCCCTTGGTAATCACCGCCTCATTCAGCACTCGTCGCGAATCGATAATTTGTCCGTCGCGAACCAGCGATGCTGCCAGCATCACCCGTTCGCTCGCCTCCAGACGCCCCGCGATCGTCTCCTCCAGCGCGGGATACAATTCCTCCAAAGTAAAGCTCGTTAGAAATCCAAGGCTGCCGAGATTGATCGGCAGCACCGGGATTCCCAGCGGCGCAGCCTCGCGGGCCGCCGCGATTAGCGTGCCGTCGCCTCCAAGCACCAAAATCAGATCGCATTCGCGCGCCAAAACGTCTCGCGCTTTCCCTCCCGCCTCATCGCGCAGCGATTCCGCCGTTTCTGTATCGTAAATTGCGCGAATCCCGCGCTTTGCCAGCCAATCCAGCAGCGGCCGCACCACATCGGGAAGCTCGGGGCGCCGGGGTCGCGAAAATATTCCTATTGTTCGAAGAGCAAAAGGTGGCATGTGTTCAGCGATTCTACCTTAGACGCTTTTCCGCGCGTGCAGAAAAAACTCCTGATTGCCTTCCGCGCCCGTTAGCTGGCTCGCCTTCACTCCGCGATCGTTCAATCCCAGCGCCACCGCCGCGGCTCTTACCGATTCGATCGCGCGTTGATGCAATTCTGGATCCGACACAATCCCGCCCAGTCCAATGTCCTCTCGCCGCAGTTCGAATTGCGGCTTGATCAGTATTAAGAAATCCGCTCCCGCCTCCGCCAGCGGCGCCACTGCCGGTAAGACCTTCGTCACTGAAATAAATGAAACATCGGCAACCACGACTCCAACCTTCTCCGGCAAATCCTCCGCTTCCAACTCCCGCGCATTCCGCTTGATCAGTACCACTCGCGCATCCTGCTGTAGCTTCCAGTCCAGTTGGTCTACGTTCACGTCCACCGCATACACCCGCGCCGCTCCATTCTGCAGCAGGCAATCCGTAAACCCGCCGTTCGAAGCGCCCACATCCAGGCAAATCTTTCCGCTCACTTCCACGCCGAAATCCTTCAGCGCTCCTTCCAGTTTGAATCCTCCTCGGCTAACAAATTTCTGTATTCTGCTGTGAATCTCGATCGCCGCATCCAGCGCTACCGCTTGTCCGGCCTTCGCCGCCGCCGCGCCATTCACCCGCACCTCGCCCGCCAGGATCATTGCCTGCGCTTTCTCCCGTGAAGGCGCGAGCCCGCGCTCCACGATCAATACGTCAAGCCGCGTGCGATCTTTTCGAGTTGTCATTGGAAAAGTTTGCAGCGGCCAGCTCAATCACGCACGCCGGTGAACCAGAAACTCCGCAATCTCACGCAATCGTGCGGCGCGTTCACCATATGGCGCGAGGTCAGCGATCGCCTGCGACGACAATTCATTCGCAATCTGGTGCGAGCGCTCCAATCCAAAAACCGATGGGTACGTCGCCTTCTGTTGCGCGATATCCTTGCCCGCCGTTTTCCCCAGCGTCGCCGACGATTCTTCCACGTCCAGAATATCGTCGGTCACCTGAAACGCCCAGCCAATCGTCTCGCCAAAATGCCGCAGCCGCGCCACATCTTCGTCGCTCGCGCCCGCGCAAATCGCACCCGCCGTCACCGATGCCCGAATCAACGCCGCGGTTTTCGCTCGATGAATATATTCCAGAGTTTCCGGCCCCGCGCCTTTTCCTTCCGCTTCCAAATCGGCCACCTGCCCGCCAACCATTCCGTTTACCGTGCCCGCTGACTTCGCCACCACCGTCAGCATTTTTACCCGCAACCCGGAATCCACCGGCGCCGCTCCGATCGTTTCGAACGCCAGCGTCAGCAGCGCGTCTCCCGCGAGAATCGCAATCGCCTCGCCAAACTTTTTGTGGCATGTCGGTTTCCCGCGCCGCAAATCATCGTTATCCAGCGCCGGCAAATCGTCATGGATCAGCGAATAAGTGTGAATAAATTCAATCGCGCAGCCCGGATGCAGCGCCGCCTGCACATCGCTCGCAAAAATCCGCGCGCTCTCCAGACAAAGAATCGGCCGTATCCGCTTCCCGCCGGCAAACACGCTATATCGCATCGCTTCATGGATCGATTTCGGTGCCGTATCCTCGGCCGGCAACAATCGCTGCAGCGCCGCGTCCACCAACTGCAAATCATCTTCAAAAAAAGAAGGGAGCTTCATCGCGCGATTAGCATCCAGCGCCAGGCCGGCTACCCGGTCCTCGGTTTTTGAGAGCGAGTTTCCCGCACAAGTCGGCGCAGCGCATCTCTCTTCGCAGGCCGCACGTCAGCATCACGCTTCCGCCCCGCCTTCCGGTTCGAACGGCTCCGCCACCACCTTGCCGTCCGCTTTTTTCAGCAAAATTTCTACTTTCCCCTCGGCCTCTTCCAGTTGCTTCTGGCATTCCCGCGACAGCGCCACGCCTTCTTCAAATAATTTCATCGCCTCGTCCAGCGAAAGCTGCGGGCTTTCCAGTTTGCGTACCACTTCCTCCAGCCGCGCCAGCGACCGCTCAAAGTCCGGCTTTTTCAGTGCTTCTGGTTTTTTCGGAGCTGGTATGTTCACGCGCCCTTTTTCCTGCGGCTTTTTTCTGTCTTTCCGTCCGCAGTGATATTTACAACCGCCGCTCCGATTGCTTCACCCAACTCGGCCGGCTTTTCCAGTCAGCATTCTAAAGCAGGCCCGACAACCGAAACAATTCCTTTATGCCGCTGCCTCGTCGCAACTCCCGGCAACTCCTCGTCACGGCTTCAGCGTCAACGTATGCTTCCGCACCACCGCCTGCGCCGCGTCACTAAATGGTGCAACCACCGGCTTCCCCTCATACCAATACCGGAACTGATCCGAATAATGGCTGCTGCCCAGTTGCCCGCTCTGTCCTCCGGGAATCACCATCAACGAATGATCCCAGTCGCCAACGCTCGCTGCCATCCTCATCGCCGGCCCGTGATGCTTCGTTGCCGCCCGCGGACTGAAACTTGTCCCGCCCTGCGGCTTGCCGGTTATGCTGAACAGCGTCTTCAGCCAGCCTTCCCGCCCCAGCGGATGCAGCATATCCAGCGAATCGAATCGCTTCCATTGCCAATCCTCGATTCGCGCGCTGCCCGAATCTTTTTCCAAATGTTTCACCGATTCATCCGCCGCCGCAACCAGTAGCTCATCGTAATTTTTGTACGCTGCAGGCAGCCACATCGCCGGCCGTTCCGTCAGCACCCGCTGCAGAAAAGTCGTGCTCCGCCACCGATACAGCGCCGTGTCATCGCCCAGCACCGGCTGCAGAATCAGCCGCAGCGCCGCGCGTCGCGTTCCCTCCAGAAACGACACCACCGGCGAATCCGCATCCGCAATTCCATTCCAATCTTTCGCAAGCCCAATCAATTTCTCAGTACGCGCATCCTTCGGTGCCGCAACCTTCGCCGCCGGCGCCAGTTGCTCCGCCAAAAATACATCCGGATAGCTGTACGTATCTGTCTGCACTTTCAACATGTCCGCTGGCCGCAGATCATGTTTGTCGTGCAGCAAATCCCAAATCCGCGCCGTCCGGTAAGGCTCTTCCCAGTGATCCGTCAGGTACGGCTTGTAATCCGGCCCCGTCACGCGCGCATTCGCCGTCACAATCAATCCATCTTCCGGATTGATCGCCTGCGGCAGTTGTTCGAACGGAATGTAGCCTTTCCACTCATACTCATCCGTATCGCCCGGCACCGGCAATTCTCCGTGTCCCTTCTTTCGAATCGGCACCCGCGCCGCCATCACGTATCCAATGTTACCGTTCACATCCGCGTACACCGCGTTCTGCGCCGGCCCCCACACGGTCTTCAAAATGTCCCGAAACTCGCGCCAGTTCTGCGCTTTTCCGAGCCGCGTATACGTATTCGCCAGCCCGCCCGGCTCCGTCGCCGTCCATTTCAACGCATATCCAGTATTCCCTTCGCGAATCATCACCGGACCATGCCGCGTCACCACAATCGGAAAATGCAAATCCGCCGCGCCCTTCACGTGGATCACTTCATCCACGCTTTCGGCTTTCAGCCACTTTCCGTTGGCCTTGTACTCATCCGGCTGCGCGGGATTAAACGTCTCTATATAAAGGTCCTGCACATCCGCGCCATTATTCGTAAATCCCCACGCGATACGGTCGTTGTGCCCAATCACCACCAGTGGCGCGCCCGGCAGCGTAAATCCCTTCACATTCCATCCTGGGCACGTCAAATGCATCTGATACCAAATCGGCGGAACCGAAAGCTCCAGATGCGTGTCGTTGGCCAGCAGCGGCTTGCCGGTCGCGGTGTGCTCTCCGCTCACCACCCAGTTGTTGCTCCCCAACCCATGTCGAATGTCGCGCCGTGATTCGCCGACCCACTGCACCACCGCCGGCGCCAGCGCTGAGGTTAGGTCAGGAAAATCCACGTCGCGAAAATCCTGCCCGCTCGGCAAAGTGCCAGCCTTCAGCACATCGTCCGGCGTCATGTCGTCATCATCGTCCTCATCATCATCGCCCGAACGCTGCGCACCGCTACTCGGCCGGTCTGGATCGCCCACCACAAAGTGATCCAGCGCGGCCTCCTGTGAAAATAGCCCCTTCGCCCGCTCCGCTCCCACTCGCGCCGTCACCTTCGCGCGGTCAAATTTCTTCTCCCACGATTCCGTCAGCGTGTGGTACATGTACCCCGCAATCGCCAGCGAATCGCTTGGCTTCCACGGCGTAGGCTTGTATTTCAGCATCGTAAATTCGACCGGAAGTTTGTTCTGATGTTGCTCGATAAATTTGTTCACGCCGCGAGCGTATGCTTCCATCACCAGTCGCGACTCTTCGTCCAGCAGTCCCGCGTCGCGCTCCGCCGCCGGACCAAACCGCATCAGCCTGAATTGTTTATCCAACGGAATTGCCGCAGACCCTACGATTTCAGAAAGCTGTCCCCGTGCCACTCGCCGCAGCAGATCCATCTGCCACAGCCGGTCCTGCGCCATCACATACCCTTGCGCCTCGGCCATGTCCGCCAGCGAACCCGCGCGAACGTGCGGTATCCCCCAAATATCCCGCTCGACGGTCACTTCATGCTGCAATCCGGCCAGCGTGGCAGTCCCATCCACCTGCGGCAGCGGCCGCACAAACAACCACCACGCCGCTCCGCCCACTACCACCACCAGAATTGTCAGGATCCAGCCAACCACCCGCAGCAAAAATCGCAAATTTGTCCCTCGAAACTTCGCAACAACTCCGAGCTGTCCCAGAATCAAGCCGTCGGAAGACTCGCCGGTAAGTTTAGCGGGAGGGCACGGCTTCTGCCGTGCCAATCTATACGGAGAGTCCAGAGGCTTTAACCTTTGCGGTCACTAGCGTCGCCACTCGCCGCATTCTTGAGACCAGTTTAGTGTAGAGGAGCCATTTCACCCGCGCAACGCACAACAATAATGATTCTTCAATTTCGCCACACCATACAGTGCGCCAATTTTTGACTATGATTCAATAATTTCACCACGCCAAGCAGCGTGTCAATTTATGATCGCGTCATCCGCACTACCGAACGGTTGTCATCCTGAGCCCGCCAAAGGCGGGCGAAGGATCTCAATTTCACCCTCGCCGCCAATTGCTCCGGGACGACCGCAAGCATCTCTCGGTAGTAGGACCAGTTCAGAGTCTCCTTGAACTCCGCGCGCAAATTCGCATCATTGTAGTCGCCATGAACAACCGCTCAGTGCCCACCGCGACCATGCTTCCGCACATTGTCTACAGCAATCTGGCCGAAGCCTCCGAGTGGCTCACGCGCGTCTTCGGATTTGCCGAGTACTACCGCCATGGCCAGCCGGTAAGTGGTATCCATATGCACTTCGGCGATGCCTATATCATGCTGAGCACTCCTCGCGAGGGCCGCTCGGAAAGTCCAGCCAAGCTAGCCTATGGAACGCAAATGCTCACAATGATCGTCCCCGATGTTGACGCCCATCACGCGCGGACCAAGCGTGAGGGCGCCAGCATCTGGGAAGACCTCCACGAAACCATCTACGGTGAAAAACAGTACGGCGCCACCGACCTCGAGGGCCACCGCTGGTTGTTTTCTCAGCATGTTCGCGATGTAAGCCCGGACGCCTGGGGCGCGACCATCGCCTCGCCCCGACGTTGAGCCGAAGAGTTACTCGACAGCTTAGCGCCTTGGCACCAGCGAAAACCCGCCAGCGTCGGCCGGGAGTTGCTTCTGAGGTTGAGTAGAGAAGGTTGTCAGCAGGGAACTCGCCTCATCCGCTTGCTTGCGCGTCATCAGGTGCGAGATCTGCCTGCGCCGTTCAGCGCCAGAGCCGTCACCCGCAGCGATCGCCCGCGAGTACCACGTGTAGGCAGCGACGTAATTCAGTGGCACGCCGCTCCCCTGCTCGTACAAATAAGCCAGGTTCGTTTCCGCGCCGGGGAGACCTTGTTCCGCGGCACGCCGTAGCCATCGCGCGGCCTCTCCGTAATCGAGTTCGACTCCCAATCCCTTGTAATACAAAACCGCCAGACTGTTTTGCGCCTCCGCCGATCCTGAATCAGCCGCCGCGCGAAACCATCGCGCTGCTTCTTTGTAATCGCGTGGAATTCCGGAGCCCAGGTAGTAAAGCGTTGCCACATTGCACTGGCCCACCTGATTTCCATGTTGCGCGGACGCCCGATACCATTCGAACGCTTGGCGCATGTCCTTCGGCACGCCTTGTCCGTGCTGGTAAAGCGAACCCAAATTGTTTTCGGCGGCCGAGTGTCCCCTCAGTGCCGCCGCGCGATAGTTTTCCGCCGCCTTCGCATAATCACGTGTTACGCCCTGTCCGTGCTCGTACAAGTAGCCCAGCACGAATTCCGCGCCAGCATGACCTTGCGCCGCCGATGCACGAAGCCATTTAACCGCCGATTGGTAATCCTCGTTGCTCGGCCCATTGGCGGAGCCATGAGTGGTCCCGTTATTGGAATTGCCGCGCAAATATGAAATCGCCAGATTGTATTGAGCAACCGCATCGCCCTGCTCCGCCTGCGACTGCAGCTTGGAAAAAGACGCCGTGGCACTCCCTTCAGTTTGCGGCCAGGCGTATTCGGACTGAACCGTCACATACACCGCGGCAAGCAGCAACAACCGAACAAGAAACGAGTACGACCGGCGCAATTGCGAGTTCATGGTGGCCCCCTTGGTTAACGTGAAATTACTTTTCGGCGCGCGAAACTCCTCCGGCCGGTTCGCCGGTTTTAGAGTCAAGGCGCACCGTGAGCACACCACCGCGTTGGCGGATCGGGCCAAGGTGCCGCGCCAGAACCAACCTGGCACACCCGTGCTCCGGCACGCCGCACGCGCGACGAGCTCTAAGACCCACTCGGTTGAACTGGATTGCTACGGTTAATGACGAGAGAACCTACAAAAAAGTTTGGTCGCGTCGCGAACTCTTTCCATCAATTTATTGTTACAACTGAACGCCTTTGTGAATCCTCGCCGCGCTCTTGCCTCTAGAAATCGCTCCAGGGCGCCGCCAAGCCCACACGCTTCTACTGCTACAATGTTGCCAAGGGGTATCCGCACCGTATGTTCGTAGTTCGCCTGCTAGGCGTGCTGTTTCTCGTAGCTCTCAACGGTTTTTTCGCCGCTGCGGAGTTTTCTCTCGTCGCGGTGCGACTCTCCCGCGTTCGCCAGCTGGTCTCCGCCGGAAAC
>Ga0209167_10001749_pt1 | contig 12364 bp, 9 predicted proteins | sample Coa_R1_9_FD_187154 | JGI IMG/M metagenome (GOLD analysis project Ga0209167, IMG submission 187154) | Surface soil microbial communities from Centralia Pennsylvania, which are recovering from an underground coalmine fire - Coalmine... | ecosystem: Environmental > Terrestrial > Soil > Unclassified... | reverse complement strand
CGTTTTTTTCGTTGCACGCGGCGTTTCCGCGCAGGCGAACCACGGCGCTGCTGACCCGCGAGCGATGGTCGTCTCCGGGCAAGCGCGATTCACCGTGCTGACATCGCAACTGATCCGCCTGGAGTGGGCAGAAGACAAGCGGTTCGAGGACCACGCTTCGCTGGTGTTTATCAATCGGCTCATGCCGGTGGTCCCGTTCGAGAGAAGCGAAAAAGACGGCTGGCTGGTGCTGCGGACGCGCGAACTCACACTGAAATACAAGGAGGGCAGCGGCGCTTTTACGCACGACAATCTGTCCGTGAGTTTTGCGATGAGCGGCAAGGACGTCGTCTGGCATCCTGGAGATGTGGACACCGGAAACCTGGGAGGGACGACTCGAACCCTCGACGGCGCGGAGGGCCCGGTGCCGCTCGATCCCGGATTGATTTCGCGGAATGGCTGGGTGCTGATTGACGACACGAAAACGCTTCTCTTCGATGACAGCAACTGGCCGTGGGCCATGGAGCGTCCGGCGGGCAATCGCCAGGACTGGTATCTGGTCGCGTATGGGCACGATTACCGGAAAGCGCTCGGCGACTTCACGCAGGTCGCGGGAAAGATTCCGCTGCCGCCGCAGTTCGCCTTCGGTGTTTGGTGGTCACGCTACTGGGCGTACACGGATCAGGAACTCGAGCAACTCGTGCGCGAATTCCGGGAGCATGATGTCCCCTTGGATGTGCTCGTCATTGACATGGACTGGCACCCCACGTTCGGCGTTCGCTGGTGGGAGAACAAAAAAGATCCCTCCGGGCACACGCTCGGCTGGACAGGTTATACGTGGAACCCCATCTATTTTCCCGATCCGCCGAAATTCCTGAAATGGGTGCACCAGCAAGGCCTGAAAATCACGCTGAACATGCATCCAGCCTCCGGCGTGCAACCGTTTGGGGAGCAGTACCCCGCGATGGCGCGAGCGATGGGAATCGACCCGGCGACGAAAAAGTACGTTCCCTTTGACATCGCAAACAAGAAATTCGCGGAGAATTATTTCAAGATCCTGCATCATCCCCTCGAAAAAGAAGTGTAGATTTTTTCTGGCTCGACTGGCAGCAGGAAAACACGACGAGCCTTCCCGGTTTGAACCCCACGTGGTGGCTCAATTACACGCATTTCACGGACATGGAGCGCGAGGGCAAGCGGCCGCTGATCATGCATCGCTGGGGTGGCCTGGGGAATCACCGGTACGAAATTGGATTTTCCGGCGATGCCGTTTCCGTGTGGCAGTCGCTCGCCTTTGAGCCGTATTTCACGGCGACGGCAGCAAACGTGGGATACGGCTACTGGAGCCACGACATCGGCGGGCACATCATGCGTGGCCCCATTTCGCCGGAAATGTTCACGCGATGGATCCAATTCGGTATCTTCAGCCCGATTGTGCGGACGCACGTCACGAAGGATCCGGGGGCGGAGCGCCGTATTTGGGCCTTTCCTGCGAACTATGCGGAGGTGATGCGCAAGGCCTACGTGCTTCGCTACGCGCTAATCCCATATATTTACACAGCGGCGCGCGAAGCATATGACACGGGAATTTCCATCTGCCATCCGCTGTATTACGACTTCCCCGAAGCGCCGGAGACGTACGAGTACAAGGACGAGTACATGTTCGGAGACGATATGCTGGTTGCCCCCATCACGGCGCCGATGGATGAGGGGAGCGAACTCGCGGCAGAGTCAATTTGGCTGCCGCCGGGTGATTGGATTGAGGGGTACACCGGCACGCGGCTGCACGGGCCGGCGGTGGTCGAACGAAAGTTCTCGCTGGGCCAGATACCTGTGTACGTGAAAGCAGGCGCCGTGATACCTATGCAGCCCAAGATGCTCCACACTGGCGAAAAGCCGGTGGACCCGCTAATCCTCACAATCTTTCCCGGCGAATCCGGCGCCGGTCGCGTATATGACGATCAGGGGAATTCACCGGCGTACCAGAAGAATGAGTGCACGTGGACGACGATTCGACATTCACAACTGAAGGATGGATCGCAGAGGATTGTCATTTCTCCAATCCAAGGCAGCTATCAAGGCATGCTGGCCGAGCGAGGTTACGAGATTCGACTGCCAGGGACGTGGCCGCCCGAGCGAGTCCGCGAAGGAAATAGGGTGATTCCATTTTCGCAGACGGCAAAGAGCTCGCCGCATTGGTCTTATGAAGGCAACACATTAACCACAGATATTTTCCTGCCGCGAACAAGCGTGCACAAGAGCGTTGTTGTCATCGTCACGCCTCCACAAGGAGCGGGTGCGAAACTGCTTGAAGGCGTGCCCGGAGAGTTGGTTCGCATGCATGAGGCGATGGAAGTCCTCGACACAGCATGGCCCAAGGGATGGTCGCCGGATAGCCTGATCGAGGCGTCGCAAACGGGAGACCGTATCACATACGATCCGGCATCGGCCACGGCTGAACTCGAGAAGTTGGCGCACAGCATGCCGCAGGTCTTCCGTGACATTCGTGCGATTGACGTAGACTCAACTTTGGTGAAACGAGCTCTGGCGCACCTGGAGCAACCTTCGCGAAATTGAGTGTCCCACATTATCCTGTGGCACCATGCCAATCTCGTAATGCTGCCGACGGGAGAGAACTGCTTGGTCCACCTTACTGGTGGTCGACCGCGGGCAGCGAAATTTTCAACTGATAAAAACGAGAACCACATCGTCGCGATGGCAATAGAGCCCGGCCTGATTGGCTTGCGGGTGCAGCCCTGAGCAACGGCGGATGATCGAGGTCTACGAGTTCATTGCGAACCCGAAAGTTGCACCCTCCTTCAGCGCGATTCCCAGCTTCGCGAATGGAATTTGTCATCTGGAAGCGGATTGCTTCTTGGCATGCGACCGCCACGGATTCAGGATGGCTTATCCAGACGATGTTATAGAATAGCCGCTGTATGCGTTTTTTGCGGCATCTTGCACTCCTTGATCGTTTCCGTGAAGTCGCTTCTCAACCGCCGGCGAAATCTGACGTTGACCGGAACTTACCCTTCCGTACCGATCGTCGATCTGTCATTTTCTCTTTGTTCTCAATGCTGGCCACCGTGCTTCTAGCAGTCTATAAACCCCAAGCTGTTGCGCCGTGGCCTATGGAAAAATCAGCGCCGTCATCGAACCTGGTTCCAGGGAAGTTCATTGATCTCGCGTCTACGCTCAGCGATCATTTTCAGTACATCTCCTCGCACACATCGAAAAAATATTTGATTGAGACCATGGGTGCAGGTGTCGCGCTCTTCGATTATGGCATGACGGACGTCTGGACATTTTCTTAGTAAACGGGCGCCTCTCCAGGATCCTGCTCCGAGGGGCGCGATATGGTGGCAGTAAAAAAGGAACCGAGGCGCGATTCTCTTGGCGACGAGTACATTCTGGGGCATCGCTGCTTGCGTGGCGCTGACGGGGTTCGGATTCGCGGCGATTTATCCGGTGCTCGTGGCATGGATGACAAAGCAGCTCGGCGAACAGGTGCGCCGAATTGGGAGCATCATATTCGTGCTTGCCGCAATGGGCGGAGCGACGATGCCGTGGCTTGTAGGATTCTTCTCGACGCACGAACACACTCTGCGGGCAGGCCTCCTGGTGCCGGTAGCGTCCTGCGCTGTGATGCTGGCCTTTTTATTCTGGATTCCGAAAGGCGTGGCAAGTTAAGCCAAGCCTGCACTCCTGCATCACGGTTCTAATGCTGCGTTCGACAAGGATTCGATGCGTTTGACCATTGGCTGAATTTCCGGGTTCAACATAAAGAGTTTCCAAATGAGTCCAGTGCGGTAATTTTCTATCATCACCGTGATGGGCGCCTGATTCAGTCCCATGTAGATTGGCGCAAACCAGTTTTGGCCCAGATTGAATGCATCGCTCGGGCCATAGATCCCCCACAGACGATCCCCCAGATTGCGATAGAAATATTTGAAGGCAGCCATGGACGCTTTCGGCGTGTAGGGGAAAGATGCAAGCGCGCCAGTAGGAGTCATGGTGCCATCGTCATCGCGCAGGTCGGGCGCATGCGCGAGATAGCCGTCCGCGCCATCGCTGGCGGTGAGTCCCCAATCATCAGGCCCGTAGCCTTTGTGGTGGCCGGGATTTTCGATGCAGTAGGCGCGATTGATGAGCGCCATGTTGCGGTTATTTTGGAAATAGTTGGTGTAGCGATCGGTGAGCGCGTGCGGGTCGAAACCCATGTAGGAATATTGAGTGAAGAAAAGAGGCCCACCAGTGCCGAAGCCAACATCGAGTTTGATTCCAAAATACGAATGGCCATTCGCGTAATGGCCGCCTGTGGGATTCGCCCAGCCGGAATAGTAGAGGCTGGCTGGAACGGGATGAGTAGGCGAGGCGATGGCGAGGAGATAAACAAGCATGGTCTCATTAAATCCGTCGATGTGATGATTGATGAGCCATGACCATTGCGGCGACCAGTGCCAATAGAGAGCCTGGGTCTGGGGAGTTTTGCGATACCAATTCCAATCTACTGTTTCCCACAGACTTGTGATCCGTTCGCGTAAGGATTGCTCCTGCGCGCTGCTCCCGTTGAAGTATTGGCGCGCGGTCAGCAGCCCTTCCATCAGAAACGACGTTTCCACCAGATCCCCAGCGTTGTCGTACATATCAAAGACCGGCAGACTTGCGCCGGTCGCGTCGTCCATGAAGTGCGACCAGGCTCCGTGATAGCGCGGCGCGCTTTCAAGGAAGGTGACAATTTTGGTGAGGCGTTGGATCCCTTCTTCGCGGGTGATGAAGCCGCGCTCGACCCCCACAATCATGGCCATGATGCCGAAGCCGCTGGCGCCGGTGGCGATAATGCGGTCGTTGCCGGGAATATTTTCGCGCGCCATACCCGAGTGAGGCCCGGCGGAATCCCAATAATACAGGAAACATTCCTTCTGCAGCATGGTGAGCAGTTGATCGTCGTCAAGCGGGCGGGTAGAAGCCTCGACGACCGGTGAAAATGCAGACAAATGATAATTTTGATCCGAGGCGGCGACTTTGTACCAGGCTGTCTGGCCGGGATGCCCCAAAAAATCGGAAAAGCGCTCGATGCCGGGCACCTGGATTCCGATCGGATGGAAATTTCGCCCATCTCGTGAACGGTAGATGACATAACGGCCCAGCGCGCCGTTGTCGACCGCATCCCATGACAAATCGACTTGACGCTCGTAGCCGGCAGCTTTGAGGTCTTGCGGAGCGGGCAAGCGCGACATGCTGCCCTCGCTAGCGGAAGCGGAGTTGTCAATGCGAATCTCGTCGAGGAAGAGCGTGTGCTTTGCTCCATCGGCAGCGCCCTGCGAAAAAACGATCTCCTGAAGACGATGCGGATCGAAATGGTTAACCGAGCCGTTCGGGAATTTCGACAGCGGAATGCGAATTCCAGTCCATTTGCGGGCCGTGATGCCGTTCGAGAAATCTCCGAGGCGCACGGGCGCGGAGAAATTTCTGTCGGTATCGAGAAGGTGAATCACCGGCAAATCTTGCGCAGAGATGGGCGCGAGAGAGTAGCACCAGAAAAACAAGGCGTCGCCGGAGAAGAGGATTTCGCGATTGCGGAATTCGATCACTCTGAGTTGCAGTTCCCACGAACCGCCGGGTTTCGATTGCCAGGCGAGCCGCAACGCGTTGGGCGGAGTAAAAAAGATCGTTGAGTCGACCGGGGCTTTGCGGTTTTGCAGCTCGAGGACGCTGGGCGCAACCGCTTTGCCAGCGCTGTAGAAATACGAATCCGGCGTGTTGCTGTTATCGAAGAAAGTGTGCCGATAGTATGCAGTATCCGCGCTGCTGACGGCGCAAAGAGACAGTGCAAGGGCGATTGCCGCGAGGCATGACGCCCAGCAGCCCCATGAAATCCAGCACACCGAACGGCAAGTCTGATTCAGGTGCGCGCTCGAAGAGCCTGATGTCTCCAGAGAATCCTCCTTTTGGCGCTTGGAATCCCGCTGCCTCCGTTCACGCCACAATTTCATGCCGACGCCAGCGACTCTCCCCGCGATGGATGGTATTGGGCGAGCTGCCCATGGAGCTCGCAAGCGCGTCGAAGCGGTTCGCAGTAGAGACATGTATGTTCAGTTTTCACTTTGCCACGGTTCATTTCCTGCGCATCAGCTCAATCTATCACGTTAGATAAACCCGAAATGAACGGAAATGGTGCCATGCCGCCCAACGTCGGGCGGTTTGGCACGTTCGGTGGCCATTTGGGCAGTACCAAAATTTTTTTCTCCGTTTTTCCGCTCTGGATGTTCCTTTGATAAGTGAGGGGCTCGTCGGTCACTTTCTGGCGGGCAAGCCCCCGGAAAACGCGGCAAAGTACAAACCGTCGCGCTGCTGCATCGCTCCGTCGGTGCAGCTAGGGCTGCTCGAAAGGCTGAAGGAGCCCGTATCGTAAAGACCGCCTTTTCCACAGGTAGGAAGCTGTATTTTGTCTTTTGACGCGCAAATTTTTGGTGAGTTGCTGGGCATTAATATAGGTAGGGGCTTGTTGTGCTGCGCGGACTTGATCGGCCTTTGCACCAGCAACTGAGGTGTAAGGCAACCGCCCGGAGCGAGCCAGAATCTTAGTAGCATCCACCGTGTTTTAGTCCCACGCTATAGCGCTCACCCACCTCTAAACTACACAAGCCCCTCCTTCCACCTCTCTCAGAATCCACCCCAAATCTTCTTTTTGAGGTGAATCCGTGAAAATGTTTCGCTTTCGCGACCGTATCGGAGCTCTCGACGAGCGGTCGCAGCGTTTCCTGAAGACTGTGGCTTGGCTCGGCGGCTACGTCACACCCGAACAAGCGCAAGAACTGGCGATCAGGAATTCGACGACCAGAGTCCACGTCCAACTGAAGGACCTGGAGTCCTGGCGCTTTATCAAACCAATCGCCACGTACCCGACGATCCATCAAGTCACGAAGTCAGTGACCCGGCTGTTGGGAGCTCACTTGTCAGCCCGCCGCCAGCACACCCTTGAGACCATTCAAAGCCGCCTGCTGACGGTGAACTTCTATCTGGAAGCGATCCGCTGGCCGGCCCAATTCGTATTCGACCACCAGCAGAAGATCTCCAAAATTTGTGACCTTATTCACGAGCCCTTCTTGCTGCCGCATCGCGGCAGTAGGCCGTATCTTTGGCAGGACATCGTTCTTCAGTGTCCGTCCGGAGAAGTCGTCCTCACCATGGTAGACCACTTCGGTCGGCATCCCTATCGCCAGCTGTACCGGCACTTGAAACGATTTGCCCCGGCCCTCGGCCCAGATCATCTGAGGCTGATGATCGTGGTCAGCTCCGAGCGCCGTGAACAGCTATTTCGCCGTCAACTCAACCGCACGAGGCTGCAACGGCTCCTGGAGAACCAAGGCGTATACCTGCCGTTGCGAGCCATGGTGACCATCTACCGTGTCCGACGGTCGGTACCCGTCGTCCGCCCACTCATCACCAACAGCCAACAGCTTCGCGAGCTGCGGGCCCTGAGACTCGCTCGCCAGGGCCTGAGCGAGTCGCGGCAGCAAGCGAGACACGCCATCCAAAACAACATTACCCACACCAATACCAACGGTTCGGGCAAACGAGGAGGCATGCAATGGTGAAGACTGCAGCGGTTGTGTTGCGGAAAATCTGGCGACAGATTTCTCGGCAGATTTTCCGCCCAAATAGAACCCTTACCCTTCCTGTACCGGCACACCCCCGGGGGCAAGAATTGGGGGCGGTACTGGGGATGTTCGAACCGCCCCCGGAATCGCAGCGAGCGTTGCTCAATGAGCTGACCGAAAACATTCTGTCCAGGCTCCCAGACACGGACTGCCGCGAACGCGGTCGGCGTGTCATGGCAAAGTTACGCGACCTGGTGGGTGACCTGCCGGCCAGCGCCGACCATCACCACAGCGAGCCGTATGGCCTGCTGCAGCACTCACTCGAAGTCGCCCTGAAGATGCTGGAGGAGTTTGAAAAGACGCTTCTCCCCGAAGCTCCTCCTGACGCGGCCCTATTCAATACCGAGGCGGACCCTCTGCAAACCCAGTACCTCTACTTCCTCGCCGGTCTGGGCCACGACCTCGGCAAACTCTTGGACATGGATGTCTGGGCAGGAGGGCAGCGTTGGTCGCCTCTGAACCAGACCTACGCCGAGTTTCTGAGACAAGTCAAAGGAGAGCCAGTGCTGGAATGAGAAGCGGGTACGCGGCGGTCATGCCCAGTTGTCCCGATGGCTCATGCACTATCTTTTGGGTCCCGCCGATATTCGGTTCATCGGTTTGGAGCGGTTGCCCGAACTGATGGCCGCACTTGCCGGCACTCACACCGCTGACCGAATCTCTGGTGAGCAAGCTCGATCAGCAGAGCGTCGAGCAGGTCGCCCCGGACTGGATGCTGAAGCGACCCGACAGCAAGGTCAACCAGTTCATCCGCGCCCTGAGGTACCTGGTCTCTGGCGGGAGGCTAAGGGTCAATTCCCGTGGCGCACCAGTGTATGTCACGGGCGACAAAGTCGCTGTAGTCGTTCCGCGGTCGATCTCCGCAGCCCGTGGTTTCCTGAAGGAGAATAAAATCAAGCTGCCTTCCAACCACCACTTTTATGACCTCCTGGCGCAAGCAAAAGTTGTGGAAGCGGATGAAAACGGTCAATGCGTGGAGAGGATCAGGGTACCGGGGAAGCGAGGCCCGGTCGAACTCTATGCCTTGATCTTCGGGACGAACACGATCATCCCTGAGCACATTCTCCCCACGCTGCCCACTATCACGTTTGAGCTCGTGCCGGAAGACCCGAATCAGGCGGACGCAAAAGCGAGCGGGAGTACAAAACCGTCGCCAGTGGAAGAACTAGAGGCTGAAACCGCAGCCAGTCCACAAACTGCCGCGGGCACGCCATAAATCATTTGGCGTGCCTTGCGCCTGCGGCGGGCGAGCGCCCGCCGCAGGCTTCCCATAACGGAGCACATCCATACGAACGAATTCCATGTCTGATCTAAAATCGAGGCGCGATCAAAGCAATCACGGAGAGCGCGACATGCCGAACTCAAGTGAGCGCAGATTCGACCTGAACATCGAGAAAATTCTCGAAGGCTGGGACACTTGCCATGCAGTGCGGGAGATCATTGCGAACGCGCTGGACGAGCAAGTCCTCACTGGTACGAGGGACGTTGACATCTCAAAGGATGGGCAGGGTATCTGGCATGTCCGTGATTTCGGACGAGGGCTCAAATATGAGCACCTCACCCAGAATGAGAACCAAGAGAAGTTAAAAAATCCGACGAAAGTAATCGGTAAGTTTGGCGTCGGACTGAAGGACGCGCTCGCCACCCTGAGCCGACGCAAGGTCGATGTCCTGATTCGTTCGAAGTATGGCGACATCTCATTGGAGCAGACTCCAAAACACGGGTTTCCCGATGTGGTCACGCTACATGCGGTAGTCAAAGGCGCTTCCGATCCGGGGCTTATTGGCACAGATGTCGGCCTCAGTGGCGCTTCGGACGCGGACATTTCCGCCGCAAAAAACTTCTTCCTCAAGTTCTCAAATCAAGCGGTACTGGACGAAACCAGTTACGGGCAGATTTTGGGAACGGGCAAGGGATGCAAATCTCGCATTTACGTTACAGGGATGCTGGTTGCGGAGGAAGAGAACTTCGCATTTTCGTACAACATCACCTCTCTCGCCGCGACGATGCGGAAGGCGCTGAACCGTGAACGGACGAACGTGGGAAGGACAGCCTACAGCGATCGCGTGAAGCAAATGCTGTTGGCTTCAAAGGCGGGAGCTGTGGCTGAGGTCCTGGCTGAAGACCTGCAAAAGATTGAGAAAGGAACGAATCGCGATGAAGTGAAATGGACGGATGTCGCCGTCCATGCCTGCCAGATTCTTAACGCATCGAAACGAGTTGTTTTCGTCACTGCAAGTGATCTGGCTATCTTTAGAGATACCATCGATGACGCCGAGAACGACGGCCTCAAGATCGTCACCGTCCCCGAAAACATCAGGAATTCCCTCCGGGGTATTACCGACCTTAAGGGGAACCCGGTGAGAGATCTCGGTGTCTTCCAGTCGGAATACGCGCAGAGCTTCGAATTCAAGTTCATCCGTCCCGAAAAGCTTAGTAAGCGGGAACAGAAGGTCTTTGAGCTGCGCGAGAAAATCGGGAGCATGGCCGGAGGAATTCCGAAGAAGGTAAAACAAATCAAGATTTCCGAGACGATGCGGCCAGACATCATGTCCGGCTACACACCGCAAGGGCTGTGGGAGAAGCCACCAAGAGCGTTGAGGAATTCTCAGGTACGCTGCTACACGAGATCGCCCACGCGAAAACTGGCTATGCCGATGTATCTCGTGATTTCGAGAACGCTCTAACCGAAATGCTTGGACGGGTTGCAAGTTTGCAACTGAGCTAAAAGGAGCCCGCCAAGAGCGCATAAAAGAATAAAACCGCACCCACAAAAACAAAAGCGAGAGCCATCAGCGCGGCGGCGCGGGCGGCCAGCTGGCCGCCCGCGCCGCAAGCTCCATTGCAGTACCCACAGGGCGGACTCCATTACCCATTACCCATTACCCATTACCCTTACCCACCTCTTCCCATTCACCTTTAGCGGTTGCCATTCACATTTCCCGACCCACTTCCATTTCACGTCAGGAGAGAACTACCTTGGCCCTGAACGAAGAAGCGGGAGTTCGAAGCATTCCGGTTCGAGACAGATTGCAACAGCATCAGTTGCAATTTCCGACTGACGATATTAATTTCACTTCAGCGACACTAGTGAAGCGCAGAGGAAAGTGCATGTCCCGCCGAACTGGTCAGAGCGGCCACATCGAAGCAAGCGGTAAATGGTGGGTCGTTCGTTGGTGGATGGATGTGGCAGGGCAGGAGATGAGAAGGCACATGAGAGCCAAGATATGCCCGATCTCTGGCCCTGGTTGTCTGTCCAAATCTTCAAGGGAACGCCGCGCTCGTGAAATCATCGCGGAAAGTGGCGCGGACACGGTGGAGCACTTCGATCAGGTTGTGAAGCAAGCCCACGGTGTCACGTTCCGCGAGCAGGCAAAATGGTGGCTCGACCACGTCCAGCGTCGCAAGCGCAAGCCAATCGCATCTGCGACCTTGGATTTGTGGAAAAGCTGCCTCGAAAATTGGATTAACCCGAACATTGGAGACGTGCTGCTATCTGAGGTCAACAACAGCGTTCTAAAAGCACTCGTTGCCAAGATGTCGGACGGCGGTCTGTCCCCGAAAACCATCAGCGGCAACTACGTTCAAGTGGTGAAAATGGTTGTTGCGTCCGCTATCGATGAGCAGGGAGACCAGATCTATCCTCGAAACTGGAACGCCGAGTTCATCGATTTGCCAGTCCTGGCGAGAGACAAGCAGAACACGCCATGCTTTTCCGCCGAGGTTATGACAGGTTTGGCCCGGTGGAGGAGGCCGCGAGAACGTATGATCTTCATTCTGTGCGGTGCGGCGGGTCTGAGAATCGGAGAGGCACTGGACCTCGAAATCGATAAGCACATCTCTCCCGATTTCTTGACCCTCGACATCCGGCAGAAAGTTCGTCGCGGGAAGATCGAGCAGCGTCTCAAGACGGCAAATGCCTATCGTCAAGTCGATCTTCACCCGAGGACTGCCGCTCTGCTCAAGCAGTTCGTTGGCAACCGCAAAACGGGACTCGTCTTCTGCACGCGAACAGGAAGACCGGTTTCCGTGACGAACATCATCCGGCGTCATCTCCATAAGGCGCTGGAGAAAATGAAGTACGCGAACCCTTACACCGGAACGCACAAAGCGGGAAACCATGCGTTCCGGCGTTTCCGGAACACGTACCTGCGGAATTACACGGAGTGTCCCGAGGGTCTGTACAAGTATTGGCTGGGCCACGCAGGACGGGACATGAGCGACCTCTACGACAAGATCAAAGAGGACGTTACGTTCCGCAGAAAATGGGTAGAACCGTGCGGCTTCGGGTTTGAGTTGTCTTCAGTTGTACCGAACGTACCGAAAATCGTCCAAAAACCAGCCGCAGCAAAAGCGGCGTAATCGATTGAGGCTACGAGAGAAAGAGTGGTCGGGGCGAGTGGATTTGAACCACCGACCTCCTGGTCCCGAACCATAAGACAAATCCACTAAGTCGTGGCCTTGGCGTCAGTTACAAAATTCGGAGCCCGCGGAATTGGCCAACTTGGCCAACCGTAACAAGACCCGGAGGCAGTACCCCAGCCTTCTAAGCCCCAGATGCTCGGCAACCATGCTGCGTTCACTCATGGAAGAACGCGACGACGAGTAGGCGTCGAAGATCGAATGGCATCGCGTGGTCGTTACGCGGAATCTGACGCTTCGACAAATCGTTGAGCAAGTCTGATAGCAAAGCAGGTTCGTTACTTCTGGATTGCCCGTGA
>Ga0209167_10001748_pt1 | contig 12373 bp, 14 predicted proteins | sample Coa_R1_9_FD_187154 | JGI IMG/M metagenome (GOLD analysis project Ga0209167, IMG submission 187154) | Surface soil microbial communities from Centralia Pennsylvania, which are recovering from an underground coalmine fire - Coalmine... | ecosystem: Environmental > Terrestrial > Soil >... | reverse complement strand
AAGAAGAAAAAAGGCCGTTTTGCCCTCCCAACCTGAGCCTCTACCACACGTGCGCGTGGGTCGGCCACCTCTGTTTTGGCATGCTGAGTATCGACGCCTACCGCCTTTGCAGCCTGTGGGATATCGCCACGCAGATACTTTTCGAGCAGGGCACGCCTGGCTTCGGAGAGTTCGGGTGTATGTGGCATATGGTCCATCCTTTCATGGCAACACTCGATCCCGCCTTCATGGTCATTCCCTGTGGGATAGGGAAGACTAAAATGTGACGGGTAGAACCGTCAGGCCCCGAAAGGCCAGGTTTTCCCGCCAGTTCACGGGACCAGGTACCAGGCTCAGGTTGGGCATGCGGCGCAGCAGCGCCTCGAATGCAATCTGAGCTTCCAGTCGCGCAAGCGGCGCGCCAAAGCAGAAGTGAGCGCCCCAGGCAAATGCAAGGTGTCGATTATCCTGACGACAGATGTCAAGCCGATCTGGATCAGGGAATCGCTCTGGATCGCGGTTTGCTGCTCCCATTACTGCGATTACCGCCTGGCGCTTACGGATCGTTTTCCCCCCCATCTGTACATCGTCGTGTGCCAGGCGTGAGGTGTATTGAATAGGGCTTTCGTAGCGCAACAACTCCTCTATGGCCGAGGGTATCAGGGACCGGTCTGCCCGCAGTTTCTCTAGCTGATCTGGATGGCGCAGCAAAGTGAGGATTCCATTACCAATCAGGTTGGTCGTGGTTTCTTGCCCACCGGTCATCAGCATGATGCTGTTGGCGACCACTTCCTCCTCAGTCAGAGAATCGCCTTCATGTTCAGCGCTCAGCAAAGCACTGATGAGGTCATCCCGAGGATGCTTGCGATGCTCCTGAACGGCGTCCCGGAAATAAGCACACATCTCTACCAGGCTCCGCAAGACACGTGGAGCATGATTCGGGTTGTGCTGGAAGTTGCCTAATGCCTCGGCGAAATCGGTAGACCATTGGGTCAACTGCCGCCATTCGGAAGCGGGTAATCCGAGCATCTCAGCAGTCACGATGGCCGGAAAAGGATCGGCTAGATCGCCGATCACGTCCATGTATCCCTCGCCCTGTACTGCATCCAAGAGGCCATCGGTAATCTGCTGAATGCGAGATCGCAGGAGTTCAATCCTGCGAGGCGTGAAGGCATTCGATACCAGCCCTCGTATTCGAATATGGGCAAGATCATCCATAAAGAGCATCTGGCGCACCAATACTTCCGCAATTGGTACCAGCGCTGACAAACCCATAGCGGTCAGTTGTTCGGGCGTGGGGGTGCGGTTGGCAGAGAAATGCTGAAGCACCGTCACTACATCGGCATAACGCGTCACCACCCAGGTATGGAGAAAACGATCCCAGTGTACCGGGTCCTCGGTATGGAACCGGTGGTACAAGGGGTAAGGATTGGCGAGCACCTCTGGGTCGAGCAAGCGGTAAAGGCTCAGAGGCGGGTCCTTTTTGCCTATTGTAGATGAAGTTCTCATCTGCATAACTATTTCTTCTTCCTCCATGTATAAGATAGCCGGGCAAGACCGCGCGTCGTGAACTTATTGAAGTAGACGCAGAACCTCCTCATCGCTCATCGCCTCCACCATGTCAAAAATAAGTCGTTCAATCTCGCCGGCCAGCTCTCGCACTGTGGGAGCATCAAACAGGGTACCCAGGGGGAGATCGATCCCGAAGGTCTCAGCTACGCGCATGACAACCTGAGCGCCCATCAATGAGTTCCCGCCAAGCATGAAGAAGTCGTCATCTATCCCGATCTGCTCCAGACCTAAAAGGGGAGCTACGATCTCGACCAGCCGCTTTTCAGTGGGTGTGCTGGGTGCAGCAATGGCCTCATCACGCAGGGTATTGGTCGCATCCGGCGCGGGCAGAGCAGCGCGATCTACTTTGCCGTTCGGCGTCAATGGCAGGGTATCCAGCACAACGAAGGCCGACGGGATCATGTAGTCGGGCAGGTACGCCATAAGGATATCTCGTAGAGAACTCGTCGTGACATCCGCACTAGGAACCAGGGCAGTGTAGGCCACTAGGTGCTTCTCATCGGCTGCGTCCTCGCGGACGATGACCACAGCCTGCTGAATTGCAGGGTGTTGGTTCAGTACTGCCTCAATTTCTCCCAATTCAATGCGGAAGCCGCGAATCTTCACCTGCTGATCAGCACGCCCCAGAAACGCAATTTGCCCGTCCGGTAGGAAGCGAGCGAGGTCCCCCGTTTTGTACAGGCATGCACCAGGCTCCTGACTGAAAGGATCAGGTATGAAGCGCTCGGCAGTCAGTTCAGGGCGGTTGAGGTAGCCCTTCCCCACGCCAGCTCCCCCGATGTAAAGTTCGCCCGGCATGCCGATGGGCACCAACCGCAGATGCTCATCCAGAATGTAGATCCGGGTGTTGGCAATAGGTCGACCGATTGATGGTGGTAGATCGGGGTGCTCAGTTGGGGGCACGTACCCGAAAGTGGCAACGACGGTTGTCTCAGTCGGTCCGTAGTTGTTGACTAGCGCGAAGGGCAAACCTGGCGATGGGTAGTGGTGGAGTGTATCTGCCCCGGTCAACAAGTAGCGCAGCGAGGTAGTTGACGGCCATTCCAGAGTCATGATGCTTTCAGCCAATGGCGTCGGTAGAAATGTGATGGTAATCTGGTGCTCTACCAGCCAATCGCGCAGTAAGGTCGGCGAGAAGCGGGTGTCCTCATCGGGCAGAAAGACACTAGCACCGGCGGTGAGATAAGGCCACAGCTCCCAGCCGGTTGCATCGAAGGCGGGGCTGGCGAGCTGGGTAGCTCGATCGGAGGAAGTTACCGAAAAGGCCCTCTGATGCCAGAACACGAGGTTGAGCAGGCTATCGTGCTGAATCTGCACTCCCTTCGGTCGTCCGGTCGATCCGGAGGTGTAAATGACATAAGCCAGGTCGGTGATTGAAATAGTGCAAGATGGGTCAGCAGCGCTCTGCCGGGCCAGCAATGCCGCATCTGCATCCAGGCAGATGACGTGAGGTCGCGTGTCCAGGTTGGCGAAGCGCGAAGCCAGGTGTTGCTGTGTGACGAGTATGGGAGCCTCAGCATCTCGTAACATGAAGGCGAGACGCTCAGGCGGGTAAGCAGAATCCAGCGGTACGTAAGCATCCCCTGCCTTGAGGATGCCAAGCAGTCCCACGACCAGGTCGAAGGAGCGCTCGACGCACAGCCCCACGAGCACGTTGGGACCTATGCCCAGGGATTGCAGGTAGTGGGCGAGCTGGTTAGCGCGCTGATTGAGTTCGCGATAGGTGAGGGTCTGTTCGCCCATACCAAGGGCAATGCCGTCAGGGGTGGCGGTAGTCTGCCGTGCCATAAGGTGGGGAACGCAGGCACCGGTGGGATAGTTCTGTTGGGTCGCGTTCCAGGCTGCTAACTGCTGCTCCCAGTTCGAAGTAGGGAATTGGTTTTTCCCTGGCTCCTCAGTAACAACACCGATACGGGAAAATTCCTGTTTCTCTTCCATGAGTACTCTACCCATTTCGATAAATGTCAATATACTATGGGCCAGCTTATCAGGGATATCCATTTTTTCATCGCCCATGAGGGAGGTTTTAACAGGCGGATGAAATCGAAATAGAGTTTATATTTCTACGTTAAGAAATGTTAGCCTTTCAGTCGGATCAATTCGATTGAAAAAGCTAAATCCCCCAATACCATACAAGATTATACCCAATTGGGGATGGAAAATCGCCCTTTAACGACCAACTTGCTTGCAATAGATGACCGTTTTTAGGGGAACTAATAACCCGTAAACAAAGTACTCAATTACAGATATAAGTAACTTCTCTATTCGCGCTACTCTACACGTGGGGATTAAGGCCGTTTCTCAACGAAAGACGAGGACGCCAGGCTGGTCAAGCTACAGCCTCTTTCCCGGATGTTGGAAATTTCTAAATCGAAAGCGTGTAGCTTACTTCGCAGCGACGAAAGTGCGCGGCGAATAGACCTTAATTCCTGCTGCCGTGTTCCGCGGCTCTGCGCCTCCCCCAAACGTTGGCGGCAGCGCTCGATGGTTGCCTGGGTAACGACCTTTGAAGAGAGGTGTGCCAGTAACACCTCGTAGGGGCAATAGTGAGGATAATACTCCAGGATCGGCACTATGATGCGCATCTCATTCTCACTAAACCGCTGCTCTATGATGATTCGAGGGCCATCGGAGAGCAGAGACAAAGTGCGCACCTCTTGATTTAAAGCCAGCATTCTGCCCTCAGGGAGCAGGCCCTGAAGAGTAAGGTGGACGATCTGTGTCTCCACTTCTTGAGGCATTTTTAGGCGTATGACCTGGTCTGTGCGCATTTCACCTTTCTCCGATCAGGACATAAAAGGGATGCAATCTCCCTCCTGTCCCTCAAAAGTAAGAAAACCAGCTACAAGATGTACAAGAAATGACTCTAAATCTGCGCGAAGCTCTACATTATCAACTGTTAAATGTCACATAAATCGGTCAACATGCCCAGAAAAATTGGTAATCAAACAAAGACTTTTATCACCACCTATAAGTATACTGATTTTAGCGCCATTTGGATTACATTATCGAGCGCAATCCATACTTTCCCCTTTTTTGTGAAGCAAACGAGAGGAAATTGATTCGGGCCGACCGGACAGGAAGTGGTCATGATTGTGGTCGCACAGCCTCTTTTAGGGTCCGAAGAAGAAGCTGCGGTTCTTCGGGTTCTCGCTTCGGGGCAGCTCACACAGGGAGAGTACGTCGCGGATTTTGAGCGTCGCTTTGCCGAGTTATGCCATGTGCGAGAGGCTGTTGCCGTCTCTTCAGGCACCGCTGCTCTTCATCTCGCGCTACTTGCTCATAATATCGGCCCCGGTGATGAAGTCGTCACGACCGCTTTTAGCTTTGCTGCCGCCGTAAGCATGATTCTGCTTGTGGGGGCGATCCCCGTGTTCGTGGATATCGATCCGGATACGTATACGCTCGATCCCGCTCAAGTAGAGATCGCCCTTACACGCCGCACGAAGGCGATTCTAGGGGTGCATCTGTATGGCCATCCATGCGATATGCTCCGCCTGGAGCAACTTGCGGAGGCGTATTCTCTTGCGCTCATCGAGGACGCATCACAGGCACATGCGGCTTCTATTGGGGGGAGGCTCGTGGGGAGCTTCGGGGTGGGATGTTTCTCATTCTATGCGACCAAAAATATGACAACCGGTGAGGGAGGGATGGTCACCACCAATGATCCCGCAATAGCCGAACAGGTGCGCCTTTTGCGCAACCAGGGGCAAGAAGCGCGCTTCTACCATACGATCCTGGGATATAACCTGCGCATGACGGAACTGCAGGCGGCCCTTGGAATCGCTCAACTTGAGAAGCTGGAGGACTTCACCAGGCGGCGCATTGCCAACGCGGCATACCTCACGGATCATCTTAAACGAGTGGTGCAGACCCCGGTCGTGCGTCCCGGATACCGCCATGTCTACCAGGAGTATACCATCCGCGTCCCAATAGACCGCAACGAATGGGCGGCGAGGCTGCGCAGCAGCGGGGTCGATACGGCGATTCGCTATCCCCTTCCGGTTCACCAGCAGCCTTTCGTTAGGCGCAGGTCCTCTCTGTTTCGCATCCTGAGCCCCGGTAAAAAGTCACTCATGAAAGGGAGCAACCCCGCCGCGCACCTCCCCGTAACGGAGAGCGCCGCGCAGCAAGTGCTATCGCTGCCCGTGCATCCAGCACTGAGCGAGGAAGATCTCTCAAAGATCGCGAATGAGGTAATCGCCATGAGCGAGTGAGAACTGCCCAACTGTTTTATCTTTCACTGCTGCAAAGAAGTAGTTCGAGGTCAATCAATCTGTCGCAAGATACTGCTCTCCACAGAAGCGTAACATGGTCTCTTTTGAGAGTGCAGAATGCAGCGTCACAAATTTGATCCAGCCATTGGCATCATCTTTCCTGAAGCTGCCTGGGATACGAACTACCTTCAGCGGATCTTAGAGACGGTTATTTAGATGTGATTGCCCTGTGTAATAGGCAGGGCAATCGCATCTAATTCACCCCATCCAGGACACGCAACAGGTACTGGGTGTCCCACCCGGCTTTGAGGCGCTTGGCATGGATGCCCACACGAGACGAGCGTTCCTGGCGTAAGAGGTTGAGGCTGATATGGCGCAGGACAGCCAGATTTTCGTCAGCATGACCGAGGCGAACCCGCGATTCATCTTCGCGAAACGCCACATCGAGCACCCAATGGACACTGTTTTCGATGCCCCAGTGGCTTCTGACCGCAGTCGCGAACAGCGTGACTGACGAAAAGCTTAACAGGAAGTAGCGTGTTTCTTTGGTCGTCTTGTGCTCCATGCGCCGTTGCGCCCGCACCACGCCAATCCCTCGCAAGCCTTTCCACTTGCCCCCTGGATCCAGGTACGCTAAGATGTCTGGATCCGAGAGCGTCCAGTGTTCACGAATCTCCACGCGCCCATGACCTTTTTCGACCTGTCGCTCTGCTTGCCAGTACGCGCTGGCAAAGCCGTCCTTTTCGGCCAAAGTAAAGGTCGCTTGGACCTCGTCGTAGAGGTTGCCTTGATTGTCTTTGAGGGCCAGCGCATAGTCGCCCTCTTGCTCGATAATCTGCTCGGCAATCTTGAGTTGCGTTCCCATGGCATCAATCGTCACGATACATCCGTTGAGTGCCAGTTGCTCTAAGAGCAGGGGGATGGCGGTAATCTCATTGGACTTCTCTTCCGTCGCCAGTTGAGCCAACACGAGACGATTTTCGACGGCCCAGGCACTGAGCAGATGCAGCGCCTTTTTCCCTGCTGCCTGATCGTGCGAACGGCGCAAGGTTTTGCCATCAATCGCGATGACTCCTGTGACCGTCGCGGTCAGCCCTTGCACCCACTGGAAAAACCTGGCCTCAAATTGCTCTGGGTTCATCAGGCTGAATACTCGCCCAAAGGTATCATGAGACGGAATGCCATTGGCCAAGTGCAGCAGGTCCGTGAACCAGGCTTCCTTTGCCTTCCCGAATTCCTCGATTTCCACCCATCCGTCCGCTCCGCAGATCACTCCACAGATCGCCAGGATGATGATATCGCGTAAACGATGCCGTTTGGTTCGCTCCATGCGCGGATCTTCCACTTGAGCAAAGAGCGTCTCCAGGTCTCTCACATCTCTTTCTTCCATCGTAACTGCCCAGGTCCGCTGGGGACTTGCCAAAGGTCGTAAAACCCAGTAAAGTACAGGCATGAGCATGGAAGAAGAAAATCAGCGCCTGCGTGAACAAGTGGCCCAGCGTGATGCCAGAATCCAGCAGCAGGACACGCTGCTGTGCCAGCAGAGCCAACAGATGCAGCAGATGCAAGCCCAGATTGCGGCTTTGACCCAGCAGATGAAAGACCTGCAAGAGCGGCTGGCGAAAGATAGCCACAATAGCAGCTTGCCCCCTTCCTCGGATCGCTTTGTGCGGCAGCCAAAAAGCTTGCGCAACAAGAGCGAGAAGAAAACCGGAGGACAAGAGGGCCATCAGGGAACGACCTTGCGGTTTGCGGAGGTGCCAGATGAAGTGATTGAGCATCGGGTCACCGTCTGCGCGTCCTGTCAGCACGATTTGCGCGAGGTCGAGGCGTGCGTCACGCTGCGTCGGCAAGTGGTGGACATGCCAGCGCCACGGCTGATCGTGCAGGAACACCGCGCCGAACAAAAGCAGTGTCCCCGCTGTCAGCACATCACGTTGGCCTCGTTCCCCACAGGAGTAGCGGCCCCCATCCAGTACGGACCGTTGATCGGAGCGGCGGCCGTGTATTTGACCCAGCAGCAGTTGTTGCCATTGGAACGCTCCTGTGAAGTCCTGCGCGACCTGGTGGGGGTGCAGAAGAGTGAAGGGACGGTGGGGGAACTGATCAAGCGCACCGCCTGCGCGCTGGCTCCCGTCGAGCAGCAGATCACCGAGGCGTTGATCGATGCCGCCGTGATTCATCAAGACGAAACGGGCGTGTAGGTGGCTGGGAAGCGATACTGGGAGCATGTCACCAGTACGGCGAGCCTGACCCATTATCATGTGATGCGAGCCGAGGACAAGACGCCTTGAACGCCATTGGCATCTTGCCGGTCTTCAAGGGCATCAGTATCCATGATAGCTGGGCCTCGTACTTCTTGTATGACTGTGAGCATGCGCTCTGCCTGGTGCATGTGCTGCGCGAGTTGGTGTTTCAAGCCGAGGAGCAGGGAGCCGTCTGGGCTGCCGACCTCATCGACTTGCTCCTGGCGATGAGGCAAGCGACCCACCAAGCGCGCGCACAAGGTAAGTGCTGGCTCGATCCGCTGGAAGTGCTGGATTGGGAAAGGGCCTTTCTCCGCGTGCTTGATGAAGGCGATCACGTCACGCCACGAGCGACGGCCCCGCCTGGCACCAAAGGGCGTATCAAACAGAGTGCCGCACGCAACCTGCTCGACCGGTTGCGCAAACACCAGCAAGCGGTCTTCTGCTTTCTGGAAGATCTGCGGGTGGATTTTGACAACAATCTGGCCGAGCGGGACCTGCGCATGATTAAAGTGCAGCAAAAGGTGTCTGGCTGCTTCCGCAGCCTGGCGGGAGCACAGGCGTTTAGCCGCATTCGTGGCTATTTGTCCACCTTGCGCAAACAAGGGCTTCCTCTGTTGTCGGCTTTGCAGGCGACTCTGTGCGGTCATCCTCTTCTTCCCTCATTTGAGTGAACCTGAACGGACCTAGGTAGTTACCTTCCATCTCTGTTTTTCCTGTTTTTGAGATGGATTCTATCACCTTCTGACTAGTTTTATTTCACTGCTGGGCTTATTTAGATGCGATTGCCCTGGGGTGATGAGTTATTCACTTGACTTCGTACACTAAAATATGTTACGTTAGGATATAACCTATTTGTGTAACAGCAGCGTTTTGAAGCTAAATCACCATTAGCCGATATGGGCTTCCATGTAAGCCCATTGTTGATACCCGTAGCAATGCTATACGTACTTTCGATCAGAATCAGGTGCTAAATCTAATCTAGAACCATGCGGAGAATGGATATGGATGTTGCTAGAGGTGTTACATTCTTGAGCTTGGAGCTGGTGTCCATCGCTTTGGTCTTACTAGAGCTCGAGAGCCTTGAATTGGCTCGCAGCGACGACAGCCAGTGGTTAAACCCGGAGTTGGGTCAGTGGGGAAGTTGGTGTGTTCGTAGCGCCCAGGGTCAAGATCATTGCGCCGCCCGCGACGTCTCCTCAGATTCTCTGGTCGCAATTCGCTTCCCCTGCACCCAAAAGAGGCACCGACTCCGGGGGGTTCTACGATGATTTGCGTTACCACCCGTTTCCGCCTGAGGCACTCCTGGATGCTCCTTCCGATGTACCTGACCTATCGCCGGATGCAGCGAGATCTCAAGCAGGCCTCGGGACTGATCCGCTATGCCTTCCTGCTGCAGAATCCGGTCGCCTGTTGCACGCTCTCCTTTTGGGAGTCTGAGGCAGCTGTTATCAGCTTCTCCAACGTGCCCAGCCATGTGTATGCGGTTCGTCGGGCCAAGAGTTGGTGCCGGGATATCTGGTCCGCCTATTGGAGGATTGACGCGGTCAGCAAATACGCGAGCCAGTGGCAGGGACCTGGGCGGGGCATATGGCCCGCGTTGATACCCCATGCCGTCTATCCCTGGCGCCTCGTGCCGCCACCTCTAAGGGAGGGGGGCGAGCGATGAGCATCATCGGCATAGAGGTTCTACTGTGCATGGTGCTGGCAGTCATCTTTCTGGCGGCTGCGGTCCCCAAGCTGCGCCACCCCAAGGGCTTCGTTCTCGCCGTCCTGGAGTACCGCGTGCTACCACCTCGCCTCAGCGTGTTCTATGCGCGCCTCGTCCCCCCTCTCGAATTTTTGTTGGCGCTCCTGTTGCTCTGCGGGACGGCAATCCGGTCCGCAGCCGTTGTTATCTCGCTGCTCCTGCTCAGTTTTATCGTCGCCATCGGCATCAATCTGGCACGGGGCCGCAATCCCGACTGCTACTGCTTCGGCAAGGCTAGCCGGCGACCGATTAGGGGGCGGCTCCTGCTCCAGGATGGTGCTCTGCTCACTGCGGCTCTGGTCATCGTCGCTACCGCTAGCGAGTGGGTGGCGCCGGAACCCTGGTCGGTGTTTTGCCTCTTCGGTTTGGTTCAAGGCGGAATCCTTGGGCCTCTACTGGCCTGCGCGGCAGTAAGCGCGTGCGCCGCTGCGCTCCTTAGCAGGTCGCGCAGTCTGGCAGGAGGCAGCATGAGAGGGAGTGGGGTAGTACGGAATGTAGATCGCTCCCGAGTGACGAAACCTGACACCAATTGAAGTAAAAGGACGTGTTACCTCTCGAAGTGCTAAAAGTGATAAGTGATAGAGGAAGGAAGGTTTGAATGACTGGTCTGTGGCTTGCAAGCTACCTTGTCCTGTGGGGAATCGTCCTGGTCGTGTGCGTCTTGCTGGTCGGAGTCCTACGGCAGCTTGGTCTGCTGTATCGCCGACTTGAGCCGGGCTCACCATCGTCGCAGGAAAGCGGCTCCATCCCCGCACTGGAGTACGATGGGCCGACCATCGGCTCACCACTAGTGGACCTTGATGCCCAGAGCATCAACGGCTTTGGAAACCTGCTCTGGACCACCCTGGATAAAGGTGAGGCCAGGCTGTTCGTGTTCATGTCTCCCATGTGTGAGGCCTGCCAGCATATTGTAGAGCCGCTAAATGCTCTGGTGGCGCATACCAACCGCGCCGTTCGCTCGGTTGTGATCATGCGTGCCGATGAGCAGGCTTGCCGAGCGTTTTTGAGCGTCTTCCCGCTGCACATGCCCGTCGTCTGTGATCGAGATCGCGCCATCACCATGGAGCTTAACGTTCATCGCACCCCTTTCGGCTTACTCTACAACGACCACGGCATTCTGATCAGAAAGGCCCTCCTGGAGGGGCAGGAAGATCTGCTGGCCTTGCTTGGTGATGGAGCGGCCCCCGTTAGAGCTCAGGCCAACGTGTTCCCACCATTAGCGTCGTCCCAGGCGCAGCGTCCTCGTAGTGCGTGAGTTGCTACACTGCAGCTCTATTGATTATGCGGAAACTCGATCCGGACCCAAAGGGGATTACCAGGCAAAGGAGTCAATCAATGGATGAAATGATCAAGCGGATAAGCGAGCGGTTGTCGGCCCAGTCCTCGCGGCGTGGCTTCTTCTCGAGGGTGAGTAAGATCGTACTCGGCGCGGCGGCAGTTTTCACGGGCCAGGGCTTCCTGGCTCAAACAGCGGAGGCGAGAACCTTGCAATGTTGCACAGGCACCCCTTGCCCGAGCAAGGGCTGTCCCAGTGGTTCCAGTGTTACATACACCTGGAGTTGTGGAAGTCATTTCTACTGTCACGACTGCCACACCTCCTCGGGAACCTTTGTTTGCACATACTTCACTGCATAGCTATCTTTGTACCTTCATCAGAAGCTTGAAGTAGGAGCAGCAGGGAAACTCACCTGCTTCCTGCTCGGCATAAGTTGGCTGGAAGGGGAGTATCTGGCAGTTGCTCCCCACCGGCTCAACTTCGCCGCCCTGGCTCTGGTTGTCGAACCGCCTACGCCTGGGTGTAGTCCACCTTTTTGAAAGTTCTACTCATGCTCAAGAGTATACCATCACAGATCGGGGAGAGGGGCTTCTCTCCGACAAGCTGCTAGGAGGTGCGTGCCATGATTTCGCTCCGTCAGCGCTTGCAGTGTCTGCCCCTACTTTATGGCGGCATAGCTGCTGGATTGATGCTTACCATGATCACTCGTGTAAACAGAGGGGCTGAACTCGCCATGGCTATGCTGATGGTTGGAATGCCGTTTTTACTCGCAGCCCTGACGGGTTTGGGCAAGACCACCACGGCTTGAGGGGTCTCGATGATCGGTACGATCGGGTCCCTCGTGCAGGAGACCTCCAATCGCTGGCGTTGGCTACTCTCGGCCAGCCTGTATACTCTCGCCTGTTTCGGCTCGGCATCGCTGCTGGGTACTATGCTGGGTGTCCTGGGGCAGGTCATACGAGGTTTGGTCCACGGCACGGCGTTCCCCCATGCCGGAGCATGGCTCATCGGTCTGCTCGCCGTAGCTTATGCGGCGAGTGACGTGGGGTTGCTATGGCTGCCCCGTCCAATACTGAGGCACGCCGTCCCCATCACGTGGTGGCGCTGGTGGGGACCGTACAGAGCGGCGCTGGCCTACGGCGCGGCACTGGGTCTGGGCGTGATGACGCGGATCCCCTTCGGGGCCTTCTATGTGCTCTGTGCCTGGTGCGTCCTCAAGGGCGACCCAGGCTATGGCGCCCTGCTGATGGGCACCTACGGCGCGGTGCGTGCGCTGGTGATCTTCCCGGCAAGCTGGGGTCTCTACTGCCATCGTACGGCCGTCACAACCTGG
>Ga0209167_10001742_pt1 | contig 12396 bp, 12 predicted proteins | sample Coa_R1_9_FD_187154 | JGI IMG/M metagenome (GOLD analysis project Ga0209167, IMG submission 187154) | Surface soil microbial communities from Centralia Pennsylvania, which are recovering from an underground coalmine fire - Coalmine... | ecosystem: Environmental > Terrestrial > Soil >... | reverse complement strand
GTCGGCGATGACTTTGGCGCTGTGCAGATCGTGGGTGACGACGATGGAGGCGACATCGCGTTCTTCCTGCAGCTTCAGGATTAATTCATCAATTTCGCCGGAGGTGATGGGGTCGAGGCCGGCGGTGGGTTCATCGAGTAGCAGGATGTCCGGTTCGAGCGCGAGGGCGCGCGCGAGGCCTACGCGTTTTTGCATGCCGCCGGAGATGTCGCTGGGCATTTTGTTTAGATCGGCTTCCATGCCTACGCTGGCTAACAAGTCTTTTACGCGCTCGGAGCGTTGCGCTGCTGTCATTTCGGTGTGGCGGCGCAGGGGGAAGGCGATGTTTTCTTCTACTGTGAGGGAATCGTAGAGCGCGGCGTGTTGAAAGAGGAAGCCCATCTTCTTTCTGATTTCGTTCATTTCCTCGAGATTCGCGTTCGTGATTTCCTGGCCTTGGATTTGAATCGTGCCGGCGTCGGGCTTCTGTAGACCGACGATCAGGCGGAGCAGCACGCTTTTGCCCGTACCGCTGCGGCCGAGCACCGCGACCGTCTGGCCGCTGCCGACCGTGAGATCAAGTCCGTTCAAGACTTTTTGCTCGCCGTAGGATTTGTGCAGGCCTTGCACCTGCATGGCGAGGCCGGCGCCGGATTGCTGCGCATTGTCTGGCCTTGCGCTCGATTGCTTGACACGTATTTCGCTGCGCTTGGTTTGTGGCGGCGGCACGGCTGGATCTGTGCGTATCATGGAAAAAACACCAGGATCAGCTTGACCAGAATCACGTCGGCGAGCATTACGAAGAGTGAAGACAACACCACGGCGCTGGTCGCCGAGCGGCCCACGCCTTCGGTACCGCCCTGGCTGCGCATTCCCTGAAAACAGGCGATTACGCCGATGATCAGGCCGAAGACCATGGTGCGGAAAGTTGGGGCGAGAAAATCGCTGAAGCCTGTGCCGGCAAATCCGGCGTGGATGAATTTGTAGAACGCGATCGGCTCGGCGGCGGTGTTCGCAATCCAGCCAGTGATGATTCCGCAGAAATCGGCGGCGAGCGTGAGCAGCGGCAACATCACGATGCACGCCAGGATGCGCGTGAAGGCCAGCAGCTTATACGGGTTCACGCCCGAGGCTTCGATCGCGTCAATTTGTTCCGTCACTTTCATTGAGCCGAGTTCCGCGCCGATTCCGGCGCCGACGCGGCCGCAGACTACCAGGCCGGTGATGACTGGGCCGGTTTCGTGAATGATGGAGAAGATGACGGCGGCGGGCAGCAGGGATTTGGCGCCGAATTGCACCAGGCTGTGACGGCTTTCGAGAGCGAGCACTGCGCCGATCGCCGCGCCCGCCATCGCCACCATCGGCAGGGATTTCGAGCCGACTTCGTCGAGCTGCCGGATCAGTTCGAGGCCTTCGAACGGACGCCTGAATGTGGAACGCAGCACTTGCCAGATGAACATGCCGAGTTCACCGAACCATTCGAGCAGGCCGTTGATGGGATTCCAAATCGAGGCTGCGGCTGAACGTATGGCGACGGATGGTTGCGGCAAGTCGTCGGTGCTCCAGCGGCGCGGGATGTTGGCGTGGAAGCTCATTATTTTAGGTTAAGAGTGCGCACGCGGGCGCGTGACGGCGATTGACGAAGCGGCAGCGTGATCGCGGCTCATGTGCGTATCCAAGCTCTCCTGGCGCAGTGCGGCTATCGCGCGAAAAAATGGCTGTGGGAACAAGCCAGAGAGGGGGCGAAACCGGCAAAGCTAGGAATAACACCCTGCGGCGCGAGGCGTCTGTGCGAAAGAGGACACAATTGGATTGTTTCCAAGTGTCGGCAAGTTGCGTGAAACACGTTCGGAGGCACGGGGCTGGTGGGACGACCTTCCTGACGGCCCAAACGAAAGAAAAGGCAGGGCGGCTCGCGAACCGCGCCTACAACGTCAACGGCAGAGTCCACTGCTGCGGCGACCGTGCCTAGGAAAGGCAGGGCGGTTCGCGAACCGCCCCTACAACTTCAACGGCAGAGATTACTGCTGCGGCGATTGTGCCCGGGAAAGGCGGGGCGGTTCGCGAACCGCCCCTACGACGTCAACGGCAGAGGATACTGCTGCGGCGATCGTGCTTAGGAAAGGCAGGGCGGTTCGCGAATCGCGCCTTGGATTATTTCACCACGTTTCCGGCGGTGGTTGATGTGGCGAGTTCGCTTTGCGTCATCGTTACGCCCATGTTTTGCAGATGCAGCAGCGCGGAGCGGCGCACTTCATCGGCGCTGAGCCGTCCAAGAATCTCGTCTTCGAGATCCCGTGCGCCAGTGGCATCGGGGTCAACGGCCACGTCGAATCCCCGGACCAATGCCTCGCGGGCGGAAGTGGAAAGGCACATATGCGTGTAAAAACCGACGAGCAGCACGCTCTGGGCGCCGACGGAGCGCAGCCACTCCTCCAAGCCCGTCCTGGTGAACGCGCCGTAGACATCTTTTTCAAAGCGCTTCTCGGGGCCGAAACCAGGTTCGGGACCAAGCCCCGCCGATGGCTCCGCGCCCCAAGTCCCCGGAACAAACGCGCGGGATTCCGCGGGCTTGTTGTAGTGGATGATCCAGGCGATTGGCTGGCGAAGCTGGCGGGCCTGTTGTACGCGAAGCCGAATGTGTTCCAGAGCGTCGGCGTGATTGGGGACAGGTCTGAGGCCGGTCGCGGCGAATTCGTTTTGGACGTCGACGACTATGAGAGCTCGCATCGATGTATCCTCCTGCGAAACATATTAGGTACATTCATTAGATGCTACAATAAAAATCCGCTCATCTTCATAATTGCCGAAATATTTTCGGTACAGCGAGGTTTTCATGAGCTTAGACAAAAAAGATTTCGCCCTGATCGAGGCTCTGCAGCAAAACGCTTCCCGGCGTCTGGAAGACTTGGCCAAGATGGTGCATCTTGCTCCCTCTTCCGTTCACGACCGGCTGCAGAAACTGGAACGCGTCGGAATCATTCGTCAGTGGACGATCAAGCTCGACGCTCCCGCTCTGGGACTGGGCGTGCTCGCGTTCGTCGGAGTTCGTGCGACGAAACCATGTTCCGAGTTACTGGAGGCGCTGCGAGCCATTCCAGCGATCGAGGAATGCCATTCGGTGGCGGGGGAACTAAGCATGATGCTCAAAGTCCGTGTCGCGGGCACGCCTGCGCTTCTTGAACTATCGGATCGCTTGCGCGCGATTCCTGGCGTGGAGCAGACGGAAACGACGATCGTATTAAAAACGCAGATCGACCGGCCCATCACTCTGAAATCGCCGGAGGCACCGGTTGGCCCTGCGCGTTGAAAGGCGGGGCGGTTCGCGAACCGCCCCTACAACGTCAACCGCAGAGATTACTGCTGCGGCAATCGTGCCCGGGGTAGGCAGGGCGGTTCACGAACCGCCCCTACAACGTCAACCGCAGAGATTACTGCTGCGGCGATCGGGCCCGGGGTACGCAGGGCGGTTCGCGAACCGCCACTACAACGTCAACCGCAGAGATTACTGCTGCGGCGATCGGGCCCGGGGTAGGCAGGGCGGTTCGCGAACCGCCCCTACAGAGTCAACGGCAGAAACAACCGCAACTGCGGAGGCAACCGCAACCGCGGAGGCAGCCGCGACGGCAAAAGAGCTTACGGACGCCCTTCGAGCCTGTGGCTGCCAGGCTCTCAGGACGAGCCGGGGCCACCGACTGCAAACGCGCACAGCCAGGAGTGGCTGTGCCACGTTGCGCGGATTAGGGGGTTCCAGCGCAATGGTCGCGGGGCAGTGATTTATGAGATGGGTTGGATTTGCGGGGCGGCGTTGACATGGGGACTGGTGGCACCTAGAATCGCGGCCACGCGGGATGGCGGTTTGTTGTGGGTTCGGCTGGGTGCGAGCTGAGCCTGCTGGTCCCGCTGGAGACTGGTTATCACGCCTGCGGCTCTGAAACCAAAAATTGCTGTGGTGGATGACGACGCGCGGATGCGCGGGAGTATTGTTGCGGCCTTGCGTTCCACTTTTGAAGTGGAGGAGGGCGCTGACTACGAGGCTGCTTACAAACTCCTGCAGGAAGCCGGATTGGACGTATTGCTGCTGGCCTTGCCCATGGAATCGGGCGGCTTGCGCGAGTGTACGGAACTGCTGAGCCGCCTCGCCGTCGGGGACATAGACACATTGGTGATCGTGCTGAGCACGGACCAGACAAAGGCGACGGCGCTCAAGGTGATTGATTCCGGTTGCTACGATTATTTCATCCAGCCAATTGATACGGACGTGCTGCGGTTGCTGCTGGAACGTTCGATCGAGAAGCTGCATATCCAGCGCGAGAACCGGATTCTGCGCGAGGAAATCAGCCGCAAGAATTCGCTGGGTGATTTGATTGGCGCGACGGACGCCATGCGGCATGTATTCGATTCGATCAAACGCATGGCGCGCGCGACGACCAACGTGATCATCCGCGGGGAAAGCGGCGTGGGTAAGGAATTAGTGGCGAAGGCGCTGCACGAGCAGAGCCCGCGGCGCAGCCGGGCTTTCGTAAGCGTGAACTGCGCGGCGCTGCCGGAAGGATTGATGGAGGCGGAGCTTTTTGGGTACGAGCGCGGGGCGTTTACGGGGGCGGTAGCGACGAAGGAAGGGCGCATCGAGCTGGCGCATCAGGGAACGCTTTTCCTGGATGAGATTGCGACGCTGACGCCTTTGCTGCAGAGCAAATTGCTGCGCGTGCTGGAAGATCGTTCGCTGACGCGGCTGGGCGGTAAGAAATCCATGAAGGTGGATTTCCGGCTGGTGAGCGCGACGAACGAAGATCTAGAGGATATGGTGCGGCAGGGGCGCTTCCGCGAGGACCTTTATTACCGGATTCACGTGGTGCCGATTTTCGTGCCGGCACTGCGCGAACGCGTGGAGGACATTCCGGTGCTGGCGGATTATTTTGTGAGCGTTTACTCCGCCGCGAACGGATTTCCAGCAAAGCGCATCGCGGACGATGCCGTTGCGGCGCTGAAGCGCTATGCCTGGCCGGGGAACGTTCGTGAGTTGGAGAACGCCATACAGCGCCTGGTGATCATGACGGACGGCGACATCATCACCGCGGAAGACCTGCCGGCGGAAATGACGCAGGCGGTTGGACGCGAGTATCGCAACCGGTTCCAACTGCCGGCCGCGGGGATCAAGCTGGACAAGGAAATGGAAGCGTTTGAAAAGCGCTGGGTGCAGGAAGCGTTGGTGCAGGCCAAGCATGTGAAGGCGGATGCCGCAAAACTACTAGGAGTGGATCGCAACCGACTGAATTACTTGTGCCGGAAGTACGATCTGTAATGGAGCATGGTTGATGAAAGCGCCCGCAGCGCCGAAGCGGCGGATCGATCCAAAATTCGCCCGGTTTCGGATGCGAATCGGGCGCTCCGGACTGCATCGCTACGGGGTGTTCGCGCTGGAGGAGATTCCCGCGGACCGGCGCGTGATCGAATATACCGGCAAACGGCTGACCCTCGAGCAGGCGGTCAAGATCCGGCCGCCAAGGGACATTTACATCGCGTGGATTGCTGCCGCCAAGTACGTGGACGGCGCGCGGGGTGGTAGCGGCGCCGAGCTCATGAATCACTCGTGCGCGCCCAATCTGGTGGCGCGGCGAATAGGCGGCCACTTGTACTTATACAGCCGGCGCAAAATCCGCGCCGGCGAAGAACTGACGTGGAATTACCATTATCCGATCAAGCTGAAACGCATTCCGTGCCATTGCGGCGCGCGCCGGTGCCGGGGGACACTGCGGTACATAATCAGGTAAGGATGTCAGGTTGCGCTGCGCCGTCGCAACGCGTGATGGAGACGCGGAGGGCTGCGGAAATCAGCGCGCAGGAAGCGTGCTTTGGTTTGTGAAGCGTCCGGGCAGGATGGACGTGATCGGAGGGCGAAATGAAACGTCCAAGCCCGGCGAAGCGCCTGATCAATCCGAAAGCAGCGCGGTTTCGTCTGCGAATCGGGCGCTCGACGCTACATCGTTACGGGGTGTTCGCGCTGGAGGAGATTCCCGCCGGCTGGCGGGTGATCGAGTACACGGGCAAACGGATCACCCGGCTGCAGTCTTGGAAAATGCCGGCTCCCGAGGATATTTATGTCGCGGGCATGAATTCGCGTTGGAGCATAGACGGCAGAACAGGGGGAAGCGGCGCTCAGTTCATCAACCACTCGTGCCAACCCAATTTGGAGTGGCGGTGTTCGCGCAGCCGTTTGTACTTTTACAGCTGCCGGAAGATACGCGTGGGTGAGGAGCTGACGGTGAAATACCGTTATCAGGTGAAGGTGAAACGCGTCCCCTGCCACTGTGGCGCGCGCCGGTGCCGAGGGACGCTCCGGCTCATTTTCAGCTGATGGTCGCAGGGACTGGGGCGCTGCGAGGATTCCAAAAAAACACGCGCGGCGTGGGGGAAGACGCGGATGCGGGCCTGTGCTCGGCAGAATCACGTTGAAATTCTCAACAGCGAGTGAAGAAATTCAACGGGTGTAGAGCTGAGGGAGGCGAGGTGCCGCGGCGGAATCACCAAAACGGCCAACGAAAATGGACTTTCGTGGCCCGGAAAAATGAATCTGGACTTTGGCGAGTGCTTTGCATATAAGGGCTGCGGTGCCCAGCTGGGCAAATCTAGCTAGGGAGAAAATAATGGCCAAGAAAGCTAAGAAGCCGTTGAAGAAGTCGAAGAAACTGCAACCGACCAAGCCGCTGTTTAGTTTCAAAGATAAGTAGGCCCGGTTTTGTAGGCAGCAGCGCGGCTTTGCACACGGCGCGCTGTGATGAAAGCATCTTGGACTGCAAGCGGGGCTGCTGCCGTCAGGCTGGCAGCCCTTTCTTGTAAATGCCTCGGTTTAGTCCCCGCAGCACGCCGCACCCGTGCCTACTCCGATGAACTCCGCGTGAGGTTGAAGATTCAGCGGGCGTTCGTGTTGAAATTTTCAACGCGCGATGATTAATTCAACGCCATGGAGGTGCGCCGCGGGATCGGTCCGAATGAGGCGCAGCGCGAAGTGTCACAAATTGAGCGAGTTGCGATTGAGTGAAGCAGCAGCGAGGTTTGGCGACTGCTTTGCATATGGTAGGGCGATGCCCAACAGGGCAAATCAAACGAGGGGGAACAAAATGGCCAAGAAAACCTTGAAGAAGTCGAAGAAGATCGAAGCGACAAAGCCGTTGACGGTTCATGCTTTCGCGGTGGGAAAGAAGTAAGTCCAGATTTTCATTGTCAGGAGCGCGCCGATACACACGACGCGGCCTGAGAGAGGCATCTCGAATGGCAAGCGGGCCGCTGCCGCCGTGGCAACGGCCCTTTTCGAGACATGGCAAGCGCGGTGGGCAGAATTAGCGGGAATCGTCCATTGATAGAGGGAGATTCGGCTATGGAAAAGAAATCGAAGCCAGTGAAGGGCAAGAAGACGCCCGTGAAACCGCTGATGAAGCGCGCGGATTTGCCGGCCGTGAAGCCCTTGATCAAGTTCTAGAACCATTCCAGAGATTCTTCGGTTAGGCCCCTAGCCTTATCGGAGATTGACGTAGCAACACCCCCAAGGGCCGCCGTCCCAGGAACGGCGGCCCTTTCTTCTTTTCTGGCCCGGATTCCAGGTGAATTGGAACGCCTCCGGCTTTGTTAGCATCCCCAGCGACCACAGGCAATGCAGTGTCGTACCTACGGCGTTGGATACGCGGCCTCGCTGGAAGGGGGCGGGTCTGAGACCCGCCCCTACGGATTCAACGGCAACGTCAACTGCGCCCGCCTAAAAAAAGCAGGCGGCCGCTACAAATTCAACGGCAAATTCAGAGACAGCGGCTACCAGGCTTGGCTGCGGGCCCAGCGCCACATGGCACGGGAGGCTTGCCAGGCGAGCGAACCACGCTTGCCGGAAACCTTCGCGGTTCCAGTCATACCTTCCCGAAGCGAGCCATCCGGGTTCGCGAATTCCACATCCACGGCGAAATAGTTGGTGAGTTGCTGACCTAAGCGCTCCAGGTTTTCTGTTTGAGTTACGGGGCGATCTGTGGCGGAAGCTGGGTAGATGCGGTCCACTTTTCCTGAGTAGGTGCGATAGGGGAACGGAACGACCTTCACTTTAACAGCGGCGCCCTGTTGAACTTCCTGCAAGTCCCAGTCGCGCACCAGGATGCGGGCCTTCATCGTTGTGCGATCGACGATCTGGGCGAATTCGTCTCCCGCGGCGAGAAATGACCCAGTCTTTTGAGCCAGGCCGCCGGTGGCCACGACGCCGTCAATGGGAGCGCGAATTTCCAGGGAGCCGGCGCGGTTTTCGGCTACTGCGAGTTCCTGCTGGAGGCGACCCCGGTCGCGGACGGCATTTGCTGCGGAATCGAAATCGGAGCGGTCCTGGCCGTTGCGGAGCTGGCTGCTGGCGAGGGCCAATTGGTGGCGGAGGGAATCCGCGTCGGCCGCGATTTCAGGATTCTGAAGGATGGCGAGCAGTTGGCCAGTCTTCACGGTATCGCCGGGTTTCACGAGCACGGTCTGGACTTGGCCGGGAACTTCGGCGCGGACACGGGCGGACGCTCCGGGCTCGAGAACCAGAGCGGACGAGACGGATGAGGATACCGGGGGAATCAGAAGCAGGAGCGCCAAGCCCAGTGCTCCGACTTGCTGAGTGCGGGTCATTTTCCAAGCCATATAATCCTCTCTCTTCTGGCGCAGCCAGGCGCGCACCGCAGGTAAAGCGTGTTGGATTCCCTTCCTCGCAAAAAAATAAATGACGACGAGAGTAGCGAGGTAGCCCCATGCGTCGCCGAGTTTGCTGACCAGGACATTCCTCGCGAACACGATCATGACGACGAGCAACGAACTGCTGTAAAGGATCGCGGCCACGCCGAACAGAAAGAAAATGCGGCGCTGGCGCTTGCTGGTGGGGGGCAAGTCAATATCGTGGCGGAGCAAATATTTCTGGGCCCAGGCGCGGAGGAAGGCGAAGGATTCTTCACGGAGATTATCAACGTTCAGGAATTGGGAGAGCGCGTAGTAGCCGTCGGCTTTGATCAGGGGATTGAGGTTGAGGAGCGCGCCCTGAATGCCGCTGAGCAGCATCATTTTATAGGCGATGTCATTCAGCACCGAGCCAACCGGAGAGAAATACCAAACGACCCCCGACAACCCGCACAACACTAGTTCAATCCAGATGCCGGCGAAGATGACCCACTGGCGCTGCGAACCGCGCTTGAAGAGAAGAATGTCGGTGGTATCCGTGTAGAAGGCTGGAGTGAAGTAGATGAGCAGGAATCCCATCTGGTGAACATCGCCGCCGAAATGCTTACAGGTGAGGCCGTGACCCAACTCGTGGATGCCTCCGAGCACCATGAGAAGAATCCAGAAGATCCAGATGTCGTAAGCGCTTTTGCCGGCAAAGGTGTAGAGGGCGGAAGTGTCGTGTTGCACACGAGTCCAATCGGAGGCGAGCAGATAGGCGGCCACGATAAAAACCGCGATGGAGAAAGCGACGAAACCCGTCGTGAACATCCAGCTGAGGTAGGGGTCCATCTTGGCGAGGGTTTTGTCGGGGTCCCAGGCTTTGAAGGACATATAGAGGACGCTGGATTGTTCGACGCGGCCTTTGCGCTCGTCGCGGATGCGTTCGAGGACGGCTAGATTTTTTTCGCCGACGGAGCGTTCCCACATGGCGGGCTCGATGCTATCGAGGAATTCCAGAACCTCGGCTTCGCTGAGGGGGGAATCGGGATGGCGCTCGGTGAGGGCGTCGGAGATTTCGAGCGCGGTGCGGGTGCCGTCGCAGAGTTCCAGGACGCCGTATTCGGTGGCGCCGTAACGATTGTAGGAATTGGTTTCGAAATTTTTTACGACGTAGCTGGTTTCGCCGGAGATGACTTGTTCGCTGATGCGGAGGTCGGTGCGGAGTTTGGGGCGGCGCAGGCCTTTGGCCAGGACGCTGGAGACTTGCAGGCTGGTGGGGCCGAAACGCATTCCGTTTTCTCCGAGCCGGGTGATGCAGATTGGTTACCGCGCCGCAAAAATTGCGGCGTCGAGCAAGTTCAAAGACAGAGTCGGCCGCGCCCGCGTGAAAAGCGGGCGGCCGGTACAAAGGCGACGTCAACGGCAAAAACAAAAGCAACGGCTGCCCGGTTCGGTGAACCTGAACCGGGCGCTACACAGGCAAAATAGAAGACGACGGCAGCGGCAACGGCAAAGGCGCCCGCCTCAAAACAAAAAGCAGGCGGCCGCTACGACGGCAACGTCAAAAACAAAAGCAACGGCGACCGCAAACCGAAGGCAACGGCTGCCCGGTCCCGCTTTGCGGGACCGGCCGCTACACAGGCAAAAGCTACGTCAAAAGCGAAAGAGCCGGCGGGACGCCGGCGCTACCCTTCGAATCGGCGTCGCCGGTTCTCAGGATGAATCGCCGTGCGGGGCGATTCACAAATTCGACGGCAACGCCAAATTCAACGGCGAAGACCGGCGGCATCATGGACGCGCTGGCGGAGCCGGCGCGGAACCCGTTCGCGCTGGTGGGCCGGGCCAGAGGACTTTTACCGCCATGCCGGGGCGGAGATCGGAAATGTTGGGGCCTGTTAGTTGGGCCAGGACGTCGTAGCTGTCGCTGGCGGCGTCGATGGTGGGGCTGACTTTTGTGACGCGAGCGGTTAGGGCGCGGGTGGAATCTTCGACCAGGGAAAGCTCGACGGGAGTTCCGAGTGTGGGGCGGCGTCCTGAAGATTCCGGCACCTGGAACTGGACTTGCAACGGAGAGAGCTGGCTGACGCGAAAACATTTGTCGCCTTTGGAAATGGCCTGGCCTTCGCGAATGTAGCGGCGGACGACGACGCCGGAGAAGGGAGCGTGGATGCGGGTTTGATCTTCTTCCAGTTTCAGGCGATTGATTTCGGCGTGGCCGCTTTCGACGAGAGCTTCGTAACCGTGCAGGTCGTACTCGGCGGCTTTGGCTTCGAATTCGGCGGCTTCGAGATCCGCGTCGCTGGAAAGTCCCAGGGCGCGCAGTTGCTGCTGGCGGCGATAGGCGGCGGTTTTGGCTTTCAGTTCGGCTTCTTTGTATTTTTTGTTGTTCTCTTCGACCTGCAGATCGGAATTGGCTTTGATGAGTTCCATTTGCAGGCTGCGGTCGTCGATCTGGCCTAGAACGTCGCCAGCTTTTACGGAGCTGCCTTCGTCGTGGTTGAGCGACATAACGAGTCCATCGCGCTGGGAGGTGATGTCCACTTGATGCTCGACTGTGAGGACGCTGAGGATGTCGGCCGCGTTCGTGGGTTTCGCGGGAACGCTCGCGGGAGCCGTTACTGCGGGCGGCTGAGCGGGACTGGGGCTGGAGGCGACGGAAGAATTATCGCAACCGGCAGCGGCTAGCGCCAATGCGGCGATGAAAAACAGGTTCGCACTTCTGGTCATGGTGAATCCTTTGGGTGTGCGGTTTTCTGGATGCGGCGTGGGAGCGGCGTTCATGGCAGATAGCTCCATGCTTTCTCCCAAAGCCAGCGAAACGGCGAGCGCAGCAGCGTGTAACCGACCGGATACCAGCCACTTTGAAACCAGCCGCCGACAGTGTGAATTCTGGCGCGGCCGACCATGCCGTCGCGGGCCATGCCGCCGGGATTATTGAAGACGGCGCGGACGATGAAGTATTGTTCGCCGGCGACGGCTTGCGTTTGCGCGCCCATGCGTTCGACGGAGCCTGCGAAGGTAGCGGTGGGGAATGCATTGAGCTTGAGGGCGACTTTGTTGCCGGGGTGGACGAGTTCGAGGTCGGCTTCGGGGACGCTCATTTCGGCGGCGATGCGGTCCTGGCCGACAATTTCGGCGAAACTGTCTCCGGGCTTGACCATGCTGCCGGTTTTTTCTTCGACTTTTGGAGTGATTACGATTCCGGCGATGGGCGAGCGCAGCTGGGATGCGGCGACACGCTGCTGCTCGAGCTGCACTTCGGCATCGTGCAGGTCGGCACGGATTTTGGCTTGGCCTGCGGCCGAGGGATCGTTGCGAAATTCGGCTTCGGCGAGTTCGCGGCGGGATTGCGCGAGGGCGGCTTCGGCTTGTGCCAGCTTTACGCGATCTTCGCCGTCATCTAGTTGGGCAAGCACTTGGCCGGCTTGCACCGCATCACCTTCGTGAATGAAAACGTGCTGGACTACGCCGCCATCAATCGCGCTGACCATGCGGCGCTCGGCGGGGACGACGGTGGCGTCGGTGCCGACGCGCAGAGGCCACGGAACCACGACGAGAAATGCGACCGCGAGTGCGGCGCGTTGCGCGTAGAGCGCCCAGCGGCTGCGCGGCATGGCGGCGAGAAATTTCTTTTTTCGCTGCGAGAAAGGCTGCAGGAGATTCGCGAGAGGGACCTGTTGATAGAGCTGCGCGTTGCGAATGGCGACGGTGGTTTGGTTCGCGAGGATGGCGACGGTTTCTTTGTTGTTGTCA
>Ga0209167_10001740_pt1 | contig 12398 bp, 14 predicted proteins | sample Coa_R1_9_FD_187154 | JGI IMG/M metagenome (GOLD analysis project Ga0209167, IMG submission 187154) | Surface soil microbial communities from Centralia Pennsylvania, which are recovering from an underground coalmine fire - Coalmine... | ecosystem: Environmental > Terrestrial > Soil >... | reverse complement strand
CCCATCTTCATCTTGACTGTCAAGATGTGAAGGTCAAATGCGCCCGGTCTCTTCGCCGCGTCCCTGGCTTAGTCCAGCTCCGGCTTCTCTGCGCGATCGATCACGATCGCCGGCACCGGAACCTTCGCGGATTCCAATTTCAGCCCCAGCTGTTCCTGCACCGCGGTGAAGATGGAGGAGCGGTCGTCGCTGGACGCGTCCGCCCTGGGGTCCGGCCGCTCCGGCATCCAGTCCAGCTCAAAATTGAATCCGCCCGTTAGCCCGGTCTTGTCCACCACCAGCTCTCCGACGTCGCGATTGCGCGAAAGACTCTTGGCAAAGTTTTCCATCGTGACGTTCTCCGCTTTCAGGTGCGTATTATTCGAGTGCAGATCCGAATGCCCGTCGGGCTTCGCCCGTTCCATCCTCGCTCCCTTCTTTGCCACCACCAGTTCATACCCGGAAATCTGGCGCGTCTCGCGATGAATGACCAGCTTGAATCGATCGGCGAGCAGGCTTTGGATCATCTGCGACACCTCGTTACCTGTCAGGCGCGCGGCGTCTCCGGCAATCCTGGCGTTGATGTCATAGCTGTCCGAATCCACCCAGTTCGGACCTCCATAAATCTGCCGGAGATCGATGCCGTAGGCCTGCGAGATCAGACGTTTCAGGGAGAGGTTGTGCGTCCGAAAAATGGCGTTATCCCGGTTGCTATCGTGGTCGCCGTCGTCATTCGCGCGCCGGATCGATGCCACCTCGAACTCGCGTCTTTTCTCCACGCCCGGCGTCTGGGATTGGCCGACGGCAAGCGGCACCGTCACCGCCACGATTCCAGCCGCGGCCAGCGCAGCCTTCTTGCCGAAGTTCAGTTTGTTCGTATCGCGATTGATCATGATTGCCTCCACGCGGCGCTTGAGATTCGAACCCGTCACCCCGGAGAAACAAACCAGCGGCGACTCCAGGTACAGCTTGCAGACGCTGACAATCCCCTCGGCATAGTCCTGCGGATCGTTGGCCATCCGCAGAACCTCTTCGTCGCAGGCGCGCTCCCGCTCCTCCACCATGCGATTTTGCATCCACCACACCAGCGGGTTGGAACCAGAACAGCCCTCCACTGCCATGTGAATCGCCGCGGCCAGATTGTCGCGCCGCCGGATGTGGCACACTTCGTGCGCCAGGATTGCCTGGAACTGTGCCGGCGTCAGCCGCTCGGTGATTCCTTCCGGCAGCAGAAGGACGGGCCGGAAGATCCCGAAAACACCCGGCTCCAGCCGCGCCGGCGTGTACATCGCCCGCACCGGCTCCGTTGTGAGCGATTCCGGAGGCGGCAGCGATGCTGCGCGCAAGGCCGCGCGCACGCGCCGCCAGCGCCGCCACCACGCCAGGTTGTTCGCCGCGAATCCGCACAACCATACGCCGAACAAAACGGCCGGAATCCGGCTCGGCGCTCTGGGCACCGGCGCCAGCAAGGGAGCCGGAGCCAGCAGCGCAAACGGCTGGCTGATCTCCTCCATTACGGAAGGCGCGCGATTCCGCGTGGGCGCGGGCGCCTTGCGCCATTCGATGTGGCTGCCGAGACCCATCAGCAGCGCCAGCGGCACCAGAAATTTCACCGACGCCGCCAGCCACAACCCATGCCGCACCGCCGCGCGGTTTCTTCTCAACGCCAGCGTCGCCAGCCATACCGCCAGCGTGAAAAGACTCGATTGCCACAGGTGCGTGGCCACTGCGTGGATCGTCCCCGGTGGCGCCAGCAGGTCGGCTAGCGCATGGATTTGAAGGTTCATTACGCTTGGTCCTTTCCGGCCCTCTCTCCGCGTGCCTTCCCTCCGGCGAGTTTTCGGATGGCTTGCTCGGCTTCCTTCACGTCTTCCAGAGTCAGTCTCCCCGATTCAACCAGGTGCGCCATCACCGGCTTGGTCCGGCCGCCGAACAGCGCCAGCAGGTCGTCGATCAATCGCCGTTCTGCGTCGTCCCGCGAAATCGCCGCATCGAAGATGTTGGCATTGCTGATGCGCCTGACGATCCGCACCGCCTTCTTTCCCTCCATCCGGTACACCGTGGTCTGCACCGTCGTGTACGCCGGCCTCTTTGATTCAGGAAACGCCTCCTGGATCTCGCGTATGGAACACGCGCCGCGATTCCACAGCGTCTCCATGATCTGTAGTTCGAGCTTGGTTAACTTGGGACGGGCCATGGCGCAGCCTGACTACACGGCAGGGATAGATTACTATACGCGTAGTCCGATTGCAAGAGCCTCGTCACCGCGCAACGATAATTTTTTTGCGCCTCTGGCTTCAACCACTTACAGCATCCCTTCCGTTCCGGCTGCAATGCCCATCTCTTATCATCGAGTCGTAAGTTACTCCGTGCACGGAGCGTTGTAGTTTGAGATGATGCTGAACTTTCGCGGGGCAGTAGTTGGCCTAGCGGAAGAATTTGAGGATCGATCCTTATCATTCCGCCAACGGGCAGTCATGTTGGTGGACATCAGAGAGTTGGTATTCGAAGCGGGCAGACGGAGCGCCATCCAGCGCGTCCAAGAAAGTCCGTCAGAAGCGATTCAAATCATTGGCGGTTGGCACGCACGGCGATAAGTCCGAGAGCCCCAACCGCCACAACGAATTTATTTTGCCATCCGTTCCTGCGCCGAAGTGTGTCCGTACTTCCGGTTGACACTGACGGCCTTTTCGCCGTAACGTGAAGGGTGTTTAATGTACTGTTGCGGAGGGCTCCATGGCGAGATCTCAGAACACTTCCCCGAAAACTTCCCAGAACACATCTACGACCGGACGGCGCGGCTTCCTGAAAGGTGCGGCCGCCGGCGCCGCAGTGCTGGTGGCGGATGTCGCGAAGCCACCCGCCGCGTTAGCCCAGACTCAACAAGCCCAGCGCGGCCCGACCCCGCAGCCCTCGGCCGTCCAGGCCGCTCGCGAAACCAATCCTCCGCCGCACGTCGACGTCTACACCACCGACCGGCCCGGTTCCGATTTTATGGCTGAGGTCGTCAAGTCGTTGGGATTCGAATATGTCGCCGCCAATCCCGGCTCCAGCTTTCGCGGACTCCACGAATCGCTGATCAACTTCGGCGGCAACAAAGATCCCGAGCTGCTCACCTGCCTCCACGAAGAATCCTCCGTCGCCATGGCTCACGGCTACGCCAAGATCGAGGGCAAGCCCATGCTGATCATGGCGCACGGCACCGTGGGTTTGCAGCACGCCTCCATGGCCATCTATAACGCCTACGCGGACCGCGTTCCGGTGTACATTGTGCTCGGCAATATTCAGGACGAAACTTGGCGCCGCAGCGACGTCGAATGGGCCCACAGCGTACAGGACGCCGCCTCGATGGTGCGCGACTACACCAAGTGGGACGATGCCCCGGTGTCGCTGGCGCATTTCGCCGAGTCCGCTGTTCGCGCCTATAAGATCGCCATGACGCCGCCGATGGAGCCGGTGGTGCTCGTCGCCGACGCCGTCTTGCAGGAAGAGCCCGTGCCCGATGCCGACCGCGGCAAGCTGCGCGTCCCCAAGCTTTCGTTATCGACTCCTCCCGCCGGCGACTCCGGAGCCATCGCCGAAGCCGCGAAGATGCTGGTCGCGGCCGAGAATCCCGTGATCGTCGCCGGACGAGCCGCCCGCACTCCCGCCGGCCTGAAATCGCTGGTGGAGCTGGCCGAGCTGCTGCAAGCTCCAGTTCAGGATCGCCGCTTCCGCATGAACTTCCCCACCCGCCACGCTCTCTACGGCGGCGGAAGCATCGGCGAAGCTGACGTCATCCTGGCGCTGGAAGTTCCGGATCTTTGGAACGCCACCAATTCCATGACGCCCGTCAACAAGATGGGCATGGAGACCAAGCGCCTCACCAAACCGGGTGCGAAACTGATCCACATCTTCGCCGGCGATCTCTTCGCCAAGAGCAATTATCAGGACTTCGGCCGCTACGCCGAAGTGGATCTGTCCATCGCCGCCGATGCCGAAGCCACGCTGCCCGCGCTCATCGAGGCGTGCAAGAAACTCATCACCGCCGACCGCAAGCGGGCTTTCACCGATCGCGGCGCCAAGTTCGCCGAGGCCACGCGCAAGATCCGCGATCGCGATCTCGAGCAAGCCTCCTACGGTTTCGACGCCAGCCCCATCAGCACCGCGCGCGTTTCCGCCGAGCTGTGGAACCAGCTCAAGGGCGAGGATTGGTCGCTGGTCTCCGACGTCACCTTCTTCAGCTACTGGCCGCTGCGCCTGTGGGATTTCAACAAACATTATCACTACATCGGCGGCCACGGAGCGTATGGCGTCGGCTACCAGGCGCCGGCTTCGGTGGGCGCGGCCCTGGCCAATCGCAAGCATGGCCGCATCAGCGTGAACATCCAGTGCGACGGCGACCTCAACTACGCTCCCGGCGTGTTGTGGACCGCCGCGCATCACAAGATTCCGCTGCTGACGGTGATGCACAACAACCGCGCCTATCATCAGGAGCTGATGTACGTGCAGGACATGGCCAGTCGCGCGCAGCGCGGCATCGACCGCGCCAGGATCGGCACCTCTATCTCCGATCCCAACATCGACTACGCGATGATGGCCAAGGCCTACGGCATGTTTAGCGCGGGTCCGATCAGCGATCCCAAGGACCTCGGCCCCGCCATTAAAGCCGCGCTTCAAGTGGTCAAGCGCGGAGAGCCGGCCTTGATCGACGTGCTCACGCAGCCGCGTTAGGAAGCCTTATGCGGACCGTTGCGTTTCTGATGATTGCCGCCGCGTTCGTGCTGACCAGCGTCGCGTTACCGCAGACTCCCGCGCCTGCTTCCGGTGACGCCGCCAAAGGCAAGAGCTTGTTCCTCAAGGACGGCTGCTATGAGTGCCACGGTACCGTGGGACAGGGAACCAAGGATGGCGCGCGCATCGGCCCGCCCGTGCTGAACGTGCAAGGCTTGATCCGCTACGTCCGCCGTCCCGCCGGCGCCATGCCCGCCTTTACCGAAAAAGTGATCACCGACGCGGAGCTGACCGACATCTACGCGTATCTTAAATCGATTTCGCCGCCCAAGGCGGTGAAAGACATCCCGCTGCTGGAGCAACTGAAGTAGCCCCTTGGGTTTGTCTGGGCATGAGAGCGCCTTCACAGTTCGTCGCGAAAACATTCTGGGTCCTCGCGGCATTGCCTCTCTCGGCGCAGTGGGTGAACTACCCGACGCCGGGCATCCCGCGCTCACCCGATGGCAAGCCGAACCTTTCCGCTCCGGCGCCGCGGACCATCGACGGCAAGCCCGATTTTTCCGGACTGTGGGAACCATCGGGGCAAATGTCCACCGCCTACCTGGGCAATACCGTCCGTGACCCGAAATTCGCTGACGTTGGCGCGGGGATGGCGGGCGGGCTGCCGCTTCAACCCTGGGCAGCCGACCTGTTGAAAGCGCGCCGCGCCGAGAACGGCAAGGACGATCCCGACAGCCATTGCCTGCCGTTGGGACCCATCAAGATGCATCTGCATCCGTTTCCCAGGCGGATCATGCAAGCCCCGGGAATGCTGGTCATCCTGTTTGAACGCGACACGGCCTACCGGCAGATCTTCATCGACGGGCGACCCTTGCCGGTCGATCCGCAACCGAGCTTTAACGGCTACTCGACCGGAAAGTGGGATGGGGATACGCTCGTGGTCACGACGAACGGTCTCCGCGACGGCACCTGGCTCGATACCGCGGGCACTCCGCTGACCGCCGCCGCCGGCTTGACCGAGCGCTTTCGCCGCCCGAATTTCGGCACGCTGGAAATCGATATTACGGTCGATGATCCCAAGGCTTATACCAAGCCGTGGAGCATCCACGTGACCCAGGCCATCGCGGCCGATACGGATTTGCTCGAATACGTCTGCCTGGAGAACCAGGACATCTCCCACCTGGTCGGCAAATAGACGATCCTCGCCGATCGAATTTGTACGCAGAATCAGGCGGCCGCGCCCTGGTTGCTGTACGATTCTACTGTGGCGCAAGAAGAGCATGAGGTGCGGGAAGCAGCCAGGCGGCTCTCCGGCGTAGTCTTAGATTCGCTCGAAGAGGCTTGCTCGACCGAAGACCTGGCCCGGCGAGCCTTTCACAGCCGGTCGCAATTTCACAATCTTTTTCGCGCGCTGGTGGAAGAAACACCGGCGGCGATGCGGCGCAGATTGTTGCTCGAGCGCGCCGCCTGGACCCTCGCGAATACCGCGCAGCCCGTCACCGGGATCGCTTTGGACGCGAATTATGGATCGCTCGAAGCCTTCACGCGCGCGTTCCGCAAAGCCTTCGGCGCCTCGCCCAGCCATTACCGCAGAATCGGAACCGGCCGCTTTTGGCTGCCCTCCGCCAACGGAGTTCACTTCATCAAACCGGGCGCAAGCCCTCAAGGAGCATTTGAAATGGACCTGCTAGACCTTTTTGCCGGCAACGATTCCTGGCACACCCGCAACCTGCTCGAGTGCGCCGCCAAATTAAGCAGCGAACAGCTGGACCAGCCGCTGAAGGCCGTCGTTGAAATTCTGCCGTGGCGCGAGAAGACCAACACGCTGCGGCAACTTCTCGAAAATATCATCTTTACGAAGGAGGTTTGGACCGCCGCGCTGACCGGAAAATCCTTCGACGTGTCTGGAACGCCCGCGGCCGGGCGCACTCCCGCGGCGATGCTCGCGCGTCTCCAGAAAACCGATGCCGAGCTCGACTGCGTCATGCGCAAAGTGGGCGCCCGCGGAGGCTGGGACGATACCTTCGTAGACGCGCTGTGCGAGCCTGCCGAGGAATTCACCTACGGCGGCGTCTTCGCGCACATCATGACCTTCAACGCGCATCGCCGCATCATGGCTCTCGATGCCTTCCGCGAGCTGGGCGTGCACGTCGAAGGCTTCGGCTGTCCCATCGAATACGAACGCAGCATTACTGGGAATTGAGCCGACCGGGGGCTGAGCCCGCGCTAGCCGCTATTTCGTCGGCGCCGACTCATTCGACGAGCCGGCGAACAGCCGCTTCCCATCGGTGAACGTGACCGTGGACACGTTTGCCGTCGCCGAGCCGTTGCGCGCCTGCCAGCCGTCGACCACCAGCACCGTGCCGGGAGGAAGGTCGGTCCGCTTCCATCCGCGCCGGATCAACGCATTCGCCGACCCGGTCTCCAGCGCCCAGTTCACGACCTTGCCGTTGGTCTCGACGTCGATATAAATCCAGGAATGCGGATTGGAAAACTTCATCTCCGTCACTTTGCCCGTCAGTTTGACGGGCTTGTTCTGATCGAACTCCGCCGTGAATGAGTGGTGTGCAAGAACTGTCCCCGCCATCAGCGTGACCATAACCAGAATTCCACTCATGCTTCTAATTCGCATCGCGCTATTTCTCCTTCTTCTGTTGCGCCCGATATTCGTCCCTGACGTTTTTAAGATTTTGCAGATCGCCGTTGTCCTCGTGACACGCAACCTCCAGCAGTTCGTCGGCTTGCCGGCTCAGCGGAATCTCGATCGTCCACGGCCGCGTATACACAATCGGGTCGGTAACGGTGGCCCGGTAATTTATTTTCCCCACATCGGTTGGAGTGAATCGCTCCACCACGTGTTCGGCGTGGCTCACCACGTCTCCCACCTCGTTCAACCAGGCCTTGCCGTTCAGATTGGTGGTGTCGACAACCAGCGTGTCGCCATCCCAGTGGCCCACCGAATCGCCTTGCCACAGACGTTGGTTATCTGGAATATGGGCGCGCCCGTTCAGCGGGATGATGCGCCAGGACATGCGCTCAAACAGCAGCACCACGTACCCGGGCGGCTGAAGAATCTGCATCGGAGAAGGCACGTACATCGACCTCGGTACACCCGCCACAAAGCAGTGTGCCGTAGGATCGTCGTATCCGCGGTAAGGCAGTTCCCGGTTGATCCGTTCCGCCCTGGCCCATGCCTGGTAAGGAAGCGACCCATCCGCCGGATCGATGACCACGCCTCGCGTGGCCGGCGTGAATTCATCCCGTCCGTGCTTCTCCAGCCCGTAGTTGGCGCCTCCGGCGTTGGACTGGTAGAGACCCGTCATGTCCGGCTTGCCGTCCGCAGTGCGGTGAAGATTCGCGCCGCTCTTCACGACAGCCGGACTGCCGACCTGCATCGCCGCGGGCGCCCCGAGCGGCGACGGCGTCGAGCCTGGCTTCGGATACCAGGTGCGGGGATCGCGCTCGAAGGCCCCATTGGCCTCCTCCGCCTCGGCCTGACACTGATATTCCATCAGCCGGGTGACGTTCTTCTGCCGGACCAGCGGCACGCTGATCTTCCAGGGCTTCGTGAACGTCTTGGGATCCTTCATGGTGGCTTCGTACTGAATCGTATCGGCGTCGAGCGGCGTGTATCGCTCCGTCACGCCCAGCGCCTCGCTGTGAAAATTTCCGGCCATGTCGAACCACGTTTTATCGTTTTGGCCCGTGACCTCCACCACCAGCGTGTCGCCTTCCCAGCGGGCGCGCGAATCCCCCATCCAGAATTCCGCGATATCGTGAAGCGGCGGCTTGCCGCTGAGATATAGCAGCCGGTACACCTGGGACCACTCAAACGTGATGGCGATGTGCTCCGGGGTTTGGAAAATTTGAAACGGATGATCCAGGTACATGATCCGCGGGACGCCGGGCATGAAGCATTTTCCCAGCGGATCGGCGGTCTGCCGGTTCTTGAAATTTTCCTGCTTTTTCGCGGCCATCGCCGGCAGATACGGAATCGCTCCCCCTTCGACGACTCCCTTGCCCGCAGGCGCGCCCGCCCCTGCCGCGTGATCCTGAAGATCGTAAGCCGCGGAGCCGCGAGCTTGCCAGATGCCTTGCAAGTCGGGCTTGCCGTCTTTGGTCCGCGGCAGCGTTTTCTGCTGCGCTTGTTGGGCAACCGACGACTGGCACAACGCCGCGAAGGCGGCAATCGCCAACACCGCGGGCCGGGCTTTCATGGACCAGGGAAACATCGAATCACCTCACTCTTAGGGCGAGCGCTCGGCTCAATCTATGATGATACAAGACCCGATGACACAAGACGATCATACAAGACGCGCCGTGAATGGCGCTGGCGCTGGCGCTGTTCCGGCAGGAACGCCTAACGTTGGCCCAGTCGAGCCGCCTTCGTGAGCTTCTGGACCCTGGCGAGGCTGAGGCAATCGTGCTTGCGGTCGAGCGGCGCGGGCGCCGGACTGCCGCGGCGGCAGGCCTGATCGAGCTGGGCAAACCGGTGGTCGATGAACTGATCGAGAGAAGTGCGCAGGGCGGAACTGGTTTCACCATCAGCCCGTCTGGTGCGGGCGAAGTCGGCTACTGATTCGTCAGTCCCGGCACGCCCGATACGGGACCAAGGTACGCCAGCAGGCGGCCGGCTGTGATCGCTCCGGTCCAGCAGGCCAGCGATAGCCAGGCCAGTCGCTTGATGTTCGCCGGCACCGGCCTTTTGTCCAGTTCAGGATCTCGAAAAACCTTCTTCCGCATGATCGCGATCAGGGCCACGCCGGAAAACACGAAAACCATCTTGACGTAGAAGTCGAGGTTGGTGAGTTTGGTGGTCGCGTCCGCGATCATCAGAGTGGTTCCGGTCACGGCATTGATCCAGAAGCCCGACCACATCAAGGGATAGAGCCGTTCCAGCGGGCGGATGGGTATCGCGGGCGAGACTCCCAGCAGCCGGAGATTGATCACGGCCGCGATTCCCGCCACGATTCCCATGCCGATGGTGTGCGCGGTCAGGATGCTCGGGTAGGCCCAAATAGAGCCAGACTGGAGCACCCAGATGGAGAACTTCATGTGTTCGAGGTAGGAGAGAAAGTTCATCATCGGCTTTTGTGATGCTCCTCTTTGGAACTGGCAAGCTTGGCGCCGGGAAGATCGTCGGCTTCCGGGCTTTTCTCGATCAAATAGCCGGCCACTCCAGCCAAAATGATCCCGCCCAGCACGAGCAGAGTTACCGTCAGACCGAGCGGCATTTAGAAGGCGTTCCCCAGGAACGGCAGCATCCGGCCGCAATACAGAACGCCCAGCACCAACACCAGCGCCGACACGGCCACGGCTTTGGCGGTCAGCGGCGCATCGTCGCCCGCGCCGAGAACCCATGGCTCATCCAGCACGGTGAAGTACAGGACATTCAACCCTGTCAGCAGAATCAGCACCATCTTCCACTCAAAGACCGGGTTGCTTGTATATTGCTGCGGAGCGCCGATGAAGAACAGCATGCCCGTGATGGTGTTCAGGCCGAATCCCAAAATCCCCCATGGCAGCATCCGGTGCAAAGCGTGAAACGGCACGTTCTTCAGCAAGCCAAGCATGCGCAGATCGACGAGGGCGGCCACGCCGAACAGCAGCGACAGCCCGATGAAGTGCAGAGTCTCGCAAGTGGGCCAGACCCAGTTGTGGAGCACGACGAAGGATCCCAGCTCACGGCCCAGCGGCGGCGCCAGCTCGGTCACGCTCTCATCCCGAACCTCGGGATGGTGGATTTCGCCGCCCAGGAGCGCGGCCCGAGTCATCGCCGTGAACGTCATGATGGACAACAGCAGGATGATGGTCAGGTTCCAGCCCGGCACGCGCGCCGCTCGCCGGAACTGCCATAACCCCAGCCATGCGAAGGCTCCGACGAACTCCATCAGAATCATGCCCCACATCGCCGCGCCTTCGTGGGCATCAATCCTGCCTCTTGAAAGGCTGGTGTCCTGGCACGGCCCGGTCGAGGTCTGCGCTTTGCAGATGGCTAGCGAGGCGGCGTTTCCGGTCACATAGGTGGGAATGGTCACCAGCGCGATTCCCAGGAAGAGCGCCAGGCTCACCTTCCGGATATCGCCGCTTTTTGTAAACAGCGACGCCAGAAAAAGACCAATGGCGATGATCATGCCGACGGTCGGAACGTGATTCAGCAGGAGATGTAGATGCGTTAAATCCATTCAGTGAGTTCCGGAACCAAGTTCCCGCTGGAGAAATGGCGGTTCCGGATTACTTGGCCTCGCAAGGAGTGGGATTCCAGCCCGGCCCCGTGTCGGCGAGGCGCTTAAAGTGCGTACTGGTGTAAAACGGTCCGGTGAGATACTCGGGGTCCTCGACGATGGTGGTCACGATCAGCAGGGAATCGCCATTGGGCTCGAAGGTCCGGTCAAAGTACTCGGTCAAGGTCGTGCCTGTCCCGTAGGGCACTCCGTTCTTGCGGAGATAACCGGGGCTCAAGTGCGTGGTTACGATCTTGAGCGCACCCGGACGAATCGCGGCCGCACCGCCGGCTCCGCCGCGTCCGGCCCCTGGGTTGACCAGAGCGGCTGCCGGGGGGGCGCCGCCACCTCCGCCTCCGCCAAAGCCTCCTCCGCCACCTCCACCGCCGCCACGACCTCCGCGTCCGCCCACGCCTTCCCAGCTCGCGATCGAGAAGCCCTGCAATCCGGCATCGCCCGCAGGCGGCGTCGGATTCCCGAAGTGAAGCAGACGAGTCTGGGTTCCGGCATCGGTCTCGACTTTAAGAGTGTTTTCGTCGGCCCAGGTGACATGCAGACGGGTGGGCACGCGCATGAGCCCCGCCGCGCCGTAGGACTTGCATTGCAAGCCCGCGGCGGTGTCCTTGTCCGGATCCCACGCGTCGGCGATGGCTCTGGCCGCCGGGGTCATTCCCGGAAGGCTGGCATAATCTCCCTTGGCCGGCGTCACCATGCGGAAGCGCCAATCCTCGGTCACCAGCGACACCCAATAGCCCGTCAGATCGAGCGGTGCGGATGCCTGCGCCGCGGCTGGCGGAGCGCCACCGCCACCACGGCCTCCTCCGCCGCGCCCACCTTGGGCGAGCAGCAGAGCAGGCGACAACGCCGCCGCGAACGCGAGGAGCGCCGCCCGGCGCTTAATTGAACGTCTGGCCATTATGATAACCGTCCGACGGGCGATCAAGGGCCCGGAAGCGGAGGCGATGATCGTTGGCGTTCCGTCCCTGGCTGCCGGTCACGATGACGTGATCCCCCACCTTCAACGATTGCCCGTTCACGCCCTGCTGGGCCAACTGTCCGGCCCCGCCCCACTCGATCGACCAGCGCACCGGGTTGCCTTTGTCATCCTTCAGCTTGTCGTCCTCGACCATGATGAAGGAGTGCGGATTCCGCAACAGGAACTCCTTCAAAGTTCCTTCCACCTTGATCGGAGGCGCGTCCTCCAGATAGGTTCCCGCAAAGGAGTGATGCGCGGACGCCGGAATTCCGGTGAGGAGCACGCCGACCCCAGCCGCGAATAGAACAAACTTGGTCTTCATTCTGGCACAAACCTCCCACGAAAAATTACTACCACCTGAGCCTATCACGTTCCAAATTAAAGACATCCAAACTTCAGGTCAGGTCCCGGTCAGTGACCGGTCAGTGACCATTTTACTTCTTTAGACTCTTGTACACAGCCTCCACAAAGCCGTCCGTGCTGGACGGGCCGGACGCCGCGCTCCA
>Ga0209167_10001739_pt1 | contig 12399 bp, 12 predicted proteins | sample Coa_R1_9_FD_187154 | JGI IMG/M metagenome (GOLD analysis project Ga0209167, IMG submission 187154) | Surface soil microbial communities from Centralia Pennsylvania, which are recovering from an underground coalmine fire - Coalmine... | ecosystem: Environmental > Terrestrial > Soil >... | reverse complement strand
TGCCTGGTTCACCGCGGATGAGGCCTACGGGCAGGCCAAGTGGCTGCAGGCCTGGCTGGAGGACCGGGACATCTGGTACGTGATGGCGATCCGGTGTAGCGACACGGTGACCGTGCCGCAGGGCAATCTGACGGGCGATCAGATGCGTGGGCTGGCCGAGCTTTCTGAGCTTTCGGGCGACGGGTCCTTGCGGTTTTCGATGAATCAGAACGTGGTACTGGCCTACATCCCGGCCGGCGCATTAAAGCGCGTTTATGGAGCGCTGACAGAACTCGGGCTGAATGAGGGCGGCGCTGAAGAAGTCACGGACGTCATCACTTGCCCCGGCGCCTATAGCTGCAATCTTGGGATCACCAAGGCCATGGGCCTGGGCGAGGCGATCTCGAAGGTGGTTCGCGACGATGCCGACCCCATCGTACGCAAAATGCGGATCAACATCAGCGGTTGCCCGAATTCGTGCGGCCAGCATTGGATCTCCGATATAGGCTTCTACGGCAACGCGCGCAAAATCGATGGACCGGATGGCGTGAAAAAGGAAGTGCCGTACTACCAGATGCTGCTGGGCGGCACGGCCGAAGAGTTCGGCATGGCGATCCAGAGCTTGCCGGCGAGGCTCGCTCCGGTGGCCGTCCTGCGCGTGCTGGGCCACTTCAAGGCTAACCGGCAGGAGGGCGAGAGTTTCCGTGGCTACGTAATGCGCCACAAGGTCGAAACTTTCCGAAGCATGACTGCGGATCTGGTAAAGCCTCCCGATCTGGCTCCGGAGATGTATCGGGATTGGGGTGACGAGGTGGACTATAGCCTCAAACTCGGCCGCGGCGAGTGCGCGGCGTAGACCGCAGTTACCGCTGCATTTCACCACCCTCTGGCTCAAGAAAACGGCCCCGAACTCCATCGGAATCCGGGGCCAGGAAGTTATTACTCGATTTACGTTAACTGCGTTTCGAAATCTTCGCAACTTGAGTCTTCGATACCTCGGCGACTGCCCCGTTGGCGAACGCCGCCGCGGGTATGGTGACGGAGGTATCTACCAACCGCGCCATATCCTGGACCGGCAATCCCTCCGCTTCGCGGGCGAAACGCAGAGCGCGGGCTGAGTCGTTGTAGTCCACTCGGATCCAGTCTCCGCCCCGGACCTGGTCAGTCGCGATCAGGTTCGACATGGGCTGGACCAGGAGCCGCTCGATGGCGCGCTTCAGATGACGAGCGCCGTACTTCAAGTCCGTGCCCTGCTCAAGGAGGAAGTCCTTGCTCGAATCGGAAACCGTGAACACAAAGGCACGGTCGTTGGAGGTGTTGAAGATTCGCTGCTGAACCAAATTCAATTCGATATCGAGAATCTTTTTGAGCTCAGTGGCGCCGAGCGGCTGGAATGTGACGATTTTGTCGAGACGATTCATGAACTCCGGCGTAAACTTGCGTCGCGCTGCCTCGACACCGCTCCGGGCCAGCTTCCCGCCCATATCGTCATCGAGGGTGCCATTAGCTGCATTTTGACGCGCCACAGCCGCATGGAAGCCGAGGCGGGGGCTCATCAGAGCGCTCATCTCCGAGGCTCCTAAATTGCTGGTCATGAAGATCATCGCACGGGAGAAATCCACCTTGCGGTTGTCTCCAAGCGTCAGAGTCGCTTTATCCATGATGCCGAGCAGCAGGTTCCACAGGGCGTCGGAGGCCTTTTCGATCTCATCGAAAAGAACGAAGCTGAGCTTGATGGTATCGGTGTGATACTGATTCAAAACTTCCTGCGAAAGCAGAGGATGGGTTTCGCGATGTCCCAGGTAGCCGGGAGGCGAGCCGATCAGCTTCGCGATCTCATGGCTGTGCTGGAACTCGGCGCAGTCGATTTTGATTACGGCGCGAGGGTTCTTGAGCAAAGCCTCCGCGGTGGCCTCGACGATGCGCGTCTTGCCGGATCCGGTAGGCCCCAGGAACAGAAAGTTGCCGATCGGGCGGCCCGGCGCGCTCATCCCGGTCAGATTCATCTGATAGATGTTGACGATCTGCTGGATCGCCTCATCCTGACCGACGATCATCCGGCGCAAGTTGCTTTCGAGGGAAACTGCGTCTCTTCCCGTCTTTCCCGGATCCAAAGGGATGTTGAGCCGTACCATTTGATTTACCACCTTTCTCGAGCCTCTCGGGGGCCTCACTGTCTCCCCTCTCCACAATTCCTCAGGCAAGCCAAGTACCATTTCTTTAGATGCTCCTTGCATCTGCCGGATTCCTTACGCTATGTACTTCTTTTCGGCCTACTTGGCCGAATTTCCACTCGGCTGATTAAAGTTCTTTCCGGCATTTGGAGCAGCACTCTTACAATCTGCGCGACGTCTTCCGGCCAAATTTTCCAATCTGAACCGAGTTCGCCCGCTCCAAAATCGGTTGCCACGCTCCCCGGCATGATGGTACTCACGCGGACATGGTCGTACCGGGCGTCTAACATAAGTGCCTCGCTAAAGCCATTGAGTCCAAACTTCGACGCATTGTAAGCTGCTCCGCCCGCGAAAGCATTCCTTCCTGCCAGGCTACTGATATTGACGATGTAACCGCCTCCGCGATTCCCAAACCTGAATAAAGCTTCACGTGAACAATAGAAAACCCCGGTGAGATTGGTGTCGAGCGTGGCGTGCCAGTCTTCGACGGAGATCGCCGACGTTTTGGCGAATTTGCCGACGCCTGCGTTGTTAACCAGAAAATCGAGTCCGCCGAATTCCCGGTCCACGAACTCAAACAACGCTCGAACTTGCTCATAGTCCCTTACATCGGCACCTTTTCCATTGACTTTACCGGCGGTTTCGGCCTGTAGTTCCCGCACGGCCCTCAATGCCGAATCGGGGTCGCGTCCGCAGATGGCCACCGAGGCTCCTTCAAGTAACAACATCTTCGCGATCGCCCGTCCTATTCCCCGGGTCGAGCCGGTGACCAAAGCCACCTTGTCTTTGAAAGGTTTTGAAGTATTCATATCCTTTGATGATAGGGAAAGTCCGCAGGCGCGCCAGGAATCGTAAACTATAGGTACACAAGTTAAGGATGGTAGACTCCAGCATCTTCTGGCTGCGCATGGCGGCGCTTTTGTACGCCATTGGACTCCTGCATTCGATGCTGGCTATCCTGCGGCGCAGCACGAACTTCTATCCCTTTGCTTTGGGAACCTTTCGCGTGGGTGTAGTGCTTCACGGGGTTGCAATTGTCGAGTTGGCGGGGGCCTATGGGCGGCTGCCGGTCGAAAGCTTTTACGGGACCCTGAGCCTGTGTGCCTTCCTGATTGCGCTGGTGTTCCTGTTCGTGGACTGGCGCTACCACTTCGCGAGCACTTCGGTGGCGCTGTTTCCGCTGGTTTTTCTAATGACTTTGGTGGCTGGAACGGAGCGGCCTGTATCGGCGTGGTCTGACGTGCGGGTGCGCGACGCCTGGCTGATCGTGCACATTATTTTGGTACTGGCCGGCTACGCTGCGCTTCTGTTGACAGCGGTCTCTTCGGTGTTTTACCTGGTGCAGGAACGGCGTCTCAAGACCAAACGCAGTATGGCGCTGCTCGAGAAACTGCCGCCTTTAGGCACCCTGGATGAGCTGATCAGCAACTCCATGGGCTTCGGATTCGTCTTTATCACCCTGGGCGTGATTTTCGGCGTGCTGTGGGCATTCATTGAGCTAGGAACGCGCTGGGTGGGCAATGCCAGCATCACGCTTTCCTTCGTCACCTGGGCACTGTGTCTGTTGATGATTTTCATGCGCGCCTCCGCCGGATGGCGAGGCCGCAAAGCCGCACTAATGTCACTGGTGGTTCTGGGCTGCGGAGCCCTGACCTGGATCGCGCATGCGGGATTGAGGCCAATGTTGATCCCATGAAGCTCCTGATCACAGGTCTAAGTCATCACACCGCGCCGGTTGAGGTAAGGGAGCGCCTCGCGTTTGAGGAAAATACCTTACTCGACGCGCTTAATCGCCTGCGGCGCCGGCCCGGCATGATCGAAGGCATGATCCTCTCCACCTGCAATCGCGTCGAGGTGGCGGTGACCGCCGAAGAGCAGACAGACGCCGAGGGGTCAATCGAACGGTTCCTGGCGGAGTCGCGGAGTGTCGAGACGGACTGGATGTCTCCCTATCTGTATCGCTATAACGGACCCGACGCCATCCGGCACCTGTTCCGTGTGGCGTCGAGCCTGGATTCGATGGTGGTGGGCGAGCCGCAAATTTTGGGGCAGTTAAAAAGCGCATACGCCCTAGCCAAGGAATGTGGCGCCCTCAGCGGCTATCTGGACCTGGTGATGACGCGCGCCTTCAACGTCGCCAAGCGCGTGCGGACAGAGACGGAAATTGGAACCAGTGCTGTGTCAATTAGCTACGCAGCGGTGGAGCTGGCGCGGGATATTTTCGGGTCGCTGGCGGGGAAGCGGGTGCTGCTGGCAGGAGCTGGCAAGATGGCCGAATCGGCGGCGCGTCATCTGCGGCGCGCGGGCGTTTCCGATATTCTTGTCACCAATCGCACGCGATCGCGGGCGGATCTGCTGGCCGAGGAGTTCCAGGGCCAGGTGGTGCCCTACGAAGAATTCACTGGCATGCTGGCCGAGATTGACATCCTGCTGACATCGAGCGCCGCACCTCACTATATACTCACCAGGGATCAGATGCGAGGCGTCATTAACCGCCGCCGCAATCGTCCGATGTTTCTGATCGACATCGCCGTGCCGCGCAACATCGAGCCCAGCGTGAACCAGCTCGACAATGTCTTTCTATACGACATCGACGATCTCGACCGGGTCGTCAAGTCGAATTTGCAGGCGCGCAAGAACGTCGCCGAACAGGCCGAGGAGATCATCGCCGAGGAAGTGGAGCGCATGGTGCTCCGGCTGAAGACGCGCGAGGTGGCCCCCACCATCATCAGCTTGCAGGAGCAGCTCGAGCAGCTCCGCGCGGCCGAGATCGAGCGCGCTCGCGGAAAACTGGGGACGCTCACGCCGCAGCAGGAAGAAGCCATCGAAGCGCTCACGCGCGGCATTATCAACAAGATCGCCCACGGTCCCATCACCGAGATGCGGCGCAGAGCCAGTGACCCGGACGGGATTCATTTGATGAACACCATCCGCAAGCTATTCCGGCTGGGGGAAGGGTGATCGTAATCGGGTCGCGCGGCTCCGACCTTGCGCTGTGGCAGGCGCGGCACATTGCGGCGCGGCTCGAACAGCTAGGTGAGCAGTCGCGCATCGAGATCATCAAAACCACCGGCGACAAGATCACTGATGTTCCGCTGGCGCAGGTGGGCGGCAAGGGACTTTTCACGAAAGAGATCGAAGAGGCGCTGCTGGCGGGCTCGATCGACCTGGCGGTTCACAGTCTGAAGGACATGCCGGCGGCGCTGCCGGCGGGCTTGATGCTGACGGCATTTCCGGAGCGCGACGACCCGCGCGATGCACTGATAGGACGCGCGCTCGCCCAATTGCGACCCGGTGACAAAGTGGGTACGAGTTCGCTGCGGCGAGCCGCCCAGCTTCACGCGCTGGGGCTCGGGCTGACGATCGAGACACTGCGCGGAAATGTGGACACGCGCCTCCGCAAGCTCGACCAAGGACAGTATGACGCGGTTGTGCTGGCCGCTGCGGGACTGCGGCGGCTGGGTTGGGAGAATCGCATCATGGAATTGCTCGACCCGGCGGTGATGTGCCCGGCGGCCGGACAGGGCGCGCTGGCGATTGAGACGCGCACCGGCGATACGGCACTGGAAATTGCGCGCAAGCTCGATCATGCGGAGACGCGGGCAGCGGTCACCGCTGAACGCGCGCTGCTCGCGGTGCTCGAAGGCGGTTGCCAAGTGCCCATCGGCGCGTACGCGCAGATGGAGGGCTCCTCCATTCATCTGCGAGCTATCGTGATGTCGCCCGATGGCCAGCGCGTCATTCGCGACAGCATGTGCGGCGAAGAGCCCATCGCGCTGGGGCACGAGTTGGGCCGCCGCTTGCTGGCCGCCGGTGCGCGGAGCATTCTCGCGTCATGAAAGTGTATCTGGTGGGCGCGGGTCCCGGAGACCCCGGCCTGATCACCGTCAAGGGCCGCAAGATTCTCGAGCGCGCGGATTCGGTGCTGTACGACCACCTGGCGAACGAACGGCTGCTGGACCTCGCTCCGGCGGGCGCCGAGCGCGTTTACGTGGGAAAGAAGCGATCCAGGCACGAATTTTCACAAGATGAAATCGCTCAGATGCTGATCGAGCGCGCGCGCCGCGGGTGGATTGTGGTGCGGCTCAAGGGCGGCGATCCGTTCATCTTCGGCCGGGGCGGGGAAGAGATGGAGGCGCTGGCCGCCGCCGGGATTCCCTTCGAGATCGTGCCGGGCGTAACGACGCCGCTCGGCATCGCGGCCTACACGGGCGTGCCGCTCACTCACCGCGAGCATACCTCCGCGGTCACCTTCGTCACCGGACACAGCGTGGAAGCCATCGACTGGAGCAAGGTCGGCGCGTCGGAAACGATTGTGCTGTTCATGGGATTGGTGCATTTTCCGGCCATCGCGCGGGAGCTGATCCGGCACGGGCGATCGCCGAAAACACCGGCTATGGCGGTGCGCTGGGCCACGCGCCCGGATCAGCAGACGATAACGGGCACGCTGGCGGACTTGCCCGGGCTGATAGATCGGGACGCCCTGCGGCCCCCCGCGACGATTGTGATCGGCGAGGTGGTCGCTCTGCGCGAGCGATTCAACTGGTTCGAGCGCCTGCCTCTGTTCGGGAAGCGTATCGTCATTACGCGCGACCGCCGGCAGGCCATGGAATTAGCCGAGCCTCTGGAAGCGCTGGGAGCGGAGACACTGCTGCTGCCGGTGATCGAGGTTCGTGCCCCGGCCGACGCGAGTCCGCTCGATCAAGCGATCGGGCGGCTGGACGATTACGACTGGATCATCTTCACCAGCGTGAACGGCGTGCGGTACTTCGTCGAAGCGCTCGACCGATCCCAACAAGATCTGCGGGCTTTGAAGGCGAAGCTGTGCACAATTGGTCCGGCCACTCGCGCGGCGGTCGAGGCGTTGCACCTTCGTGTGGACCGGATGCCGGAGGAGTACGTGGCCGAAAGCCTTTTGGAAGCGCTGGCAGGCGATGATCTGAAGGGCCAGCGCATCATGCTGCCGCGCGCGGCCGTGGCTCGCGACATTGTTCCCGTGACTCTGCGGGAGCGCGGCGCGATCGTGGAGGTGGTCGAGGCGTACCGCACCGTCATTCCCGAAGCCGCGAGCGCGCGGGCGCGCGAGCTTCTTGCACGCAAGCCGGATTGGATCACGTTTACCAGCTCGTCGACTGTAACGAACTGGATTGCCGTCGCGGGCAGGGAAGCGCTGAACGGGGTCAAGATCGCCTCGATCGGTCCCATCACGTCAGCCACGGCGCGCGAGTGCGGGCTCACGGTCGAAGTCGAAGCGAATCCTCACACCATCGAAGGCCTGGTAACAGCTCTGGTCAACCCACCTTTCGCCCGCTGAGATACGTTTCGAGAACCTCGACGCGCCCGCTGGTGGTCCTGAAGCGCACCAGATCCGCGCGTTCTCCCGGCTGAATCCCTCTCAGGCGCCCGGGGACACGACCCACGCGCGCCGCATTGATGGTCGCCATGGTGACCGCCTGGGCGAGGCTCACCCCGGCAAGCCTCATGACATTGCCGACCGCCCGGTCCATGCGGAGGCTCGATCCAGCCAGACGCCTGCCGCCGCGCAGCACTACGCGGTCGTCGTCAGTCAGCTCAACGGCAACTCCGCCGAGCATGTACGGACCTGGCGCGCACATGGCGGGCATGGTGGCGTCGGTGACCAGAATACTGCGCTCGATACCCTTGGCTCGCAGGGCAACTCGCAGGAACGCCTCTGAAAGATGATGTTCATCGACGATAAAACTTGCCGCCAGGCGGTCCTCGGCGAGTTGCCGCCAGATGTAGTTGTCGCGGCGCGGCAACACCGAATCGGCCGCGTTGCCAAGATGCGTTGAAAGCGTCGCGCCGGCTTTCACCGCCTCGGCGATCTGCTGGGCGGAGGCCCGTGTGTGGGCGATGCTCACCACCACTCCTTGACGGACTACGTGCTCGATATAGCGCGGCGCATCGGGCCATTCGGGCGCGAGCGTCACCATACGGATGTGACCGCGGGCGGCCTCCTGCCAGCGGCGGAACTCGTCGAGATCGGGAGGGCGCACCCATCGCGCCGGATGCGCGCCGCGCGGCCCGTCCTCCGGCGCGATGTGAGGACCCTCGACATGGAACGCTTCCATCGCCGAGCCATTCTCCAGCGATTCCCGCGCAGCCGCGAGGTTGCGCAGGGCGCCCAGCATCTCCTCCGGAGCGCCCGTAATCACGGTAGGGAAAAATCGTGTTACGCCGGTTGAAAGAACCGCTGTGATCGCGTCATCAATCTGCCGTGAAGTGGTCCAGGGGGAGTTAAAGTCGGCGCCCGCGAATCCGTTGATCTGTAGATCGACAAAGCCGGGCGCGATCCAGGCTTCATCGGCGGGCTCGGCGCGCAGAATCGGATCGACATGCTGGATGGCTGCGTCGAACTCGACTTCGATACGCTCGCCATTGATAGCGTCGCGGCCTCTACATTTCATGGCTGGTTTGATTTATGCACAACATACCCACAACGCCCCCCGCTAACTGCCCGGAACGGCATGGGAAACACCTGTTGAAAATCGCGAGATTTCACTGGCGCATCCGCGCCGCTCTTGGTACAAACGATAGCAGATTTCTGCGGAAACCAGTCAGTGTGTCAGTCTCGGGGGAGGTGGCCGCGAGCTGGTTTTCGCAGGATTCAATCCTCCGACAAAAACGATACGGCGGCGTGACTGTCATGCACGCCGCCGTTTTTTGCTATCGGGCGGCAACCGGTTGCGTCACAGGCGTCAACCATCCATACTTATCGGGCTTCTTCCCCTCCACAATCGCGAAGAATTCGCGCTGCAGCTTTTCCGTAACGGGCCCCCGCTTGCCTTTCCCGACTACGATGCGGTCGATCGATCGAATCGGTGTAACCTCCGCCGCTGTGCCGCTGAAGAACACCTCGTCGGCGATGTACAGCATTTCGCGCGGAACTAACGTCTCTACTAACGGAATCCCCAGCAATTGCGCAAGCTGGATCACGGAGTCGCGCGTGATGCCGGGCAGCACGCTCGCACCCAGCGGCGGCGTGTAGATCTTTCCGTCCCGCACCACGAACACATTCTCGCCCGACCCCTCACTGACGTAGCCTGCGGCGTCGAGTGCGATGCCTTCCGTGTAGCCGTTGACGGCCGCCTCCATGCGGATCAATTGCGAGTTCATATAATTCGCCCCGGCTTTCGACATCACCGGCAGCGTGTTCGGCGCAAGACGCGTCCAGCTGGAAACGCAAACATCCACGCCGTTCTCCATGGCTTCTTCGCCCAGATATTTGCCCCACTCCCAGCAAGCCAGGTAGGTCTCAATCGGGTTGTCCTTGGTGCCGAGCACCCCGACGCCGCCGTATCCGCGCAGCACCAGCGGGCGGATGTAGCAGGAATCGAGCTTGTTCACGCGCACCAGCTCGATCATGGCCGAGCACAACTCGTCGATCGGATGGGGAATGTCCATCCGGTAGATTTTGGCGGAGTCGTGTAGCCGCCGCGCATGTTCGCGCATCCGGAAAATCATGGGACCGCCCGGTGTCGAGTAGCACCGGACGCCTTCAAACACCGAACTGCCGTAGCTGGTTACGTGCGCCAGGACGTGGATTTTCGCGTCGTTCCAGTCGATGAAGCGCCCGTTATGCCAGATCTTTTCGGTGGCTTTGATCATGACCAAATTATAACGTGCTGCGCCCCGGCGGCTGCGCTTGGAAGCCGCCTTACTGGGATCGCGGCGGGTTCATCCAGCCAACGTAGCCGATAAAACCGTCCAGTTTGTCCGTGATCTCGGCGAGATTCTGATCGGTGCGACGGCGGAACTCAAGGCTCTCCGCTTCAAACCGGACAATACGCTCACTGTTCTCTCGCAGCATCGCCGACTGGCGCTTCTCGATCTCAGCGACCACAATCAGTGTGTCCTGAAGATCCTCGATGGCCCGTCCAATGTTCGACATAAAACTTGGTGCAATGCGACTCTAGCTATTCTCGCACGGCACGTGGGAAAATGAGGTGAGATGCGCGGATTCATCCCGGCTGTGCTCTTCCTGACGGCTCTGGTTCTGCCCGCCGCCGACCGCCGCGAACTGAAGCCCGGCTTCAATATCTTCACGCTCGATCAGGACATCCAAATGGGCCAGCAATCCGCCGCCGAAGTGCGAAAAACGCAGGCGGTGGTCGACAATGACGAGCTCACCGCATACCTGGCGCGCATAGCCGCGCGCCTCGGGAAATCGCCCCGCGCCGGCAAGTTTCCGTTCCAATTCGCCGTACTGAACGACAAGAGCATCAATGCATTCGCGCTGCCGGGAGGGCCCATCTTCGTGCACACCGGACTGCTGGCCGCCATCGACAACGAATCTCAACTGGCCGGCGTGCTGGCGCATGAAATGTCCCACGTGGCGCTGCGTCATGGCACGCATGAGGCATCCAAGGCCCTGCTGGTCGAAGCCCCGGCGGCGCTGTTGGGCGCAACCATCGGTGACGACTCGACCATCGCCAAGCTCGCGCAGCAGGGAATTGCGCTGGGCGCGCAGTCGGTGCTCCTCAAGTATTCGCGCGATGCCGAGCGCGACGCCGACCTGAACGGTACACGCATGATGAACGACGCTGGATACAACCCCATCGAGATGGCCCGCTTTTTTGAGAAGCTGCAGACTCAAGGCTCGGCCGGCAACGGCCTGTTGGCCAACTGGCTCTCGGATCATCCATCGCCCGGCAACCGCGTCCAGGCTGTTCAGGACGAGATCCCTTACCTGCCGACAGTTTCCTACCGCGAGAGCGAGCCGCGAACCATCATCCACATAAAACGGATCGTCGCCACGCTGCCGCCACCTCCGTCCAAGGCCCCAGCCCCGGACAGCACGGCCCCAGCGCCAGACACGAAGTCCCAGTGAGCTGGGACGCGATCCTGTTCGATTTCGATGGCGTCCTGGCTGATACCGAACCGGTTCACTGGCGCTGCTGGAATCAGATCCTGGAACCATTCTCGATTCAACTCACCTGGGAAACTTTTCAGCGGGAATGTATCGGGGTTTCCGACCGAGATCTCATCGAGAGATTGGCCTCTCAGCGTCGGCCTCCGATCCCATTCCAAGACCTCTGGAGCAAATATCCCAGCAAAAAAGAGTTGTTCCGGACGCGCATTACCGACGTCCCGTTTCCGGCTGAAACTGTAAACTTCCTGTGGGAGCTTACTAATTTCTACAGGTTAGCCGTGGTAACTTCAAGCGCTAGGATAGAAATTGAGCCGGCTCTGCTGCATGGCGGAATTCGTTCTTGTTTTCACGAGCTTGTGTGTGGAAAGGAAGTGGATCACTTGAAACCCGCGCCCGATCCTTATCTGAAGGCCGCAGCGCTTTTAGGAGCGCGCAACCCGCTGGTGATCGAGGATTCGGATGCAGGCGTGGCCAGCGCCCTAGCGGCAGGCTTTGAGGTGCTGCGGATTAACGATGTCCAGGGCGTGGCTAGGGCGGTGAGAGAATTTCTGATCGTACATACGCGGCCCGCCGGTCCTTACTGAGTGGAGGCTCTTGAGAAGGGGCTTTACCATGCGACCAGATGCCCTCCGCAGTAGCTTCCGATAACAGATATTATGTCTCCTTTGAGGCGTTGGTTTCGAAGTCGATAACCAAGTTACGGATAAGGTCTGGCTTGTCGTGCCTTTGGACCGACCAACGGTCTGCGGGGCAGTCGCGCTCAAAGTGCAGGCGGGCCACGGCCGCGCCGCTCGCACGAGTTGAGTTGAAAAAATAGCCCGGCAGAGCGACCTTGCCCAGCCGGGCTTTTGAGGGAAAACTCGTTGGAAGCCTCAGCTAGTGGCGTCCGTTACTGTGGCCTCCGCCATTAGAGTGGCCCCCCCCGTTGGCGCCGCCGCGAGGAGAGCCACCACCGCCGCGGGATGGGCCGCTGTTTTGCGCGGGACGCGGTGCGCTGAATCCGCCACTGCCGCCCCGAAACTCACTGGCCGGTGGAGGCGCTGGGGGTGGGCTACGGAACTCACGGGCTGGCTGAGGCTGCGGGGGCGTGTTGAAACCGACCGCGTTAGGACGCGGGCCGCCGAAGCCGTATCCGCGGGCGGCGCCGAAGCCGCTCTCGTTCCGGTTATTTACAATCGGGGGGCTGATGCGCACGGGCTGCTGCTCCCTCGGAACAGGCTGGCTGAAACCCGGCTGCCTGAAACTCTGCTGGTTGGAAGCCGGGTTGAAGCTGGACCGGCTCGGCGTCGCCACTCCAGGGCCGCCGCGCGGGGCCTGGTCGAGTCGCCGCCATCCGCCGTTTTGAGGTGCGGC
>Ga0209167_10001738_pt1 | contig 12401 bp, 8 predicted proteins | sample Coa_R1_9_FD_187154 | JGI IMG/M metagenome (GOLD analysis project Ga0209167, IMG submission 187154) | Surface soil microbial communities from Centralia Pennsylvania, which are recovering from an underground coalmine fire - Coalmine... | ecosystem: Environmental > Terrestrial > Soil > Unclassified... | reverse complement strand
CGCCAGTTCCCTGGTGAGAGCCAGAATGGCGCCCTTGCTCGCAGTGTAGCTGGAGGCCTCCAGAATCCCTTTCGGCACGCCCACCAATCCCATGATGGAAGCCACGTTGATGATCTTGCCATAGCCCTGCTTCCTCATTGAAGGCAGAACTGCGCGAGTCATGAACTGCGTGCCGATGACATTCGTGTCTAGCACTTTGTGCCAGGCGTCGATCGGCATTTCCTCATAAGCGGCGCCCCAGCTGATCCCGGCATTATTCACCAGGATATCGATGCGGCCAAAGTGTTCCAGCGTTTTCAAAACGAGCTCGCGAACCCGCAGGTCGTCGGCGATGTCGCAGAGGCACGTGAGACAATCGAAGCCGCGCTTGCGGAACTCCTCGGCGGTCGGCTCCAGCCACTGCTCGCGTCTGGCGGCGAGCACGACTCTCGCGCCTGCTTCCGCCAGCCCTTCGGCCGCCTCTTTACCCAAGCCGCGCGAGGCTCCCGTTACGATCGCCACCCGGCCCTTCAAGGAGAACAGCTCTTCGATGCTTTTCATGTGCTGGTGGCGCGCATACAGGGGCAGAGCGGCGGATCTACAAGAGGACATTTTGCAGTATATCCGATGCCCAATAACACCGCTGTCTTTTTGCTTTGTCACCCGACGCTTGGGTTCGTTTCGTACTGTCGAGCAAGCCAGAGCCGGCCCTGAGCAGGCCAACATGAAATAATAAGTCCAAGACAATGAACGAAATCACGCACGGCTCCAACACTCTGCGCGCACGGCCCCACACAAGAAAGGGAGGCAACATGAGGGTCGGATCGAGGCGGACAACGATGCTTCGTGCGATAGCGACGACGGTCGTGTGCCTGCTGGGCAGCATGTTGGCAAGCGGCCAAGCTCGGCCGGAACAAAAACCACCGATGGCGGAACAGGTCCACAAGAACATTCAGGTGCTCAAGGGGATCCCCGAGGACGAATTCATGGCGACGATGGGGTTCTTTTCCGCCTCGCTCGGCGAAAACTGCACCTATTGCCATGTTGCCGACAGCGGCGGAAGCTGGGAAAAGTACGCTGACGATAACGACCATAAGAAGACGGCGCGCGCGATGATCGGGATGATGAACGTCATCAATAAGAACTTTTTCGGGGGACGCCGCGTGGTGACCTGCTACTCCTGTCATCGCGGCGGCGAACGCCCCGAGGTCACGCCGAGCATAGCGGAGCTGTATGGGCCTCCCCCCACAAGAGAGCCCGACCAAATCGTCGATGGACCCGCTAAGGGGCCTTCCGCCGATCAAATTCTGGATAAATATATTCAAGCGCTCGGCGGGACACAACGACTGGAAAGCCTCACCAGCTTTGCTGCCAAGGGCACTTCCCAGGGGTATGCGGATGAGAAGCAGCCGCTGGAGATCTTCGCCAAAGCGCCGGCTCAGCTCACCACCATCGTCCATACGCCCGGGGGAGACAGCACGACCACCTACGATGGGCGCGCGGCTTGGATTGCGGCGCCACCCACCGACAGACCGGTGACGATACTCGATCTGACCGGAGGGGATCTGGATGGCGCCAAGCTGGACGCGGCTCTCGCTTTTCCAACGCGAATCAAGCAAGCCCTCACCCATTGGCACGTCGGCTACCCGTCGACCATTGAGGATCGTTCAGTCCAGCTTGTACAGGGAACCAGCGACGGGCGCTATCCCGTGAATTTATACTTCGACAGCCAGTCAGGCCTGTTGGTGCGGCAGGTGCGTTATGCCGACTCGCCGGTCGGACTCAGCCCCACGCAGGTCGACTACGCCGATTATCGCGAGGTCGCGGGCGTCAAGATGCCCTTTCGATGGACGGTGAGCTGGCTGGACGGGCGATCCACCATTGAGCTGAGCGAGGTGCAGCCCAACGCACCCATTGACGCTGCGAAATTTGCCCGGCCAGCGGCGGCTTTAAGACCTGCTGCCCGCTAGCGCTTGGGCAGGCCGCGGTGGGCATCCGCGTGTTGACAGACTGCGGAAAATCGTGCGACATTACCGTGTGAGAGAGGTATCCAATCGTCATGAAGAGCAAGCTGATGTTGCCCGTGATTGCCGCCGGTCTTGTGCTCGCCACGGTCCCGGTTTTCGCCCATCACGGCGATGCAGGACGCTATGAAGACAACGTGGTTGTCATGACGGGAACGGTGGTTGAGCTGCAATTGATTACTCCGCATTCGATCGTCGTTGTCGACGTCCCCGATGAGAACGGCAAAGTGGTGCGGTGGCAGGCGGAAATGGGCGCAAGAACCGCCATGATCAAGGACTTCGGCTGGACCAAGGACACGGTCAAGCCCGGCGACAAAATTACGCTGACTGGCCGGAAGGTGAAGAGCGGCGCGCCGTACATGAATTTGACCGATAGAGCCAACATCGTGATGACCGATACAGGCAAGGAAATCTTCCGCACCAAGAACTATGGGACCGAAGAGCGCAAGCGGCCCGCGGCAGGTCTGTCGAATCCAGAAAACGCCGCCCCTTCGAACTGAGCGCTCAGAAGAATTAGAATGAGAGGCACAAGCCTTTGGGCTTTTTTCGTGTTGTGCGTAGCGACCGCGAGTACCGGCAACGCACAAGCGCCTTCGGCCGCTTCCTCTCCGAAGCGGCAACTGAGGCAGGTCGCGTACCTCAAGGCGTCCAATACCCACGCCAATGACCATTTCGGCAACGGCGGAACGCTAGAAGGACATGGAGTAGCTCTCAGCGGCGACGGCAGCACGCTAGCCGTGGCCGCTCCTAATGAGAGCAGCGGCGCCAAAGGGATCAATGGCGACCAGAACGACACCTCGGCGTACAGCGCGGGAGCGGTTTACGTCTTCACGCGTGTGAACAGCGCGTGGAACCAGCAGGCCTACATCAAGGCTTCGAATCCCGGACAGAGTTACCGGTTCGGACACTTCGTTTCCTTGAGCCAGGACGGCAACACGCTGGCTGTCTCGGCGGTTTTCGAGGCCAGCGCAGCCAAGGGCATTAACGGCGATCAGAAAGATAAGTCCATCCCGCAGGCCGGCGCGGTTTATGTCTTCACACGCACCGGCTCGACCTGGAGCCAGCAAGCTTATGTGAAGGCTTCGAACACGGGCGAAGCCGGCGTCGGAAACCAGCCCGCTAAAGGGGACCAGTTCGGCTTTTCCATCGGCTTGAGCGCCGACGGCAACACGCTGGCGGTGGGTGCGATCTCCGAGGACAGCGGCGCCAAAGGCATCAACGGGGATCAGAACGACAATTCGCAGGCGTCGTCCGGCGCGACGTACGTGTTCACGCGGACTGGCGCCACTTGGTCGCAGCAGGCCTACATCAAGGCTTCGAACACGGACACTAATGATCTGTTCGGCTATGCGGTGGGTTTGAGCGCGGATGGCAATACGCTGGCGGTCAGCGCCTACGACGAAGACAGCTCCGCCAGAGAAATCAACGGCGTGATGGACAAGAACAGGCGCGGCTCGGGGGCAATCTACGTCTTCACGCGGACGGGAACCTCGTGGGCGCAGACGGCGTACCTGAAGGCGTCCAATGCCGAAGCGGGTGATTCACTGGGCTACGACATGGCGATCAGTCAGGATGGCAACACCATCGCGGGCGGCGCCGCGGACGAAGACTGCTACAGTGCGGGCATCAATCCGCCGGGATGCGACAACGACTTGAAATTGGATAGCTCCACCGGCGCGGCGTATGTTTTTTTTCGCAGCGGCGGCACATGGACACAGCAGGCGTTCATCAAGTCCTCGCACCCGAATAAAGAGGATTGGTTTGGGTCGCGGCTGAACCTCAGCGGCGACGGCAACACGCTGGCCGTGGGCGCGCAACTCGAAAACGGCGGCTCCAAGGGCATCAACGGCGACCAGACCGACCTGTCGGCCGAGGACTCCGGTGCACTCTACTTGTTTACGCGAAGCGGCACAACCTGGACCCAGCAGGCTTACGTGAAAGCCTCCAACGCGGAGGCCTACGACGAGTTTGGAAGCTCCATGGCGCTCAGTAAAGACGGCAAGCTGATCGCCATAGGCGCGCGTAGTGAGGCGAGCGCAGCCAAAGGCCTCAACGGAAATCAGAACGACAACTCGGCCATGGGCGCCGGCGCCGTCTACATCTTCACCAATCAATAAAGATGGTGAGACAGCCTACGAATTTCCGCGTTTGTCCATTACGGAAAGCACGCATCCTGGCTTCGGCCGTAGCCGTTGTTTGGCTTGCAATTCTTCCGGCTGCCGGTCAGACGGGCTCGCCCGCCTACAAAGCCCCGCGTCTGGCAGGGACCGCGAACCCGAACTTGAACGGCCTCTGGCAGGCCATCACCGAGGCCAACTGGGACATTCAGGCGCACGCCGCTCAGCCCGGGCCGCCCCAATTCGGCGCGCTGTTTGCGGAGCCTGCCGGACCTGGAGTCGTAGAAGGCAACGAACTCCCTTATCAGCCCTGGGCTCTCGCGAAGAAGAAGGAAAATTTTGAAAAACGGTTCGTGCGCGTCAAAGCAGACGGAGTGCGCCTGGAACCGCTGGACCCCGAAGCCAAATGCTATCTTCCGGGCGTGCCGCGCGCCACGTACATGCCGTTTCCGTTCCAAATTATTCAGGGCAACAAGAAAATCGTGATCGCCTACGAGTTTTCGAGCGCCAGCCGCATCATTCCGCTCGAAAAGGTGGGCGAGGCTCCCACCGAAAGTTACATGGGCTGGTCGGCGGGCCGCTGGGAGGGCGATACACTGGTGGTTGACGTGACGGGTTTTAACGATAAGACCTGGTTCGACCGCGCGGGCAATTTTCACAGCGACGCGCTGCATGTGGTCGAGCGTTACACTCCGGTCAGCGCCAATGTCCTGCGCTATGAAGCAACGATCGAGGACTCCAAGGTGTTCACGCGGCCTTGGAAGATGAGTTTCCCGCTTTATCGCCGCCTCGATAAGGATGCTCAGTTCATGGAATTTAAATGTATGCCGTTCGTCGAAGACCTGCTCTATGACCAGCTTCGCAAGCCGGCCGGAAAGTGAAGGAGGCTCCCGATGCGAATTCTTTTATCGTTGATTGTGGCCGCGGCGCTCGCTTCGAAACCAGCAGCCGCGCAAGCTCCCTCACCTGCGAAGTCCGCGTCAGCAAAAACCCCTGCCAAAAAATGGCGCACGCCGTGGGGCGATCCGGATTTGCAGGGCACTTGGTCGAACGCCACTACGACGCCGCTCGAGCGCCCCGCCAAATACGGTAACCGCGAGTTTAAGACGGCTGAAGAACGAGCCGCGGAGGATAAAGAAACCGCCATCGGCAGGGATAAGCGCCATGCGCCGGGCTCCACGGAAGACGTCGCCGACGCCTACAACGCGGTGTGGTGGGAACGCGGATGGTCGGACGGGCGAACGTCACTGATTTACGACCCGCCCGACGGGCACAAGCCTCCGCTGACGCCGGATGGGCAAAGGAGAGCCGCGCTGCGGAACGAAAGCGTGCGCACCGACGGTCCCTACAACGGCCCCGAGGACCTGGATTTATATACGCGCTGCATCATCCGCGCGCCCCTGCCGCGCCTGTCCTCCGGCTACGACAACAATTTTGAGATCGTCCAGACGCCCGGCTACGTGGCCATCCTGCAGGAGCAGATACACGAAACGCGCGTCATCCCCATGGACCCGCGTCCGCATCTGGATGCAAGTGTGCGCCAGTGGCTGGGGGATTCTCGCGGTCATTGGGAAGGCGAAACGCTGGTGGTCGAGACCACTAATTTCACCGACCGTGCCAGCTTCGAAGGATCTTCGCGCAACATGCGCCTGGTGGAGCGCTGGACCCGCCTGGCCGACGACCGCATCGACTACCGCTTCACCGTGACCGACCCGGAAACCTGGACCAAGCCCTGGTCAGCGGCCATCGCCTGGACCAAGGGCGGCACGCTGTTTGAGTACGCCTGCCATGAGGATAACTTCGGGTTGTACAACATCCTCGCCGGCGCGCGCGCGGATGAGCGGAAGGCGGCTGAGGCCACGAAACACGCGGGCAAGTAGGCAGCCCCAGTCGGAGGTCCATCTGTGAACGCATCGAAAACCATCGGGCTTATTTTGCTGGCGTGCGCCGTGCTGAGCGGTCCAATCCGCGCACAGAATCCAGCTTCGCTCCCAAGGGATGTCTATCCTGATTCCCACTTCCGGCTCCCGCTGCCTAAACGAGCGGACCTGGACGATTACGGCAAGAAGGTTTTCGACGAGCTCGCCGATCCGGGCCGCAGCAGCTTGGTCGGCCTTCAAGGGCCTGCGGGCATCCGGCTCTACAGCCCTCGGGTTGCGAAACCCATGAGCGACGCAAATACGTACCTCCGGATGGGCACCGGACTTGACGGCCGGTTCACCGAGATCGCCATCATGGTCACCGCGCGCGCCATGGACAACCAGTTTGAATGGACCGCGCACGAGATCGCCGGGCGGAAGGTGGGCGTCGAACCGGCCATCATCGACCTCATCAAATATCGCAAGCCCGTCGCCGGACTCGGCGAGAAGGAGACCGTCATCATCCGCTTCGGGCGCGAGTTATTTGACCGGAAGAAAGTTTCTTCAGCTACTTTTGCCGAGGCTCTGCGCCTATTCGGCCAGCGCGGCCTGGTGGATTTGACTTCTTTGATGGGCCACTATGCGGCCACCTCGGCAATACTCACCGCCTTCGACATGCAGTTGCCGGAAGGACAAAAACCGCTCCTTCCCCTGCCGTAGGTCTTGTGGGGCGCCCTAGGCCTGCGGCGGCCTCGCAGGCCGCCCGTTCTCCTACTTACTTGCCGGCGACATTCCCTTATACGCCAGCTTCTGCATCCCAGCGCCAGTCTGCGCGATGTAGATATTTCCCTTCGAATCGGTCGCAATCTCATGGCCCGGTCCGATGATGCCCGCGGGCTGGATGTTGCCAACGATCTCCAGCGTTTTGCGATCGAGAATGTAAATGCCCTTGCCGCCGCCGACATAGAGGAACTGCTGAGCCGCGTCCGGCGACAGAGCCAGGTCGCGCGCAAAAGGCTCGCTGGTTCTGACCAGTTGCTTCAAGAATTTGCCGTCCTTGGTGAACATCTGGACACGCCGGTATTCCCGGTCGGCCACATACACCGTGCCGTCCTTGGCGACGCGGATGGCGTGCACAATACTGAGCTGCGGCGGGCCCGGATCCGAGAAGCTCTTGGGCGTAACAATCTGGCAGTTGTCGTCGTCCGCGGGCTTCTCGCCGAATGCGCCCCACATCCGTTTGAATTTGCCACTGTCCGCATCGAAGACCGCCACGCGGTGATTGCCGTACCCATCGGCCACGAACAATTCGTTGGTCGGTTGATAAACAAATTCATCCGCCGGACGATGCAAATTGCTGGTGTCGGCGTTGCCCTTACTTTGGTTGCTATGGCCAATCTGCATGACGAACTTGCCGTCTTGCGTGAACTTTAACAGTTGGTCATCGGCCACCGGCTTGAGCCCGCGCAGGCCGTTGGTGGGGCAGTTATTTCCGCCGATCCACACAAAGCCCTTGTAGTCGATATGGATGCCGTGTTCGCGTTGCGGCCATTCGTAGCCCTGGCCATCCCCACCCCAGGCTTTGATGTAGTTGCCGGCGCCGTCGAACTCGATCACCGGCGGCGCGGCCATCGCGGCCTGCTCTGGTTTGAGCGTCCGCGGCCGGTGCAGGACCCACACATTGTCCTGGGCATCGATCGCTATGCTCGATTCGTCTCCGAGCTTCCACTTGGCCGGCACCTTCGGCCAGGAGCTGTCCACCTCGAACATCGGTAAACTGCGGCCGTGCTGCTGAGGGGCTTGAGCTGCCGCGGCGCCCCCTGCAATAACGACGGCCAACGTCAACAAAACGGCACGAGTCACAACTTTGTGCATCGCGGCCTCCTCTTCTAGCTTTCGCCGCGTCGCCTCTGGCGCGGGCTGGCCCTCCAGTATACTACGGGTCTTCTGCGTCGGGACGGCTGGTTATGGCAGCACCTCGAACGTCATGAGATGCGCTTCTTCAGTGATATAGTCGTTGGCCCCGTAGGGCGGGGTCTGGACGATGTGCTTGGGTACCGCGATGTACAGCCGCTTCAAATCCGGCACCAATGCGCCGGTCTTTGCGATCGCTCCGGTCGGGACTTTTCCAAGCATGTGGTAATGGTCCGGGTCGTCCTGCTTAAATACGGCCAGCGTCCCGGTGGTGCCCACGAAGTAAATTCGTCCGCTGGGCGGGTCGTAGATCACTTCGTCGGCGCCGCCTACGCTGTCGAGCGCCTGCACCACCTTCCCCGTTTCAGTGTCCATGACCACCAGCCTGCCGGGCTCATACCGGTGTCCGCCTTTCACGCGGCTGCCGACGAACAGGCGATGATGGGCGGCATCCAGACCCGAGGCATGGGGCGCGGGGCCGCTGGTGATCGGCCACTCGGCCACCACGGCTCGTTTTTCAAGATCAATGACCTTGACGTGACTGTCGCCGTCCACCACGTCTCCCATGGCGACGTACAGCCGCTTCCCAGTCGGCTCGATCGACAGGCCGCCCGGATCATTGCCGTTCATTTTGATGTTGCCCAATAATTTGGCGTTCTTAGTGTCCACGATCTCGATCGTGCCATCCGTGTTTCCATTGCCCGTGACGATGGCGCAATAGTAAATATGACGCGCGGGGTCGTATGCCGCGTTATCCGGCGTTCTCTTCGCCGCCCCCCGTCCGCCGGTCAGCTCGACGGTTTTCGCCACTTCGTAGGTGGTTCCGCTGATGGCGACCACCGTGTTATCGCCCAGGTCGACCCACAGTTCGTTGGTATCGGGAAGATAGAATGGCTTGCGTGGAGGCCCGCCGAGTCCCTTGACTTCGTGAATCACGTTGCCCGTTTTCAAATCCACGACCACCACGGTCTTGCTGGCTTCCCCGGAAATGAACAGGCGCTGGCCTTTGAGGTCCACCGCCATGTGGTCCATGTAGCCTTCGGTTGGCAACGGACTCGTCTGGACCAGCCGCAAAAGCCCGGACATGTTCTGCATCGGCAGACTCTGAGCTTGCGCACTCGATACAGAGGCGGCGCACAGAGCCGCCAGCATCGCCACCGACGTCTTCATAGTTCTCAATCTCCTCAATTCCATTTTCGATTTTCCTACCAAATAACCTTCAGGGCAAACTGAATCTGACGCGCCGGAGTTTGAGTCGAAGTGATGCGGCCGAACCCGGGAACCGGCTGTCCTGTCGAGCTGATTACTTCGAGCGGCCCTCCGCCCTGGTTTGCAGCCAGTGCAGGAGGCGCAAAGTTGGCGCGATTAAAGGCGTTGAAAAACTCCGCGCGGAACTGCACGTTGAAGGTCTCCGAGATTTTTGGAATGTAGTTGTTCTTCACTACCGAGAAATCGACGTTAAACAACCCCGGCCCAATAATCATGTTGCGCGCCAGGTTGCCGCGAATGTTGGGGCAGGTGCCCGGGACGCCGAGTGAGGCTGCACGCGCGGTATCGCAGTAGGGTGTGTTGACGGCAGTCTGAGGAACCAATCCCAGGCACTGCGCCTTCAGATAGTCGTTCGGGTTTCCCGGGTTGACGACCGACGCGAACGAGGTGCAGGTGGAACTCTTAAGAAACTGCGGCGTAGCGATGGTCGTGTAAATTTCACCGAGCAGGTCCGATCCATCCATGCCCATGCTGGGCGTCACCGGAACGCCGTCGCTCAACGTGGAAATGGCGCCCAATTGCCACCCGCCCAATGCGCGGTTGCCAAACGCGCCCAGGTTCTTCGGCGTGGGAGAATTCCAGAGGCCGTTGATCACCAGATTCCGTCCGACGTCAAAGGCCGAAAGTCCCCGGTCCATACTCAGTGCGTACCATGGCGGGGCATTCCACTCATTGGTGTAGGTATCGGCCGCGGCGCTCCCCGAAGTGTCATCGATGCTCTTACTCCAGGTGAACGAACCCGTCACTTGAAAGCCATGGCTTATCCGCTTATCGAGTTTCACCTGAAGGGCGTTGTAAAACGAGTCGCCCAGCCAAAAAATGCCCCGTATAATCCCGACGTTGGGGTTGTAGAGCGCGTTATTACCCGCGCCGCCAGGTCCCAAAGTATAAGGGATCGGCCAGTAGTAGCCGACACCGGCAGGCGCATTAGTGAGATCCACCGGCTGAACGGAGTTGCCCCCTTCCGTCAGAAATGGATTATTGTGCCCGCGCGAGCCCGTATACCCCAGCAGCAGCGTCATGCTGGACGTGAGCTCCCGCTGGATATTGAAGTTGTATTGAAAAACGTAGTTGCGCTTAATGTTGTTATCGACGTATCCCCACACCCGCGATTGAGGCGACCCGTTGACGGCCAACGCCGGAATCCCATTCGGAAATGTCCCCGCGGCGGGAGAGGGCGTAGTGGGGGGACCAACCGTTCCCAAGCTGGTTATAAACGGAGCCGTGGTAGCGGCATAGAGTTGAAGAATGTAAGGGGCGGGCAGGGCATCGAATATCCCGAAGCCGCCGCGGATCGCCGTCTTGCCGTTGTGGAAAGGATCCCAGGCGAAGCCCACGCGCGGCTCGAAGTTCTTGAGCGTGGGGTTGCGCGTGTAAAACTGGTGGCTCAAGTCCGTGGACGGGCTCTGCAGCGTCCTCAAAAATGCGACTTCGCCGTTCTTCTCCGTGGGGTCGGTTTGCATCTCATAGCGAATTCCCAGGTTCAGCGTGAGGTTGGGGCGGATCCGCCAATCGTCCTGCAAATAGCCGCCGAAAACCTTGTCGCGAAGATAGTGCTTGTTGCTCGCTACAAGATCGGCGGGCGGAACCGCGGTGCGCGGCAGATCGGACAGAAAATTGACCAGCGTCCCGCAGGAGGTGTTGATGGCCTTGTTCGATTGAGTACAGTCCGCGCTGACAAGCGGCGTTTTCAGAGATGTGAACGTGGCGTTGCCGTTATAATTGTTCACGGCGAGCACATTGTTCTGCTGCGCGAGGAAGCTGAAGCCGAACTTCAATCCGTGGTTTCCGCGCGTCACGAAAGCGTCGTCGTACACCTGGAAAATCTGATTCGAGAGATCTTGCAGCGTGCCGGAGTGAAGCCCCCCAGGGGCCAGCGTGATCCCGGTGCCCGCCAGACTGACTTGGGGCGCGCGAGCTGAGCTCAGAGGGTTCATGGCCAGGCTGGGGTCGTTGGCGGCCGGGTTTATAGCCGACGACGAATCATAGTGATTGGTGAGCCCGTTGGTACGGTCCATGGCCACCCGAACAGTATTCGCGGAGAACGGGCTGAATAAGTGGGTTTCTTCGATGACGCCTAGTGTACGGTACGCATCTGTCCTCGACAGCGCTGTGTCGAATGTCGTGGGAATGAAAATAGTGGACGGGTCGCGGACGTAAGTTCCGAACACGCTGTCTTTGTCGGACAGTTTATAGTCCGAGCGGAAAGTGTAAAAGTTCTCGTCGGCCCTTTGTACAGCGGTCCAGTTGAACTGCCCCACGTTCGCATTTTCGCCGACTCCGTTGCCGGGCCCATTCGCCACGGGGAACAGCGCCAGGTACTTCTGGATGTTCGGGTCGATAGGCACAGTGCTCACTACGCCGTTCTGAAGGTTGGTAACTCTCCCGGCGCGCACGGCCTGGGAAATTGTGAACTGGGGCATGGCTGTCCCGAAGGACTGACGCACGCCCTCATAATCGCCAAATATGAACAGTTTGTCCTTCAAGATGCGCCATCCGCCCGATGCTCCGAACTGATTCCGCCTCAAAGGGTTCTTGGGGAGACCATTGGCATTGTTAAAGAAATTGGACGCATCGAATTTGTCGTTTTGCAAGAAATCGAAGGCGCTACCGTGGAACGCGTTGGTGCCCGAGCGGGTGACCGCATTGATCACCCCGCCGGAGGTGAAGCCGTACTCCGCTGAATAGTTGCTGGTTAGCACCGAGAATTCCTGAATCGAGTCCACTCCCAGGTTCTGGCCGAGCACGCTCCCTGGGCCAGCGTTGGAAAAGTCATTCACCAGGGCCCCATCCACACGAAAACTGTTCTGGGTGGGCCGGTTTCCAGAGATGGTCATCTGCATTCCCAATCCGCGCGAGCCTTGGGTTGTCCCCAGGGGATGCGTCCGGACCTCCGCCACGCCCGGTTCAAGGGTCGCCAGGGAGGCCCAATCGCGGCCGTTCAAAGGCAGCTCGCGCACCGTGGCGGAATCCACCTCCCCGCTCAGCGTGGAGGAGCCGAGCTGCACCATCGGCGCGGCCGCGGTGACGTCCACCGTTTGAGTTGCTTCTCCAATTTTTAAGGACACATTCAGAACCTGCTGGGCCCCGACGGTGAGCGTAACGTCGGACTGTTTCGAAGCGGAAAACCCAGTGGCGGATACCGTGATGTCGTAGACGCCCGGCAACAGGTTGGGCACCGAGTAAAAGCCGCCCGCACCTGCGTCGGCCTCGCGGGTGACGCCCGTAGCTTTATTCAA
>Ga0209167_10001737_pt1 | contig 12413 bp, 9 predicted proteins | sample Coa_R1_9_FD_187154 | JGI IMG/M metagenome (GOLD analysis project Ga0209167, IMG submission 187154) | Surface soil microbial communities from Centralia Pennsylvania, which are recovering from an underground coalmine fire - Coalmine... | ecosystem: Environmental > Terrestrial > Soil > Unclassified... | reverse complement strand
CGTGCGATTCGGAGGGACTCTCACGGTCGAGGACGCCTGGGAACTCGGATTCGATCACATCGCGGTCGCCACCGGGGCCGGGCGTCCGACCCTCGTCGAGATGAAGAACAACCTGATCCGGGGGGTCCGGATGGCCAGCGACTTCCTGATGGCCCTGCAGCTGACCGGAGCGGCGAAGCGAAGCAGCATGGCGAGCCTGCAGGTTCGGCTCCCCGCCGTGGTGATCGGGGGAGGGCTGACCGCGATCGACACCGCCACCGAGCTAATGGCCTACTACCCGGTCCAGGTCGAGAAGGTCCGGGACCGGGTCGAGATCCTCACCCGAGAGATCGGCCGGGACCGCGTCTGGGAACGGTTCGATGAGGAGGAGAGACGGATCCTTCAGGAATTTCTCGCCCACGCCGAGGCACTGCGCATCGAGCGGGAGCGGGCGAAGGCCGCCGGAACCCTCCCGGACCTGGCCCGGCTCGTCCAATCCTGGGGGGGCGTCTCCATCCTCTATCGAAAGGCAATGACCGACTCCCCCGCCTACCGACTCAATCACGAGGAGATCATCAAATCCCTTGAGGAGGGGATCTACTTCGTCGAAAATATGAACCCCGTCGAGTGCGTTCCCGACCCGTGCGGCTCGGTCCAAGCCGTCCGATTCGAACGCCAGAAGCAGGACGAGCGGGGAAAATGGCGCTCGACCGGCGAGATCTTCACCTTTCCGGCCAAAGGCGTCTTCATCGCCGCGGGCACCTCACCGAATATCGTCTATGAAAAAGAGCGGCCCGGTACATTCAGGCTTGACGAGCAGGGTAAATTCTTCCAGAAATTCGAGCCCCGCTGGAACGGGTCGGATATCCCGGAGCTCATCGAAAAAAAGGCCCCCGAGACGCTGACCTCGGCCTCTGCGACGCTCTTTACGTCCTACCGGAGCGCCGGCCGCTTGATCACCTTCTACGGCGATAACCATCCCACGTTTGCAGGGAACGTCGTGAAGGCCATCGCCTCGGCGAAAAAAGGTTTCGCGCAGATCTCCCGCCTTTTCGCCTCGGAAATCACCCCGCAAAACGGGGGCGAGCCCCACACCGACGGGGTTCGGTTCGAGTCGCTCGTCAGAAGATTAGACGAGGGGTGCCTCGCGCGCGTCCATCGGGTCAACCGACTGACCTCGACGATTGTGGAGGTGGTGGTCCGCGCCCCCTTTCAGGCGAGAGGATTCCTCCCGGGACAGTTCTATCGCCTTCAAAACTACGAGTCGGCGGCGGCCATCGTGGAGGGCACCCGACTCGCCATGGAGGGGGTCGCCTTAACCGGCGCCTGGGTCGATCGGAAGGAGGGGCTGCTCTCCCTGATCGCCCTGGAGCTCGGCCACTCCAGCCGGCTCTGCGCGACCCTCAAGCCGGGGGAGCCCGTGGTCGTGATGGGGCCGACCGGAAGTCCGACCCACCTGCCCCCCGGCAATGAAACCGTCGTTCTGGCCGGAGGGGGATTGGGCAACGCGGTCCTCTTCTCCATCGGAAAGGCGCTTCGGGAGAAGGGGAATCGGGTCCTCTATTTTGCCGGGTATAAGACTCACCGGGATCTCTTCAAGGTCGAAGAGATCGAGGCGGCCTCCGACGTCATCGTTTGGAGCACCGATGCGGGCCCCGCCATCAGCGCACGAAGACCCCAGGACAAAAGCTTCATTGGAAACATCGTCGAGGCGATGAGCGCTTACGCCCGGGGCGCGCTCGGAGAGACCTCCGTCCGCTTTCAGGAGACCGATCGGATCATCGCCATCGGCTCCGACCGGATGATGGCCGCCGTTCAGCAGGCCCGCCACAACGTCCTGAAGCCCTTTTTGAAGGAGACCCATGTGGCCCTTGCCTCGATCAACTCTCCGATGCAGTGCATGATGAAAGAGGTCTGCGCCCAGTGCCTGCAGCGGCATCACGACCCGGCGACCGGAGCCCCGGCCGGGGCCGTCTTCACCTGCTTTAACCAGGATCAGAAGATGGACGAGGTCGACTTTTCCAACCTGAACGCGCGGCTCAAGCAGAACTCCGTCCAGGAAAAGCTGACGAACCTTTGGCTCGATTATCTGTTGAGCAGATCGAAGGAGCTCCCGGTTTAAGTCGGGCGTTCCGGATCGGCCTTCCTTCTGAGCCGAGAAAGCCACTCCCGGTTCTCGGCCAGTTTGGGGAGATCGTAGCGTTCATCGATGGCGACGACGCGCTCCAGGCATCGGATCGCCTCCGTCAATCTCCCCAGGACCTCGTACAGAGAGGCCTGATGATAGAGGGTCGCCGCGCATCCCATATCATTGTTCGCTTGCGCATAAAGGCGGTAGGCGGCTTGACTGATCCCTTCGGCGATCTGGACTCTCCCCAAGGCCCCGTTGGCTTTGGCGAGCCGATGGAGGGCGTCTGCGAGCCGTTCGGGGTGATGAATTTCCCGGGCGAGCGCGGCCCCCTTTTCGGCATACTGGAGGGCCGCATTCGGATCTTCCCGCTTCAGCGACATCAGCGATAAATTTCCATAGAGAGTCACCAGTTCAGCCCACTTCTCCTGGGATTCCAGCAGGACCGTCGCCTGCTGATAAAAATGAATCGCGGAGGCAGGGTCCCCTTGATCGGCATGGAGATTTCCGAGATTGACGAACGTCGTCCCGAGCCGCCCGTAATCCTCGGTGCCGCGCAGAATCGCGATCGCCTTCTGATAGTGTTCGACGGCCAGTGCCCCCTGCCCGGTCACCGCATGGACATTCGCGAGATTTCCATGCAGATCGGCCAACAGGTCCGGGTCCCCGCGCACGAGCTCTAAGGCCCTTTGATAGCAGAGGAGCGCCCGGGCATAGTCGCCCGCTGAAAAGGCCCGATTTCCAGTCTGGATCCAGTCGGAGGTGCCCAATCGACCTATCCCCCTCGAGGCGGCGTTTTCCCGGGTCTGCGCGGGACCGCCCCGACGGCGCCCCGCCGTGAAGACACTGTCTGCGCGCTCGCGAGTCCCGGCCGGTACTCGGTCTTTCCGTTTGTCGCAGTTAAAGTTATAACGAAGGCCCGAGTTCAGTCAATCCATTCTCCGCCGCCCCAATGCTTTTTTCCCTTTGCAGGCCATGGACCATGCTGATCGATCGACTCCGCCAAAAAATCAAAGAGAGGACCCCAAAAATTTCGGAAGAGATTCGGGAGGATTTCTTTGTCCGAATGGATCCCGGCTATTTCCCGTGCCATACCATCGAGGAAATCGTGATGCACCTGGGCCTGCTCGCCTCCGTCGACCCCGCGCACCCGATCCGCCTCTCGGTCCAATCTCTGGGTGAAAAACGCTATCGGATGACATTGGCCGGCTTCGACTATTTTTCCCAATTTGCGATCTTCTGCGGGCATATCGCCTCCTTCGGCCTCGAGGTTGAAGCGGGAGAGGCCTACACCTATGCAGAGCGCGCCCGAAAGAGAAAGAGGGTCATTGACCAGTTTCGGGTTCGCAACATCCATCGTCTTCCCTTCGACCAGGGGAGGGAGGAGATCTTCTTTGCGCAGCTCGCCTCCTTGATCGCCCTGCTGGAAGCGGGGCAGTTCACCGAGGCTCGGGCCCAAGTCAACCGCCGGTGGGTCGAGCAGCTCTCCCCCGTCCAGCGGCGCCGATCGGGCCCGCGCGCTCCGATGAAGATCCGCTTCGATCACACGTCGCCCGCGCACTGGACCTCCATGGAGATCCAATCGGTCGATACCCCGGGATTTCTCTTCTCCCTCGCGAACACCCTTTCGCTCAGGAACCTCTATATCAGATCGGTTGAGATTCAGAACGACGGGCCGCGGGTCCTCAACCGTTTCGTCCTCAGGGAGCGGGGGAGGCGAAAGCTGAGCCCCTCTGAACAGGCCACGCTGCGGGTGGCTGCCGTCCTGATCCAGCAGTTTATGGATCACCTCATCGACGCGCCTGACCCGGCACTGGCCATGCATCAATTCGATTTGCTGATCGATCAGGTGATTCAAAAGCAGAGAAGACGGGAAAACCTTTCTCTGCTGGGGAAAAATGAAAACCTGGATCTATTGGCTCGGACCTTAGGGGCGAGTCATTTCCTTTGGGAGGACTTCCTCAGGATGCAGGTCGAAAACCTCCTCCCCATCCTCAAAACGCTCCCCTCCCGCCGGGCGCCCGAGAAGAAGGAGGATTTTCGCCGCCGGCTTCAAGTGGAGATAACGGCGGCCAAGCCCTGGACCGAGCGCCGACGGCTCTTTAACCGGTTCAAAGACCGCGAGATCTTCCGCATTGACATGACCCATCTGGCCGATCCCCGCGGAGACTTAATCCGATTCTCTGAGGAGATCACCTTTCTCGCCGAAGCATTGCTGGAAGAGACCTACCGAGCCTGCCGCAGCGAGCTCGAGGGGAGGCATGGCGCTCCCCGGGGCCTTTCCGGACGAACGGTTCCCTTCGCCTTGATGGGCCTGGGGAAATTCGGCGGCCGGGAATTGGGGTATGCCTCGGACATCGAGCTTCTGCTGATTTATGCCGAGGAGGGCCGGACCGATGGACGAGACCCTCTGGAGAACAGCGTCTTTTTTAACCGGCTCGCCGCGGAGCTTCTCCGATTTGTGGAGTCGAAGCGTAACGGCATATTCGAGATCGACCTTCGACTCCGACCGTTCGGATCAAAAGGGCCCCTCGCCACCTCCTTTGCGGCTTTTCGCCACTACTTCAGCCCCCAGGGGTCCGCCGCCCCGTTCGAGCGTCAGGCGCTTATCAAGCTTCGGCGGGCGGCGGGTGATGAGCGTCTGGGCAAGAGAGCTGAGGCTCACCGCGACCGCTTCGTTTATAGCGGAGCGTGGTGGGACCTGGGGACGGCCCTTCACTTGCGGGAGCGACAGATCCGGGAGCTGGTCCCCCGAGGCAGGATCAATGCGAAATTCAGTCCCGGAGGAATTATCGACATCGAATACGCCGTCCAGTTTCTTCAGATCGAGCACGGCGCTTCCCGACCGGAGGTCCGGTCCCCCGCAACGCTCGAGGCCTTGGGCCGTCTCAGCTCGTGCCATATCCTGTCGCCCGGGGAGCGAAATCGCCTGCAGGAGAGTTATCTCTTTCTTCGCAGACTGATCGATGCCCTGAGAATCGTCCGAGGCAACGCCACGGACCTGCTGCTCCCGGACCCGCTCTCCGATGAGTTTACATTTCTGGCCCGACGCCTGGGATACCTCAAGTCGCCCTGGTGGAGGGAAAAGGAACGCCTGCAGAAGCAGATCGAAAAACAGATGGGATACGCGCGTCGATTCTTTGAATCCCGGTTTTTGAATGGAGAAAGCCGCCGCCCAGGATCCCGGGCGGTCGAGGAACCCTCCACGCCACGGCGAAATTATTAATAAGCGTCGAGCTCCTCATCCTCTCCGGTTCAGGGGCCTCCGCCGCCGGAACCTTTTCGATCCCCCCGAATGGAAGAGACCCTCAAAGAGCCGGCGGACCCAGGCGCGGCGACGATCCAGGTCCGCTTGGAATTGGACCTCCGCCCTTGCGCTCGCCTGATCCCGATAGCCGAGTCGGAGGGCACAACGTCGCAGACCTTGCGTGTCGGAAGGGAGCGAATGGGTCTGGGTCTCATCGACCATCTGGAGTTTGTGCTCGACGTCTCGGAGAAACAGGTAGGCTTCTTTCAAGCCATGGCCCTCTTCGTCGCTCAACAGGCCGGCTTCCTGAAGCTTCTTCACTCCTGAGAGGGTATTTCGGTCCTGAATGTGGGGGTTTTTTCGGCCGAAGACGACCTGGATCGTCTGAACCAAAAACTCGATCTCCCGGATCCCTCCCGCGCCCAGCTTAATGTTCCGGGAGCGATCTCCTTTTGAACTCAATTTCCGCTCAATCTGCCCCTTCACCTCCCAGACTTCTCTAAAAAACTCCTCACCGACCGACCGCGGGAAAATAAAGGGCCGAATCCTTTTGAGAAATCTCCGGCCGAGGCGAAGATCCCCTGCAATGGGCCAGGCCTTGAGGAGGGCCAGCCGTTCCCAGTTTCTTCCGCGCGTTTGATAGTAGCGCAGATAGCTGCTGAGGGAGCCCGCGATCGTTCCCGTGCTCCCTTCGGGACGGAGCCGAAGATCCACCCGGAAGAGCATCCCTTCCTGCGTGATTCGGGAGAGAGCCGTGGTCACCTCCTGCGCCAAATACTGATAGTACTCGCTCGCGGCGACTCTCGCCCCGGAGCTTCGCTTCGCTGACAAGGCGCCTCCCTTTTTCTGCTCATAGAGGTAAATCAGATCGATATCCGAGCTGAAATTTAGCTCGCCTCCCCCGAGCTTTCCCATGGCCAAAACGACAAAACCGGACCCCAATCCCGGCGGCGGGCTCCATTTTTTCCGGAGATCTTCCCGGCAAATCTTCAGCGTCTTTTTCACGACCAGATCCGCCAAGACCGTCAAATCCCGAACGGTCTGTCCGACGGTCGATTCCCGAAGGAGGTCCCGAACCCCGATACGGAGCATCTCCTTTCTTTTAAAAGCCCTCAACAAATCCATTCGGGCCTGAGAAGAGCGGATCGTTCGAAACACCTGACGAAGCTCCTGATCGAGGTCCTTGCGCGATCGTCCCTTCTCTAAGACCCGCGGATCGCAGATAAAATAAAGATGATAAGGATCGCGTTGCAGGATCTGGGACATGAAGGGGCTGGCGCCGAAAACGCGGGCCAACAGGGGAATCGCATGGGGAACATCCTTCAAATAGGAGAGAAAGGTCATGGGGCTGAGCGCCGACTCCGTGAAGCGCCCGAAATAAATCAGGGCCTGGTCCGGATCGGGGGAGCGCGAGAGTTCGGCGAGAAGGGGTTCGAGGATTTCCGCCAACAGTCTTCTGGAAGAAGGCTCCTTCGCCATCGCCTGGAGCGTGGCATCGGCAAGGTGGGGATCGACAAACCCGTAGGGGGCGAGCAGTTCCAGCACCGCTTCCGGGGAGAGCTGAGGCGCGAGGAGGAGGTCCTGGATCGATGGTCGAGCCAAAATCGCTCCGGATCCTAAACGGGATAACTCCAGCCACTATAGCGAAGACCAGGGGAAAAGGCAACTATGGTATGATGGCGCGATTGGAGGAGCCCCTTGCCCCGATGGTCCCCGCGCACGAAAGCCGAACTGAGTCTGCTATTCGCCACGTTCCTCTGGGGGGGGACCTTTCCAATTGTGAAGGCTGGACTTCCGGACGTTTCTCCCCTTCTGTTGGTTGCCCTTCGATTCAGTATCGCGTCGGTCCTCTTTGTGCTCTTCGCTCCGGGGAGCCTCCTGATTCCTGATCGGGAAACGTTCATACGGGGTACGCGGTTAGGCCTCTTTCTCTTTCTCGGTTTCGCCGCACAGACCGTTGGAATGCTCTATACCACACCCTCCCGGTCCGCGTTCATCACCGGGACCCTCGTCGTCTTCACCCCGCTGTTCCAGGTCTTCTTCGACCGCCGGAATTTTCAGAGGGGAAATCTCCTCGGCATTGGCGTGGTCACGGTCGGTCTCTGGCTCCTCACCTCGCCTCAAACCGAGGGGTTGAATCGAGGGGATCTGCTCACCCTCCTCTGTGCGGTTTTCTTCGCCTACTACATCGTCGACTTAAACCGGGTCACCCGGGGCACGGATGTGCGGCAGGTGACCTTTCTCCAGATGGCGACCTGCGCTCTAACGGCTTGGCTCGCCCTCCCTCTCCTGGAAACACCCCTCTTTCACAGAACGCTGGCTGCCTACGAGGTTCTCGCCTACACCTCCCTCTTCGCAACGCTGATCACGACGTCGATTCAGACCCGGTTCCAACGCGAAACCTCCCCGACCCGGGCCGCCATCATTTTCACACTGGAGCCGGTCTGGGCGTCGGTGCTGAGTTATGTCACGCTCGGAGAAAGGCTCACCGTGACGGGTCTCGCCGGAGGGATCCTGATTCTCACCGGGGTTCTGTTCTCCGAACTCTCCGATGCCTTCGGCTAAAAACCCGGGGGAGGGAGCCCGCTCTCGACCGATAAAAACCTCCAGTAGACCGAGTTTGGATCTCCGGCCGGTTGAATCCGCGCAACCTCGATCGTGGTTGAGGATTCATGGCAAGCGCTCTCCAGGCGGTTGGGGAACCCAGTATCCGCAGTGAATCGAGATCCAGAAAAAAGGCTTGAAACGGCTGTGCGGCTGATCGCCGACGTATTGGAGCCACGGACGCGGAGTGTCTCGGCAGGAGCAGAAAGCTCTTCCACCGGGCCATGGTCTCTAACAACAGGTACCGGGAAGCGGTGAGGGGTCGTCCACCCCGCAGATACGCCGCCCCGACATCATCGACAAGCACGGGTCACAGAGGCTTCAGCCCATGGCTGCAATGTCTTCAAATCATTTTTCGGTTAAAGAAGTTGCCTGCGGCATACGAGGAGGGTGGATATCTTCTTCCGCAATGATAAGAAGGCGTTTAAAAAGTAAAGGCTCAATTTTTAGAAAAGATCGTACCCGTAAATAAACGGGTTAATCGTATATAAAACCAAAACTTTCCGAACGCAGCTATGTCCCGATTCTGATTCGGTGTGCTTCCACCACGAAGAGTTTCCCTTTATCGTGAGCCATCTCAGAATGTGCGGAGAAATGAGAGACCAGAAGGCTCATGATCTCCGGGATCACTTCAGGGTGGTTTCTGACCTGAAGGGCGACGATTCCCCCTGTAACCGCCGGAGGATAGGCGACGATATCCGAAAAATCTCCATTCCAGGAGATCAAGATTGAATCAAGTTCCTCCGCCTTGGAAATCACGACAGGATCAACAGAGTCAGAAGGAATGTCATCTTTAGAGACGAAACACCTGATGCCCCTCATTGCGTAGACTCTGAATGACAAGGTTGGAGACGCAATGGTCGGCAAAGAACCGGAGGCTCATGAAGCCGCAACCTCAAACCCGGATAATGCCCGGGCATAGTCGAGGCAGGCCGCAATCTACTCTTTAGTCAGGTCCGGGAACTCCCTGATGATTCCTTCCTGAGTCGTCCCCGCCGCCAAATATCCGAGAATGAGGCTGACTGGAATCCGTGTTCCTTTGATTCGCGGTTTTCCTCGAAGCACCTTCGGGATGCTGACGATATGACCTCTCCAATCGACTGGCATATGCTCCTCCCGCTTTGGGGTCCTCAGCGTTTGTCTGCTGTGAAGGATCGTAACAAGAAGACCACCGAGGATCCTTGTAGGACGTTCGTCATTATAACATGCCCCCTCAGGCAGGCCAACCTTAAACCGCTACGGCATACAGACCGGTTCGGCACGATCCAAAAATTTAAAATCAAAGCGGAACATCTGCTTCGGGGTGTTTATCGCCTCCGCTGATCGACCTCCTTTCCGTTGGCCGTCCCCGGATAGATCTTCTGTGCGGCGACTAAAGAGCATTCGGTGGGCTTCTCTCCCCGCCCCCTTCCACTCGAAGAGCAGATCTCCCCTTCGATCAGGACCGCGTACCCTTCCCAAGATCCCCAACCGCGTGCTCGGCCTTCTTCCCATAAGCACGGATCGGAACGAAGGTCACTCCCCCTCGGTCAGTGTGCCCTAAGAAATGCCCGCAAGTCGGTACAGGGTCGTTTTCCTGTCTCGGCCTTCCGGCCGGGCCGTTTGCCGGGCGACATACGTCTGAATGGGATGGAAGGTAATCTATGAGCACACTCTCTTGGAAGATCTCCAGAAGAAATCGCCTCACGTACCGCGCGTGCAGCGCCGCGGGCCGCTCTCAGGTATGGATGGAAGTCGCCAAGCAGTCCGTCCTCCGGTCCCAGGCTCAACGGCTCCGGCTATCTGACATACAAAGGAAGGCCCTGCGTTAGCCGCCCATTTCTATCCCGACCGATCCAGCCCGGGTCGCCCCGGAAGCTCAGAGGGACAAAACCTTCCAAGGATCATCCCCGGAAGAAGTTCGATCTCAATGGAAGGAGAAACCAGGACCGTTTTTCTCTCAGCATGAAACCCGGACACTTCTATTTTGGTAGAAATAGGACATTTCTATTTTGGCTTGACAATCACCCTTGACTTTATTTCGAACTCTCAATAGACTGAGACGTCTCTTAGCGCGGCGGACCGCGACGCCTCAATTTCGAAAACGCAACCGATTGAGCGGTCTTGATTCCGGACCGTCCCGGCACCGTGCTCAGCCGGTGACGCCGGCGGGCCCGAGCAAACGCGAGGCGGACCAGACGCAACCCGGCCCGGCGGAGGATCATACATCGCGTCCGCACGGCGGACGCTCGTCGCGAAAAAGGGATTCGCCTCTTCGGGAGAGACGATCTGCCCGTTGAGCGGACGTTTCCTCCTCAAACTAGATCAACCCGGAAGGGATTGTCGATGACCTATCTTGCTTGGATCGTTTTCATCGCTGCGGCAATTTTAGAGGTGGGCGGAGACGCCGTGGTTCGAAAGGGCCTGCGCGGGAGCCGCCCGATGGCGATCGCGCTTGGATGCATCATGTTAGGTTCGTACGGAATTGTCGTCAATGTGGTCAAATGGGATTTCTCGAAGATGCTCGGCGTTTACGTCGCCGTCTTTGCCGTCATCAGCATCCTGTTCGGATCGCTTCTATTTGAAGAGTTGATACCGAACAGCACTTGGCTCGGATTGATCGTGATCGTCTTGGGGGCTCTGATCATTCAATTCGGAAGCAAGATTTGAAACGATGCGGCGGGACCTGCAAGCCCCGATCGATCGACGGACCCTCTCCTCGGAAAACCGGCAAAAGAAGCCCCTGCTCTCAACTCCTTTAAACCGTTCGCCCTTTCGGAGCCCCCTGCTGGCGGCTCAGCCCCGTTCGTAATTGAACCTAGCGAAATGATTCCCCGATTCTCCTTGGAGGGACCGAAAAGAACCCACTCGACCCGCGCCCCCGGCCATAAGCTCTTAAAAATTAAAGCAAATACATCGGATTCCGTTTCGTTCTCTCAAATCGGGGATCCCTGATCCCCGCACGATGAGCATCCCCTCAAAGAAATGCGCTCGGAGGGCCCTTTCGGAGGTGGAGTTCTGGGTTGCCATCCAGCCGAAGATTTGCTACATTGAGGGCGTGCCCCATGGCCGGCGGGCCGTGCGCCCGCAACCAGTTTATGGAGGAGGGGCACCACAGCGAAACTGGAAGAGATCGAGGACTCTGAGGTCCGCGATCAAAGAGAACTGTGCGGTTCTCAAAAGGAGGGAACGATGAAGATCCCGAAGGGGTTCGTAGTCCTTTTTCTGATCTTGGGGGCGTTGGCGCTTCAGTCGGAGGCCCAAGCGGCCGGCAATTGCCTGCGCAGAGACGCCAAGGGGACCAATCTCACCGACGACGCCATTAGCGGAAAGGTCAAAGAGGTCCTGAACCAGAACGGATTGACGCCGGGTCAAAAGGTCAAAATCGACGTTTTTACCGAAGGCCATGTTGTCCACCTGAGCGGGAAAGTCGAGTCGGTCGGACAGAAGAACGAGGCAGAATGTCTCGCGGAGAGTGTCGAGGGTGTCCAGCGGGTGAAGAGCGCCCTGCAGGCCGAATCGGAACCACCGCGGATCTTATCTTACAGGAACCGTTGATCCTCCAGAGCCGCCAGGATGTCGAAACGCAGCAGCCCGCTGTGCCGGGGGTGGGGCCCTCGGCCATCAGGCGGATCTGTCGTCGATCCAAGTGGCGCTCGATAGAGCGCGTAACAAAAGAGACACCCCTTTTGTCCGATCGGTTTCAAGAGGGGTGTCGGGTCGCTGAGTCGGCTCACCAGGACCGGTGTATCATGGTCCGGTGAGCCGATCCTTCCTTTTTCTCCGCAACGCCTTACTTTAATAGTGCCAGATGATGTCAGACGCGAGCATGAATTGGTCCCTTTTACCTCCTCCCGGGCAGACCCCGCCACACGCGGCCGTGACATTGAAGACGCCGCCGTCATAGGCGTGGTTGTCATAGCTGCGCTCGAACCGCAATTCCGGCCGAATCAGAATGGTCGTCCCGATCCAATGATTCCACGACAAGAGGTGCTCCGAATACTGGGTCCTGATCCCGGTACGCTGCCCTCGAATATCATCGAAGAATTCGTTGCGAAAGATAATGGCGTTCGACGGATCAATCTGGTAGTTGATGTAGTTCACGATCGCCCATTCGTTGGCAAGGCAGCGATTCTCCCCGGGATCGCACCATGCCCCATTGGCATTCGTCTCGGTCGGTATGGGCCCGAAGATACTCGGGGTGTTCTTTTCATATTGATACCAATACTCTGTATCCATGTGGAAATTGGAATTGGGGAACTTGTGGTACCACGTGGCATAGTAGGCCGTCAGGTTGTTGTATGCATAATTTCCGTCATTGATGGTGTTCGCGCAGACATAGACGTCATCGCGGCCCTCATTCCAGTTATAGCCCAGGCAGGCATTGCCGGTCAGCTTGGTATCCGAACTCTGCCAAGGCGCCACATCACAGCTGCCTGACAGACCCGCTTGAAACAACCAAGCGTTCGAGATCTT
>Ga0209167_10001735_pt1 | contig 12418 bp, 9 predicted proteins | sample Coa_R1_9_FD_187154 | JGI IMG/M metagenome (GOLD analysis project Ga0209167, IMG submission 187154) | Surface soil microbial communities from Centralia Pennsylvania, which are recovering from an underground coalmine fire - Coalmine... | ecosystem: Environmental > Terrestrial > Soil > Unclassified... | reverse complement strand
GCCGAGAGTGCGGCGGGTGATCTTCCGGAACTGGGCGACGTGCTGGCGGGCGTGGAGGAGATTCTTCAGGCGCTCGGCGTCGAATGCGAACTGAGCCTGCCGGGTGCGTGGGAAATCGCGCGGGGCAAAGCCGTGCCGAATTCCCCGATCGATTGGAACGACTCGGGACGGTTGCGCGTGACCGGCGAAGTTCCCGGCGGCACGCTGAATCCGGGAAAGGCGGTCAGCGGGCTGGCGCGCGCGGCGCACGGGCTGGGGGCGCGGATATTCGAGGACTCGCGCGTGACCAAGATCGATTGGGCCGGGCGGCCTGTTTTGCATCTTGACCGGCACGACCGCGCCACCGTCCGCGCCGGCAAAATCCTCTTTGCGACGAATGCGTTGTCGCTCGGGCTGTCGAAGATTGCGGACGCAGAGGGCGCGCGCCTCACGCTGGCCATCGCCACCGAGCCGCTGCGCCGGGAAGCGCTGCAAGCGCTGGGGCTCGCCGAGCGCAAGCCGTTCTATACGGCCGATCTGCCGTACCCTTGGGGCCGCGTCTGCGGCGACAACTCGACGGTATGGGGCGGGGGACTGGTTTCGCCCGCGAATTCCCGCGATCTCTCCTCGGTTTCCATCGATTCGCCCGAGTGTGTGAAGCTGCTCGCCTCGCTCGAGGCGCGCGTGCGCGGGCTGCATCCCGTGTTGAAGGATATCCGTATCACGCATCGCTGGGGCGGGCCAATTCTGTTTCGCGAGTCGTGGGAGCCGGTGTTCGACTGGCATCCGCGAAGTGAGAAGAAGGCAATCGTGCTGGGCGCGTTCGCCGGACACGGCGTGATGCTGTCGTCCTACCTAGGACGATGGGCCGCGCAGGTTCTCCAGGGCCGGCGGGAATTGCCCTCCTGGGGAAGTCTTAGCCGGTAGCTTTGTGGTTTTGTGAGCTTTGTGCCTCAGGTGGCTATTGTTTCGAAATAGCGGGAATGCTTTTGTTTTTTCGGCCTCCATCTGCGCTTCGAAGAGCAGTTCGCGAACTGGCGAATCGAAGCCGCCTTGCAAATCGAATCGTTGGTCCGAATGAGCCGATTCTGTCTCCGCACCCTCGTGTGCTCTGTGTTCGTGTTGGCTTTCGTTCAGCCCGGCATAGCAAGGCAGCGGTGGTTTGCCAATTCGCAAAACGAAAATTCGGAGTACGAATGGAGGCCGCAAATTCAAAAAGCAGTTCTGACCTCTCAGCGTCGTGCCAGCGCTTGCCACACCGCACAGAGTTCAGGACGATCCGACTTGAAGGCGCTGCTTTAATTCCTCGGCAAACTTCTCGACCCGGCTGAGCGGGACGATGCTGATGCCGTTGTCCTCGAACAGCCGCGCGACGAACGCATGGCGGCGGTCGCTCCCGGCGGGATCGCTCTCTGTGATCGCCGTGAATTCGCAGTTCGGGATGCGCGCGCGAACGCGCCCCGCCGTGTAGGCGAGCACCTTGGCCTGCGTCGGATCACGATGGATGGCGACCGCGTGCAGAAACCCGCGAACGCCGTTCCGGTAGCCGTAATCGAAGCGGAACGAATCGCCGGGCTCGGTGAATTCCTCGACGGGAATGCGACGCTCGAGGCGCGGAACGCGATGGCGCCGGAATACGTCGTCCAGCCGCGCCTTGATCCATCCCCGCGTGCTTTCGAGGATACCGCCGCGGGCGCGCGGCGGAGGAGCCACGCGGTCGTGGTATAGGTGGTCCAATGCGCTCTCGAAATCCTCGGCGGTCAGTCCCTCCACGGGGGTGAACTGGAGCAGGTTGGCGAGCGTCGGCTCGAGCTTCGAGATCAGAGTCGCGCCATTCACGCGGGGCGCTCGAAGCATCGCGTTGAAGTCGGAGGGGAGCTGGCGCAGGATTTCCTCGTCTGCGTTCGGGTGCAGCCGGCGGACGCGCGCGATCTCGGCCGATTCCTCGATCACGCGGATCGACTGGCGTGTCCCGTCGCCATTCTCCAAAAACACTCCGATGTTGACCCACTCATCGCGGATCAGGTTCGGCGTGTACCGCAAAATTCGAAATCGGAACGTTGGCATGGCTCACTTCCAGTTGGGAAAAGGCTGCGCGCTGGATTTCCAGGCCGAGATGACGAGCTGGCGCACCAGTGACCGCCGCCTCCACAGCTGTTCCAGCAGCCGCTGCAGCGCGTCGGCGTCGTCATCGTACCACTCCGGCGGAATCTCGCTCTGGGTTTCATCGAGAGCCGCCTCGCCGATGCGGCTCTCGATTCGCGAAAGCCAGGGCTCGAAGGAATCGATGCCCGTGACACGGGCGTAGACGCGATGCCTCATGTAAATCCCGCGGAGCGGCGCGTCGGGGAAATCCCATTCCCCGGCGTTGAAGCAGAATCCGTTGTCGATCATCTGCGCCCGATAGCGGGTCTGGGTCACGGGGCGAAAGAAGATTGCCTGGCGTCCGTTCGTGTTGCACGTCCACTTATCGAACGACAGCATGCCGGCGAAGTCGCCGAGGTTCTCCACCTCGTCGAGCGCCGGTTCGGGCAGGAAGTCGTAAACGGCCGTGTCCGCCGGCGAGCCCGGATACCGTGAGCCGAATTGCCGTCCCGCGCGGCACGGCGCGCGTCCGCGCCCGAGCTGCATCACCAGATCTTCCGTGTTCGCGATCAGCTCCTCCGGAACGTCGATCACTTCGGCGGGCGCCGTGGGAAGCCCCAACCGGGCCGCCAGACGTGTTGCAAGCAATTCGTTCGCCAGAATCCGCGCGCCCTGGGGGTTGTTCTGAAACTTTACAATGTAATAGCTTCCATCCTCGCAGCGCATCAAGTGTGACTGCGCGCCGCCTCGCATCCGCCGAATACGCTCCACCGCCTGCTTCATCGAGCGCGTATGCTATCGGCGCGGGCACGTGAACAGCAAGAAAAGATTTCGTTTCCGGGACTCGGAAACCAAATTGGTCAGGGAAGGCAAGTTCGGCCTGCCGCGCGAACTTCGCAAGGAATGTGCCGGAATGAATCAGGTGGGAATCAGGCGATGAAAAAAGTCCTCGAGACGCTCAGACAAATGAACGAGCGAGAACTACGAGCGAAATTGGCGGACTGCCGCCGCGTCAGCCAAACCGCATCCGCGCGGTCGGAAAACCGCAACGGGAGCCGGGGTTTCCGGCTCCCCATGGAGGATCGCCAAATCGGAAAGCGGGTGAGCGTCAACGCTTCTTTCGCTTCGTGCTCTTCTTCGCGCGCTTCTTGGCTCGAGCCGCCTTTTTCCTGGGCTTCGCTTTGGCCTTCGCTTTGGCTTTGGCCTTCTTTTTGGGAGCGGCCTTTTTCGCTTTTTTCCTGGCAGGCGGAGCTGGTCTGCGGGAAGGAGCCTGCGACTGCGTCTCCGGCTCTTCCTCGCCCACTCCTATCTCGACGATCGTCTCTTCGCCTTCCTCGATGACCTCTCCATCGTGCGGGTGCTCCAGGCCCTCGTCTTCCTCTTCGTAGCGTGGCAATTCGTCATCGTCATCGTTCATCTTGGCGTAGAACATTCGGTTCCTCCGTGGGTCTCCGGCCTGGCGGATGGCCATAGACTGTCTCGGGCGCTTATAAACGGAGTCCCGGAACTTTGTCAAGAAGCAAGCGAGCCGGGGACCATGGAAGACGCACAATCCAGGGTGTCCAGACCGTCCCCTTCAGGGGCAGCAGACTTGTCGACGAGCGGCACAAACCCAGCGAATAGACTGACTTACAGGGAGCCTGAAGGCGGCCAAACCTCAGCGCTGGACGCTGAGCACGTCGCCCGCTTTGAGCTCGCGGTCGGTCAGAAAGGGGTTGGATTCCCGGAGGGCGGAAACCGTGGTGCGGTACTGGTGCGCGATCGAATAGAGCGTTTCGCCGCGCTTCACTCTGTGATGCACGGGATCGGCGCTTGCGCCGTGAGACGTCGCCGATGCCTCTCGCACGCGCGTCCCGCGGTTCTCCGACGAACGCGGCCCGGTCATCGTCTCGCCGCCCGCATAAATCCGCAATCGGGCTCCGTGCCGAACCTGGTTCCCGCGGATGTGGTTCCAGCGCTTCAACTCGGAAACCGTTACGTCGAAGCGGCTGGCAATCGCATCGAGCGTCTCGCCTCGCTGCACGCGATAGTGCACCAGGCGCGCCCGCGGCGGCGCCATTGGAACGTTCAGCCAGAAGCCGTCGGGAACAGTTGCCCCGGAATCCAGATGGTTCGCGTTCTCCAGTGCGGCCAGGGTTACGCGGTAGCTGCGTGCGATATCTCGCAGCGTCTCCCCGGTTGCCACCTCATGCAGCCGCCAGCTCGTCCACTTGTCTTCGGGGACCTGCTGGATGTTCTGCTCGAACTTCTGCGCCGACCCCTGCGGCACCTTCAAAGCGAATTGCGGGTCGGCCGGCGTCACGTTGCGCAGCAGTTCCGGATTCATGTCGCGAATGGCGTCGACATCCCCTCCCGTCGCGTCCGCCACCAGGTGCAGGTTGATTGACTGGCCCGGACGAATGGTCTCGAAGGGCTCGGGCTTCTGCGGGTCCACCTGGACGCCGTACATCGCCGGGTCCTTGGCCACCAGGGCCAGGGCGATGATGATCGGCACGTAGTTTTCCGTTTGGCGGGGCAGCGCGTGCAGTTTCTCGAGGTTCCAGAAATCCGCGTAGCCGGTGCGCTCGATGGCGCGCGTCACGTTCATGGGCCCGGAATTGTAGGCCGCCATCGCCAGATACCAGTCGCCGAACATCTTGTACAGATCGCGGAGGTGGTGAGCGGCGGCCCGCGTGGCACTCTCCGGATCGCTGCGCTCGTCGACCCAGTAGCTGCGGTCGAGACCGTATTCCTCGCCGCGGAAGGGCATGAACTGCCAGATTCCGCGGGCTCCCTTGCGGGAAACCGCATCGGGCAGAAACGCGCTTTCCGCCTGCGCGAGGTAAATCAGGTCGCCCGGCACGCCTTCCTGCTTCAGCACCGTCCGGATCATGTCGCTATATCGCGACGCGCGGCTCAACCCGCGTTCCACGATCGCGCGCCCGCGCGGTGTCGTGAAAAAGCTCAAGTACTGGAGAACGGAGGGATTGACGGTCAGCGGTAAATCGTGGCGCACGCGGATCACTTCATCTTCCGCTGCACGGGCCAGACGCGGATCGCCGGGAGGCAGAGTCAGGTCGGCGATCTCATCGATGGGGGCCGGGATGCTCGGAGTCTCCGCTTCCTCCTCTTCGGCGCTCTGCTCCTCATCCGCCTCGTACGAGTGCATGGCCTCGTCAAGTTGATCGAACAGGTGCGACAACTGCGGGTCGAAATCCACCTGAAAACCGCTGGTCACGATCAGATTGACGCCGTGCTCGAAGTCGGCCTTGGCCATCTCGACGTCGCCCGCCTTGTATTCCGCCTGTCCTGTCTCGTAGCTGGTGCGCACCTCTTCCACCAGGACGTCGATCGCGGGCCTGGTGTCCTCGAAAGAAACAAAAGAGAGGTGCCGGGCTGGAAAGGGAAGCGGCCCGTTCGCATACACCGGGAGGTGCTGCGGCGCGGGCGCGGGAGGCTGCACGCGGACCTGCTTGACTGCCGTCTGCTCGCATCCGGCGGCGAATATTACCCCGGCCGCCAGCGTGACCCATAATGTCGCGCGGTGTCTCATGATCGTTGGCGCTGCTCGTACAAAAGCCAAGTAATGCCGGCAAACCGCCAACAGCGGATCGCCGGGCGGTCCCCAGCTTACGAAATGGTATGTACTCGGCGCGGCGGCGTCAATGGGACTTTGCTGTATTGCCCATTTACCAAGTCAGGACACGCTCGCAGACACTCCCGGCCGGGAAAAAGCGGAACAGGACAGCCCGGCGTTCATTTTTGAGGGAGCTTGGCTTCGTCCGGGATCGTCGGCTCGCCAATCTTTTCGCTCGCGCCCACCGCAAACAGCCTGTACCTCGCGAAGCTGTGACGCCGGTAGTACTGATGCCGCCGAAAATCCAGGTAGATTTCGGCACTCCTGGGCAGCCACAGTTCGGTTTTCCGCGTCTTGAAATAGACCGGCCCGTAATCCACCGACTGGTGCTGCCGCAGCAGTTGGATCGCAGGCATCGGGTTCAGTAGATCCGCTTCCAGGTGGACGATCTGGAACTTGTCCGCGGAAATCCACGCGCGGCCTTTGAGGGCCACCCAGAACTCCGCGTTCGTAAAGGAATAGCTCAGGAATCTGGCGGGCTTGTCCGGCCGCTGGCGGAAATAAACGAGCCAGGTGGCGCGCCCTTTCCACTCGCCCAAACCTTCGCAGGTCATGCGGTAGTTGCCCCGGAACGCGGGATGGAACACCAGCGCCAGAGCGGCCAAGCCGTTTGTCGCGATATGGTCCGAGAAGTCTTTGTTGTCGGTAAGCGACGTGCGCGACTCGTTCACCGTCAGCCCGGCTGGCTTCACCTCAGAAATCGAAGCCATGTAGTCGAATTTCCTCTTCGCGGCGCTCTTGGGCTTTCCCGACGAATCGAGTTCTTCGTCGAGCACCTGTTCGGTCGCTTCGAATCGGCCCACATCTTCCACAAGCTTCTCCGCGTTCCGCGTGGCGCCGCGGATCACCTCGTTCGCCGGGCACGCCGCCCCGGCGGCCAGCGCCAGTTTCTCGTCGTCGACACTCGGCGGGTGCCACATCGGAATGGACAGTCCCGCATCGGGCGCGCTTACGGGAAGTGGCGAAGGCGGCGCAGGAGCAAGCGGCTTCGAAGCTTCCTCATACCTCGGCTGTTCAGGCGTCTCCAATTGCACGATCAGCTTCCGAACGGATTCTGCGGCCGGACTGCCCGGTTCTTCCTGCAAGTAAAGCCGGAGCGCCTGGACAGCATCCTTGCGCCGCCCGAGATTGGCCAGCGCTTGTCCCAGGACCAGTTCCGCGGCGGTCGCCGCGCCCTTGCCCTTATGTATGGCCTGTTCCGCCTGCTCGCGCGATTTTTCGAAATCCCCGTCCTTCAGGTACGCATCCGAAAGCAGCCAATGAGCCGTCCAGAATCCCGGGTCGGCCGATACCGCTTGTTCGAGAGGCGTTATGGCTCCCTTGTAATTTTTCTGCCACAACCGCAATTCGCCCAGCATGGTCAGCGCGCGCACGTGCTTCCCGTTCATCGCGATGGCCTTGTTCAAATAGCGTTCGACTTCGTTCGTCCGGTTTGTACGCGAGCACAGAACCGCCATCAGGTAATTGAGATCCGCGTTGCCCGGCGCAATCTTGTAAGCCTTCTCCAGGTGCTTCTGCGCATCTTTCAGCTTTCCCGCCGACAAGTCGGCGATGCCCTTCTGCGCCTCCGTGCGGGCCTTCCCAACCAGCACCTGGCCGGGCGGCGCTGCCTGAGCTGGTCCGCTGAAGTCGCTCCGGCGCAGCCGGACTGACACGTCATAGTGTTCCCTTGCAAACATCACGTGGACACGCTCGGTCGTCGTGTCGTAACCCGCTGCGCTGACTTCTATTTCGTAGTCCGCCGCCGACACGTCCTCGAATACCACTTGCGAATGTTCCTCGGTGGTGCGCCACAGATTCGTCTGATTCGTGGGGCTCGAGAGTTTTACCACCGCCTCCTCGTTGAGGGCGTTTCCGGTTTGATCCCCCACAGTAACGGTGATGGATGCGGAATTGCCGGCCGGAACGGCGGGAGGTCCCATCGGGTTTGGCGCTCCCGAGCCGGGGCGGCCTTGTCCAGACGCCGCCGCGTTCAACATCAGGCACGCGGCAGACACGACTAGGAACGAACATGCACGCTGGATCATGGGTCCCTTTCCCGCCCCGGGAGATTGGTCGGATTCTGGCACACGAACGCGCCGAAGTTCAATTCCGATGCTTGGGCGATTGCTTAGGCGAGAGAGCCGGGGAATCCAGGGCGCTCAACGTTCAGGATCAATTCCGGGGAATTTGCGGAGCGCCGCTGGTTTGGTCCGGAACCTTCGGCTGGCCGATTTTTTCACTCGCGCCCACCGCAAACAGCTTGTAGTTCTGGAAGCTGTCGCGCCGGTAATAACGATGCCGCCGAAAATCGAAGTAGATTTCCGCGCTCTTCGGCAGCCAGAGCTGCGTCTTCCGGCTCTTGAAATAGACCGGGCCGTAATCGACCGATTGATGCTGCTGCAAGAGCTGAATCTTCGGCAGCGGATTTAGAAGATCGGCCTCGAGATGAACGATCTGGAACGTGTCAGCGGAAATCCAGGCCCGCCCTTTGAGGGCCACCCAGTACTCCGCGTCGGTGAAGGTGTAGCTCATAAAACGGTCGGGCTTATCCGGCCGCTGCCGAAAATAGACCAGCCACGTTGCGCTTCCTTTCCATTCGCCCAGCCCTTCGCATGTCATATCGTAGTCGCCGCGAAGCAGGGGATGGAACACCAAAGCCAGCCCGGGCAGCCCCCGGGTGGCGATGTGGTCCGGAAAATCGCCCGGATCGGAAAATGACGTACGAGACTCGTTGACCTTCAGCCCGGCCGGCTTCACCTCGGAAATCGAAGCCATGTAGTCGAACTTGCGCTTCGCCGTGGTCAGAGGCTTTCCGAAGGGATCGAGGTCTTGATTGACCACTTCCTCGGTTGCCTCAAATCGCCCCACGTTGTCGACAAGTTTTTCTGCGCTTTTTGCAGCTCCGCGGATCACCTGCCTTGCCGGACACACTGCGCCGGCCGCCAGCGTCAGTTTCTCGTCATCGACGCTGGGCGGGTGCCACGTCGGGATGGACAGGCCGGCCTCGGGCGAAGGGGCCACGGGAAGCGCAGCCGGCAGCGGCCCCAGTTCCGCAGAGGCTTTTTGATACACCGGCTTCTCCGCGCTCTGAAGCTGAGCAATCAGCTTGCGCACCGGCTCCGCCTGTGGACTGGCCGGCGATTCCTGCAGGAACGTCTGAAACGCCAGGATGGCGTCCTCGCGACGCCCAAGGTTCGCCAGCGCTTCGCCGAGCACCAGTTCCGCGGCGGTCGCCGCGCCCTTGCCTTTCTGGATGGCCAATTCCGCCTGCTGGCTCGATTTTTCGAATTCGCCGGTCCTGAGATACGCCTCCGCAAGGAGCCAGTGCGCGATCCAGAATCCAGGCTCGTACGAGACCGCTTGCTGAAGCTGGCCGATGGCCCCCTTGTAATCCTTTTGTTGAAGCAGGAGCTGCCCCAGCATGCTCAGCGCGCGCGTGTGTCTTTTGTTGATCGCGATGGCGTCTTTCAAATATATCTCGGCCTGGTTCGCGTCATTCTTCCGCATATAGAGAAGGCCCATCAGGTAATCGACGTCCGCGTTTCCCGGGTCGATCTTGTGGGCTTTCTCCAGGTGCTTTTGGGCATCCTTCAAATTTCCCCCGTTGAGGGCGGTGATTGCTTTCTGAACTTCTTTCCGCGCCCTGCCCGCCAGCATTTGGCCCGGAATCGGATCCGGAACGGCCCCGGACTCGTCGCGCTGCAGCCGAACGATCACGTCGTAATTTTCGTTGGCGGTCAGGACGTTTACGTCCTGCGTTTTGCTCACGTAGCCCGCCGCGCTTACCTCCACCTGATAATCGTCCTGCCGCACGTCGTCGAATATGATTTGCGAGCGATCCTGTGTGGTGCCCCAGACGTTCGTTCCGTTCATATCGCTGTTCAGTTTCACCAGCGCCTGTTCGCCGAGGTTCTGCCCGTGTATGTCGGTGACGATGACCGTGACGGATGCGTACGCACTGCCGCCGAAGGATGGCGGCGCCAGCTGCCCGGGCGCCGGGCGAGCCTGTCCCCGCGCAGTTGAAGCCGCAAGCAAAAACAGGAACGAAAGAATGAGGGGCCTAAGCGATGGGCGCGACAGCGTGGCCGGGTTCTTCATCGTAAACGTTTACCGGAATATGCCATAACACCGGCGCGACTACAATAGCACTCGCCGGGAGTTTTCTACTCCCTTACCGTACACCTGCGTCTCACGCTTTACGCCAGCGCCTGCCGTAGATCTTCGATCAGGTCCGCCGGGTCTTCCAACCCGATCGAGACCCGCACGGTTCCCGGCTCCACTCCGGCCGCGCGCAATTCTTCGAGCGACATGTTGTAATGCGAGGTATAAATCGGCAGGATCACCAGCGACTCGACGCCTCCCAGGCTTGCCGCCAGCAGGAACAGGCGAATGCGGTCGCAGAAGCGCCGCGCGGCCTGCAGGCCGCCCTTCAAATCGAACGACAGCAAAGCCCCGAACCCTTGCATCTGCCGCCTGGCCAACTTATGGTCCGGATGCGACGTTAGCCCCGGATAATGCACGCGGCTCACCTTTGGATGGCGCGCCAGGTATTTCGCCACCTCCAGCGCCGTCCGGCATTGCCTCTCCACGCGGATTCGCAGCGTCTTGATGCCGCGAGTCAGCAGGAAAGCCGCGCCGGGATCCATCGAGCCGCCCAGGTAGATGATGTTGCTGCGCACCTTGTCCATCAGAACGCGGCTTCCCGCCGCGGCGCCGGCCACAATGTCGGAATGCCCCGCCAGAAATTTTGTCGCGCTGTGAACCACAATATCGAACCCCATCTCGATTGGTTTTTGCAGCACGGGGCTCGCGATCGTGTTATCGACCACCGAAACCACGCCCCACTCCTTCGCGAAAGCCGCGGCTTTCCGCAGATCCACGATGCGCAGCGTCGGGTTGGTGGGCGTCTCGACGTAAAGCGCCTTCGTCCGCGGGTTCACCATGCGCTCCATTCCCTTGAGGTCCGCCTCGACGTGGCGCACGGTGATTCCGAATCGCGGAAAGACGTCGCGCATCAGGCGATAACTTCCGCCGTAAACCTGGCGCGTCGCGATCAGTTCGTCGCCCACCCGAAGCACCGACAGCAGCGCGCTCGAAATGGCCGCCATTCCCGAAGCCGATACGACGGCCGCCTCAGCGCCTTCCAGGGCCGCAATTTTCTGTTCCGCCACGGCCAGCGTGGGATTGGCGTAGCGCGTGTAAATGTAGGCCGAGCTCTTTCCTTCGGCCCACCGCTTCATTTCTTCCGAGCTCGCGAACGTGAAATTCGACGTGCGTGCCACGGGCGCCACCACCGGGCCGTTCACGCCCGTGTGCGTTTCGCCCGCATGAATGGCCAGAGTCGCGTCCCGCAGCCCCTTGGATCGATTATTCTTTTTCATGCGGCGGCAAGCTTGACCCAATTTGCCGTTCAACGGCAAGCGCCATTTTGGCCACCGCCGTTCCTGAGACGGCGCGGCGAAGGGGAACGATCGGGCGTGCCACACGAAAAACACAAGGAACCCGAAATATTCCCGCGTCTTCGCGCGTACAAAAGGCAGAGGCTCTCAAGGAACACGCCATGGTGGAACTGAATGCCGGAAACGTGATCGAAGGTGCGTGGTTCATTTGGATCGTCTGGTGGCTCGTTTCGGCAACGCGTCTCAACCGCATGAAACAGCGCGAGCCGGCGGGCGAATGGCTCCTGCGTTTTGTGCTGATGTTTGCCGCGTTCTGGCTGCTTTTTCGTTCCGGCGCGTACCTGGGGGACCTCAACAGCCGATTCGTTCCGCATAACACTCTCGTCCGGGATGCGGGCGCGGCGCTCACCTGCCTCGGGCTCGCCTTTTCGATTTGGGCGCGCCAGCATATCGGCCGCTATTGGAGCAGCACCGTATCCCTTCGCGCCGACCATCAGTTGATCCGAACGGGCCCTTACGCCCGTATCCGCCATCCGATCTACACGGGAATTCTACTGGCGCTCACAGGCACCGTACTCGCCGACGGACATTATCGGGCGATTGTTGCCTTTGTGATTATACTGGCCGGGTTGATTTGGAAGGCCCGGCAGGAGGAGAATTTGCTCACCCGCGAATTCGGGCCCGCTTTCGAAGAGCACAAACGTCTCACCGGCTTTTTCCTGCCGCGGTTTTCGTGAAAAACGAGGGCCTTTTTGGAACTCGCCTGCCCTTTCTGGTCGCGACATCGGCCGGCCGGTCCTGCTTCGCCATTGGATTTGCTGCGATTTACCAATTGGAAAGAAACGTGCTCTCCTTTTGACACCAAAACCGCGCCAGCGCAGAAACCGGCTGGCTGTTTCGTCTCAAAAGGATACGGCAATGAAAAAGGCCACTGGAATGACGCTGTTGCTCTCCTGCGTGCTCTTCCTTGGCGGCTGCATGGTCCGCATGACCGGCCCATGCCTCGGCTACGGCTGCCCGGCGATGACCACCGGGGCAACCAACGCGCGCAACGCAGCCCCGGGCACGAAACCGTCGACGGTCACGGCAAAAAGCACGCCCGCCCAGGGTTCCACCGTTCACTCAGGCAACTGATCCGGCCTTTTAGAAGGTGGGAGCTGCAACCTGCCCTCAGCTTCGAAGGGCTCCGACAAGGCGCTCGTTACAGACCGGACTCCCGGTTGACTCCAAGGAGGCGCCTGTAACGACGCGGCGTCCGCGTGCGATACAAAGGCAGCCGAGCCTCGCCAGTTCGCGGACGTGAATTCGGAGCGCCGATGGAGGCCGCAAAGTAAACTGGTTCAGACTCTTCAGCGCC
>Ga0209167_10001734_pt1 | contig 12420 bp, 14 predicted proteins | sample Coa_R1_9_FD_187154 | JGI IMG/M metagenome (GOLD analysis project Ga0209167, IMG submission 187154) | Surface soil microbial communities from Centralia Pennsylvania, which are recovering from an underground coalmine fire - Coalmine... | ecosystem: Environmental > Terrestrial > Soil >... | reverse complement strand
GGACTGGGGACTGGGGGTTGGGACTGGGGGTTGGGGATTGGGGACTGGGGGTTGGGGACTGGGGGAGCGCGATTGCCATTGGTGGGTTGCGCTTGGCGCGGCCGGTCGTCCATTCCCGATGCATTCCATCTTGCACCGCACAGGGTTGATGCTGGCGCTCGCCGGGGGTTTGCTGGTGAGTGCAGTTCCGGCATCCGCGCAGGTCCGGCCGGCACAAGGCGACGGACCTGCGGCGCCGACGGTATCCCGGACGCTCGTCGCCGTGCACGCCACGGTGGACGGGAAGGATGTCGTGGCGAGCGCGCGCCGGTTCATCGGGGTGCCCTACCGGCTGGGCGGGACGACCCCGCGGGCGTTCGACTGCTCGGGATTCGTCCGGTATGTCTTTGCGCTGCATGGTATTACAATGCCGCGCACGGCGCACGAACAGGCGGCCGTGGGCGAGGCACCGGCGCCCGGCGACCCGCTCGAGCCCGGTGATTTGCTCTTCTTCTGGGGCGGGCATGGCGCACAACACATTGGCATCTACATTGGGGGCGACTCGATCATCCATGCTTCGAGCTCGGCCCATGCTGTGCGTCTCGACCGGCTGTCGGGGGAGCGGATGCGGCGGACGTGGTTCGACCAGCGGTTGATCGCGGTGCGCCGGGTGCTGCCGCAGGAAGGCGTGTGGTACGTGCCGGCGGAGAGTCCGGAGTTTTCATTCATCACGCGGGTGCATCCCGGATGGTGACGACGGCGCGCGGGTTCTGCCGGGGGGTTGAGTAGCGTGACCGAGGACGACCGGGTCTATCGCCGGCCGTTGCCCGGCGGCGGCTACGTGGCGATCGAATCGTCGCCGGACGCGACGGGCGATTCCGGTGTGAAGGCGCACGTGCTGGTGGAGCGGCGGTCGGATCCGGGGCGGCGGGTGGGGCATGTGCCGCCGGTGGTGGCGGAGATCGAGGCGGCCGACATCGAGCACGCGGTGGAGGAGTTGTCGGAGATCGCCGGCAACAACGTGGAAGTTGCGCGTGCGTTGCAGCGGTGGCAGGCGCGGCGGTCGGACGACGCCGCAGCGGCTGCGGATGGTGCGGACCCCGATTCGGGCGAGACGCCGGCGGCGTAGCACGGGCCACTTGACTTTAGTATCCACTGGGTACTAAATCGAGGCGTGCGAGATCGATCCACTTCCGCTTCGCGGCGCGCGGGGTATTCCGTCGACGTCGTGCTCGTGACCCCGCTCGACCGGCATCTCGCCGTCCTGCTCGTGCGCGCGCCGGAGGGGTCGATCGAGCGGTGGACGTTGCCGTGGGGAGTGCCACAGGCGTCGGACGGGACGCTCGAGGGCACGGCGGTGCGGGTGGCGCGGGGTGCGCTGCCGTCGACGCCCGCGTGGCTCGAGCAGGCCGGCGCATTTGCCGACGGCCGGCGGCATCCCGGAGAGGTGGATCTCTCGGTGGGGTTCGTGGGGGCGGTGCCGGTGGGCACGCTCTCGTCGCCGGGCGAGGACGCGGCGTGGTTTCCGGTATCGGAGCTGCAGCCGCTGGCGCCCAGACAGCGCGCGATCGTGAGTGCGGCGGCCGAGGGGTTGCGGGTGCGGCTGGACTACGCGCCGGTGGCGTTCCGGTTACTGCCGCCGGCGTTCACGCTGAGCGATCTCCAGCGCGTCTACGAGATCCTGCTCGGGCATCGGTTGCATAAGGCGAGCTTCCGCCGGGCGTTGCACGGGGCGGCGCTGGTGGAGCCGACCGACGAGTGGCGGAGCGAGGGGCGGGGCCGGCCCGCGCAATTGTTTCGCCAAGCCGTTAAGCGGCGCCGGCCTCGCCGCCGGACCGTGCGCTTCGACCTACTTCCATAGGCCCACTACCCGAACGCCGCTACGAGCGCTTCGGCAAACCCGCGGCGGGAATAGGCGCGAATGGGGTGTAGTAGTGGTGTAGGACAGCCGCAGGCCTGAGAGAGGACGGACGAGAGAGGGAGTTACCGCGGATGGCGGTGTAACGTCACTGTCTCGTGTGGGTCCTGCACTTGCGTGCGCTCGCCCAATAGTTGCAAGGTGTATCTAAGCCCAAGGCAGAGAGGACGTATGCTGGCGTACCTCGAGGACCTGTGCGGGGCGTTGATCGCCCACGATACGGACGCGATCCAGCGGTTGCTGGCGCATCCGCTCGCGCGCTCGCTTCCGCGGCAGGTGCGTGAGGAGGCGATCGCGATCAGCCGGGCGAGCGCGGCGAGTCTCCGGGCGCCGATCCAGACGCTGCGCTTCTATCACCAGACGTTGCAACTGGGCGCACCCGGGCAGGAGACGCACGCGGGGGAGCCGGGTGCGGAAGATTCCAGTGATACGGAGCCTGATCACGGCCCGTCGCACGTGGTAAAGGCCGCCGATCCGTACGCGCGGGATGTACGCGGTGAGACGCACGGGCGTGACGTGCAGCGGCCTCACGCGACCGGGCGCGAGCAGATCGAGTTGCCGCTCGAACCACCGAGGAAGGCGCAGGCCGCGTAAGACTTCGCCGGCTCGTCTTCCCGGGACAGCGGTTGCCGCCCAGGGTTATTGGGCGCCGCTCTTCACGACATCAGATGCTTGCGGTCCTTTCTGTCCCTGGACGATCTCGAACTCGACGCGGTCGCCTTCAGCAAGCGACTTGAATCCTGTTCCCTGAATGGAACTGAAGTGCACGAACACATCCGGCCCGCCCTCTCGCGAGATGAAGCCGTATCCCTTCGCGTCGTTGAACCACTTCACGGTGCCTTGGAGCCGTTCCATTGCCGACGTCCTCTCCCCGAACGGGGCTAACTGTGAAGCCACTCGCCGATAAACAGATCGCGCGTTTCCTATAAACGGATGTACGGATGTCCGCGACCCTTCGAGCGTAAAAGAGCAAGTATTGTGCGCGCGAGCGCAGCTTTTTCACGGATGGGCACGCCCTCGGAATGGGACGCGCGTTCGAGACGGTGGTGCGGGACAGGGATCGCTGCGATCGCACCAAGTACGATCCGATTCGCTACGCGGCTCCGGCGATGTACCGGGCGAACCGGCCGCATCGCGTGCACTTCAGCGTCACGTGGGATTTCGGAGGCGGGGGCATGCGGGTCGGATCGCGTTCGATCGGTCCGGAGCAGGACGGGCAACTCAGGGGCGAGCCGCTTCGATCGCTGGCGATCAGGTGCAGTGCTTGCGCAGGATTGTACGTATTCGGACGTGGTTTGCGCATGAATGCCTCCAAAGAATCCGTCCGGGCGCGACCAGATGATCCCGCGCACCGGTTGAGCCTGAAATCTAACCGGTCCTGGCGGGTACCCCCGCCCGGCCGGTCCGCCGAGCGAACGGCCGCGCCCGCCCGGGCTGCGGGCAGGCGCGGCTCGCGGATCTGTATACAGCCGCCTGTGGAAAACGTTCCGGGCGCCGCAGGGGGGTAAGTCCGGCGGTTTACCGGGGCGGGTCGCGACCCGCCCCCGCAAAATGACAACGAATGCCGAGGCGTCGGTGTGGGGGCCAAATGCCGTCCTTCGCAGGCATCTCGTGGGCGACTGGGAGGGCCGGTCGCGACCGGCCCCTACCAGGGACGAATTCGCGTGCCTTCGGCCGCTGCCGAGCGAGCCTACTTCGGCCGGCTGCCCGGCGACCTCATTTCGGCCGGATTGATCCCGGTGCCCTCGGCCGACTGGCCTGCCTACGTCACATAGACAACTTCGCCCTGTGCGGAGATTCCCATCTCGTGTTCCTGGCCGCAGACGCCACAGGTCTTGGTCACGCGCCAGGTCTCACCGAGCTCCGTGCGTTTGGCGGGAGGCGTCTGCTCGACGACGAGGCGCTTGTAGTTGTACTCCCCGCAGTTCTCGCAGGCATGACCACGCGCGATACGCTCGGCGCGGTCCAGGGTGATGGGGCCGGACGGTTTTCGCAATTCCAACGTCTCCCTGGCGGTCGTTATTTGGTGCCGGGTGGTTTGCCGCTGGCGGTGCCCGAGCCGTCGGTGGTTCCGGAGCCCAGTCCGGGGCCGAGCAGGCCGGGGGGCGGAGGCCAGGGGGAGCCGGCGTTGGGGATGCCACTCGCCTGTGCGGCGCCGGGGTTGCCGCGGCCGGGTGCTCCGGCCGAGCGCGTGCCGGGCGGCGTGGTGAGCAGTGAGCGGAGACTTCCGAGTGCGGCGAGGACTCCCGTCGCTTCCGCGGGCAGGAACATCGTGGTCGCGGGTCCCTGCGCCACTGCGGGGAGCGCTTCGAAGTACCGCAGTGCGAGCAAATACGTCGCGGCCTGCAGCGTCTCGGTCCCCGGCATCGCGCTGGCGATGCGGGCTATCGTCTCGGCTTCCGCCTGCGCCATCGCGAGGCGCGCTTCCGCCATCCCCTGCGCGCGCAGCACCGCCGATTCGCGGACGCCCTCCGCCTCGAGAATCGCGGCGCGTTTCCCCGCTTCGGCGTTCGTGACCGCGGCGCGGCGCTCGCGCTCGGCCCGCATCTGCAACTCCATCGACTGCTGAATGTCGCGGGGCGGCTCGATCGCCTGCAACTCGACGCGCGTGACATCCACGCCCCAGCCGATCGACGCCACCTCGATCACATCCCGCATCCGCTTGTTGATCGTGTCGCGGGAGCCGAGCGTCTGATCGAGCTCCATTTCGCCGACGATGTTGCGGAGCGTGGTGCGCGTCAGTGTTTCCAGGGCGAAGGGGAGATTCTGCACGGCGTACGTGGCCTTCTGCGGATCGGCGACGCGGTAGTAGATAACCGCATCAATGTTGATGGTCACGTTGTCCTTGGTGATCACCGGCTGGCTCGGGAAATTGAGCACCTGCTCGCGCAGATCGATCCGGGACGTCGCACTCGCGCGCACGCGCTTCACGCCATTGACGTCCGTGTCGAACACGCGAACATCGATCGTTCGCGGGCGGTCGATGAACGGCATCAGGAAATTGAATCCGGACCGTGCCACGCGATTGAACCGGCCGAGCCGTTCGATCACCATCACTTCGGCCTGGCCGACGATGCGGAAGGCACTCCTGCCGACGGACAGCACGATCCCGATCAGGACGAGGAGAACAACGATTCCGGCCATGGGGGCGGGGACTGAGGGTGGCGCAGACGCCGTCAGGGCCTACTCACCTGCGGTTCCCGGAAAGCTAGAAGGTGCCGCCGACGTCTGCAGGAGCGCTAACAGGAGCGCTAGCAGGAGCGATAGCAGGAGCGCCGGCGGGCCGCCAGAGCGCCTGCCTGATAAGCGTGAGGCCGGTGGATCAACTCTACCCCGATGCACCTCATAAGTCGTTATTCTGCAGAGAATTTAGCGCATCGAGTCTGCCCACTGGCCGCTGATGGAGCAAGGTAAGGAACACGACTATGTCAAAGGACGTGCTAACGGTCGGTACGCTTTCAGCCGGACATGGCGAAAAGCGTTACGGTGAGAACGAATTCGTGGTGCAGCGCGGGCCTTACCGGCTGCCGATGTGGCTCATCAATGGAGCCGGGGAAGGGCCGACGCTCGTGGTGACAGCCGGCGTTCACGCGGCGGAGTACGCCAGCATCGCTGCGGCGCTCGAACTGGGACGCTCTCTCGATCCGGCGAGCCTTTGCGGGCGCGTGATTGTGGTGCCGGTCGTGGATATGCCCGCGTTTACCGCGCGTTCCATCTACGTCTGCCCGCTCGACGGCAAGAATCCGAATCGCGTGTTCCCGGGCGACGCGGATGGCACTGCCTCCGACCAAATCGCAGATTGGCTGTTCCGCAACGTCATCACGCGGGCCACACATTATGTGGACTTGCATGGCGGTGATTTGATCGAAGCGCTGGTTCCATTTACGATCTTCTCCCGCTCCGGCGACGCCCGTGTCGTTGAAGCGTCGCTTGAAATGGCCAAGATATTTGGCATTCATTTTCTGGTCGGCAGCGACGTGGCGGGGTCGACGGTGTGTGCCGCCTCGCTCGCAGGCATTCCATCCATCCTGACCGAGTCCGGCGGACAGGGAATTTGGGAGAGCGAGGATGTCCGATGGCATGTGAATGGTCTCAACCGTCTCATGCGCCACCTCAAGATGATTGCAGGCGGGGCTCCGGACCCCGTGCCGTTCACCCTGCTCGACCGGTTTCTTTGGTTGCGCAGCGACCATGCGGGCTTCTGGTATCCGGCGGTTGCGGTCAATGAAACCGTAAAGGCCGGCCAGAACCTCGGCTGCGTGAAGGACTGCGAGGGGCGCGCGCTACAAACGCCGGCCAGCCCAGCCGATGGCACGGTCCTCTTCATCGTTTCATCGTTGGCCATTAACAAGGGTGATCCTCTGCTGGCCGTCGGAGCGTGACTCTCATTCCGGGTGGTGCCGCCACACACCGTTCGGCGAGCACCGTCACGGACGGGCACAGAGCCCGCGCGGTTTCGGGATCATCGATCCGGCTGGCGAGAGAACGTTGTCGCTAATGGTGGAGTCGCTTCTCGATCACCCGGCCGCCGGCTGACGTACTCAAAGGCTGCGGCCGGCCGTGGCGCCGGGATTCGCTACGACGGCGCGTCAACACTCACATCGATGGGTCTGCGGGGCTACGACCGCGAGGCGGTCGCCGCCGCCGTGGTCAGCCGTCCGAGTGCCGCCCACTCCCGCGGCCCCATCGCCGCCTCCAGGCGGCGCTGCGCCGCTTTCCACGCGGGCGTCGCGCGTTCGAGGACACGGCGACCCAGCGGCGTGAGCTCAACATAGCGCTCCCGGCCATCCGCTCCCGCAACGCTGCGAATCCATTTTGCCTCTTCCAGCGGGCGGAGTGTGCGACTGAGGGTCGTGGTGTCGAGGGCCAAGATCTCGCCGAGCATTCCCTGTCTCAACGGGCTGCCGGTCAGCGTCAAGGCCTGCAACAGCGTGAACTGCGTCGCGCGAAGACCACTTGGCCGCAGCGCCGCGTCGTACAGCCGCGTCACCGCCCGCGCGGCTCGGCGCAGTTCGGCGCAGGCACAGGGGAGCACCGGTAGCGTCGCCGGCGACGGTCGGTGAGTCGGCATAGATAAGCTGTATATGCATGTATGGCGTGCTCGAAGTCAAGCCGCCTCCGGTGGCACCAGCAGGATGCCGCCGGCCAGGGGCTTGCGGACGCCTCAGCCACGGATTAGATGCATATACAACTATCACCGCGTCTGCCGCCGGGCACCGATGGGCGATGCGTTCCGGCGGAACAGGCGCTGCACACGGAGGGGCCATGTCCGCGTTCCTTGCTGTTGCCACGTTGGCCGTCGTCGTTGGGTGGACCGCATCCGTGATCAGCGTCCTGTGGCGAGCGCACCGCTCGCCCCGGGAGGCGCGGGTCGCGGTGGTGAGCGGCATCGTGTTGGCTGGCTGGGCCATCCTTGAAATCGCACTCGCGCGCGCAGGAGCGTTCCTTGGCTCGCCGGGACAGCGCGTGCCGCCCGTCGGCATCAACCTGTTCGTCTCGGTCCTCCTGATGGCGCTCAGCCTCGGGGCGGCGCCGTCGCTCCGCAGCCTGGTATCGCGGCAATCGGGCATTATTCGCCTGCAGGGCTGGCGAGTCGCGGGACTCCTATTGCTCACACATACGGCATTGGGACATGTGCCGCCGCTGTTCGGCCTTCCGGCCGGATTGGGCGACATCCTCATTGGGATCGCCGCGTTTGGCGTCGCACGCGCTGCCGATTACCCCCAAGGACGGAGGCGAGCGCTACTCTGGAATGCGTTGGGGGTTCTGGACCTCGTGGTCGCGGTGACACTGGGCATAACGACCAGCCCAGGCCCTACGCAGATCTTTCACACCGTGCCAACGTCGGCGATGCTGGCCGTCTATCCGTTGACGCTCGTCCCGGTGTTCGCTGTGCCGCTGGCGCTGGCGCTCCATGGCGTATCGGTCTGGCAGCTCCTTCGGGGAAGGTGGGCGGCGAAGACTGAGGCGCCACCGGACCGAGCGGGCTTCGGGATCGCCGCCTCGAAGATGGTTGCGTGAACAACGAAATAGGCCAGCCGGACATTCCCGGCTGGCCCTCATTCCGTCCCGGCGTGACTGGGCCGGACTCGTTTTGCCTGCGGCTGTTACCCGCTGCTTCTGTCCGCCATCTCCGCCCTACTTCGTCCGGGTCGCGGGCATCGCTTCCGCCATCTGCTGCGCTTCGGCGAACAGGTCTTTCTGCGACTGGCTGTGCTCGAGGAGATCGACTGCCTTCTTGAGCTGCAGATCGACATCGAGGTTCCGGCGCTTCTCCACCGAATCGCCGTACACCGTTTCGGCGACACGGCTGGCGATCACGCGGTCCACGTATCCGCCGAGTGAGTCGTACTGCGGGCGGTCGATCACGACGCCTGCTTTCTTGAGGCGGTTGTAGAAATCGTCGCGCCACGCCGGCTGCACCGCGAACGACGGCGACTTCACCGAGGGCTTGACGTCGATCGCGAGCTTCGCGAGCTCCTGCAGCACCAGTTGCAGTTTGGGGGCGATCACCTTGTTGAACGCCTGCTGCTGCGTGGTCAGCGAATCGAGCTTGACGACCACATCGGGCGTGATCGCGCCGCCGCCGTACACGATGCGGCCCGCGTCGGACTTGAATACGGGGCGCGCCTTGCGTGCGGAGTCCGTCTCGAGGGAATCCGGGTGCACTTCGATGAACTCGCCGTCCGCGAGGAGCTTCCGCTCCTTCTGGATCGAGCGGCCGCTCGGCGTATACCATTTCGCCGTCGTCATCTTGAGCGCGTAGCCGCCGTCGAGCGGGAAGAGCGACTGCACGAGCCCCTTGCCGAACGACGTCGTGCCGACGATGAGCCCGCGGTCGTGATCCTGGAGTGCGCCCGCGACGATCTCGGATGCGCTGGCGCTTCCGCCATTCACGAGAACGACGAGCGGTACGTCGGGAATGAGCGCGTGTTCGCGCGCGGTGTAGATCTGCGGCGGCGTATTGCGGCCGCGGACACTCACCAACTGCTGGCCCTCGCGCAGGAACATGTTGCTGACACTGAGCGCCTGGTCGAGAATGCCGCCCGGATCATCGCGCAGGTCGAGCACGATGCCCTTGGCGCCGCCCGTGCGAACCAGCCGGTCGAGCGACGCTTCCATGTCTTCGGAGGCATCCTCGTTGAACTGCTGGAGCGGGATGTACGCGATCTTGCCGTCGAGCATGATCGAGAACGGAACCGCGGGCACGTGGATGATCGCGCGCGTGAAGTGAAGCGCGATCGGATCCGGGACCCCGGACCGCGAGAAGCGCACCGAGACCTTGGTGCCCGGCGTGCCGATGAGCGAATCGGAGACCTGGGCCAGCGTCCACCCGGTCGTCGGGGCGGTCTCGATCTGCACGATGCGATCGCCCGCGACCACGCCCGCATCTTCGGCAGGCGTGTGGGGGAACACCTTGCTCACGATGATGCTGCTGCCGACGTCCTCGATCGCCATGCCGATCCCGCCGTAGCGGCCGCCGGTCTTCCGCGAGAACTCCGAATCGCGTTTGGGCGTGAGCAATTCGCTGTACGGGTCGTTGAGCTCACGCACGAGACCCTGCGCGGCTTTCTCGTACAGCGCGGTGGCGCCGAGAGTGTCGACGAAGCGGTCGTTCACCAGCGACAGGACCTGATCGAAGACGCGGGCGCCATCGGTACCGGAGCGCGACTGCATCGCGAACCCGCCCGCGAGCAGCGGGACGAGGGCCAGCGTCGCGATCGCGATGGTACGGGGCCGGGGACGATGAATTCGTGGCATGCGGCGGGGATGTCAGAGTGAAAGGGGCTTCGCTGGGGGTAGGGTGCTCACCACCAGCGGGCCGGAAATGGGACCGGTCCAACCGCGAGGGCCGGACCGGGCCGCAAACTCCTGTCGCGCCCGCGTCGTGCCGACCGACTCGGACCGATAAGCTACATACTCGGCGCCGATGAGGGTGTTCCCCCACCGGAAGCCGAACCTTCCTCTTCTCCGCCTGCCCAGAGACTCCGCCAGGTCATTTCGCGGCCTTTCCGGTAGCCCTTCTGGGTGATTTTGATGCCCGCAGGCGAGATGGCGACGGTGTATGCCTGACCGTCCATGTCCAATTCACGCTTGATCGTCTTGTCGAGTTTGGTTGCCATGACCTGGTAGCCGGTTGTCGGTGAGCGGTGTGACGCGCTTACGCCAGTCCATAGTGGACGACCCACTCCCGCCTTTGTTGCCGTACGGCTGCAGAGCGCAGAACACCGGCTGCTTTGAGCAATGAGTGGGCCGGTTCCAGCACACGCTGCAGGTGCGAGGGATAGCGTTGCGACAGGGGAAGCTGTTCCGCGAGGGCCTCTAGCGCAACGTCCCACTCCGCCGGGCCGGTGGAGTCCGCTTCGGATCCGGACCGGACGGCGGCCAGCAGGCGGTACAGGCGCCGGGCGGTCGGGGAGGGGAGCTCGAAGTAGCGGGCGGCGGAAAGGGTGACCGCGTGTCCGGCCGCGAGGTTTGCCCGGAGGAGCGGCGCGAGGGTGACCCGGGCCTCGCCGGGCTCCCCGGTCGCGAGCACCGGAAAGAGGGCCAACTGGTCCCGCTCGGCTGACCGCCGCCGGTCCACCGACACCGCCGTCAGCAGAGTCAAGCGCTCATCCAGGTATCCGGCGGACGCGGCCTGGCCCGTGCCCTGAGCCGAGGTCTGGCCCGCGACGAAATACGAGCCCGCCGATTCCAGGACCGTGCGTTCGAGGCGGGTGAGCGCGCCGCGCAACTGCTCATAGGTCCTCCCATCGACCCGCCGTCCCATCGCCCGAAGGAACGCGTGCAAGGTGAACGCTATCGTACCGTCCGACGGAGCTCCGGCATCGTGGTAGCGGCGGAAGAGCTCCACGTACACATCCTGGTCGAAGGTGCCGGGAAGCCGGTCTCCGGGAGCCGGCAGGACGCGCCATCGGGCGCCCGGCGGGTGCGGCGGGCCTGGCGAGAACGACACCGCTCCATCCTCCGATGAATCGCTCAACCGGAAGAGCGGCAGCAGCTCGAGCGAGCGGTCGAGCTGGAGGTGCCTGGGGTCGCGGCGGGAGGAAGGGTTGCCGATCAGCCGGAGAGCCGGAGGACTTGCCCGGTGATCGCCCGGGACGCGTTCGAACACAGAAAGAGGACGGCGTCGGCAACGGCTTCGCGCTCAACGTAGTGCACGGCCGATCCCATGTCGCGGATGTTGTCGCGGGTGCGAACCGTAGTGGGCGCGACGGCGTTCGCGCGGAGATGCCGCTCGCGGCCCTCGTCCGCGACCGACCGCATGAGACCTACCACGGCGGATTTCGCGGCGATGTAACCACTCATGCGAGCGCTCGCCGCGCCCCGGAGGACATTGGCGGACGTGAAGTACACGACGCTCCCGCCATCGCGCACCAGCGGCACGAAGGCACGAGACGCGAAGTACGCGGTCATGAGGTTCGACCGGAGCATGCGATCGAGCACCGCGGCATCGCTTTCTCCGATCGCGCCGCTCATGGCGAAGCCGCCGGCGATGTGCACGAGCGCGTCGATCCTGCCCGCGGCCCGGCCGCCTGACGCGGGCAAATCGGCTGCGATGCGCGCGGCAGCCTGCGCGACCTGGCTTGCGTCCGAGAGATCGCACGCGACGGCGGTGGCGGTCGCGCCACTCGCTACGAGGGCCGCGGCGCGGGCTTCGACGGCGCCTTTGTCGCGGTCCAGGAGGATGAGCGACGCTCCTTCGGCAGCAAAGGCCGAGGCGATCGCTTCTCCCACCTGGCCTTCGCGGCCGACGCCGGTGAGCACGACTCTCGCGCCGTCAAAGCGTCTCGGTGCCATGGCAGCCCCTTATCTCCCGCCGCGCGCGAGCGCGGCGCGGACGGCTTCACGCATGGCGGTGAGGGATTCGTCGCGGGCGGCCGGGGAGTCGTCGCGGACGTGCAATTCGATGCCTTCCGTCACGGGAACGCGGCGCCAGCGGACGGGGCCATCATTGTCATGCGAGACGGCCGCGAGAGTGCCGGCGCCGAGCGCTGGCGCGAGGGCCTGCGCGATGCGGCGTTCGAGGGCGTCGCCGGTGATGGACGCCATCTCGCGCTTGATGACGTCGAGCGTCTGGCCTTCGCGCTGGCGGATCTTGATCTCGAGTAACTGCAGCAGATGCCGGTAGTGGTAGGTCGCTGCGGTGCCGGCACCCTCGGGCCGGTCGAGCAATCCGCTTGCCACGTAGAAGCGAACGGCGCGGGCGCTCGGCGCGGCTCGAGCCGACGCGTTCGTCGGCCGCATGCCGGCGGCGTCGACCAGGGCAGTCGCGTGCGAGGCGAGCCCGCGGGCGTTCCAGGGGGCGTTGTTGGCGTGGGTGCGGAGGAGGCCGACCGGCGACTCGGACATCCCCCACTATAACAGTGTAGGCTTGCCGTCGCGATAGTGGCGGAACGGCGAGAAAAAGAAGGGGAATGGGGAATGGGGAATGGGGACTGGGGATTGGGGACTGGGGATTGGGGACTGGGGATTGGGGATTGGGGATTGGGGACTGGGGAATGGGGAATGGGGAGTGGGGA